>ERZ1292630.4917-Hain-H41-02um-R3-4917-length-11172-cov-6_pt1 | contig 11172 bp, 4 predicted proteins | sample MGYA00564408_ERZ1292630 | MGnify/ENA primary metagenome ERZ1292630 (study PRJEB36523, sample SAMEA6512641) | groundwater metagenome | collected 2019-01-08 | study: AquaDiva: Metagenomics assemblies of 32 groundwater samples | reverse complement strand
TTTCTGCATTGGGATAAAACCCAGCCGTTCCCCCACCCACACGTGCATCGAACCGGCACGCCTACACCTCGCCAATGCCCACTTGGGCCAGAACCACAACTTCCTTCCTTCTTTCCCTACAGTACGACGAGTCTCCGCGCCCGACCGCAGCGAACGTGGCGTTGCTGCCAGAGGTATTCGCTGGCTGCGACGTCAGCGGCATTAACGTCACTGCGGTCGATGTTGCTGCCTGCATCGGATCGAGTCCGCCCTTGAAGACATGTAACACATATACAGTACGCTGCAGCGGTCATTCCGTGGCACGATGTAGGGGTAAGCTTTTAAACACGGCGACCACAGCTCTGATCGATAAACGAGGCCGCGCGGAGCACTGCCATGGTGCTTCAAGTCGTGATGGGGACAAATGGGGTGCAGCGTACTGTATACCTGGGCTTGTTCTTGGTCTGCTGCTCCCCTTACAGCCCCCGCCAATACCGCTGGGCATCGCCGGCGGTCCCGGTATTACTGCGAATATCATTAACACTACCACAGAAGCACATTCGGCTGAACCCATCCGCTCCTCTTCTACCAACTTTTACGTTTCGGCTCCCATTCTGAATGGCCTTCGCCGACGCAGCGGCACGTCAGATCGAGAACTGGAAAGTGAATCCTCGCAAAGATACCGACTCCTACACGGGGGGGCAGGGGTACTACGGGGCAAGTACCTATGGCAATGCTCAACGATTGTGCCGATGCCAGCGGGAACACCTGCCGTCTAACGAATCGTATTGTTCCAACTGTTACCGGACACAATTCAAGGCACTTTGCCCACTCGTAGAAGCAGACCGTGCAAGCAATTTGGCATTATTCCGCGAATCGAAGGAGGCAAAGGAGCTTGCGTGTTCGATGGCGACTCGAACGACCGCTTTCAATGCCGGAGTGTCCCGACAACTGTCCTTCGTCGAATCACTTGAAGTTGAAGCACGCAACGATATCGAGTACCGACAAACGGTCGAGAGTGCGGAAAACCGTCATAGCGACGCGGTGGGCAGGCGACGATTGAAACTGCGCATGAACAAAGGGTCGAATTTGTCAGTGCCACACCCGACGTCCACGACGGTGGCGATCATCTGCGGCCGCGAGGCGTCGCGCTGCATCGCGCTTGCTGAGGCCTTTCACGCTACACAACGCAGTGGTCTGGTTCCCATCCAAGAAGCGAACCGCTTATTGCACGAGCTGCACAACCTCCAGGAGCGAATTCGGGAGCGAGAAGGAGGAAATTTTGATCCATGTCTCGTCGCTCAGCGGGATGAATGCCGCCGCCAAGTCATTCACGCTTGCCTCCGCGTGCAACGGCAGCTCCCAGAACTTGATGAACGGATTCGCCGGTTCGACAAACTGTGCGAACGGAGCCCCACAGAGCCTCCCAAGTCACTCGTCGGCGTGCTCGCTACGCTAAATGGTGCTGCCAACGGCGCATTTGTAAGTATGATGTCACAAATCAACGCTGCGCAGGCAAAGCAACGAGCGCTTACATCCGCCCAGGAACGCGTCGTCTGCATTGGCATCGTGATCCAAATGATTGGCAGCTGTTTGGCGCTGGGAATCACTGGAGGCAGCGAGAGGCAGCCCTCCGACGCCTTAGACGCATTGCACAACAGTTTGGCCGACGCTCTGCAGCAGCGAGACCGCGCGTGGCGAGATGTGGAGTTGCCAGATGAAACAGATGCCGCTGCCGAAGTCGATGACGCGTTTCGTTGCCTCCGACGCGAGGTCGTCCGGTTGTTGCAACAAGCGGAGTCCTTGGCCGAGTTGGGGCAACGGCATAACGAAGCGCATGTCCAGATGGATGAGGCCCGCGAACTTCAGAGCCGATTCAAAGAAACGATCGGCGCGCTCGAGGAGACCAGGATCGATCTTGAAATAGCTCAGAGTGAACGCCGTACTGCGGAACTTAAACGAAGTCGGCAGCAGGCCGCGCAACAGGACGCGACAGATCACTTGACTCAATTTGGAGAAGATGTTGCATCCCGGAGGGCGGCGCTTGCGCAGCGATCGCATGCGGTGGATCAAATCGTGGAAAGGATGTCGGAGCTGGCGCCTCACTTCCCGGAACTCCGGGTGCTTGACCACGCCGTGGCCGCGGTGGCATCCCGCGTCGAGAAGTGGGGTGCCTTCTTCCTCCCGGGACGCCGGCTCGACCTATACAACGACATCCACCAGCACAAAGGCCGCGTGATGATGGCGACATACGACAGACAGCCTTGCGTGCTGAAGCGGCTTGTCATGTGCGAGGTGTCCATCAAAGTCGTCGAAAAAGAAGCGCGCGTCAAGGCTCGCGTGCGGCACCCGAACGTGTTATCGCCTCTGGGAGTCTTCGTCGACGGCGACAGCAGGCAACCGGCAAACTATTTTCTGCACTTCCCGCGGTGCGCAGAGCTGAAAGAGCGCATCGACGCCGGGATGGACGTTGTGACGAAGCTTCGCGTCGCCTTAGGTTGCGTCGACGGCCTCATGGCCCTTCACGCGCTGGGCATCGTCCACGGCGACATCTCAGTGAGCAACGTGCTGCTGAAGGACGACGGGACCCCGGTTTTGGCAGATTTTTGCGAAAGCGAAATCGCCGAATCACGCACAATTCGTCTCCGGGCGACCAATGTGGCCCCCGAAGTGCTCTCCGAGGGAAGGGTCTCGTCGGCGGCAGACGTCTACGCGATGGGCGCCGTGTTCAAAGAACTGCTGACTGACGTCAGCATCGCCGCCGTGGGAGACACGGTGCGCGACATGTGCGAGGCGGACTGCAAGCGACGACCGACGCTGTTATCTGTTTTCAGTGCCATTGCAGAAGCCGTTTCACGGCAAACACAAGTCTTCCGCGCGGCTGCTGATGAGGCGGCGAATGCTCGTGCAGTCGCAGAAGAAAAACTTCAGACATTGACCAGTGAGGTGGCAGCGCGCGACCGCTGGTCCGCGTTTCCAACTTATTGGATCTCGAAGCGTGTTGACCCGCCGCAACGTTTTGCAACCGGCTTCATGCGAAGCCGCCTTCAGACTTTGTTGCCCCTGGCCAAAGTGTCGTCCGTGTCGCGGCTCGAAAATGAAATCCTGTGGCGGAAGTACTGCGCGGAGCGAGAGGCAATTTCCGATAAATTGCAGCGACGGACCGAACTCCACCGAGTCAGCGTTGAACCCCACCTGCACGCCGCGTCCGTGGCCGCCGGCTTCGGGCTGCTCAATGACACCTCCGTCTCTTGCCTCAACGAGGTATATCTTTTTCACGGCACGACTCGCGAGGCGGCTGCGAACATCCAATTGACCGGCTTCGATTTCCGCCGCGCCGGCGACGCCGCCGGCACCGTGTTCGGGTGCGCCACGTACTTCGCGTCCGACATCCGCAAAGCGATGCAGTACTGTCGCGGCGCGTTGATCGTCGCGCGAGTCGTGCTCGGCAGCTTCGTGATTGTCCATGACTCACGACCATGTACGCAGCTGCGCCGACCGCCGCCGTTGCCGGGCACCAGCGACGACGCGGACAGCGTCATTGGGGAACGCAGGGGATCATCGTCGTGTCCGAAGGAATTCGTGGTGTACACCCTGACTCAGGCTTACCCCGAGGTGATCGTCATTCTGAATTGCAACCAGACTGGCGGAGACTTCCGCGAGCCATCGTGCTGAATCATCATGATGGAAAGTCGCGTCGCTCAATGCCGTTTGTGTGTTCCAGAAGCGCATCGGGTACAGCAGCAATGAGAATCGAAATGGATCCCCGTATCGTTCCTACTATGAATCATCATCGCATCGTCTGTGTGTTGTGAGTGTCCGCGTAGCCATGCGTTGGTTGGGCGTGCACATGATTGCTTGGCTGCATCTGATTCGCGATTTTGTCGTGGCCTCCAGAGTCGTTAGTAGCACACAGGCACTCCCTGGCGCACTTTGCGCATCGGCCGATTTCTTCCACCCTAGCCTTATGTAGCCGATCGCCGTTCATTCACTTGCCGCCGAACAGAGGGTACCACTCAGCGATCATCGCTCGATCTAAACTCGTGCCGAACGTGCTACCAACGAAGCTGGTCTTCGTGTATTTGTCGCTCCGCTTTTTGGCGCGGGCCCGGGAGAATAACATCTCATTTGACCGACATTTCCGTTCCTTTCAGTCCACATTTCTTCTGCGATCAACATTTGTCCCACACTTTGTTCAACATTTCCTTTCTATTTTCTGGCCATGCGTTTACGCTTGGTGTTTCTCGTTTGCTGCTCCGCCCTTCCCGCCGTCGTCGCCCAGGTCACCACCTTCGCAGGCGGCGGCAGCTTCGTCCCTGGTCGCGGCGTGTTGCTGGGAACGGACGATGTCTACTTCACGGACCCAACGAATCACGTCGTGAGGCGGTTCAACATCCCGACGGGATCGCTGCAAACGATCGCCGGGCTTTCTGGATCACAAGGCGATGTCGCGAGCGGCGCCGTGTCGCGATTCACGTCGCCCCAGGGCATTTGCACGGATGGCACGAGCCTCTTCGTCGCGGACACGGGGAGCAACAAGATCAAGAAACTGACCCCTTCGGGTTCAGCTTCGTTTTACGCGGGCGGCTCCACGGGCAGTCAGCCGGGCGCGCTCGACGGCCCGCTCCTCACGGCGACGTTCAATTCGCCGAGCGATTGCGCGGTCATCGCGACGGCCGTTTCTGGCGTCACGACGACGAAATTGTACGTGGTCGAATCCACCGGTAATCGTGTGCGTGTGCTCAACGACACGCATGTTGACGCGTTCATCCCTAGCACGGCGTCCACGGCGGCCGGCACAGGCGACGCGGATGGAACCGCGGCGTCGGCGCTTTTCAACGGCCCGACGGGGATCTGCACCGACGGCACCAATCTGTTCGTGGCTGACACGGGCAACAACAAGATGCGCAAAATTGTCGTCGGCTCCGCGACGGTGTCGACGTGGGGCCCACCTGTGGGTATCACCACGCGAGGCTTTCGTGACGGTGCGGCGGCCATCCAGCGCTATAACGCGCCGACTGACTGCGTCGGCACTGGCACGTCGGACACGATCTACGTCGCGGACCGCGGCAATCACCGCCTCCGTCGTGTCAGCGGCACCGCGTCCGCGACCGTGGCTGGCGCGCTCGCAGGTGCCGGGGACGCCGACGCCACCGATGGCACGGTCAGCGCACCTGCTTTCGGGCGGTTGTGGGCCCCGATTAGCGTTGTGGGGAACGCGGCCACGCCCACGGCGCTCTTCGCGCTGGAGGCGGGTGGACGAAAGATCAGGACCGTGACGCTGACCGCGGCGGGCGCCGTGACGGCCGTCAGCACCACGACGACGGCTGGGGCGAGTAACGGGGCCGTGGTGTTCCCAGGCTACACGCAGTGCTGCCAGAGCTCGAGCGCCGCCTACTTCTGCACCGATGCCGCCAACCACGTCGTACGAAAGGTCGCGGCCGACGGGGACACGGTGTTTGCCGGGGCGGCAGGCTCGTCGGGGTCCCTTGACGCCACCGGCGCCGCAGCGCGCTTTAGTTCACCGTGGGGCATTGCGTGTGACGGCACCAATTTGTTTGTGACCGACAGCGGCAGCGGCAAGATTCGCAAGATCGTCGCCTCGTCCGGAGTGGTCACCAGCTATTTGGACGCGTCCGTCGTCTGCACGGCGCCGACCGGCATCGCCTTGGCGGGGGCCGCCTTCGCAGAAGTTTATGTGGTTTGCGACGGCAAGAAAATCATCAAGCTCACAAACTCGGTCGCATCGACGGCCGCAGACTTCGCCGGGACGGGCACCACCGTTCAGATCGGGTCGGCCGCGGGGAATGCCGATTATGGGGGGGCGACGACCACCATAGATGCGACGACCGTTCCCATGTCCGGTGTCCGAGCCGTATGTTCCGCGCGGGCCGCCGCAGGGACGGGCCCGCTCGACACGCTGATCGTCCCTGACACTGGTAACCATCGAATTCTCTCCTTCGCCCTTTCGTCGACCGGGCTGCCACCTGCCGTGGGCAAAGCGATTGTGTTTGCGGGTGTGACCGGCAGCGCCGGCGACGTCGTTGGCACGCAAAGCACACAGGCGACCCCGGGAAACAGTGCTACGAATTTGCGGTTCGCGTCTCCAAACGCGTGCGCCGCGAACGCCGGGGGAGACACGGGAAACGGCGCGCAGACCACGTCCCTCGTCGTCGTCGACGCGGGCAACAACAAGGTCAAGCGGATTGCGTTCGTGACAACGACAGCGTCCCGCGTCATCACTACGATCGCGAATGATGTTTGGGGTGCCACCGCGGCGGGCGATAGCGTCGGCACGGCGAGTGTGAGCCGCTTCACGGGTCTCATCGGCGTCTTCCGCGACGCGTCGCCGACGTCGGCGGTGGTGAATAATGTCGTCGTTGTCGACGCCAACGGCGTGAAGAGCTTCGCCTTCGGCAGCGGATCGTCCGTCGCGGCCTTCAACGGCGGAGGCGCGTCGACGACGATCCACAGCTGCGTCAAGTCGACCGACTACTACTGTAGTGACCCGGTCCGGCATGCCGTCTGGAAGATCACCGTGGCAACCGGCGTCGTGACGCTGTTCGCCGGCACGCTCGACACCGCAGGGGCAATCGCAGGTGCCTCCAGCGTTGGCGCGTTGAACGCCCCGACCTTCATGGCGTTGGCCACGGGGCCGATATTCTTCGTCTACTGTTCGGGAAGCAACGCGGTTCACAAACTGGCGGCCGATGGGACCATCACCTTGGGCACGGGCACCGTGCCGTCCCAATGCACCGCCGCGACGGTCGGCCAAATAAGCGCTGCCGCGACGACGGATGTCGTCTTTGTGGCGTGCGGATCAGCGATTATGAAGATGACACACCCGTCGACGTACGCGTGCGCGGTCGGCGCGTCATCGGACTGTGGCACCGCAGGGGTCACCGACCCTTCGCTGACGACGGCCGAAGTTGCCGCCGGCGTGGACACATCCGCGACGCACGTCGCGACAACCGCCGTCAAGCTGGTTGGGGTCAAAACCGTCGCCGTGGTCAAGTACGCCGCGACGGATGACTCTCTCTTGTTCGTCCACCAACCCACTAGCACCACCGGGACGCTCATGGCGGCGTTGATCACGGGAGACGGCAACTCTTTTGCGGGTGGGAAATCGGCCAAGGTCGCCAAATACGGTGCGACGGGCGGCATTGACAGGGCCGTTTTCGTCGCCCTAGGCACCGCGGGAGCCACCGTGGCCGACAGTGACAAGGTCTATGTCATGGCGTTGGACGGTCGCCTCAGCATCGTGTTGACGCACGCGACCACGACTGGCAGTCGCACTGTGACGACAGTGTCGTCGGCGTCATTCGGCGTCGTGAGCAGCTACTTTGCAGACGGGACCGTGACGAACGCCGCCTTGCCGCTGGGCGCCTACGACTCGGCCTCGCTGACGCTGCGGACGGTTGCGGACGCGAGCACCGGGTCACCTACCGCCACTGCCGTCGCCGCGGCAGCCGGTCTTACTTTCGGTGCGCTCACTAGCACCATCCCTGCGCCGTCCGTGGGCACGTCGACCGCGGGCTTGTCAAACGCGCTGTCCATTGGGACCGACGCGCAATTCCGCGGCCCTACGGCCTTGGCGCAAATGTCCGGCTACTACTACGTCTCCGACTCCTCCAATCACGTTATTCGCAAAATCAACGTAGCGACCGGTGCCGTTTCTCTGCTCGCGGGAATGTCTGGGGTCTCCGGCGATGCCGAATGGACCACTGGCGAGAACAACACGGCGAAGTTCAATAGCCCGACGGGTTTGCTAGTGAACGGCACGTGGCTCTACGTGGCCGATTCGGGCAACAACAAGATCAAACGCATCACATTGTCATCGAGTTCAGGAGATGCTACGGCGGTGGTTATTTTCGCGGGCCCTGCCGCGGGTACCGTGACAGCTGGCGATGCTGTCGGAGCTGACGCCGCCGCCGCCGCTTTCAGCAACCCCTTGGGCTTGGCCTCTGTCGCAGAATGGCTCATCGTCGCCGACTCTGGAAACCACAAGATCAAGAAGGTCAGCAGCGCGAATGGTGGCTCAGCGATTGTCTTCGGACCTGCCGCCGGCACCACGGCGACCGGGACGGCGGACGGTGGCAGCGATCCGTCGGCGGTCCGCTTTTCCAATCCACAGGGACTGTCGGTCAACGGGTCATGGCTGTGGGTTGCGGACACCGGCAATCACAAAATTCGCCGCTGCAATGTGAGCTTTGTGTCGGTCAGCTCCAACCTTGGCGGCACCTCATGTGTGACCCACATTGGCCCGCCGGGGGGCGTGAGCGGGGCGATTGGTTTTGTGGACGGTCTGGACCTGACGGCGGCGAGGCTCTCCTCTCCTTCGGGACTTGTGTTCGACCAGGTGGGCAATTTAATCATCGCAGACACTGGCAATCAGCGAATCCGGCGCTTATTGGCGGGGACAGGCGAGCTCGGGACGCTCGGTGGTTCCGTTGCTGGCATCGTCGAGCAAGCCACGGCTCCCGCTTCCAGTGGCGTCATGTATTCGACGGCGCAGTTCAGCTCCCCAAAGGGCCTTCTCGTGGTGAACACGGAAACGTTGCTTGTCGCCGACAGCGGAAACGACCGAATTCGCAGTTTGCAGCGCGCCGCGGCCCGCGCGGCGACCACGACCGCCACGGTCACGGGCACCACGACGGACACGCCCACCGCAACGGTGACGGCGACAGCCACTCCCGCACCGCCGACCCCGGCGCCGGCGCCGGCTGCCTCGACGGCGGTGGGGGTCGCGTTCACCATGTCGCTCAGTTTCGAAGGCAATTGGACCGCACTGTTCAACTTGGACCCAGATTTCGACGTTGTTGGCATCCGCTCGCTAACCAAGACGAGGCTGGACGCGTCCTTGAAAACGGACGTATCGCGGTTGCTCAACTTGGCGGAGGCCAACATCACCGTGACGAGCTACACGCTCGCGGCCAATGGAACCGTTGTGATTACTGTAGATGTCTCGACGATCGACATTCCTGCCGCACAAACGCGCATCGGCACGATGAAGACCGATGACTTTCCCCTGACCTTGGCCGTCTTCCGGGCCAACGGAGGGACCGGGACGTTTTTCTGGTCGGGTACCGTTGTCTCCTACCCAGCAGGCAGCACCACGGTTCCGGCGAAGGGAACCACCGCGCCACCAACCACAACGCCGCGCGTGACGGTCAAGTCTGGAGCTCTCCCGACCGGATCACGCTGCGGCTTCGTCGTCGCGTGGGCGTCGTTGGTTCTTGGAATACTTGTTGTTGGTGGTTGACGCGGTATCGGTCTGACGCCGATGAAAGCCCGCCCCACTCCTTTTCTCCACCTCTTATGACCTCACACTAGAGTGTTTGCAAACCGACCCCAATACAAAAAATCCTGGTTTTTTGGCGTCGCGCAATCGGCACCTCCGCCCCATCACCCCCTTTCCGTCGCTCTCTTTCGGTCTCCTCTCTGTCTCCTCAATGTCTCTGTGTCTGTGTCTCTGACTCTTTTGTTTCTTTGTGGACTGCCGTCTGTGTTGTGTGAAAATGTCACTGAATTGTACCGTGTGCGCTCTGCACTGGGTGTCTTGTCTTTTCCAGTGACTTGATGTGACATCGATCGTTGAATAATTTGATAACCGTAACCGTTTTCGAGACGATTCCGACCGATCACCCGAAGAGCGAGATGGCCCATCCGACGTTGACGGCTTCGCTCGCCGCCTTGGTGGACTCCGGCACGCCAGGACCGCTCGCGCCGGTGTTGATGACCGCCGCTGTCTACTTAGTGATCGCGCTGAGCTGGAAGCTACTTTCCTCTCCGAGTTGGGGGAAGTTGTTCATGCGGGCGCACTACGCCTTTCTGAGTGTCTTGTCGCTGGTCATGTTCGTTGGCGTCGTGGTGGCTGCTTTCAACGTCTGGAGGCGAGGCAGAGAAGAAACGACGGGGTCAGGACTGTCGGCGCGCGCCATGTCGCTCATCTGTTTGAAACCCGGTGAAAGCATGGACCCGTCACTCTTCTTTTGGATGTGGGTGTTTCACAAGTCAAAGTACATCGAGATCATTGACACCGTCATCATACTGCATCAAGGCCGGCCTCTCACGTTTCTGCACTACTTCCATCACGCGCTGGTGATCTTTCAATCTTGGACGTGGCTCGAAGGGCAGTTGGTGTTCACGTGGATTGGAGCGGCTTTTAACTCCTTTGTCCACATTGTCATGTATTACTTCTACTACGTCGGCGCCAGTGGACGTCGCGTGTCGTGGCGCGCGCGCATTACGCAGCTGCAGATTGTGCAATTTATGTGCTCGTTTGCCGTGGTTGTCTGGTTCTACTGGGTGCATTATAGTGCCCCGGTGCAGGCCTTGGGTGGGTGCCGTGGCAGCGAGTGGGTCGGGTTTTCCATTTTTTTCAACGGTGCGCTGCTGTTCTTGTTCATCCGGTTGGCCGGCGCAGCTGGTGCGAGACCAAATGCGGGGACGCGAAAGGCGGTGCTTGCCGACAGCAAGTCCCCAGGAGGCGCATCGCTCAAGTCGGATTGATTGATCATGACGGTGGCGCCGTGTTCGTCTGCTCCGAGACGATGCTGCTTGACGCTTATGGGCAAAGTGGTGTGGAACCGCACTCAGGTCACCTCACAAGTAACGGTTCCTTCGTCGTCGTCGGCTACCTCGGTGTTGAAAAGAGAACGTGTCGGAAAGTCGCGAGGTCTCCTTGAGTGACCGGCACGGTTTCTTCGTCCGCATGGGAGCGAGTCCGACCGCGCGTAGTACCCTCACCCACTCCTTTATCGACGGTGGAATATTTCAGACCACTCCGTCCGAAGTTTTCCCACGAAAATACAGCCAGCGCCGCGTTTGGTGGACCACAGCCTTCAAAACGCAACAACGGTTGCTGTCGCTCCCTCCTGCGATCCGGTTGCGGTGTCGCTCCCTCCTGCGATCCGGTTGCGCTGTGGCTCCCTCCTGCGATCCGGTTGCGGTGTCGCTCCCTCCTGCGATCCGGTTGCGGTGTCGCTCCCTCCGGTGATCGTGTGTGGTCGAGGAAATAGCTGCTTTTCTCCGGCTTGAGCATGCAGGCGCGGTGCTCAGCAGGTAGGACGGGGTAGGCATCATCCCAACGATGAGCACCCCGTCGACGAAGGTGTCCCACTCCATTGATCACGTCAATGACGTCACGATAATCGCAAAGGGGCCGACGAGACAGCGTTTGTCGTCAGGAGA
>ERZ1292630.4916-Hain-H41-02um-R3-4916-length-11176-cov-4_pt1 | contig 11176 bp, 8 predicted proteins | sample MGYA00564408_ERZ1292630 | MGnify/ENA primary metagenome ERZ1292630 (study PRJEB36523, sample SAMEA6512641) | groundwater metagenome | collected 2019-01-08 | study: AquaDiva: Metagenomics assemblies of 32 groundwater samples | reverse complement strand
TGCGGGCTATCCCCTGGTTAAAAACATTCGGGTACCCCGTTATTTTTGACGCGACCCACAGCGTCCAATTACCGGGCGGCGGCGGGAAATATTCGTCCGGGCAAAGAATTTTCGCTTCTTCTCTGGCTCAAGCCGCAGTGGCCGCCGGCTGTGACGGTGTTTTTATGGAAGTCCATCCGAATCCCGGGCAAGCGCTCTGCGATGGACCAAATACGCTGAAATTAAATACGATCAAACAACTTTTAAAAAAATTAACAGCCATCAGAAAAGTGGTGGCTGATTAATCTTATGACCGGATGGATTATCGTTTATCTTTCTCCGATACTGCTTGGTATCATCATACCATTCCTAATGAACCAAAAAATAAATGGCCTTAACCGCCCCGCCCACAATTTTCTTCCCCCCGACTTCGCCAAAAACGCCTTAAAATCGTTATTAACCATAGCGGCTTTTCTTATTATTATCGGGTTGGTGATTTTGTTAACCCCGGTAAAACAGCCGGCCTTAAACATTGCCGGATTTTTAAAATTAGGGTTTTTCGTTACCTGCTTCGGCCTATTATTAATTGCTTTTTATTATTTATTGTATTGTTTAAAATTATCTGGTAATCTTATTCAGGTCGTGGTCAGTCTCTCGGTGCTGTTGATATCAACCACGGTCTTCTGGATGAATCCATTAATTGAAAGTTCAGCAGCCAATCAGGCGTTTAAACAAAGTCTCATCAATATTGCTTTAAACTTTAATCCGGTAACGGTGCTGGCGGCAAATTTTTTCCAGCATGATTTAATGCGCGCCCCGGAAATGTATAATTATTCAGTCATCGGGGTTTCTTATTATTCGTACGCGGTCTGGTGGAAAGTAGCCGCCGGCTATGCCGTTTTAAGTATTATATTTTTTATTCTGGGAAAAAGTTATGCGTTATTATTCCCCGGAAAATTTAGCCCGGGTCATTGACCAGACGCTTCTTAAACCTGAAGCCACCAGGCAAACGATTATAAAATTCTGCCGTGAAGCGCGGCAGTATCGATTTCAGGCCGTCTTTGTTAATTCCGGCTGGGTAAAACATTGCCGGCTGATCTTAAAAGGAAGCCGGACTAAGGTCGGCGTGGCGATCGGCTTTCCGTTCGGCGCCGCCAGCACGGCTGCTAAATTAGCCGAAACAAAACAGGCCCTGGCGGACGGCGCCGAAGAAGTTGATCTGGTGCTGAATATCGGCGCCTTAAAATCAGGAATGACTGCTGATGTGAAAAAAGAAATAAGAAAAGCGGTTCAATTGGTTCACCGGCATAGAAAAAACTTTAAACTAATCCTGGAAACCTGCTATTTAACCCGAGACGAAATTATTAAAGCCTGCCGGCTGGCGAAAAAAGCCGGAGTTGATTTCGTAAAAACTTCAACCGGCTGGGGACCGCACGGAGCAACCGTTGAGCATATTAAACTGATGAAAAAAATAGTCGGACCCAACATCGGGGTTAAGGCATCAGGTGGTATCAGAAACCTGGCTTCGGCAAAAAAAATGCTTGAAGCCGGAGCCACCCGCATCGGCACCAGCGCGGGAGTGGCCCTATTAAAAGAAGCCGGGAAAGGACTATCCGATTATGGGTGAGAAAGTAAAAAAAATTATGGTGGTTGATGACGAGATCGGTATCCGCGATGTCCTGTACAATCTTTTTACCAGCAAGGGATATGAAGTCGTCACGGCGGAAAACGGTAAACGGGCCCTGGAAATCCTTAAAAATACCAGACCTGATTTAATTATTATTGACTACCGGATGCCCCAGATGACCGGGCTGGAGACATTGAAAAAAATAAGAGGGTTTGATGAAAAAATCAGGGTAGTCATGCTGACCGCTTTCGGCACACCGGAAGTCCAAAAAGAAGCGCTTAAGCTCGGGGTCGATGACTTCCTTAATAAGGATATGTCAACCGCCGAGTTTATCAAACATGCCGAAGAAGTTATTAATCGTTTGAGTAAACCGGTCAAACCGGTGGCCGCCCCGGCCAAAATAATGGTGGTGGACGATGAACCGGGCGTGCGTGATTTACTGAAAGATTTTTTCACTATGCGCGGCCATAATGTCCTGCCGGTCTCTTCAGGTGAAGAAGCCATTGCTAAAGTGGAACTCTGGAATCCGGATATAATTTTACTGGATATTAAAATGCCCGGGATGGACGGGATGATGTGTTTGAAGAAAATCAAAGAAATCAAACCGGAAGTCGGCGTGGTCGTAATGACCGGGGAAGAAAGCGTTGAGATCGCCCGTGAAGCGGTGGCTCTCGGCGCTTATGAATTTGTAATGAAACCTTTTAACCTGGAATATCTTGATACGGTCATTTTAAGTAAAATAATTCTTCAGCCGTAGGACTTCAGCCGAAGGACTGATCCCGCTTCCAGCGGGAGACTCGTCCTTTGGCGAACAGGAAAAATAATATGGCTCCGTCGACCGATATTCTTCTCAAGCAATTAAAAAAAAGGCGATGGCAATTATGGATTTTAGCATTTTCATTATTATTGACTTATGCCCTTTGTGTGGCTATTATCGTGGACCCAACCAGATGGGAAAAAATCTTCAGTCTTTATACCAAGCAAACCATCATTATCTTATTAACCGGATTGGTTGTTCTGTCTCTACTTTTCTGCACCTATGTCGTTATTACGGAAAAACGCCTTTATAAATTACAGGACCTGGTCATTAAAGAACAGGGGGCATTCCTGCGCGACAGCACCTTTCGGCTTTCCTGTCTGGAAAAAATATGCGAGACTTTTAACCGCATGTTCGCTTCTTATGAACCGGGAATATTCAGTAAAACACTGAACGAGGTGGCGAAATTATCCTGCGAGTTGTTTAAAGCCGATTATGCTTCCATTATGCTGGTTGATGAATCAGACAACAAATTAAAAACGCAGGGATTATTCGGTATCTCTGATGAAACGATCCGGAGCGCGGCGCTGCAATTTGGCGAAGCCATTGCCGGCTGGGTGGTGGAAAAGACAGAAGCATTACGGCTTAATCACCAGACCGATTACTCAAAATTCAAAGGTTATTTTCAAAAGGAACGCTATATCCAATCAGCCTTATCAGCCCCTCTCTTGAGACATAATAAACTATTCGGGGTGCTTAATATTACCCGCCTGGCGCCGAATAAGGACTTCACTGACCTTGATCTTCAATTTCTTAAACTGGCCATCAAAGATATCACTTTCCCGATTGAACATATTTCTCATATCAAAACCCTGACGGAAAAAGAAAAGAAACTGACGGAGGACCAAAACCTGGTCCAGATCGGTAAATTAGCGGCCGGGTTAGCCCATGATTTTAAAAACATTATTTTTGTGGCTTCCGGCTATCTGGAAATAATGGCCGGTTCACCTGAATTTAAAAATAATTTAGAGACAATAACTAAAATAACTGCTGAACTGAACAAGATGCAGAACATTATCCGTAATCTTTTAATCCTCGGCCGCCATCATTCATTAAAAAAGAAAGAAGTTTCTATTAATGACCTTATTAAAAACCTTCTGGAACCGTTAAAAAATAAACTTGATTCCCAGGGAATCCGGGTTATTCTCAACTTAGACCGGAATCTATCAACAGTGACGGCTGACCCGGAACAATTACAGATCGCCCTGATCAACCTGATTCAGAATGCTGAAGAGGCGATGGAAGAGACATCCCGGAAAGAATTAACTATTATTACCACCGTTGTTCAAAACAACCAGTTTAACATTACGGTCTCTGATACCGGCAAGGGAATAGAAAATGAAAATCTCCCCCGAATATTTGACACCTTTTTTAGCACTAAAGAATTGGGAATCGGCGCCGGGTTGGGGCTAAGCATCACCGAAAATATTATTAATGCCCATCAGGGTAAAATTACCGTTGAATCCGTCCCGGGCCAGGGAGCAACTTTCAGTATTACCTTGCCCAGATAATATCGTGATTGTCCCGCTCCCCGATGTCCATCGGGCGAGGCGGGACTTACCTGCCTCTCATAATGAAAAATATTTTCAGGTTATCTAAAATTAAAAGAAAGAAATTATTTGGAACGGCCGGGATTCGCGGATTAACCAACCTTGAAATCACCCCGCTTTTAGCGTTAAAAATATCGCAGGTTTTCGGTGACTACCTGGGTAATCAAGGAAGCGTGGCTCTTGGTTATGACACCCGTTATGGCGCCCAGATGCTGGCCCATTCGGCTACCAGTGGATTAATGTCAGCCGGCCTTGACGTAATTGATTGCGGCTGTATTCCGACCGGCGGTTTAAGCAGTTTTATCACCCAGTCCGGGTTAAAAGGCGGGGTGATGCTGACCGGCTCGCATATGCCTTATAACCTGATTGGAATTATTCTTATTATGTCGGATGGTTCTTATCTATCTGAAGAAATAGCCCGGGAACTTGAAGACCGGTACTATAATTATGACTCGCGGCGAGTAACCTTACCTTTGAAAAATATCGGTTCTTACCAACCGGCGGAAAAACCGTTAGAACTTTATAAGAAATTCTTGATGAGCAAAATTAATCCTGATTTAATCAGGATCAAAAAATATAAGGTTTTGATTGACCCGGGTAACGGTACGGCCATCTTCGTATTACCCCAACTCCTGCAATCGCTGGGCTGTCCGGTTGTCTTTATTAACGAAGAACCCAAACCGCAACCGGACCGTCCGACTGAACCGCGCGCCAACAATCTTTCACCCGCGGTAACCAGATTAAAAGAACACCACTGCGACCTCGGTATTGCCACGGATATTGATGCCGACCGCGTCCTTTTTATTGACCATAACGGTAATGTCTTGTCCGAAGACCTGACGGGTGCAATCTTCGCCCGGGATATCATCCAAAAGAATAAAAATAACTCCCTGATTGTCACCCCGATAAATTCATCGGGCTTGATTGAACATACCTGCCAAAAATTCAACGCCCGGCTGGAGTATTGCGGTGTCGGACAACCGGCCACTCTTCAAGTAGTTAAACAACTGAAAGCCAATTTCTCGTATGAAGAATCCGGAAAATATTATTTTTCTGAAGAAGTATTCTGGGCCGACGGCATCTTAGCCGGTTTAAAATTATTGGAATTGTTAAGCCGGGAAAATAAAACTTTAGCCGAACTGGCCGGGGAATTTCCGCGCTTTTATCAAGTCAAACATACTCTTCCCTGTGAAAACAAATTAAAAAATAAAATAATGTCTGAAGTGAAAACCATCTGGGAAAAAGAAGCCCTGACCGGAAAAGTCAAAGATATCACCATTGACGGCCTGAAAAGGATTTATGAAGATAAAGCGTGGTTGTTAATCCGGCAATCGGGAACCGAACCTTTGATTCGGGTCTATTCTGATGCGCTGAGCCCATCCCGGGCCGAAGAACTGGTCCAAAGTGGTGAAAAGATGGTTAAACACTCAATGGATATTATCCAGATGAGGTCTCTTGACACCAAATGATTTATTTGACAAGATAACGTTGGCGCGCGGCCTACACCGAAAACTTGTCCAAAAAGTCAGGAAGCCTTTTGATATTATGTATTATTCGGATAAAGAATGGGAAAAGAATAATTCCTTAATAAATGCGGTAAAAGAAACGGGCGAAGTAATTTATCCTATTAAACGTTTTAGAAACAGTCGTTAGGGAAATTACTTAACAATAATCTGGACCGATTCCGGTTGATACGGTAAGGGAACTTGAAGTTGTGTCACAACTTGCTTTAAGGCCGGTTCAATCACTTTACTCAGATCCGGCGGCGTTCCAATTTTCTGAGATTGAACAAAATTAGCGCTGTTTTGTAATTTTTGAAGATAAGCATCGGTTAAAGTAATATCAAATTCATTTATTTCTTTATTAGAATTATAATGATGATTGGTCGCGGAACAAGCCCAGATTAAATCAGATTGGATCGCCGAAGCCGCGGCAAACCAGTTATTGACCGGCCCTTTATTCTGGTTCCGGCTGATAAAAAATAGCGTCTCTTTTAAAGCCAGCACAACGTTTCTCGTCGCCTGCGGATTTTTTTGCCAGTAATCGCGCTTAAGTAAAACGACCGAATAGTTCCGGTCGTCCGCCCGAATCTGGTAACCCAGCCGGTAATATTTTTCTAATTCCGGGTCGGTTAAAACAATGGCGTCAACCAGTTTATTCTGTAAAGCAGTTATCTGGGCGGCGCCTTTCGTATCAATCAGGATCACATTGCCGCCCGGGGTTAAGCCGTCGCGCTGCAACCAGGTTAATAAATCACGGTGCCCGCTGGAATTAAATTCCACCCCTATTTTTTTGTTCGCCAGGTCCTTAATTTCCTTGACAGTAGAATCAGCCGAGACAATCAAACCGTTGCGTCCAATGGTGCCGAGGGTACCTACAATTAAACCATCAAAACCGTTTCCTAAAGAAACCATTGCCTTAAAATCAGAGACGACCATCAGATCCAGATTTCCCTTTTCCATAGATTCAAGCATTGATGTCTCGTCAGAAAAACCATTAACTTCCCCTTTTAATCCGTTTTTCTGAAGAACATTAGTCCGGACGAACACTTCACCAACCTGTCCGTTAATAAGAGAAGGGCTATGATAGCCGATTCTGATAACATCAGTCTGGTCTTTTACCACCGCTGTTCCGGAAGGGCCGGTTGGATTGGTCCCGGAAGATGGGCCGGTCGGACTGGAATCACGTTCGCAACCACCGCCTAAAATAATACTTAACAAAATAATACCAATAATTTTTTTCATATATTATCTCCCCTAAATATTCAGTTTTACTGAATATTTATAATTATAATGTATTTAAAGAGGAATGCAAGTAAATTTTTAATCATCTTGACATTTTTTATTGAAACAGGTATGATAAAAAATATGCGCTTATATTACAGTTTATTTCTTATTGTCATCTCCGGCCTGTTGATTAGTTTATTTCTGACCGGATGGGCCTCGGACGAGGCCGGCAGACCGGTGACGACAAGCAGCCTGACTCAGGAAATTGAAAAATTAATTGAAGAATTAGGACATAATGACTGGAGCATCCGCGAAGCGGCTACGGAAAAGTTAAGCCGGATGGGCCAGCCGGCGGTTCCTTTCTTAAAAAAAGCCCTCACTCATTCCGACGCCGAAATCGTGATGCGCGCCAGATTATTACTCCGGCTTCTTAAATGGAATATCCCGCTTGAACTAAAGACCCAGATTGGGCCCCTGATGGCCGGTTATGACGAGTCCGCCCCGGCTGAACGCCGGCAAATCATCATGCAATTATTCTCTCACCAGAAATCAGCCCTGCCGGTTTTATTCAAAATCATGGAATTTGAACAAGACGACCAGGTTTCCTCGCAGGCCTATGAGTTTATCACCCGGTTTTTAAATGATGATGAAGCAGCCGGTTCGGCTCTGACATTATTAAAAGACGTTGAGATGTTCTGGCCCCAGCGGTTAACCGGTCAAATTTACGAAATGCGCGGAAAATATTTTGAGGCGATTCGACACTATGAAAAGGCCTTTCAGCTAAACCAATCTTTCACGGAGCTGGTATCCACCCTGCAAAATCTGTATCAGCAAACCCAAAACTGGGCTCAAGCCATCAAGTTTTTTCAAGCCCTGATTGCTGCAAAACCGGAAGTAGTGGAATACCGGATTAATCTCGGTTTGATGCACGAATATAACGGTGAAAAAGAAACCGCCCAAATTATCTGGCAAAAAATATTGGAATTAAACTCTCTTAATGAAAACCAATACGACTTGTTAGCCACTATTTATTTAGAGCGCACCCAAAATGATCAGGCCGTTCAAACATATCAAACGGCCGCCAACCGGTTGCCGGGCAATAATAATTTAAAAATTAAATTGGCGCGGACTCACCGAAAAATCGGCCAATTCAACGAAGCCAGCGGAATTCTGGAACCCCTGCTTAAAACTAATCAACCCAAAGAAATTATTATGGCTATTTTAGAGGAACTCGGCCGGTGTTATTTCCTTAATAATGAACCGGACCTGGCCAGAAAAACCTGGTGGAAACTGGTGGACCAATCCGCCTTAGGCGGACAGGCGGTAATTCCGGATGATTATATTTTCCTGGGCCGTATTTTTGAGGAATATGAAATTTTTGATGAGCAGTTAAAACTTTACGAAAATGCCTACCGGCAACGGCCCGACTATCCGATCATTGCCAACAGCCTGGCCCGCGCTAACATCAGGATGGGCAATTTTAAAAATGCCTTAAAAATACTGCTTGATATTTATAGCCGAACCGACCGGTTTGAACGTGATGGAATCAGTCCGCTTCCCGGTGATATTGATCCTGATTCAAACGCCCATTTTTTTATAATGACCTGCCTGGCGGACCGGTCATTACCATCATGGGCCGCCGGCCTGATTCAAGAAAAATTAGCCGGCTTGCCTGATCCGGCCAAACCAGCCAAAGAATCTGATATTTTGTCACACTACAAATTATTAACTCTCCTGTGTCAGACTTATGCCATTGCGTCTGATGACAAACAAATTGCCCAGGTTTTAGAAGAAGCGTTTCAAAATAAAGAACCCGGTGCGTTTGCTTTTCGGTTTTTTCCCTATCTTTATGAACTGGCCTCTTTGGCCTGTTCCGCCAAAAAATATACCCTGGCCCGTGATATATATACAATGATGCTGGCGCAATACGCTGATTCGGTTGAGGAAACGGCGGAAATACGCCGTTTAATCGGGGTCTGTTTTTTAGAAGAAGGGTTACCTCAGGAAGCCAAACTATTCTGGACCCTGCCCGAAAAAATAGATTTCCTTATCAAAACAAACAGCACCCAATCAACCTGGCAACGGATATTAACCCGTCAGACTGAAACCTTAATTCAATCTGGTTTATCCGATATTGCCCTGGTTAATTATGAAAACTTACTCAAAAATCAATCGTTAAATAATCCAACTTTAGCGTGCCCCGACGGTGTCGGGGCGTGGCTGTATCTAAATTACGGCCGGGCCCGGGCGGCCACACCGGCCGATTGGGCCGGCGCCCTTGAGTATTATTTAAAAGCCAAATTGACTGCGCCGGCGTTTGAACCTGATAATATTGATGACCTGATTGTCGGTCTTTTGCTTCAAACCGGCTTGTTTGAACCGGCGATTGAAAAAATAAACCGGACGCTCGCAGAAATATCCAATGAGCCGGATAAAAACACCCAAAAAATCGCGATTTTGACTACGCTGGCCCGGTTGTATCAACTTAACGGACAATATGATAAAGCGATTGAATCTTTAAAATCGGCCTCGGCCTTAAATCCTGATAAGACCGAATTTCTTTATCAATTAGGTTCATTATACCGGGCTAATAAACAATTTAAAGAAGCCCTGGAAACTTACGAAAAATTAATCCAAATTAACCGGGCTGACCTCAAGCCGCTTTATCTAAAAGCCATCACCTACGAACGAATGGGCGAAAAAGAACTGCAAGAAAAAACTCTTCAGGCCATTACCGCCGCTACAAGGGGTTTTCCGGAAGAGCGGCATTATGAAATCGCCGATTACCTGACCAAAATAGACCAACCCGAATGGGCTGAAGCGGAATGGCATCAGGTTTTAAAAAAAGCACCTTTTGAAAGTCTTTATGATTGCAATGCCTATGGCTACCTGTCTGAAATTGCCATAAGAAAAGAAGATTTCCGAAAAGCCATTGATTATATCCGCCGGGAACGTCCGATGATTCTACCGGAAAACATTACCATTTATGTTGACTTAAAAACCTTATTCAGCCATGAAGCATTTTATATTTTTGAATCATTTGAAAGATTCGCCTTTCTTGATGCTTCGCTTGATTATCTCATGGCTAAAGATTACCAAAAGAATAACCGGATTGAAGAAGCCGTTCAAAAGTATCGGCATTCATTAGAGGTCTTACCGGTTGAAACGGCTGTTTTAGATGAACTGGTTGAATTGGGAATAGACCGGGAAAAATTATCTCAATCAGCTGAACGATTAATTAAATACTATGAAACGAAAATCAGGCTGTATCCGGAATCCGGTTATTATTACCTGCGCCTGGCCGAAACACACTGGCTCCTGGGCGATAATCTTGGGACCGGGCAAAAATATTTAACCCGGGCGATGCAATTAGCACCGGGACTGCTGGAAAATTATGTCCTCATGGCTAAATATTCCCAGAAGAAAAAAGATTATCAAACAGCCGAACGCCTGATTCAAAGTTTGATAAACCTTAAACCGGACAACCAGGACTACCGTAAATTATTAGAAGAATTTATTAAAGAAAGAAACAAATAAAATTTTGCCCAGATAGGGGGGCAAAATTTTATAGTGGAGGTAAGATTATGACTGATAAAATAGAAAATAAAAAAGTGGATGAGTCGTGGAAGTCAAAAATAGATGAGGAAAAGAAAAAAACAGCTGCTGACTCGCTCAAAGAACCACCGGTAAGAGAACTGCCACTGCCGGATTTTATCGGTTTTATCACCACGCTGGCCGCCCAGGTAATGATGACCCTGGGAGAAATACCTAATCCGGTTACCAATAAAAAAGAAACCGATTTATTTCAGGCAAAATACCTGATTGACCTCATCGGCTTATTAAAGGAAAAAACTAAGGGAAACCTGAGCGAAGCCGAACAGCAGAACCTGGAAACTATTCTGGCTAATCTTCAGATCGTTTACGTCAAAGCATCCGGCAAAAAATGATTTACTTGCGATTGGTAAAGAAGCTCAGCAGAATGCATTACTCTAATCGGTAATTTTTGTTTATTTAAACCGCCTTGAATCTGCATCAGGCAACCGGGACAATCCGTCGCAACAAGGGAAGCACCGGTTTGCTTGATTGAGGTCACTTTGTTTTGCAGAATCGCCCCGGAAATCTCAGGATATTTTAGCGAAAACGAACCGCCAAAACCGCAACAACGATTCTGTCCCGGTAACTCTACTAAATCATAACCCATAACCTCTGTCAACAACTGACGCGGTTGTTGCCCGTTCTTTAGGTGTTTTAAATGACAGGCCTCGTGGTAAGTAACCTTTTTTGCCGCCTGCAATATGCGACCGCAAGGGTCGCCGCTACAATCAGCTGTAGCGGCGGTCCGCCTAAGACGGATTATCCCCGCCGATGTGATTCTATTAAGTTTTAAAATATTAATGTTAAATGAAGAAATATCATAAGTAACCCGGCTGATTTTTCGGCTTAATTCACCCCACCGGTCTGATGAAGCAAATAATTC
>ERZ1292630.4915-Hain-H41-02um-R3-4915-length-11176-cov-7_pt1 | contig 11176 bp, 8 predicted proteins | sample MGYA00564408_ERZ1292630 | MGnify/ENA primary metagenome ERZ1292630 (study PRJEB36523, sample SAMEA6512641) | groundwater metagenome | collected 2019-01-08 | study: AquaDiva: Metagenomics assemblies of 32 groundwater samples | reverse complement strand
GTATTCGCGTGCGGTGGGGTTCCTCTGTAGGGACGTTGCCAAACAAAGCAACACGAATGGTTGAAAAAAGTTGCCCCTTTATACCGTTATACGAATGAAAAGGAACGATTTTGTCCTATTCTGCCGCTCTAAAAAATGTCATCGTCGGCGTTGCCACCGGCCGCCATACCGTTGTTCAGTCGCTCCCTCGCTCTCGTGCAGGCTTGGCTCCGGGAGCTGAGCCCGGCGGCGGCAACTGCTCACGCCGCCTTGGCCCCCCCCGTGCCACAGGCCACCACGACCTCCGCGGCTGGCTCCGCGGCGGCCCCTCCGAAGCCAGCGGCCGCCGTTTCTTCGAGCACGACCGCCACCGCCGCTGCCGCCGCCGGTGCGCCTACCAGCATGTCGAAGGTGAACTTGATGATCGGCACGGTGCGGTCCGTCGCAAAGCACCCCGACAGCGACACCCTCTATGTGGAACTAATTGACCTTGGCGAAGCGAAGCCACGAACCATCATTTCGGGACTGGTGAACTACATCACGCCAGAGGCTTTCACTGGGAAGCAAGTCGTCGTGGTCGCGAATTTGGAGCCTCGGAAAATGCGCGGCGTCCTCAGCGAAGGAATGGTCCTCTGCGCGTCCAACGAAGGCAAAGCGACCGTGAAGCTGCTCGAAGTGCCAGCCGGCGTCGCGAACGGCGAGCGTATCACGTTTCCGGGACATCAAGGCGCCCCTGAGCCGGTGTTGAAGAAGAAGCTTGCCGCCTGTTGGGACGAGGTCGCGCCGTTGCTGCGCACGGACGGCCATGGCCAAGCTTTGTATGGAGAATTGCCGTTTCTTACCAGCAAAGGGCCCGTGACGTGCGCCTCGATCCCCAACGGACACGTGTCCTGACGACGGACAACGGCGGTTGCCCATGACGATTGCTGCGGGCCACAGAAAAATGTGTGGCCCGGCGAAAGGAGAGAAAGGAGAAAGGAAGGAACGAGTTGTCAGGGAGGAGCCGTTATTCACCTTCCCGAGCACCGTTTTTTAAAATCTTGGCATTGGCGGGGCACCGAGACGCGGAGGTCAGAGAGCTTTCACGTATCTCCCCCCCTCCCCCCGAGCGATCAATTGACCGTTGCCACCTATGAACGGTCAACATACGAGTAGCATCAATGATTTTGGTGCAACAATCGTTGCAAAAAAAAGATTGGTTGCGGCTTGCAACAACACCACCACCGCCGCCGCGTGTAATTGAGAGGATTAATGTCGACGTCTGCATTCCTGCCGCTGGCGTTGCTTCTGCTGCTAGTGGTGGTGATCTTCTCGCTTAACGTTTTTGCGAAGAAAGACCTGGACGCAAGCCACGACGCTGACGCCGGCGCGGACGTTCCGGCTACTGAGGGGCGAAGCGCGAGCAGCGACAAACAGAACCCCAGCAGCAACATGGTTGGTGCGCCATCGTCGCCGTCCGAAGCGGAAGTGGACAAGATGACGCTGAAGCAGCTTCGACGAGAGCTGTTACGACGAGGACAGACGGATTGCCATGGCTGCCTGGAGAAGGAGCACTTTCGTGCCGCCTTGAAAGCGAAGCTGGATGAGGGCGCACCCATCTTGAGCGACGAAGCGATCACCGAGCTGGAAGCGTCGACGGGCGGCAAGGCGTCGCGAAAGCCCAGTGCGGCCCCACCTACCGGAACCAAGCCACCTGAAACCAAGATGAGTGCCGAGGACCTCGCCAGTCTGAAGAATATGCTAAAGAAAAAGAAGAAGGAGAACGACCAAATGAAGGAAGCCCTCAAAAAGGCCGGCATCGACACGCGTGGCGTGAAAGGCGACATGGAGGGCTGGGAGAAGTACTTGAATGAAGACCTTTGACCAGAGCAACCGCCCGCCCCTCCGCGCCGAATATCACTCACTGTTTCGTGAGGGTTTCCGCTGCCTATTTCTTCTTTATTCTTCCGCCGCCGGACGGACGGAGACGAAACGTCCGCGCGATGTTTCCCCCCAACCGCCCCGTTGGCTTTTGAATTGTTAAAACACAGTCGACACACCATGACGGCACCCATGCTTTGGGTCGGGGGCACTTTCCTCAACAGACACCTTTAACTGAGACAACACCATTTATTCTTCGATTCAATCAGCGCTTAAAGGAGAGGTCGAGAGACGGATTTGTATGGCTGCCTTCACGCTCAAGGTTCTATTTGGACTTGGTTCACTGTCCTCCGTCGCCGCCGCCGGGACGCTAATGATGACGCGTTCAAAGCGGCTGCAACAAGAACGGGCGCGGCTGACCGATGAGCGCCATGAGATACATACGGCGTTGCAGCAAGAACGCGCGGTGGAACGCGCCAGCCGTAGCGAGTTAGAGTCGGCGCTGCAACGACAGCGACGGCGCACGGAGGTGCTTCAGCACCTGTGGACCGACCGGAAGGACCGATTGGGCGATTCCTTGTCGAAGGCGGAAAGTTTTATTCACGCGGCGCCCATCGCGAGCGGGGCCCTCGATCGCCTGACACAGCACTACGGGTACTTAGGCGCTCAACTCGAGCAGTACCGAGCCTTCGACTTAATCAACCTGCGCATTCAGTTGCTGGGTGCGTTGACGGCGACGACGGCGGCGGCGGCAACGCACCGAGGCGCCTCTCCGCTGAGCGACGACACCCGGGTCAAAAACGACAATGATCATCGTGTAGGTCCATCGTCCGCACCGATCAGTTCCACAACGCAACCTCTGTCCATTGAGCGAGATGACGCGTCAGCGGCGTCATTGCCTTCCCATATAATCGACACCAATGCGTTGCGATTCTTTTTTAGTCCGAAGGAGTTGCTTATCAACGGGGTCGCTGACAGCATCGACGAGGCCGCTACCGCACTCTGTTCCCCGCTGACCGCCACGACCACCAGCAACCCATCTTCCTCACCGGCGACAGCAGAGGCCAACATACCAACCTTACCAGAGCTTTCGACACTGTTTACTCAACTAACAGCTGAATTTCATGATGCATGGACCACTGAGTTGGCGTCGATTCGGAAGCGACAGCACGATGCGATCGTCACCGATGCCGAACGTCGAGCCTCTGCGGATCGGCTGCGGTTGGCTCGGGAAAACGGCCTGGGCGGCGCGGCGAGGAGCGACCGACCTAACGCGAGTGAATCCACACACTCCGCGAACGACGTCGTCATCACCGACGCCGATGTGGATCGTTTGCTGCGACCGTCGCTGCCCGCGCAGGCGATTCGTAACACACTGCGGTCAATGCGAACAATAGGTGGCGATGCAACAGCGTCGGGTGGTTCTAACGGCGAACAGGCGTCGTGCCAACCTGCGACAGCCGCAACCCCACCCACTCCGTCACCGCTCTCTAGTGGCGCGGACGTGTTGAAGGCGGTCGACTACGTCCAAACTCTCACGTCCTACGTCGCTCGCTCCGAAGAGGTTGCCAAACCACCGCCCTCGGCGCGTTGGCCAACCCTGTCGCTGGGCCGGCAACAAGGAGGTGTCTTCACGGCGGCGGCCTCGAAGCCGATGCCGACGCCCGATGCCGTATCGGCGGCGGTCGAGAGTCCCCGTGTGCGCGCTGCCTTGCAGTCATTGCGATTGTGGATGAAGGGAGCGAATGCGTACCTCGTGCATGAGCAAGGACGTGAAGTGCTGCAGGCGTATCGGGCATGCTTGCTCGCTAGCGTGGCTCAGATCAATCAGGAAAGTGCCACCGAAGGCAGTGCATCCGCTCGACAACCCAAATTGCCAGACACAATCTGAAACACAGACGCCAAAAAGGAAGGAAAACGCTGTCCTCTGTCATTTGATTCAGGAATACGGGAAGGGGAACTCAAGGGTGCCCCTTAAAAGGCGGGGTTTCTGCTGTCGCGACTGACTCCATTTCACCTACTTACCTGTCGCAGATTGTATTTTCCCACCCTAATTTTTAGGTTCGTTCTATCCCCCCACACACATGTCCCACCGTGCGCATACTGGTTTACAGAACGTCCTACACGAGGCACTCAGCAAAGTGCTCAGCGAGGCAAACATCCCCTCCATCGCGGGGGGTGTCGTCACCCTAAGTGGCCGGGCAGCGACGTGGGCCAGCGGTGTTCGCAGCAAGCATCACGAACTCGGAGGCTGCCTTGTGATGGCCGATGACCGTTACCACATCGGATCCTGCACCAAGTCGATGACGGCATCGGCGATCGCCCGCGCGATCGTCGCGGAGCAGGACAGGTCGGACCGCGAAGGCAAGCCTCCGAGACTCACATGGGAAACTACGCTCCGAGAGGCGCTCCTGCATCACTACGAACGACGCCTCTCCGGGCCAGAGCGCGGCGGGGGTGCGCTCTGGCGCTGCAGTCTCACGGGTCCAGCGCGGGACACCCTTTTACGTACCGTCGATGTCAAGCTCGACACAGCTGCTGCGGCGGCGGATGGATCGACCGACGACGCGGAATCACTCGCCGTCTTGATGGATTTTTTACGGAAAGGGATCAATAATAAGGCGAATTCCGGCGCCGCTCAACTTGCATCGTATGAGGGCCTGCGCGTGCTCGATCCCCTGCTAGACGCCACGCTGTCCGTGCTGCTTGATCATCGGAGTGGCCTCAACGACAACCGCGCGTTGTATCACATCAACTTCTCCACCCTCCAAGGGCTGGCTAACCTGTGCCACACGTTGAGCAAGGGGGGCGTATTCTCCCAGGTGACGCACGTTTGGTCGAAGTGGTGGGATGAGCAAGAGACGTTTGACGACCGGATGCTGCACCGGTGGTTGCGAGAAGAGCGCAACGACGTCGCCAGTAAGCTGCAGTTATGGAGGTCTTCTACCGGTGTGTCATCGGACGACGCTGCCGCGGCGGCGGCGTCGCCCTCCGTCGTCAGTCAAGCAACCGATGACATTACCCGCGATCGCGATACCCTGTTGGGTGCCATGTCGCGCAGTCGCGACAGTCGCATCAAGTACCGCAGCGTCCGAAGCCGGTGGACGCGCTTTACGAGGATTCAATCGATGCTCGAAACCACTCTTATCACCTTGGCGAAATCGGCCCCTTCGATCAACGCCGCGGCAAATGGCTCCTCCTCGTCCGCCATGGCGGCGCTTGATACCTACATGGCGCGCCAGCGACAGCGGCACCTCGCCTTGCTCCGCGACGCGGAGAGACCGCTCGCGTCCGCCGCCGAGTTTGATATGACTTGGACCCGCGGCCTACCCACCCCCAAAAAAGCATCGGCTGGGGCGTTTGGTTACTCCAATTTTGGCTACGCGCTATCAGCTCACATTGCGGAACTGACGACCGGCGTGCCTTGGGAGCAGCTGCTGCACCATGAAATATTCAAACCGTTGCGGATGTCCACCGCGGGGCTTGGAGCTCCGTACGACACGGTCATCGACAGCGCTGCGGAGGAGCTGTTCTCGAGCGAGCAGCTCACCGCGGCATCGAAAAGCAATCGTCATCATCGTGACGGATCTGAGGGAGGTAGCCCGACCGCTTCGGCGCCGATGGTCTATTCATCCAGCGAGGCAGCTACTGAAAAGCACCAGGCCGTCGGCGCGAAGGGAGAAGAGGAGGGAGCAGCAACAACAGCGGAAGGTGGAGGGGGAGAGCGCCTTTCTGCGGCGCAGCAGCACGCGTACCTCCGCAACCTCGAGCACCTCCCTGACCCGCCGCAACCCATCGGCCACTACACGGGCAGCGTTCGAAAGCCGCACTATCGTACGTATCGCCCAGCCTTGCGCCTGCGCCAAAATGCGTGCCCGGACTTTCTTGCCCCAGCGGGCGACGTCCACTTGTCCATGGAAGATTGGCTCGCTTATTTGCACAACCACCTCGTCAATGCGTCGCTGCTGTGCCCGGAGCCGGTGTTCGCGCCTGTCCGGACGGTCTGGAGACGGGAAGTGGAGGATGACCAACGCGCATCCCAGGAGGCCGAGGAAGCCTCGAGACTCTCTGGTGGTGCAGATGCCCCAGAAGAAGCAGCCGGGCGCGTGTCGAAGCTCGTGGACTACAGCGACATGGCAACGGTCGCCGCGGCGTTTTCGTCGGATTCAGAGGCCAAACAGAAACGGAAGAAGGGAGGGAATGCCTTACATGGAGGGGGGGCGCAGAAGGTGCCCAGTAACCTGCAAGAGGCGATCTTGGCCGTCCGGGTGGCGGAGGAAGCCTCCATCGCCGCCGAGCGCGCCGCAGTGGCGGCCAAGTCCGATGAGTCGCCATCGGAGCTCGCGAGCAGGCAGTCCGAACGGCTCGTGTCACTCACATTGGCGCCTAGCCTGCCGTTGTCGCGACTGCGGTATGTTCCGGCGCCACGTCAGGACCCAGAGGCAGCCGATGAAGAAGCAGTGGGAGGGCGTGAAGAAGAACGTCGTGTGGAGGGCACCGCACCACGGGAACGAAAAGGAGGCGTGGCGGCGTCCTCGCCGCCCCCTCTCCGACATGGGACCTCCGCGGCCGCCACATCCCCTTTGATGACGAAAATCCTGGAACGAGCCGAACGCGATCGGGCTGAATCGAACGCCGACGGCGGCAATGACAACAAAATGCCCAACCATGACATGCTGGATGAGGCAAGTCGCGTGGCGTTGGAGGCCAACTACGTGAGCCAACGCAAGGCCATTAACTCGTACGGACCGCCGAACAACTACCGGCACGGCTGGATATCCGTCATGACGCCCGAGACCGGGACCGGCGTCATCGGCACGCCCTCCAGCGTGAACTTGCAGCCGTGGGCGCTGCTGCACGACGGGAGCAATGCTGCCTTCATGTGCTACTGTGTCGTGGTCCCGGCACGGGGCATCGCGGTCTGCGTCGCCACGAACGCCACGGGCCTCGGCGTCGGCCCGAAGTTGATGGCGGCCGCGAATGAGGTGATTCGGAAGGTGACGGAGGGAGGCCGCTGAAACGACAACCGCAAGCGGCCCTCTGTGACCGCAGTGCCCACCGCAGTGCCGCGAGCGACGTGAACAAATGGTCCTTCCCACACTGTTCTCACGGCCGATGCAGAAAGAAGAAAGCGGGGAGTGAGGAAGATTCGCTCATTAGGGTTTACGACTGACGTCTCCCAGGCGATGCTCATAGAAAGTTAGGAGGAACTCTATTTTTGATCTCTCACACACCAACCCCCTACCGACGTCACATTGATTGAGTGCAGGAGGTTTTCCCCCCTCCCCGAGTCGCGTGGCGGTGCAAAGATGACGACCTGTCCACCGCCAGCAAGTTCGCGCATCGTGTCGACCCCGCTCGATGCCGCGGAGGAAAGTCGTACGCACCTACCGCCGTTCATGGGTCTTCGTGAGACTCCGTACGTCAACCTCCGCGTCGCGATCGAGCATGCCGTTGCCAACTGTGCAAAGCTGAAAGAGAGGATCGCCGCGGCGGGCCTGACGAACTTGGATTTGAACGTCAAGTCAGCAATCTACGCTGCGGAGGATTTACTGAAATCCGAAGGAAGGCCAACAGAGCCTGACGTTAGTGCGATCGCCGCAGTTCATCTCTACACACAGGAGAGCCCGCTTTACTGCTGCATGAACAATGCGTTGCGGGAGAAACGGCGCGACGCGGTCAAACCGTTTTACTTATTTCTGAAATTATTATGCTTCGCGCTCAGTCGTGCGCCCAGGCGTGAAAACGTATGTATCCTGCGAGGCGTGCAGCTGTCATTGCATAGGGAATTCGACGATGAACGTACGATCACGTGGTGGGCGTTGTCCAGTTGCACGAAGAACCTGCCGACGGTGAAAAAGTTCACAGGTCCAGATGGGCCAAGGACCATCTTCCACGTCGAAACTGACTACGCGTTCGATGTCAGCTGCTGGACGGCGTGCCCGGAAGAAGAAGAGTTCCTCCTGCCATGCGGCGTGGAACTGAAAGTTCTCAGCAAAGTCGATATGGGAAATGACTTGTGGATGATTCATTTAAAACAAATTGGCCCTCCGCTGTTGTTTGACCTCGCAGGGACACCTCTGCTTATCGCGCCGTCCCCCCCCTCGCAAATGATTGCAGCGGAACGGAATGGCCCAACGGAGGCGACTACGACTTCGTCCTGCGTGTCCACCGCAGCGATACTCGAAGACCCCCTCTCCATCTCGAGCGCCGTTCCCGAGGCCACCGTCACGCGGGCGCACTCCATCGTGCACGCACCAATCGTGAAAACCGCGGGTCAATTTTTTTGTGACATCTGCCAGGTTGACGTGCTGGGAGAAGAGAATTGGCATCTTCACGTCATCGGGAAGCAGCATCGGAAAGCGACCACGGGTTCACTGTCGGGACCCTGTTACCCCGCCGCCTCTGCCGAACTGGCAACCACCGCGAAACCACCGTTGCCCGTCGCCCCCACGCACCCGCGGTTCGACGAGGACCGTGCCGCTCCGTCATCGTTATCAATAGACGCATCTCCGTGCGTGCATGCTTGCAGAAATGCCCCATGCAACTTCTTGTCGGCGTCGTTACAGCAACTCGTCGATCACGAGCCGTGGTGCTCACACCGTCAACCCGGAGGCTTCCACTGCGCCGCTTGCGGTGTGCCTGTTTGTGGTGCAGACAACTGGGCCGCTCACACTAACAGTGCGCGTCATATGAGGAAAGTTCAACTGCCTGTGATCTGGCTGCCGGCGACCTACACGGCAACCTCCTCCGCGCCTCCGACCTCCACTCCGATGTGGTCATCCCCCGCTGATGCTACGATGAATTCCTGTTTCCGGTGCGATCTGTGCGGCGTGACGATCTGCGGCCCGAGTAACTACCTGCAGCACTTGGAGGGCGCGGCTCATCGAAGGCGAGAGGGTCGCCGATGATCGGGAGGATTCACCACCCCAGTGCCGCGTTTATGGTAATCATGGCCCCACATGGTGATGAAAGGGAAGAAATGATTCGTGTGAGTGCGCGTTTGTGTGTGAGTGAGTGTCGTTTCATGGTTGCTGCGTTATTAAAACCTGTTACCCAGTCCACATTGCGAGAGCGCCGTTCACGCTTTTTTTTGTTTCCGAACCCTTTTGGTTATAAACGGAGAGCGGCGTGCGTCACTCCACATTCTCTATCACATTCTAGAGTGCGCGCCCTATCTCCCTACCTGTTGTATTTTGCAATGCAATTGTCATCAGCGTCAGGGGCCGCGAGTGACCACCATCCGGACCGCACGACGAACAAACGAAACGATGAGGAGACGACAATTACGACGAACGCTTTTATGATGAGACCCGCGGCATCCATAGATGCCGGAGCCGCAGTGGTTTCTCAACGGCAGAGCACCTCGTGCGGCACCGCTGCCGTCGCCAGCGTGGGCGCGACGACCGCAGCCTCCGTGGCGAGTGCCCCTGCTGCGGCGGCACCGGCGGCTGCGGTAGGCCCCACCGTGTGCCAGCAAGTCATCGCGCTCGTCAGCTTGGCGACGGTGAGCTCCTCCTTCGGCGTGGCCATGAAGATGAGCCAAACCAGCACCGGGGAGTATCCATACAATCCGATGTCCGTCACGGCCATGACCGAACTCTTCAAACTCACCGCGAGCCTCATCGTGATCACCGGGAACATTATCTACGACATGAGAAGAGCCCCTGTGGCGTCTTCCACGACGAAAACAAGCGGGGAGGCGTCCGTTACCGGACTTGGTGGAGGGGCAACAGCAGATCAGGTGGTGGTGCCCACCCCACCACCACCACCATCGTCTTCTTCCGCTTTCGCTTTGATGTCCCCCGATTTTTATGCGCGACTGTATCGCTTCTTCGAGTCGAATTGGTCGTACCCTCTCGTGGCGCACTGTTTCGGTCTCGCCTTAGCGTACGCGATTGTGAATTTAGTCACCTTTGGCGTCCTTGCCCACGCGCCGGCCTCGAGCTTTTTCCTCCTCAAGGCGTCGAGCCCCGTCATCACCGCGCTGCTCCTCTATTACTTCGTCCATCGGCCAGTGTCCCCCATTCAATGGCTATCGGTCGTGCTGCAAGGGTTCGGCCTCGTCGTGACTCAATACGACGCTTGCACGCGGAGCGCGTCGCTCTCGGTCGCCGCCTACGCGTTCATTGCGACCAATATTGTGGTCAGCTGTGGCGCCGGCGTTTGGAACGAGCACGTCATCAAGTCCTATGGCTCGTCGGTGAATGCGCAGAACGTCATCCTGTACATTTTTGGAATCACGGTCAACGTGATCCTGTACTTGATCATGCCCGCGTCCAGTCTCGGTGCGTCGAAGACGCACTCCTCCGCCGCATCATTAGCGGCGAGCGACATGAACGCCACCGCCGCCGCGGCGCTCGCCATTACAACTAGCGTCGAGGATTTGATGCGATGGGGCGAAACAAAGGGAGCAGCCGACGCCATCGCCTTGGGACTCTCTGCCGCGTCCGGTGCCGGCGGCAGCGGCCACCTCTTTGGCCATTTCTTTGATGGCTATTCCGCGAGCACGGTCGCCGTGATTGTGAGCACAGGGTGCATCGGCCTCGTCATCACCGCAGTGTACAAATACGCTGACGTCGTCGTCAAGACTTTTGGCATCGCTGGCAGCACGGCTGTGATGTACTTACTCGAGCTACTTGAGGTGATGCCTAGCCGGCGACTGCTCAACCCGATGGCGACGTGCGCGGGCGCGGGCATGATCTTCTACGCGTCGTTCGCGTACATCGCCCCAGCTGGGCCCCCCGCGGCATCCGGACCAACACCCACGTCCGCGTCGGAAACTGGCCATCATGGAGGTGCCCCTCCTCCTCTGCTTCTATCGGGTGCTGGCACGACGCCATCCACTTCGGGCCTTCAGCGGTGCATGCACGTGTTGGTATCCGCGACGGGAGGGGGGCACCAGACAATGACACCCGCCGTCCGTCGACGGTGGGCGACGCTCGTCAGCTTGGGGTTGATCGGCTTGCTGGCGTTGGTGTTCAGGGGTCCTTGCTTGGGCTAGGGGCAAGGCGAGGCGTCGCGTTGTTATCTTTACTCTCCGTGCCCCCTCCTTCGACGAACAAATGGAAGCCAGAGACCTGCGAGATTGCTTTTGCGGCAGTGGGGAAACCCCCTATTTTCGCGAAGAGAGTTCCTTCACTGGGGCAAGAAAGGAAGTGGTGCTAAAATTGGCAGAACGCTGCCCACTTAACTTGCCAGATTTCAGGACATTTCTGAGGAGGATGGCATCAAACGCTCCTACGAGCTATGACAACGTGGATCGAGCCGAGCTGACGAGGTTCCAATTTTTTGCTTTATTTCGTCTTCGCGATTAACTCGAATCCGAAATAGAGGG
>ERZ1292630.4913-Hain-H41-02um-R3-4913-length-11180-cov-3_pt1 | contig 11180 bp, 10 predicted proteins | sample MGYA00564408_ERZ1292630 | MGnify/ENA primary metagenome ERZ1292630 (study PRJEB36523, sample SAMEA6512641) | groundwater metagenome | collected 2019-01-08 | study: AquaDiva: Metagenomics assemblies of 32 groundwater samples | reverse complement strand
CGGGTGCGGCAGGTCGAACGGCGTGATGCGGAACGGGCCCGTCTCGATCACCCCGCCGGGCACCGCCGAGCGGAAGTCCATCTTCGCGCGCATGGCCGAGAGGGGGACGGGGAAGTTCGGCGGCTCCATCTGCTTGCGCAGCACCGACTGCAGCTGCTGCTCACCGTCGGCGCCCGGGCCGTACATCGTCAGCTCGGTGGTGGGCATGAAGGCAGGCGAGAAGAAGGGGAAGCCCTGCACGTGATCCCAGTGCAGGTGCGAGAAGAGCATCGTCGCCTTAACCGGTGGCGACTTCATCAGCGAGTCACCCAGGCTGCGAAGGCCGGTGCCCGCGTCGAAGATCAGCCGGTGACCCTGGCTCTCCAGCTCCAGGCACGAGGTGTTGCCTCCGATCTTCGCGACGTTTGAACCAGATGACGCCACGCTGCCACGTACACCCCAGAATCGGACGTCCATTGGAGACTCCTCGGTTGACCGATGACGGGAACGTCGCGGTCGAGGAGTCACTCAGCAGGGGGAATGCCAACGGCTAAGCGCTTGATGGCAGGGCTGCGCGCCGGCGCGATGCACCAGCGTGGATCGGACGCGCTCGATCCCGGATCAGTCTTTCCAGAGCAGCTTCCAGGGGTTCTTGCGCACATCGGTCAGCAGGGTCTTCAGCTCGTCGTACACGGCGGGGTCCTTCAGCACCTTGCCCATGCTGCCTTCGCCGGCCTCGAGCTTCGCCAGCACGCGGTCCGCTCGCGTGGCCAGCGCGTCGACCTTCTCGCCGGCCTCCTGGTACTTCACGATCATCGCCTTGAGCCGTTGACCGTCCTCTTCAGTCAAGGGACCCGACACGCGCGCCAGCCCTCCCAGGGCGATCGAGGCCTGCTTCGAGAGTTCGGGGAGATCGGCCCGCGCCACCTTCGCGGTCGCGGCCGCGTCATCGATGAGCGCGTTGGCCTTGCCGCCGGGCTCCATCTGCTTGCGCGCGGTGGCCGCGAGCACGCGGAGATCCGAGGCCGCCACCGAGAGCTCACTGGCGAGCGTCTTGAGCTGCTCGCGGTTCTCGACGATCACCCCGTCGACGGTGGTGGTGAGCCCACCCACGCCGCGCACGAGCTTGGTGAGCGCCTCGGGATCGCTCTCGAGCACGCGCGAGGCTGCGTCGAGGAACTTCGCCAGGCGGTTGCTCACCACGTCGATGCGCGGCGAATCGAGCCCGCGGATCGACACCTTCGGGTCATGCGGGTCCTTCGCCGAGCCCGAGTAGACCTCGAGGTACGACTCGCCCAGCGGGCCCACGCTCGAGACGGTGACCACCGCGTCGGTGCGCAGCGAGGCCGCCGCGTCGTTGGTGAGCCCCAGCGTCATCTTCACCGGCAGCGGGTTGCCGTCTTCGTCGCGGCGCGAGGCGAGCAGCTCGACGTCTTCCACCTTGCCCACCACCACGCCGCCGAGCTTCACCGGCGCGTTCTTCACCACGTTGCCGGTGTGGGAGAAGTCGACGGTGATCTTCTTCGCGCCGCCGAAGGAGAGTTCCCCCATCAGCACCAGCAGGGTGAAGGCGCCCAGCACCGCTGCCAACACCAGCGCGCCTACTTTGAGTTCGAGCCGACTCTCGTCCATGTCATCTCTCTCGCGGGAAGTCCTTCGCCGGGCCGCAGTAACCGACCTGGCGATCCTTCACCTGAACGACCCGGTCCGCGAGCTTTCCGAGCGCGTCGTAGTCGTGGGACACCAAGGCCACCCCCAGCCCCTGCTCCCGCACCACGGCCAGCGCGTCGTTCACCTGGCCTGCGGCCTCGCGATCGAGCCCCGTGGTGGGCTCGTCGAGCAGCAGCACCTCGGGCTCCAGCACCAGCGCCCGGGCGATGGCGGCGCGCTTGCGGATGCCGGGGCCCACCTCGGGCGGCTTCCTCCCGGCAAACTGCATCAGCCCCAGCCGCGTCATCGCCGCCTCCGCCCGGCCGTCTTCGCGCGACTTCGGGTCGGCCAGCGCCACGTTGTCGAAGAGGGTGAGCCAGTCGAGCAGCGCCGGGCCCTGCACCAGGTACGGCGCCCGGGCGCGGAGCTGCTGCAGCTTGCGCTCGGGCATGGTGTCCACCCGTTCCCCGAACAGGGTCACCTCGCCCTCGTCGGGCTTGAGCAGCCCCACTGCGAGGCGGCAGAGCACCGACTTGCCGCTGCCGGACGTGCCCACGATGAAGGTGATGCCCGTCAGCGGGATCTCCACCGAGAGTCCTTCGAGGATCGTGGCTGCGCCGAAGCGCTTGGTGATGCCTCGGAGCGAGAGGGTGCTCAATGGGAGTTTGCCCTCTCCCCGACCCTCTCCCCATCGGGGAGAGGGAGGCAGTGGTGTTGTCAGTGCTTGCACCACTGCGTCGCCGTCATCGGCTGCGCGCCGGGCGCGAGGCCCTGGCCCGTGGCGTTCTCGACGAAGGCCTTGGACGTGTAGCGGAACGTCGCGTCGGTTGCGGCGGAGTCCACGCAGATGTCGTTGCCGGTCGAGCCCATGTTCGGCACGCCATCGCGACTGGCGTTGGCCACCCGGGAGGGGATGGTGGTGACGGCGCACGAGGTGAGGTTTCCGCCCGCGACGACGGCCCTGATGGTCGCCACCGTCCAGAAGTCGCCCGAGGTGCCCTGGCCCGAGTTCCTCAGCAGCGGGAAGGCCGTCTGGCCCGTCGCCGGGTTGTAGCCGACGGACACCACGCGCTCGCCGTTGCAGTACAGGTTGACGTGCGGCTTGCTGTTCGAGCCCGAGTACATGTTCACCCCGACCACGAAGGCGTCGTCGTTGTTGGGGTTGTCGAGGTTGATGTTCTCCGGGCCGCAGAACGAGCCCGCGGTCGGGTTGGTCTCGCCGCGCGTGCACGAGACGTTGTCGCGATCGAGGCGGGGGTTGCTGCAGGCCGAGGTGCGCGTACTCGACCAACCCTGGCAGGCGGTCGTCGCCGACGCGGTGTAGCCCCAGCCCGTGGTGGTGCTCCCGTTCGGGCAGCTCGAGAGCGTCGAGTAGTAGCAGTCCTGGACCGAGCCGTTGCCGTTCATGCAGGTGGTCGTCCAGCCGCGGGTGGTGCAGGTGTTGCCCTGCAGGCGGGCGAAGTGCAGATCGACGTCGTTGCTGCCCACGTTGTCCCAGCAGAGCTCGGCGCGGATACCCGGGGCGCGCACCTGGACCTTCTGGGTGCAGCTGTAGCTGCGGCCGTCGAGGGTGAACTCGCCCTGCACGATGTAGTCACCGGACAGGCCGAAGGCCGGGAACACCTGGCCGCCGCTGGCGCCGTTGCCGTACGCCGTCGCCTGGATGCCGATCAGAGGGGAGTTGGCCTGCACCACGTAGCGGGCCGGCGTCTGCGTGGCGTCGAGACGCACGCCCGTGCGCGTGCCGCGGCGCGCTCCTGTGATGGTGGAGTTGGTCTGGCTGTAGATGGCGAAGGTCGGGTTGGGCAGCACGTTGTCGCAGTCGCCGCCGAGCACCGTCCACGCCCAGTTGGTGGTGCGGCCCCTCGCCGCGACGTCGGTGATCCACTGCGAGCCGTCGATGATGGGGATCGCGTTGGGGTTGGGGTAGGGCGCGAGCGTGATGGTGTTGCTCGGGCACTGCACGCTGTTGGGGCACATGCAGCCCTCGGCCGCGTTGTTCCCCGAGAGGCCGTCGCAGTTGTAGTCGCCGGCCGCGCACGAGTCGGTGAGCGCCGGGGGCTGCGCGCCGCGGCAGACGCCTGACCAGGTAGCGAGCTCACCGCCGCTGCAGTCGAGGCTGCCCTTTGCGTTGTTGGTGCACCACCCCACGGGCAGGCCGCTGACGTCGCTGACCTGCGTGGCGGGCACGAGGTAACAGTCTTTGGTGACGCCGTTGGCGGGGCAGAAGCAGCCCTCGTCGACCTCGCCGTCGCAGTCGTCGTCGAAGCCGTTGCCCTGCTGGCCGTTGAGGCGCGAAGCGGGCACGCTGCCGCTGGTGAGGGCGGAGTCGGTGGGGCCGTCGCACTCGCTCGTGGTGGGCGTGGCGCAGAGCCGGCGGATGGTGGGGTTGCCGGGCATCGGGGGGCCGCAGCCGCCGCCGTCGTAGGGGTTGATGCCTGCGTCGGGCTCGATGAGCCCGCCGCCGCCAGTGCCGCCGCCGGTCACGCCCCCACCAGTACCGCCCGTGCCTCCGCCGGTCACGCCGCCGCCTGTGCCGCCCGTGCCGCCGCCGGTGGTGGTGCCGCCACCGCTGCCGCCGCCAGCGCCTACGCCGCCGCCCTGGCCGTTACCGCTGCCGCCCGTGCCGCCGGCGAGGCCACCGCGACACTCTCCCTGGACGCAGACCTGGTTGGTCAGACAGTCGGTGAAGGTGGTGCACTTGGTCGCCGGAGGCGTGCAGGCGAACAGCAGCGCGCCCGCGAGGATCGTGGTGATCGTCAGTTGCTTCATGTGGCTTCCGACTCCCTGGTACTGCCCCTTTGGAACGGGGCCGGACCCTATTCGCTCAGGCGCGCCGAAGTCGAGACGGGACCGCGCTTCGGCTACCGTCCCGCGTCATGGCCGCCAGCGCCCCCACCAACGCCGGCACCCGGGCCCTGCGCGAGCACCTCACGAAGGACGCCCCCGCCCGGGAGCTGTCGGTGGCGCGCTTCATGGTGTTCGCCACCGCGGCGTCGGCCATGGCTGCGTTGGCGCTGCAGCCGCTCATCGGCGCGCGGCTCTCTTACTCGCTCGCGGGGCTGCTGGCGTTGCTGGCCAGCTGGTACGGCACGCAGTGGTGGCTGTTGCGGCGCGGGTGGTTCAAGCCCGCGGTGGCCTGGCTCAACGTGGCGATCGAGGTGTCGGCGCCGACGCTGATCTTCCTGGTCGATACCCGGGCGCGTGGGGCGGAATACGCGCTCACCGCGCCACCGCTGGCGATCTGGGGGACGCTGGTGGCGCTGTCGGCGCTGCGCGGCTCGAGGTCGCTGGCGGTGCTCGCGGGCGCGCTGGCGGCGGTCGAGTACCTGGCGGTCTATTTCCTGATGGCAGCGCCGAAGCTGCCGCCGGACATCTGGGTGACGCTGCAGGCGCCGATGATCGTGACGCGGGCGTTCCTGCTGTTCTGCTCGGGGCTGGTGACGGCGGCCTTCGTGGGGCACTTCAATCGGCGCGCGGAAGAGGCGCTGGCGGCGGTGCGGGCGCGCGACGTGCTGGGGAAGTACCTGCTGCACGAGCGCATCGGCGCGGGCGGCATGGCCGAGGTGTTCCGCGCGAGCTATTCGCCCGAAGGCGGCTTCGAGAAGACCGTGGCGGTGAAGAAGATCCTCCCGAACTTCGCGGACGACCTCGAGTTCATCGAGCTGTTCCGGCAGGAAGCGGCGCTGTGCAGCCGGCTCAATCACCCGAACGTGGTGCAGGTGATGGACTTCGGGCGCTTCGGCGACACCTGGTTCCTGGCGATGGAATACGTGGAAGGGTTCTCGTTGAAGCGGGTGATCGACGCGCACAAGATGGGCTTGCCGATCGCGGCCGTTTCCTTCCTGGCGGTCGAGCTGCTGGCGGCGCTGGAGTACGTGCACTACCGCTCGGGGTCCGATGGGCAGCCGCTCAACCTCGTTCATCGCGACGTGAACCCGCCGAACATCCTGGTGTCGACGCTGGGCGAAGTGAAGCTGACGGACTTCGGCATCGCGCGGGCGAGCATGGGCGCGCGGCTGACGCAGGCCGGGTACATCAAGGGCAAGCCGGGCTACCTGGCGCCCGAGCAGTTGACGGACAAGCCGCTCGACGGGCGGGCGGATCTGTTCGCGGTGGGGCTGACGTTGCACGAGGCGCTCACGGGGCGGCCGCTGTTCTCGACCGGCGCGGGTGATCAGGAGAGGTACGAGGTGCTGGAGATGGTGATCCGTCCGCCGTCGGCGATCCGCCCGGAGATCCCGCCCGAGCTCGACGCGGCGGTGATGCGCCTGCTCGAGCGTGATCTGACGAAGCGGGTGGCGAGCGCGAGGTCAGCCGCGTTTCCGTTCTCCACGTTGCAGGGCAAGGCGTCCCCAGTGGCCGATGGGCAGAAGCACCTGGCGCAGGCCGTCCGCGACGCAGCGGTGTACCGGACGCGTCAGTCGAACCGGCTGGCCGCCGCAGCCGAGACGCTGCCCGGAGTCCCGGGATAGTGCCTCCCTCTCCCCGAGGGGGAGAGGGTCGGGGAGAGGGCTAGACATGGTCAAGTGGATGGAGCTCATTCTCATCGCAACAACCAAGGAAGTCGCACCCGGTGCGAGCCAGGCCTTGTTCAAGCCGCTGAAAGTCGCAAAGACCGACGCGCGGGTCACCGTCGGGACCTCGAAGTGGGCAAGCTCCAAGATCCTGCTCTCCGCCGCGAAGTACGGCTTCCCGAAGGGGGTCGAGGCGAGTGAGCAGTTCGATCGGGACCTTGAGCGCGCATTCGTCGATGCAGCTTCGTGGCTCGTTGAGAGACCTGTGTCAGCGTTCGCGGAAGTTCGTGCGAAAGGGATCCGCTTGCAGGGGCTTCTCGTCTTCGAGATGGACCAAGACCAAATGGAGTTCGACATCCCCCCTGAACTCCTGCTCCGACTCGGAGAGCGAGGGATCCCACTTCACATGATCAGCAACGACTGACGCTCCTGTCTCATCGCCCCCAACTCCATCTCTGCGGATCCCAGGTCGCAGCCAGTGTCCCCACGAGCACGGGATTGAGAAAGCCGGCAGCGGCCGCAGGGTCTCATGCGCTCAGACTACCGCCCCCGGGCCGAACGGCGAGGTGGGTTGATCGCGATCAACGACGCCATCGCGGCGACGGTGTTGCCGTTGCCCCTGCAGCCGGAGGTCGAGCCATGAAATGGGAAACGCGCTTCGAACTCGGAGTCGAGCAGATCGACCGGCAGCACCAGGAGCTGTTTGCGCGCGTGGACCGGCTCGAGGCCGCGCTGCGCGCAGGCGAACACAAGCGCGTGGTGGAGTTGCTCGACTTCCTCGGAAGCTACGTGGTCGAGCACTTCGGCTGCGAGGAGCGCACGATGAAGGAGACCGGGTACCCCTTCTTCGCCATCCACAAAGGCGTCCACGATCGGTTCCTCGAGCTGTTACTGCAGATCAAGGCCGAGTACCTGCAGACCGGCGAGACCGCCTGGCTGGCCATCAAGGTCCACAAGGTGATGGTGGCCTGGCTGCACACCCACATCCTCGGGATGGACCAGCAGCTCGGGCGCTTCCTCTCTGCTCCGGCCGAAGCGCACCGTCCTGCTCCAGCCTGGCGATGAACTTCAGTTCGTTGCAGGAGGGTTGGCCCTCTCCCCGACCCTCTCCCCCTCGGGGAGAGGGAGACACTGGGCCTGTTTACTTCCGCGCCTTCCTGGCCTCGTCGCGCGCCTTGAGCGCCTGATCGAAGAACGCCTCGGGCACCACCTTGCCGCGCACGGCAGGCCACGAGCGCATGGCCGCCTTCTCCCACGGGCCCGTCTCGACCTTCACCACGTTGAGGCCCTGCTTCTTCATCGCGGTCACCGCGTCGTCGTTGAGGCGCTTCACCTCGGCGTCGATGCGCGAGTTGATGTCCTTGGTGATCGCCAGCAGCTTGGGCCGCACGTCCGCGGGGATCTTCTCCCAGGCGTCCTTCTTCACGATGGTCGCGCCGATCAGGTACGCCCAGGGGTAATCGACCATCTGGTTGGCCTTGTCGAACAGCCGCGCGGTGAGCACGTACGCGGGCACCTGCGAGACGCAGCTGATCATGCCCGTCTGCAGCGAAGGCACGATGTCGGTCGACGACAGCACCACCGGCCGGAAGCCGACGAGCTTGAACGCCTCGACTGCCGCCGGGTCGCCATCCCACGCGAAGAACTTCGCGTCGGCCGCGGCCTCGGGCGTGGTGTACGGCTTGGTGCAGAAGATCTGCACCGTGCCGACCTGCGCCCACGACAGCACCACGTAGCCCCTGGCCTCGACGATGCCGTTGAGCTGGGCCTCGAGCTTGGGGAAGGTGTCGCGGAAGTCGCGCTCGTCGAAGAGGCCGGGGGTGGAGAACACCATCGGCTCGGCCACGATGTCGTGCAGCCCGACGTTGGTGATCGACGAGGCCTGGAGCTGCCCCACGCCCATCTTCCGCACCATGTCGCCTTCGCTGCCCTGCGTGCCGCCGGCGTAGATCTTGAGCTTCACCTTGCCGCCCGAGGCCTCACCCCACTTCTCGGCCATCTCCTTGAGCAGCGAGTGCCAGGTCGAGCCCTGCGGGGCAAGCGTGCCCAGCTTGATCGTCACGTCCTGCGCGAGCGCCACGTTCGCCACCAGCACCGCCACCAGCACCACGAGTCGTTTGGTCACGTTCATTTCCTTTAGTTGAAAAGGTCGTCCGCATACTTGAGCAGCATCTGCGCGCGGCGCTGCGCGATCGTGTTCGCCAGGCGATCTTTCTTCGAGGCGTTCACGTCGGCGGCGATCACGGCCTTGAGCACCGCCTCGAACTCCTCGCGCTTCTGCGACTGCACCAGCACGCCTTCCGCCCACGACACCTGCACGCCCAGGTGCTTCCCGCCGCTCAGCTTGAGCGACCGTTCCAGGAACGCCCTGGCGCCCGCTTCAGTCCCGCCCGGGCGCGCGGCCTCGTACGAGACAAAGAACTCGAGCAGCGAGCCCTCTTCCCACGTCTCGTCCAGCTCGACCGCGCGCTTCATCAAGGCCTCCGGAGCCGGCGGCTCTGCCACCAGCCCCATGTCTTCTTTCCCGTTCGAGATGGCCAGCGACCACGCCGCGGCGGTCCAGTAGACGAGGGGCACGTCTTCCTTCTTCAAAGGGGCCACCGCCTCGGTCAGGCCGCGCATCGACTTGAGCTTCTCGGTGATGCCGGGGCTCGACAGCTCGAGGCCCTGCAGCCCGTAGTCTCGCGCCCGCAGGAACAACTTCTTGGCGCGCAGGCGCTTGGTGGCGGCGGGGGTGTTGCGGCCGGCGAACTCCTCGGCGTCGGCGTCCTGCTGCACGAAGGCGTAGCCGTACTGGGTGAAGCCTGACGTGAGCGAGGTGAGCAGGCCGACGTGCTTGGGCTGCGACTGCAGCACGCTCTCCATGGTCTTGAGGCCGAAGGGCGCCGCGTCACGGACCAGCTCGGGATCGTCGTCGGTGCCCAGCGTGCCGGGCCCTGACAGCGCATCAGCGACGATGCCGGTCGCGAACGAGGCGAAGCAGCCTGAACCGAAGACCGCGAGCGCAGCGATGAGAGCGAGTCGAATCATGCCGCTCGCTCTTAAGGACCTCGGCCCCCGTGGGTCAACGAATAGCGCCGTTACATGGTACGAGCGCACCCCGCGATGACCACCGAGACGACGCACGAAGCGGAGTTCGAGGACGCTCAGAAGGACCTCTCGCCGATCGAGCGCAAGCTCACCACCGGCGTGGGCCTGTTCGTGGGCCTGCTCGCGCTGGTGATGGTCGCGCTGCCGGTGATCCAGGCGCTCGCGCGCAAGGTGGCCGACACCGAGATCCCCAGCGCGTCGGTGATCGTCCAGCACCTCACGTTGTGGATCGGCTTCCTCGGCGCGCTGCTGGCGGCGGGCACGGGTAAGCACCTCGCGCTCTCGACGGTCGAGGCGATCCCGAAGGGCTGGCCGCGTCGGGTGGCGAGCCTGCTCACCCGCGTGACGGCGGCGGCGGTCTGCGCGCTGCTCGCCTATGCGTCGTGGAAGGTGGTGCAGGCCGACGCAGACAGCGGCCGCACGGTGGTCGGCTCGTTCCCCGTCTCGTGGAGCGAGGGGATCATGCCCTTCGCCTTCGCGGTGATGGCGCTGCGCTTCGCCTGGCGGGTCGGCAAGGAGCCACAATCGTGGATCGATCGCGGCGTGGCCCTGGTCGCCATCGTACTGGCGTTCGCCCTCGGGAAATTCATGCCCTCGTCAGGGCTGATGACCGTGCTGCTGGTGATCATCGCCATCGCGTTCCTGAGCGGCGCGCCGGTGTTCGTGGTGATGGGCGCGGTGGCGATGGTGTTGTTCTGGCACGACGACACGCCCATTGCGGCAGTGCCGGCAGAGACGTTCCGCCTGGTGTCGTCGGCGACGTTGCCGGCGATCCCGCTGCTCACGATCGCCGGCTACGTGCTGGCGGAGGGGGGCGCCGCGAAGCGCCTGGTGAAGGCGTACAAGGGCTTCTTCGGGTGGATGCCGGGCGGGGTGGCGATCATGGCGACAGTGGTGTGCGCGGTGTTCACCACGTTCACCGGCGGCTCGGGCGTGACCATTCTCGCGCTCGGCGGGCTGTTGCTGCCGATGCTGAAGGAAGAGGGCTACCCCGAGGGCTTCAGCATGGGCCTGGTCACCGCTTCAGGCTCGCTGGGCCTGCTGTTTCCGCCGTCGCTCCCGGTGATCCTCTATTCCGTGGTCGCCTCGGTGCCCGTGGCGCACCTCTTCCTCGGAGGGCTGGTGCCCGGCCTGCTGATGATGGCGATGGTGGCGGCGTACGGCATCTTCATGGGCATTCGCCACAAGATCGCCCGGCAGAAGTTCAAGCCAAAGGACGCGGGGCTGGGGCTGTGGGAAGCGAAGTGGGATCTCGGGCTGCCGGTGATCGTGATCGCCACCGTCGTCTCGGGCTTCGGCACCATCGTCGAGGCGAGCGCGCTGGGCTGCGCGTACGCGCTCTTCGTCGAGATGGTCGTCTTCCGCACCATCCGCCCGGTGAAGGACCTGCCCCGGGTGCTGGTGACCGCGAGCACGCTGGTCGGAGCCGTGGTGATCCTGCTCGGCGTGGCGATGGGGCTCTCGTCGTACCTGGTCGACGCCGAGGTGCCCACGCTGCTGCTCGAGTGGACCACCACGCACGTGAAGAGCCCGTGGGTGTTCCTGCTCGCGCTCAACGTGGGGCTGCTCATCTTCGGCAGCGTGCTCGAGATCTACGCGGCCATCGTGGTGCTCGCCCCGCTGGTCGCGCCGATCGGCGTGGCGTACGGCATCGACCCGGTGCACCTCGGGGTGATCTTCCTGGCGAACCTCGAGCTCGGCTTCCTCTTCCCGCCGATGGGGCTCAACCTCTTCCTCGCCTCGTCGCGGTTCCAGAAGCCGTTGCCGTACCTCTACGCGCGCACGCTGCCGTTCCTGCTGATCCTCGCGGTGGGCGTGCTGCTCATCACCTACCTCGAGGTCATGACGACGGGGATGGTGGGGCTGGCTAAGTGATCCCTCACGGGCAGGTGACGACGTCCACGGTGTAGATGATCGGCGTGGTCATCGTCGGCGAGGTGACGG
>ERZ1292630.4912-Hain-H41-02um-R3-4912-length-11180-cov-4_pt1 | contig 11180 bp, 7 predicted proteins | sample MGYA00564408_ERZ1292630 | MGnify/ENA primary metagenome ERZ1292630 (study PRJEB36523, sample SAMEA6512641) | groundwater metagenome | collected 2019-01-08 | study: AquaDiva: Metagenomics assemblies of 32 groundwater samples | reverse complement strand
TATTATTAACAAGTTCGCTCTAGGATCTCTAGGGTGAAGATTATACCAGGGGGAAAAATGAGTAAAGTAATCGAAGGCAATTTGATTGCCAAGGGAAAGAAATTCAGTATCGTTGCTTCACGTTTCAATGATCTTATGACCAAAGAATTGGTCTCGGGTTGCGCGGATACTTTAGTCAGGCATGGTGTTTTGGAGCAGGATATAACTATCGCCTGGGTTCCGGGCGCTTTTGAGATTCCTACTGTCGCCCAGAAATTAGCTAAAACTAAATCCTACGATGCGGTAATTTGTTTAGGCACGGTTATCCGCGGAGCAACCCCGCATTTCGATTATATTGCTTCTGAAGTAGCCAAGGGTGTGGCCAAAGTCTCTTCCGATACCGGAATACCGGTAATTTTTGGAGTAATCACCGCCGATACAATTGAACAGGCGATTGAGCGATCAGGCGCAAAAGACGGCAATAAAGGCCGCGATGCCGCTCTTTCCGCGATTGAAATGGTAAATATTTTAGAGAAGATAAAATAATGCGTAAACGAACAGTCTCCCGTGAATATGCTCTTCAGGTTCTTTATCAGGTAGATATTACCCGCGACACCCCGGAAGCGGCGCTGGAAAACTTTTGGTCAGCTCGCAGCCAAGAGGCGATCGAATCCGAATTAAAGGAATTTACCTCTAAATTGGTAAAGGGCGTGGTTACTAATTTAGATGAGATCGATAAGAAGATATCCGAATATGCCGCTAATTGGCAACTTAAGCGCATGGCAGTGGTGGACAGGAATATTATGCGCATGGGTTGCTTTGAGATTCTTTATTGTGATGATATTCCTCCTAAGGTTTCAATTAACGAGGCAGTCGATCTCGCCAAAAAATTCTCCGGTGCGGAGGCAGGCAAATTTGTTAACGCGATTTTGGATAAAGTAAAAATAGAGAAAGAAAAGTGAGATTCGCAGATCTGCATTTACACACCGCTTCTTCCGACGGAACATATACTCCGGTTGAGTTGGTATCTAAAGCATTAGATGCCGGTTTGTCCTGTATCGCTTTAACTGACCATGATACCGTAGAAGCGGTTGAAGAGACGATTAGTATCGGCAATGATCGCGGTTTGGAAGTTTTACCCGGAATAGAGCTTAGCGCTGAATATGAATCCCAGGAAGTGCATGTATTAGGTTATCTGATAGATTATAAATCTGCACCATTTTTAAAACAACTCCAGATTTTAAAAGAGAATCGCGTTAAACGCGTTCACAAAATAGTTGAGAAATTAAATGCTTTAGGCATAGGTTTAAAGGCACAGGATGTATTTGATCTCTCTCTAGACGCGACTCCCGGGAGGCTGCATATTGCCCGGGCACTGGTTAAAACTGGATTGGTTAAATCAATCTTTGAAGTCTTTAATAAATATATCGGAGACAAGGGGCCGGCTTATAGTTTAGGTTTCCGTTTCAGCCCTAAAGAGGCGATAAAATTTATTCGGGATGCAGGAGGAGTGCCGGTTTTAGCCCATCCTTACATTCTGCATAACGATGAGTTGATTCTGGAATTTATAAGATTAGGGCTTATGGGCATAGAAGCCTATTATCCGGAACATTCTCAAGGAGAGATAAATTTTTATTTGAATCTGGCTAAAGAGAATAATTTATTAGTTACCGGAGGTTCGGATTGTCATGGTAAAGCCAAACCGGAAGTGCGCATTGGTTCATTAAAGATACCTTATGAGTTAGTAGAAAAATTAAAAGAAGCCTGCCTGCAGGCAAAGGAAGGTTTAAAATGAACCCCGCACCTTTTTTATATTTAAACAGTTAAGAATGTATGTAATTTAGATTTATAATGAGAGGAAGGTGCGGGATGAATAAGAAAGAAGGTGCGGGGTGAAAAGATCTCACGAATATTATATGAATTTGGCGATGAAGCTGGCTTTAAAGGCTAAAGGAAAGACTTATCCTAATCCTTTAGTTGGTGCACTAGTAGTTAAAAACGGCAGGATCTTAGGGGGAGGTTTTCATGCCAAAGCTGGTTTGGCTCATGCGGAGATTATCGCTTTAGATGAAGCGGGCGAGAAGTCTAAAGGTGCGACTCTTTATGTAACTTTAGAACCTTGTGTGCATTTTGGCCGGACTGCGCCTTGTGTGGACAGAATTATCGGAAGCCGGGTTAAGGAAGTGGTTGTGGGTATGATTGATCCTAACCCGATAAATAATGGAAAAGGTATCGCCATATTGAAACAGCATGGAATAAAAGTTAGCGTTGGAGTTTTAGAAGATAAATTAAAGCGGATGAATGAAGTTTTTGTAAAATATATCTCTAAAAGAATGCCATTGGTTACGGTAAAAGTCGCTGAATCTCTAGATGGCCGTATTGCCACTAGGACCGGGGATTCAAAATGGATTACCTCGGATAAATCGCGTGGTTTTGCGCATCGCACTCGGCAGGATTTCGATGCAATTATGGTTGGCGTGAATACTGTATTAAGGGATAATCCTAAATTAGACGCTTGGTTTACTAAAAAACAGCCGATTAAGATAATTGTAGATAGCCAATTAAGCACGCCTCAAAACTCGAATGTTTTTTCTCGTGGCGCAACAGTAATAATTGTGACCTTATCTGCCAAGTCGGGGCAGGAGACTGAAAATAGGAAGATTTTAGTTGATAAGGCCAAGATTCTGGAAGTTAAAGAAAAAGATGGCCAGATTAATTTAAAAGATATGTTTAAAAAGTTGTTTCAGATGGGTATAAGCAGCGTGTTAGTTGAAGGCGGCGGGACATTAAATGGATCTTTATTTGATGAAGGCCTGGTTGATAAAGTAATGTTTTTTATAAGCCCTAGAATTATCGGCGGGAAAGAAGCAATTGGCTCGGTCATGGGGCAGGGGATAGCGCGGGTTGAACGTTCGATTAAAATAAAAGACTTAAAATTAAGGCGCTTCGGGGAAGATATTTTAGTTGAGGGTTATGTCAAATGAGGACGCGATTTACGGAGCGAAAGTGAGCGTAAATCGCTGTCCGAATTTTAATTCACACAAATGCAAGTATCATAACAAGGATTGACTTATGTCGTTCCTGCGGGACTCCATAAGTCAAGTGTTCATTAAATGTTTACCGGAATAATCGAAGAATTAGGAATAGTTAAGAAAATATCGCGTTCCGGCAATCTTGTTATTTTGGAAATCTCTGCGCTGAAAGTTGCCAAAGATGTAAAGATTGGAGATAGTGTTTCGGTAAACGGAGCTTGTCTTACAGTAATTAAAGCGGGGGATAGTTTAATTAGTTTTGAGGTAATGGCCGAAACATTCAAAATAACTAATTTAGGCAGCCTAAGAATTAGCGAAAAGGTAAATCTTGAAAGCAGTTTAAGGGTAGGGGATAGGATATCCGGACATTTTGTTTTAGGCCATATTGATTATCTGGGGATTATCCGTAAGAAAGGAATAGTTTCAGGAAACATGGCTTTCGAGATAGCTCTACCTGTTAAATTTTCTAAATACTGTTTGCCTAAAGGGTCAGTTGCGATTGATGGGATTAGTTTGACTATTCAAGAGAAAAAGACTGGTTTTTTTAGTGTTTATATCATTCCGCATACCCTTAAGAATACCACTTTAAGTTTTAAGGGCTCCTCTGATAAAGTTAACCTCGAATTTGATCTGCTCGCCAAAAGAGCTGCGTTAGGTTAACCGGTAAAGAAAACGCTTCCTAAAAGCCTCCAAGGAGCATTGTTTTGGCCCCTGATATAGTATAAACTTCAACTAAGGCTGATAAACTATTCGCCGTGAATTTCGGCGAATATCCGCCAAAGCTTTGTGGTGGGTAAAATCAAACTAATTCTAAAGACCTAATGCAAAAAAGACTTAAAAAAATTATTTCTTTTTTAATCTGCTTTTTGCTTATTTTTGAGCAATCCCTGCCTGCCGGCAGACAGGTGGCTTTTGCCCAGGTTGCACCGGCTTTGGATATTTCCGGAGTCTTTGCCGGCCTGCGCAATTCCTTGGTGCAGGATAAATTCCGCCCGGTGCATCTACGTTATCTTAATTATGATAATGCCGCGAATAATTTCAATCTTCTTTTGGATAAAGGCGACGCGGAAAACATTAACAAAACTAACCTTGAAGATTCGACTAAAACCCTGCTGAAGTATTTCTTTATCGGCATAAGTATCCCCAATGAAAAATTCTGGGTTAACCTGCGTCCGGACGCAACAGATAATATTATTGATCCTGCCTTGGCGCGAACCGATGCCGGGAAAATTCTGCTTGAGGCAGATTTGCAGTTGAAGAAAGACACTGCCCTGGCCACATCTCCCAAAACTCCCGAGGGCAAAGCTTATTGGGATAAATTATATAAAAAAGCCGGGGAGATTTTCGGGAACGAGAATGTTTCTATCCCGACTTTAACCCGCCCGTGGATTGTCCCGGAGGAGATTATTATCCGCGAGTCCAGTGCCAACGCCTATATTTACAAAGCTACTTTAAAAGTAATGCTGGAGTCCGACTATCTCACTAATTCAACTAATCCAGCCAATTCAGCTTACGCTTTTAAAGACCCGCGCCAAAAGGCATTAAATGAATATTCCTCAGAGCTTATTCGGCAAACGATTATCCCTAAATTGACCCGCGAAATAAATACCTCCAAGCGCTATGCGCCTTTACGCCAGCTTTATTATTCGCTGATTTTAGCGCATTGGTTTAAGTCCAGATTTTACGGCAAGGGTGGGCTTTATTCATGGGCAATTGATAAAGAAAATCTCACTGGAATTACCTCTCAGGAGGCCTGGTCTAAAGATTTTTATTTTAACGAGTATAAAAAGTCGTTTACCAGCGGGGAATACGATATTCAAGAACCCACCTTTACACCTTCCGGCCAGGTAATCAGAAGTTATTTTAGCGGTGGTATTAAATTATCATTGGAGGGTATGCCTTTGGCGCCGAGTGTATCCAGCCCGATTACGCTTAAAGGCCCGGTAAGAGCGATATGGGGAGATGTAAATAGAACTCCTTCCGGAAGTAATATTACAGGCATGAGCGTAGTTAATTCCAGTCCGGTTGTGAACAATCCTTTTGATAGGTTGACGATTACCACGGGTAATCACACTGTTTCTGCATCGCCTGCCGGCCCAGAAAAATCCGCAGCCGCTGCTTCGTCGCCGGTAGAGATGAGCCGCCGGGGATTTCTTAAGTTTGCCGGCGCGGCTGTTGGCGCGGCTGCTTTGGGAACCACCGGATACTTAGGCAGAATATTTATGGATAATCATTCCGAATCGCATCGTGTTTATAGCAGTTTTGAAAAAGAGGCGCAAGAAATTCTCCGGCAGGAAATTGCCAATAAATTCTCCGGGCCGTTCGGTAAACTAATCTTTGCCTGGGCGGAGTTAAGAGGGCCGAGAAACGACAAGCAAAAGTTCAATCGCGATAAGTTGCTGATTGATATTCAGAAGATTCTTTATGCGCAAAAAGTCGTAACCGACAATATTGATATTATTAAAGAAGCGGCCAAAGAGTTTAACGCGGATCCGCTTTTCTTGGCCTCGATTATTTTCTCGGAACAAATGGATTTTGTTTCGGAGAGCTATGTCCATAATGAAGGGGTAGCCGATGCTGCTGGCGCGTTAATGGGCCGGAACACATCTGTGGGGCTTGGACAGGTAAGAATTACAACCTTTATTAAATTATGGGATGAATATAACGGCGCAAAAACAAAGGATATGCCGTATAGGCGCATAGCCGAATTACTTCAGGATCCCAGAATTAACATAAGAACCGCTGCAAAGTTGGTGCGCCAGCTGACTGATGAGTTGACAGGCCCATTATGGAAGGATTACTTGGATTTACGGGTTGCCAGTGCTTATACTACCGAAGTAGAGTTGGTCAAAAAGAGCCAGCCGCATCTGCCGCCATTTAACAAACAGCACTACTCAGACTACACTGAAGGTACTGCTATCCCGACGATATTAAATGCTTATTATTATGGGCACAGGGTGCTTCTTTCGCGGGAGTTCATTAAGCAGCGTGGTATCTTTGCCGATAGTATAATATTAGCTCCAGCCTCTTCGCCTGCGTTTGTGCCATTATGGGAGAGCGCGCCCACTTTACGGGAAGCTTTAGCTTTGGCAAAAGACATCCATGAGAAATCTCAAGCGGTAGATGAGTGGAGGATGAAAGCAGGGTTTATTGAAGAAGCTCGGCAGTTTTTTGTTGGAACCGAAAATGATGTTGAGAAATTTTTGTTGCTATGGGCGCTTTGTGCTAATGCTGCCGAAGATTATGCCAAATCGGGTGGCGCGAAATACGACTCTTCGTCGTTGGATGCGCTCGTTGAATTGTCCTTTGAAAGGCTTGCTTTTGAAGAAGATAGAGAATTGATACTTAAAGCCCTGGAACATTTGGATAGAAAAAAAGCTGCCGAACGTATTGAGGAAGAGTTTAGAAAAAGCAAAATCACTAATAAAGCAAGAAAGCATATCTTAAAATTACTCTGTGCGTGGGCACCTTCTGAGCAATTGTCACGCATACGATTAGAGAAGCTTTTTATAGAAGCAGCGCAAACTAAGCCGGAAGAGAATATTTTGTTAAAGCGAGTGAGAGAGAGTTTGGTATCCGAAGGAATGCCTAGAAACGGGATCTCACTATACATTAAGCGGCTGCGGGATTTAAAGAGTCCAACGACCGCAGGGCCTGGCGTCAGTTCCTCGCCCGTTGCTCCGGAAAAATCCGGCGTCGCCTCCTCGCCGGCGGCGGGAGACAGTTTAATAACTCCTCCTACGGTCGACGCGAACAAAGCAGTGCCTGTTATCGAAAGCATGATTCAGGAGAAAAGAAAAGTTCTGCAATTATCAGGAGAGAATAGGCCGGTAGTTATATGGATTGATGGAGACCAGGCTTCGGGAAAATCTTTTTTTGCCAAGTATATTACGCCACGGCTTAGCAGATCTCGGATGTTATCTCTGGATGACTATGTTGATCAAAATGCGGAGAGTGATAGTTTGTTTGGAGCGCCTAAAAATTGGGAGCGTCTGGTTTCAGGGGTAGATAGTTTAATAGCAGCATCGCAGCTAGATAGTATGTTTATCGAAGATTATAAGGCGCTGGATGCAAAACGCGATCGAATCAGTGTTCCTATGGATATAACAATACGGATGCAGCCGGATGACCAGACGCGTAGAGGAAATATACGTAGAAGATTAGTGAAACTATATGGAGAACACTATGTTGATGATAGCATGGTTGGAAGGAGGATGCAGGTTACCACCGACTATCCTTCATATCAACAGGTTAGTTATGATTTGATTGTCGATAACAGCCTTGGTAAAAGGCCAGACCGAGAGGAAGTGTATGGGCAGGAGGTTGCAACTGGGGGAAAAGATGCCGCTTCGTCACCGGCGGCCAATAGTCCTGTAGAAGTGGTAAGGCAAGAGGTAGGGAATTTAGCTAATATAATTAGGCCCAAATTGGACGAAGCGGAAAGATTAGTAAAGGCTTTAACGCCAGAATCGCTACTTTCAGTTAATACAGAACTTGTATTTGCTCGTTTGGGGGCCCTAACAAAGCAGATTTTCGAAGCTCGCGTTCAGGCTGAAGCTCGCTTGCTGCAGGAAGCAGAAGAAATAGGCAGTAGTAATGAGAATATCAGCATGTTTTTGCAGGCGCTTAACGCTGCACTGGCGCATCACATAAATACTGGAGTTATTATAATTCAAGGCAGATATAATAATGCAAAAAAATACGCAAACGCATTAACCGGTGATGATATCGAAACCATGTTAAAAGGTTTGGATAGAATAAAGAAACTACTCGGTTTATCCTCAATTTCTGAAGTCAGAGTCAATAAAGAATTGTCACAAATATATATACCCGGAGTGGACACGGTTAAGATCGATTCTTACCCTTATGTTGTAGATGCATCATTTATTCCTCGTTTTTCTCCAGCTCGCGTTGTGCCATCACCCTCTGGAACTGATGAAGGCATTGTTTCTTCCCCTGTTTCCGATATAAACCAGAATAAGGGAGGTATTGATTTTCGTGCATTGCCGATAGTGACACAGCCGGGGTTGTCTTTAGGGACAGTTCACTTGAAAGACCCTGCATTAGCTTTGACGAGGAGAGTCCCTATCAATGCGGATAAAGAATGGCAGGAGATACGGAATATGTTAAATGCCGGGATCGTCCCGTCTTCGCAGAGGCTCAAAGATTTTGCCGCCGCAAGCTGTGTAAACAAAGATTTTGAAAAAGATATTGATAAGATTTTAGGGTGCATCGCTGATATTTTCAGGATGGAAGAAGACAGAGTCGCGGAAACTGATCCGGCGCTTACGGATTTAGTAGTTTTATTGGAGTCTAAGAATCAAACACAAGAGCTGGTTCTTGGACTAAATAATATTCAAGTAGTTGCGCGTGAACCGAAACGCATAGAAGAATAATGAAAAAGGGCGCCTACCTCTATTGGTTTATCAGCCTAAGATTGCCAATAGCGCGCCCTTTTGTTAGTTCCAGCCCTTGAAAACAAGCCTAAATATGTTATACTGTTACTAGGTTAGAAGTAACAAAGTAACAAACTGACAAGTTTTTCAAGCGAGAAATGGCCTGCCCCGTTAGAGATTAATAGGGTGGGCCGCACTAGAGAGCAATCTCTAATGGGGCAAACCAGGAGCAATCTTGGGACGCAAAGCTACCTGTCCTAATGGGAGAGAGGGGCTGCCGAAAGGGAAAACTTATTTATTTTCCGGCGCCCCGTGCTTTTGCGGGGCATTTTTTTTGAGGTGTAAAATGCAAGAATTAAGAAAAGTTGGTCCGATTACAGGTCCAATCGCCAGACGGATAGTCGCTCTGATGAATAAAGAAGAGATAGAGTATATTAACCGTCTTTCGGTTGATTCCTATTTTTCTACCGGGAAGAGATTAACCAAGGTTGATATAATTGCCGCTTTTGTGGATGCGGCAATGCAGCTGGAAGTTACAGGAATCGATGTTAGAAGCCGTGAGGATCTTACCAATAAAATATTACAGGCTGTTATCAGCACCGTAGAACGCAGGGTTTATCCGCGCATTAAGAAGTGTTTTAATGTTAATTTCAGGGTTCTTGATTCTATGAAAGAGTATAATGCTTCAAAGACCGTGGATGTAAATTTAGGGGGTATATCTATAGAGATTAGCCCGGAGCTGATTCCGGAGATCGACCGGGCACTGGAAATAGTGATTACTGATGAGCAAGGCAAGTCAGTAAAAGCAATGGGAAAATTATGCTGGATAAGGAGAGGTGAAAACTCGGAAAAAATGAAAGCTGGTATTAAACTTACCTATATAAGTAGGGATGATTGGGAGACCTTTAAGCAATATTTGGATGAATGATAAAGAAACCGCTTTCAAGAATAGGGGTTTTTGGTATTGAATACTTGACAAGATAGGTTATATTTGTATTGTAAACACGTAGGCTTAGTTATTTGAAAATTTGGTCCATTGTGAAAAAGGCAAATTCTCCGTGAGGAGGGCTCGCAAAGCCACAGGTCCCCCCGCCGCAAGTAATCGACGGGTCGACAGCTGGGTTGCCACAAGAAGTAATTGTGACAATGAAACCCCGAGTGCTTTGCTTGGGGTTTTTTGTTTGTAGTTATTTTAAAGATTTGAAAAGTATTAAGGAACTAGAGGAGTTTAGAATGATTAAGAAAACAGGTTTAGGTATTTTGAGAAGCGGCTTAATTTTAATCTTAAGCGGGCTTGCTATAATTTTTAGCGGGATTTTCTCTTTGGCCGAGGCAGCTCCTCAGGCAGTTCTAGAGGTAAACGGATCGCAATTTTATGCTGCAAACAGAAATACTGCTTACGGTGGAGCGTCATTAACAGACACATATGCGCCTCTGCCAGTATTTTTTGAGGGCTGGAAATCTTCTCCACGTGCAGAGATTGTTAAATATGAATGGGATTTTGGTGTAGGCGCAGAGGAGGATGAAGGTGGAAGATATTTCTCTGGATTTAATGCTGCGCATGTTTATGAAACCCCGGGCACTTACACCGCAACTCTTACTGTAACAGATTCAGCCGGAGTTACAAGTTTGGTTGCGATTAGTATTACCGTGCGATCCCGCGCCAATCAGCCTAAATACTATGTTGATTCACAATTAGGCAACGATAGCTACGACGGACTAGTTATGGCAGAGGATCCAAGTTACAATTCGGGAACCGGACATGGCCCGTGGAAAACAGCGGATAAGGCGTTTTTCGGATTAACCAATAACTTTTATATTCAACGTGGTTTTGGTACCCAGATTCTTTTTAAACGGGGGCAGGTTTTTGATGTGACAGCAGGTAGGGTTGAAGTCGGCAACTGGGCTACTGCGGCAAGCTGGCTCTTTGGCGCCTATGGCACAGGGGATAAGCCTATAATTAAATTGACGGCGACCGGAGGGAATTTCAATTATCTTATTTACATTACCGGTTGCGGAGTAGGATTTGCTACCTTCCAAGACTTGGTCTTTGATTGTAGTACCGCAAGCGGAAATCGCGCAAACTTTTTCTATGATGCAGGCAATATCGATAATCTGCTTTTCCTGCGTGTAGACATTAAAAAAACAGCAAACGGGATAACTCTTTCAGGAGGGAAAACCGACCGTATCCAAACTGGTATTTTTATTGTAGGTTGTACCATTTACGATACAACCTGGGTAAGTAATTTCGCTACCTCTTCTCACTACGCTTTGCTTAATAGTAACTTTGATCTTTCCGGCAACCATATAAATTATTTACCCTATATTAATTGCGGCGTTATTTCAGGTAACACTTTTTCCCGGCCGGCGTTTGGAAGGTGCGCATTGCGTATTGATGGCGCAACTCCCAATCCTACAAATAATATTGTGGTAACCTATAATAATTTTCTTGGTTGGATCGACCCGATCGACGGTTGGCCTAGCGTTTCTAATCCGAAGCTTCCTACCTATGATCCTACCAGCCCGCATTTTGATCCGGCGGCAGCGCATAATGGCCAAGGGGTCAGATATAATTTTGCCATGATCCAATTCGCTAATAATGCTTTTGGGACGCAGCTGGCCAATGATCTATTATTCGAAAACAACACTATTACCAATGCCGAAAGGTTTATGCTCTTGGGCATTTATGAAAATCTTACCATCCGTAATAATACTTTTTATACTCCGGATATGGGTTCTGAAACTAACAGGTTCCATTTAAAATGGACCTATG
>ERZ1292630.4907-Hain-H41-02um-R3-4907-length-11185-cov-5_pt1 | contig 11185 bp, 8 predicted proteins | sample MGYA00564408_ERZ1292630 | MGnify/ENA primary metagenome ERZ1292630 (study PRJEB36523, sample SAMEA6512641) | groundwater metagenome | collected 2019-01-08 | study: AquaDiva: Metagenomics assemblies of 32 groundwater samples | reverse complement strand
CGAGCACGGCCTGGGAAGAAGTAAACCTCGGCGTGGCGGGGGCCAACTACGGATGGCCGCTCTGCGAGGGCGATTGCGGGACCGCTGGCCTGACCGATCCGTTGTACGCCTATCCTCACTCCGGGCGGGATGCGGCCATCATGGGCGGATTCATTTACCAGGGGGGAAATTTTCCAAGCGAGTATCAGGGCAACTACTTTTTCGCCGACTACGCGCAGAACTGGATCAAGCGTCTCACATTCGACGAATCGGGGAATTTCCTCGACGCCTTGGATTTCGAGCCGCCGGATGGTACAGCGGATGGTCCCTACGGTGATTTCACGAAACTTCTCCAGGGGCCCGATGGCGCCCTCTACTACGTGGACATCGGTTTCAATGACGTGCATGAACCGAACGAAGCCACCATCCGCCGAATCCGGTACGGTACGAGCAACTCACCCCCGGTAGCCGTCGCGGACGCGGCCCCTCGATCCGGGCTGGCGCCGCTGGTCGTCGCCTTCTCGAGCGCCGGTTCGCTCGATCCGGAGGGGCAGCCGATCTCCTACCTATGGACATTCGGCGACAACACAACCTCTACCGCCGCGAATCCCACGCACACGTACGCCGCCAATGGCCTCTACACGGCTCGGCTCCAAGTCTCCGACAGCGTGACATCGACGCTGTCGAGCGGCTTGAAGATCACCGTCGGGACGCCCCCCACGGTCACGATCCAGACGCCGTCCGATGGGATCCCCTTCGTCGCGGGAGATTCCATCGTCTACTCGGGGAGCGGATTCAACAGTTCGGGCGATCCCCTGCCGGCGGGCGCCTACGCCTGGAACATCCTGTTTCACCACGAGACACATGTGCATCCCGCCGGAGGGCCGTTTCCGGGCGCCACCGGCTCGTTCACGATACCGTCCAGCGGTCACGACTTTGGGGGCGCGACGAATTACGAATTCGTTCTCACCGTCACGGATGCGGACGGGCTCGTCGCGTCCGCGTCGGTTCGTGCCTATCCGAGTAAGGTGAATGTGACATTCAACACGCAGCCGGAGGGACTCGCCCTCGACGTCGACGGTATTCGCCGTGTCACGCCCTTTGTGGTCGACGCCCTGAAGGGATTTCAGCACGTGATCAACGCGCCCGTGTATCTCCAGGGGGGCCAGGCGTACGACTTCATTTCCTGGTCCGATGGCGGCGCTCGAAGCCATACGATCACCGTGCCCAACGTCGATTCGAGCTGGGTGGCGACCTATGCTTCCTCGGCCATCGTCACGGGCCTCGTGGCCGCCTTCGACTTCTCCGAGGGAACGGGGTCCACAACGGCCGATCGATCGGGATACGCCAACACGGGGACGCTCGTGGGGGCGACGTGGACCACGCAGGGACGATTCGGAAACGCGCTTCAGTTCAACGGGACCAGCTCACGCGTCACCATCCCTGACTCGCCCGTGCTTCAACTTACATCGGCGATGACGCTCGAGGCCTGGGTCTATCCGACGGCGGCGCTCACCGGGTGGACCGACGTCATCATGAAGCAGGGAGACGACTACTTCATGACAGCGTCGGGGACGCCCGGGGGAAGGCCAGCGGTGGGATCGAGTGTCGCCTTGCCGCTATTCGCAGTTACCGCGCTGCCGGTCGCGACGTGGTCACATCTCGCGGCGACGTACGACGGGTCTCTCCTGCGGCTCTACCTGAATGGCGTCGAGGTCGGCAGCCGGGGGGAGACGGACTCTCTGCCCACCTCGGGTGGGCCGCTCTCGCTCGGCGGCGATGCGCTGTTTGGCCAGTACTTCTCCGGGACCCTCGATGAGGTGAGGATCTACTCCCGCGCCCTGACTCCGCTCGAACTCCAGGACGACATGGCGAGCCCCATCGTTACCGGCGTCGAGACGGGCGAACTCTCGCCCCCGCGCTCCAGCGCGCTGCACCGCGCCGCGCCAAACCCATTCAATCCCAGCACGCGAATCGGATTCCGTCTTTCATCGGGCTCCGGAGCGACTCTTCGAATCTACGATGTGGGGGGGCGGTTCGTGAGGGCGTTCGATATCGGGCGGCTCCCGCCGGGAGAGCACTCGGTTATGTGGGACGGGACCGCCGAGGGCGGGTCGCGGGTCGCGACGGGTGTGTACCTGGCGCGCCTAGAGTCAACCGACGGCGTTCATTCGATCAAGCTCGCCCTGATCCGGTAGGGCTACGCCCCAAGGCGCTCGTCGAGCCACGTCTCCCCGCGGAAGTGGCGGTACTGCTCGGCGCGAAGCCGGTCGGCCAGACGACCATCCGGAAGGTCCACGTCATCGTACGTGAGGACCTCGTCTCGGGCGAGATCGCGCCGCAGCCGGCAACCTTCCACCAGCCCTTCCGGAAGGTAGCGCCCTCGGCTCATCTCTTCCGCATTCACGCCCTCGCCGTACGTCATGTACATGCCGTACGCGTCGAGAGTCTCCCCCGATTTCAGATTTCGCTTGGCCACCGCGCAGACCTCGACCACGGGGCCCGCCAACGAGGGGGCCACGTCGTCCTGGAAGAGCACCACGCGGGCGATCGCGCTGGGCGTCTCGAAGTGGACGAGATGATAAGGAATCCAGAAAGGATAGAGCGGCCCCTCCCCCATCTTGTAGAGGTTCAGATAGTGCTGCTGCTTCGGATCCGGGTGCTCGGCCAGACAGAACACCTTGACCATCGGAAGTCCCACGACATAGTCGACGATGCCGCCAAGCGCGCGCAGCTCCTCCACGTCATACTGCTTTCCGATGTCCATGACGGAGCCTTCGAACTTGAGTCCACGCGACATCCCGCGAGCGCGGACCTTGAAGCCGGTGGCGTTCGCCACGATGGCCTGCTCGAAGCTGATCTTCGATCCGTCGGCGAACGACGTCACCATCGCGGCATTCTGAGCCCAGCGCTCGGCCCACGCCTGCTGCGTCGTCGGATTACGGTAGGGATCCTGTAGCCCCTTCACGTTCACCATCGCACGCGGCGTGAGGCCGAGTCCCTTCACCCAGCGGTAGAGATTCATCTGAACGCCAGGCTCGTCGCCGTCACAGGCGGAGAGAATGACCCCGTGCTGGCGTGCGTAGACGCGAAGGATCGGGCCGATGGTCGCGTCGACCTCCGCATTCATCAGGACGACCGATTTGCCGTGCCGGAAAGCCTCGAGGATAACCTGGGCCCCGAAGTCGACGGAGCCGGTGACATCGACCAGGACGTCGATCTCGGGGGAGCGGCAGATCGTGAAGGGATCTTCAGCCACGACGGGAATTCCGCGCCGGACGGCGTCATCGAGAGCGGCCTGCGTCCCCGCCATGACGACATCGGCGCAGCCGGAATACGTGTAGACGCCCACCGCCCGCTCGGGCTTCCGATTGTAGATCGCGGCCATGCGCATGCCGGGCACGCTGTTTACGATCTGGTTCGTGAGGCCCTGCCCCATGAATCCGGCGCCGATCATTCCCACGCGGATCGGCTTCCCCTGTTCCTCGCGCGCCCGAAGCGCGGTATCGACGAGGATCATGCTGTCATCCGCCGCTTGAGTTCCGGCTCCACCTCGCTGAGCGGCTTCCAGACGGCGTCCTTGGGAGAGATCTCGGTGACGGGAAGCGGCCAGCGGAGCCCCAGCCGCTCGTCCGAGTAGAGCAGGCCCCCCTCGGTACCTGGCGCGTAGAATTCTCCCACCTGGTAACTCGTCTCCGTGACGTCCTCGAGCACCTGGTACCCGTGGGCGAAGCGCTCCGGGACGTAGAGAGCGCGATGATTGTCGGCGCTCAATTCGACCGCCACGTGCTGCAGATAGGTTGGGCTCTCGGGGCGCAGATCGACGATGATGTCGAGGATGGCTCCACGCGTGGCGCGAACCAGCTTTGTCTCCGCCGCGGGGGGAAACTGGAAGTGCATCCCCCGGAGCGTCCCCTTGAACTTGTTGAAGGCCACATTGGCCTGGGCGATGACCGGCTTCAAACCATGCGCGACGAACTCGTGCTGGCAGAAGGAGCGAGCGAAGAACCCTCGGCTATCCTCCCGAAGTTCGAGGTCGAGGATGAACGCACCTTTCAGCTTGGTTTCGGTGAAGATCATGAGGTCACTCCCGGGGATGCTGGTCTTGAGGTGAAGCCCTAGAGCACGATTTTCCGGCCGTGAAACGCCTCGGCGTAACGGCGTGACCGCGACTCGACGCCCCGAAGGCGCATGAGGCCGCGCAGTGTCTCGTCGGTGAACCAGTGCTTGGTGCGTTGCGTGGCGTAGCACTTATTGAGGTATCGGATCTTTCGCGCGCACGTCGCGGCGTCGATCTCGGCGAAGACGTTCGGAATGCCGAGGTCCCCATCGTACTTCGGAATCTCGTATTCCAAGACCATCGCGTTGCGAAACGTCTGCCAGGTGCTGTCGCTGACGACTCGGTGGTCCTGGTGGCGATCGTCGCGATAGTGCGTGAAGATCAGGTCGGGCGTCGGCTCGCGCTTCAGTTCCTCGAAAACCTGTTTGATCTCCGCTCCCTGATACGGAAAGTGGCCGTCCGTGAACGCCTCGATCCGCACCGCGCTGCGACGCGCTCCGCGCAGGAATAGAGCCGCGGCCGCCGTCGCTTCGCGCGCCCTTTCCTTCGTCGAGCTGAGAACCACCCAGCGGACCGAGACGTCCTTCCGATCGCGAAGGATTCGGAGAATCGTCGCGCCGCAGCCGATCTCGATGTCGTCGCAGTGCGCGCCGAGGCAGAGAATCGTCGGGTTTCGCGGAAGGCCCTGGAGGATTCCGAGAGACCTCATGGGCGCGGATCCCGCCGCCAGATTTCCCACGGAGCGTCCCCACGCGCGTGGAGTTCCTCCAGCGCCTGCTTGTCCTTGAACGTGTCCATGCTAGCCCAAAAGCCCGTGTGGTGATGGCCCAGGAGAAGTCCCTTCGGCACCAGGCGAGGGAAGGCGTGAACGACCAGGTCTTCCCCGTCCTTGTAGTAGTCGAACACGGAGCGGCGGAGCACGAAGAAGCCGCCGTTGATCAGCGGTCCCACCTCGGAGAAGGGCCGGACACTTTCGACCCGTGCGTCTTTTCCGATCTCAACGGCGTGGTAACTGAGCGGAGGGCGAACGCAGACGACCGCGCCGACGAATGACCCGGCGTTGAACTCGTCGATCACGGTCGGTAGGTGGAGATCGGTGACGCCGTCGCTGTAGTTGGCGAGGAAGACTTCATCGTCCCCGAGGTGCTCGCGCACCGCGCGCAGCCGCTGGCCTATCGTGGAGTTCAGCCCCGTTTCGACGAAGGTGACGCGCCAGTCCTCGATGTCCTGAGTTAGGAGTTTTAGCTCGCGGCCGCCTCCCGACAGGATAAAGTCGTTCGAAACCGCCTCGCTGTAATTGAGGAAGTAGTCCTTGATGGCTCCCGATTTGTGACCGAGGCAGAGGATGAAATCCTTGTGCCCGAAGTGCGCGTAGTACTTCATGACGTGCCACAGAATCGGGCGTTGGCCGACCAGCACCATCGGTTTGGGAATCGCATTGGGTCCGTCGCCGAGCCGCAGCCCCAGCCCGCCGCAAAAGAGTACGACCTTCATGGATGTCTCCTCAGCCGGAGCGACGCGCCGAAGGCGTCACGGCCTAGGGCCCGGTTTCGTGCGGCGAAGTTCCTGATCGAGTTCACCGCTCGCCTGCAGTTCGGTGACGCGCTTGATTCGAAGGTACCGGGAACTGAGGAACTCCTCGCTGGTGAGGCCGTTCTGCTTGTAGGCGCCCAGCAATTCCTCGATGCCGCGCCGCACGGTCCACTGGGGCTTGAACTCGGGGATCAACCGCTGGATCTTGCTGCAGTCGACGCGGTAGTCACGCTGGTCGGGTCCGCCGCCTTCGGCGTACTGCACCTCGCTCCCGGGGATCGCTTCACGCACCATGTCGGCCAGTTCCCTTACTCGATAATTCTCCTCGTTACGTCCCACGTTGAAAGCCTCGTTGTGGACCCGCGAACGAGGCGCCTCCAGCAGGGCCAGGAAGGCACGCGAAATGTCCTCCAGGTGCACCAGCGGACGCCACGGGGATCCGTCGCTCATGATCAGAATCCGCCCAGTCGTATAGGCGAAGCCGACGAGATTGTTGACGACGAGGTCGGCGCGAAGCCGGGGCGACGATCCGTACGCGGTGGCGTTGCGCAAATAGACGGGGCTGAAGCGATCGTCGGCCAAGGCAGCCAGGTCGCGCTCGACGAACACTTTCGACTCGGCGTATGCCGTCACGGGATTGAACGTCGCGCCCTCGTCCAACATGGCCTCCCCCGCCTTGCCATAGAGGCTACAGGAGGAGGACTGGAGGAAGCGCCCGACTCCCGCCTCCTTGGCAAGCGCGGCGAGCCGCACGGTCGCCTTGTGATTGATATCGTAGGTGATGCTCGGATTCAGATTCGAGAGCGGATCGTTCGAGAGCGCCGCGAGGTGGACGACGGCATCGAATCCGCGAAGTGGCTCGATCCCGACATCCCGAAGGTCGACTCGAAGCGAGGGGACCTCCGCGGGGGCGGGACCAAACGTGCAATCGGCGAAGAGGGCGCTGTCGAGACCAACCACCTCGTGCCCCGCGCGCTGGAACAACGGCGTCAGGACCGAGCCGATGTATCCCTGGTGTCCCGTAACGAGAACCTTCATTCGGACGTCCTCAATGACTGGAGAAGTACCTGGGGAAGCCTTCTGCCGCTACCCTCTAACTTGTGTTCCACAATCACTCTACAGGCCAACATTCAGGTTCAATGATAGCACTTTCAGAGTCAACATTGAACCGCTTTGGTGACCGGGGTCGAACCATCGCTAGGCGGGAGTTGGCGTGGACCGCACCACGCCGCCGCACTTCAGTTCCACGTCCGCCACGCCTCCACCGTACGTCCGCGTCTCGCTCACCGCGAAGAGCCCCGCGGGAACCAGATGAGATATCGGCGAGTGGGTCGGATTGTCGAAGATGTACGAAGCGACGTGGTACTGCCCTCGCACAAGATGGGCTCGGAACTGGAAGTCGACCGTGAAGCGCTCGCCGGCGGAAAGCCCATCCAGCCCCAGATCCTCGCTCCGTAGATTTCCGTCGAACACCTTCAAACCGTCCGTTGAACGGTAGAGGATGAATCTCATGTGAAAGTCGCTGATCGGACGGTGCACCTGGTACCCGACTCGGAGCTTCATCGCGGCGCCGGGAGCGACGCTGACGGCCGACTCCCCCGCCTCGTCCAGCAACTCTGATTTCACGATGTCGATCGGGCCGCCTCGGGGCGAAGCCGTCTGCTGGGCGGCGGACCGAACGTAGGCGCCGATCGCTTGATTGGCGGGGCCGATCTCCCGAACGGTCCCCGAGAGAAACACCCCCGTGTCACAGAGCTCGGCCACGGCCTGCATGTTGTGGGAAACGAAGGCGATGGCCACGCCCTGGTGCTTGAATTGCTTCATCCGCTCAATGCAGCGTTCCTGAAAGGCCATGTCCCCCACCGAAAGGACCTCGTCGATCAAGAGCACATCGGGGTTCAGGTGCGCCGCCACCGAGAAACCGAGCCGGGCGTGCATTCCGGACGAGTAGCGTTTCACGGGCGTGTCGATGAAGTCGGCGACGCCGGCGAAGGCCACAATCTCATCGACCTTCTGCGCGATCTCCGCGGAGCGCATCCCCATGATCGCTCCCTGAAGAAAGATGTTCTCCATACCGGTCAGATCGGGGTGGAATCCGGCAGCGACTTCAATCAGCGCCCCTACCCGGCCGCGGACGCTGCACGTGCCACGAGTCGGTCTCAGGATCTTCGTGAGGATCTTGAGCATCGTCGACTTGCCGGCGCCATTGGGCCCGATGATCCCCAGAGCCTCGCCTGGCTTCACCTTGAACTCGATCTCCCGAAGCGCCCAGAAATCACCCTTCTCGAGATCCGTCGGTTTGGGCCCACGGCCCACCAGGCGCTTCGCCATCGCGGGGACGAAGTCGCGCAAACTGTCATGGAGAGCCCCACGGTGGAACTTCTTCCAGACGTCGACGACTTCGATGGCGTATTCGCTCATGGAGCCCTAGCCCTCGTTCCGATCGTGTGACGCGCTCACGTACCTAGATGCTCTCGGCAAACACGTACTCGAGGCGGTGGAAGTAGAGTGCGGCGGCAAGGAACCCACCGAGGCTCCAGGCCAGGGCGTAAAGAAGGTACCAGGGACTCCAGACAAGAATCGTCTGCCCGGCGGCGCCGACGATGGAGAGTGGCTGAATCAGGTTGTGCTGCTCGACAATGCAGAGCCGCAATCCCTCCAGGAACGGCGAGACAGGGTTGAGCATCACGAGCACCGACCCCTGCGCCCCGAACATGGAGGCGTCGAATAGCACGGGCGTGAAGAAGATTCCGAACGTCAAGAGGACCTGCACGATGTACTTCACGTCGCGGAAGAAGAGGTTCGCGCAACTGAGGAAGAGCCCGACCGCGGTGGTGAACAGAAAGAAGAGAACGGCCAGCAGAGGCACCCACGCGAGGGTCCACGAGAACGGCACCCCCATGAAGGGCAGCGCCACCATCGCCACCGTCGCCCCGATGAGCGTATCGAAGGCCTGCGCGATCGTGGCCGCCAGCGGAAACACCTCACGCGGCAGATAGACCTTCGTGACCAGCTGGATGTTGGAGAGGAGACTGGCCGCCGCGAAGCCGATGGCGCCGACGAAGAACGACCAGGGAATCGCCTTCACGGTCACGCTGGCGATGTCCGACGACTGCACTTCCCTGCCCGCGAACGTGGCCATGGCGACCTTGATCAACAACCCCGCCAAAACTACCAACGCCGGCATCAGGAGAGCCCAGCCGAATCCCATGACTGCCTGCTTGTACCGAATGCGGACGTCGCGAAGCGTGACTTGATAGAGGAGGTCGCGATAGTCCCAATAATCGCGCGCTATGGCGGTGATATCGCCCACGATCGAGCTGCGTGGCGAGGCGACAGAAGTAGATTCCGTGGATCGTGGCGGGGGTGTCATGGACGGTCGATCGGACTCGTTCGGGGCAATGCGGCAGGCGGCCTCGGCGTGAAAGCCACACGGTTAAGTGTCCTATTCATCGGCATCTAGCATAGCAGGTGGGGCGGCTGGAGCGAATGCAAAATCTGGTCATGCTCCCGTCCGCGCCGGCGGCGCCACGAGCGCCGAGAGGATGCGGTCGAGCTGCTCCCCAAGACGCTCCCAGTGGTGGTGGCGCTCGACGTAGAGGCGGGCCGCTCGGCCGAGTGATCGCTGCGACGTCGCGTCGAGGAGAAGCGCTGCGCTCACCTGCGCGAGCGCCTCGGGCGTATCGGCCATCCGCACCCCGTCCTCCTCCCTGGCCATGAGCCCCTGGAACGCCAATCGCGTCCCCACCACCGGGAGTCCTGAGGCCATCGCTTCGAGCACCTTACTCTGCACACCGCGCGCGATCCGAAACGGAGCCACGGCCATCGCCGCCTCCGCGAGATAGGGGCGGACGTCGGGGACCGTGCCCGTCACTTCGACGCCCGGAAGACGGCCGAGGCGCCGCACCTCCGCGGCAGGATCCCTGCCGACGATGAGGAATCGAGCCTCCGGCACGCTGGCTCGAATGAGGGGAAGCACATCCCGCGCGAAGTAGGTGGCCGCGTCGACGTTGGGGTAGTACCCCATCACGCCGGTGAACACGATACGCGGCGCGCGAGGAGGCTCGCGATCGGGAATCGGCTGGAAGTATTCGAGGTCGACTCCCATCGGAAGAACGCGTACGTCTTTCCGGGATGTCCGCCGCTGCACGATCTTCGCCTCCGCGTCCGAGACAAAGAACGATGCATCGAAATCAGTCGCCACCCGACCCTCGTAGCAAGCCAGCCGCTCTGCCTCCAGCGCGTAGAGCGCCGACTGCGGGAAGGGGCGCACCCGGCCATAGGAACGCCACTTCTCTGAATCGGCGTCCACGAAGTCGATCGCGCGCGGCATGCCGTCAATCCCCTCGGCATACGGCGCCATGGCGGAGGAGTAGGCGAAGACGAGATCGGGGCGGCTGACGCGGAGGCGCTCCCCCACCAGCCGACGAAGCTCCCGCGACGCGAAGGCCGCGACCGACAAGGGGCGTCCGGTGACGATCGCGGCGAGCGCCAGAATCCGCGCGCCCCAAGGCGACCGGTAGACGACGTCCACGGAGGCGCAGCGCTGCCGCAAATACGCGACGTGCTCCTCGTCCACGCCCTTATCCGCGAGACAGGCGAGGTGGACTTCGTGCCGACGCGCCAGCTGCGTGAGGTGATGATAGGCGCGAATCTTCTCACCCTTCGTCGGCGGGTAGGGCACCCGTTGACAGAGGAAGAGAATCTTCACGGAAAGTACCGCACGAGCGCGGGGCCGATCCGCCTGGAGAGCCAGAGCGGGGTCCGCTTCCACATCTCGATCGCGAAGGAGAAGTGTCGGTTCCGGGGACTCAAGTCCGGGAGAGATCTCTGGCGAACGAGTTGGTACTGATAATGAAGCGGCGTCGGCTCGAAGCCCCAATGCCGTTTGAAGTCGTACGAACCGCTCTCCCGCTTACTGCGGCCGAAGTCGAACACCTTGTAGCCCTGTTCCATTCCGTAGCAGAGCAGGCTCCAGTACATGAAGTCGTTCACCGCGAATCGGAAGTCCTCCCGACGCGCTCCCCCGTAGTACGGGAGCACCTCGTCCCGGTAGAAGAACGTCATGACGGCGGCGGCGGGACGGCCTTCCCTCCGGACGACGAGAATTCGACAGTCGGTTCCGAATGCCTCGAGGAGGTTTTGGAACAGGCGGCGCGGAAAGACCGGGGTGCCGAGATTTCGGACGCTTTGAGAGTAGAGATCGAAAAAAGGGTTGAGGAGTTCCTCGCGGCCGACCTCCCACGCCAGTTCGTTCTTCATCGCGATGCGGATGCTTCGGCGTTGATTTCGAGGAATGGCGGCCATGTTCTCGTCGGCCGTGGGGAGAATCGGCTTCCGGAAGGTCACGTAGAGATCCTTGCCGGGAAGATCCGGAAGTGGCGTGGAGTTTCGGAACTCAACGTAGCGGGCGCCCAACCGCTCCGCCATCTCGCGGGCGCCGCGCACGAGCGCGTCGAGGCTGTCGCTTCCGTCGGCGATCGGTCCCCCATAGACCGCTTGCGGCGCGGATACGAGTGCCCGTCCCCAAGGGAGTGTCGGGACAACGAAGAGCGGTAGGATCCCGGCGACCCGCCCCCCGCGCCGGACCACGACGTGGCGAGGCTCGTATCC
>ERZ1292630.4902-Hain-H41-02um-R3-4902-length-11191-cov-5_pt1 | contig 11191 bp, 9 predicted proteins | sample MGYA00564408_ERZ1292630 | MGnify/ENA primary metagenome ERZ1292630 (study PRJEB36523, sample SAMEA6512641) | groundwater metagenome | collected 2019-01-08 | study: AquaDiva: Metagenomics assemblies of 32 groundwater samples | reverse complement strand
GAGGTAGGGGTTGCCGCGCTCCAGGTCCCAGAAGTAGTGCAGGTTGCCGTTGGAGAGGATGACGAAGCGGCAGTTCTGGGACTTGGCGTATTTGCGGGCCTGCTCCTTGCCGACGAGCGGGTTCTTCTCCTCGGACTTTGCTTCCAGGACGATGAACGGAAACCCCTTCGCATCGAGGAGCAGGAAGTCAATAAAGCCTTTGCTTGTTTTCTCGAAGTTGTCGCCCAGTGCGTCAAGATCGGCTGATTTGATCGTGACGCTTGGTTCGAGGCGGATGTTGGCGGGCGCGCTTCCCTCCGCAAAGAAGCGCCAGCCAGCCGCTTCAAGCAGCTTGTTGATCTTGATTCGGGCTGTGGCTTCTTTGTCGGACACTCAGGTTCCTGTCGTACTGCGGGTGGTCAAGCGTTATAACGCCGGCCATCAGGGGGCGCGCAGAGACCACGCCAGCAAAGCACGACACCGCTGCTCCGTGCGTTCTCTGCATAGTCTTGTAGGGCGCGCTTTCACTACCCCTCCTAATACTCTCGTCCAGTGCTAAAGCTTCCAAACATCCTTGTACGCACTCTCGGCCAAGGTTTGCGTGCGCAGGCGAATCTCCGCCGTCCCCCAAGTCGCAGCCGCCTTCATTTCCTCGGGCAACTTGAACCCGCTTTCAAGTAGGATCTGCTTCTTATCCTTAAATGGCTTGTCTTTAAGCTTGCCGTTCAACTCGTCAGACACCAACAGGAGATTGCCCAACTGACCCACGAGAGATTCGTTGAACTCGCCTTGTCCAATCAAGCTCTGCGAGGCAAGATGCTCGATAGTCATCTGGTCGTAGTCAACGACGATGGGTGAGGGCGTTGTTTGATCTAGCCCAACGAGAATGTATTTCACCAACTTCCTCTGCCGGGTCACATTGTCCGTATAGATAATCTCTGGGAACAGCGCCTTCACTTCATCAAGAGATGGGACTCGATCCCGCAGCTTCTGTTTCAGATCCTTGATGACCTCCACTGATGCTTGTGTGTCCTTGGCTTCATAAAGGCGCCGACCAAGAGCGGCGTACATCCCAGAAATACCTCCAGACGACCTTTGAGAAGTCACGGCAGTAAACAGGAAGTGAAACTTCTCTATGGCGACGATCGCGTCTTCGATGTGCTTTTTCTTGAGCTTCTTGGTGGCCTTATATTCTCGGAGCAACGAAAGCACGCAAGGTGTTTGCTGTTGGACACGAAATAGCATCAATGCGGAAAGGCCTTGCTGAATGCGTCCTTCCTCCTTCACCCACTTCCCATATCCAACTTCATGAATCGCTCGATAGAGCGTCGCGTCGTCCAGGAGGGCGTCCATGAAACCAGGCGCGTCGTTGACGCCGACTCGCTTCTTCAATACCTTGAAGAGATTCTTGGCAGGAAGGTAGTCGTACTTCGAGAGCCAGAAGTGGTGGATGAAAGTGTCTGTATCGAGGTCAGCAGAGGACCCCTCGATCGTCTCCAGCAACTGCTGCCATTTGATCTTAGCCTGATCTGATGCAGGGTTCTTACTCTTGATGTGCTTCGTGAGGTGATTCTTAACTAAGTCCGTGAGACTCAGGTCTTTGCCACGCGTATTGAGAGTCTCGAATATAATGTATGCGTCATCCTCATCTTCCAGCTTGATGAAAATCAGCTTCAGATTGAGAAGGGCGTCGCGGACAGAAACGAGTTTCTGCTGAGCAAGCTCTCTCCGCTTCTTCTCGGAGAGAGTTGTGTCGGCGTCAAGACTTGTTACCGCGTCTGAGACCAAGCTCTTGAGTTGTTCGAATGCCGCTTCCAGGTTCGCCTCTTCGTGGAGAGGTTCGACTTTGACAGCTGGCTCCCCCCATTTCTGAATGCGGTCCTGAAAGAATGGGTAGGACGTCTCTGTCGAAACAATGAACTCCGGCTTGTTGTCGATGTTGCGCCTTTCGATCAGACCATTGATCCCCTCTGCGAGATCCTTCTGGCCAAGATAGGAGAGCGTGTTCCGGAGTACGCACAAGAGGATAGTGATTGTGGTTAGGCGCTGCTGGCCATCCACAACGCCATAACGCTGTTGGCCATCTTTGTAGACGACCATTGAACCGATAAAGTAGTCGGAAGGATTGTCACGCACGATGTCATCCCAAAATTCCTGGATATTCTCGCGATCCCAAGAGTACGGTCGCTGAAACCGTGGAATCCTGTAATAGCCGGACGACAGCATGGTGCGGATGTCTTGGTCCGTCGACTCAATCTTCATCGGACTGTTTCCTTGTGGTGCGCCCAACGTCCAGCATCAGCAGCGCCGAGCGCCAGCGAGGGGACCCAAGGGGCGAAGCACTTTGGGCGTCGGCTGGATGCTGTTTTGTTAGCCGAATCATGTCACCGCACGCTTCAATAGAGCTTCACCCGGATTCTTCAGAGCTGACACGATATTCTCCGAGACCTTCGCTACGAGTTTTTCACCCCAGAAGGGATCGCGCATGTCGTAGTAAATAACTCGGATGTGTTGAAGATCAAATGGCACATCTTCTTGGTTGGACGAAATTAACACCACCGGCTTACTCAGTGCATGAGCGAGTCCGAGTTCGTAAAACACGTTCGGATTTCGTCCAGTAAGTTCGGCAACCAAGACCTTTGCAGCAGTAATCCCCGACCAGACCTGATCGATAATTTTGCCGGTGGCAAATATCTCGTCATCGGCTCTGACCGCACGAAGGCCAGCCTTGGAAATCGCAGGCTCATAAATTGCTTTGTAGTAACCACCGATTGGCTCAGCGAAGGGCATCATTACGAAACACGTGTCTCCGTGCTCAATCTTTACGCCTTTGCTTATCTTCTTCAGAGTCTCCTCGGCAGCTGAACTTGGCTCCGTGCCACGCGCAATATCAAGGACTCGTTTTTTGCCTCCTACGTCTTCGACAAGCTGCGCCTCTGACAGATCTTCCAGAAAGATAACCTTGAACTCGTCTACCTTATCTTCCCGAAGGCTAAATGTATCGACGAGTGCATTGCGAAAAAATTGTTCGTCGGGGATGTTCTCGCCGCGATAGTGTTTATAAACGTCCGAGATAGTCGCCGCGTTAAGAACACCTTGCCGAAGACCGTCAAGTTCGTCGGTCGGATTCTGAGGACGAAGAATCTTCTTCGCCAGATCGGTGACAGCGACATTACCGGCACTCGGCCTTTCCAGGAATCCATACTTAATAGAGGAGCTGATCTCAACTCGGGAGGGCCCGTTATAGCCGAGCCCAGCAAACTTCAGGGCTTCCCGATCCGTGCAGGTTTTACCAGCGTTCTGCTCAAGAATCGCCATCGGGACTCTGAGCACTTTTCGCATGGAGTGGCGCGGGTAGGCTGCAATGCCGGACGGACGTCCTTTCTCGCGAACTCGTTTTCGCTTCGTTTTGCCACGCGCCGAGCGCTTACCTGCCTTTGCTACTTTTGCTTCCTTAGCAGGATCAGTGTCAACCGGGGTCTTTTCGTCATCTGCCATTTTGTTTTCTCCTAAAGTCCCGTTGAACTTCATCTTCTATTCGGCTAACTAGAGACGACCTAATTGTCGCTTTATAAAGCAGCATAATACTGTATATCAGTGCAATATATTCTTCTGATCCTTGATATTTCATACGCTTGCGCGATTTTAGTACGGCCTAAAAGAAAACCACAAACCCGACAAGGATCGGCGCAAATCACTCAGGGCGTCAGTCGTTTCATTTCCGCCGCGGCGGCGTCCATGGCCTTGGTATCGTCCGCCCCTTCGCTCACCGAATAGGCGCGCTGGAAATATTCGATGGCCTCGGCGCGCCGGCCCTGCTGCGCGATGCTGCGGCCGAGCCCCATCAGGTCGAGCGCGATCTTGGTGGCAGCGCCGGATTCCTTGTCCAGCCTGAGCGCATCATCATAGGATTGCTGAGCAGTTTTGAAATCTTCCAATTTGAAAGCGACGTCCGCGATCAGGCGCTGTGAATTGGCTTCCTCGTTTTTATCGCCGGCATGTCTGTTCAGGACCAGCGCGCGGCGGGCATGGTTCATGGCGTCCTGCGGCTGACCGGCAAGCGCCATTCTGGCCATGAGATTGTAAAGCCGGCCTTCGGCGCCGCAGCCGTGACAGTATTCGGGCGCCTTGTTCAGCCATGACTGCGCTTCGGATTCGTTGCCGTCATCCAGATAAAAACCGGCCTTGCGGTACGCGGCTTCGGCCTTCTGGTCAGCGCTGAAGGCGGGGCTTCTTTCCGTCAGGATTTGGTCAAGCGTCGTATGCGCGGCTGTCTTGTCGCCGAGCCGGCGATGGACGACGGACAGGTTCAGCAGTTCGGTGGCGATGCCCGCCACGTTCTCGACCGACCGGTGGATCGCCAGCGCTCCCTGATATTCCTGCAGCGCCTGCGCGTAATCGCTGCGGCGGAACGCCGTCTCGCCGCGCTGATTGAACTGGATCGCGGCTTCCTGTTGTTCCGTGAGCGCGGGCGGATTGCTGCCGCAGCCGGCGAGTGACACCAGCATGAAGAAAATTATGGCGAAAAGGTTACCCCTCATCCTGTTATTCCTGCCGGGGTGCAAGAGAATCATTTGCACCCGCTCAGCGGCATGAATGTCCACTGGACATTCATGACTTCTCCGCTTCGCCTCCCGCAAGGGGAGAAGGGACCCTCTGTTATGTGCCGTCGTTTCATTCTGTTTTTCCAAAATTTCTACACACGTAGCCCGGATGAAGCGCAGCGTAATCCGGGAATCGATAAGATTTCCCGGGTTTCGACCCTCCGGGTCTGCACCCGGGCTACATCAATTCGATGGTGGGCGGTGCCCACCCCACGTCCAACTATTCCCACCTCGGGATTATTTTTGTTTTGGACTGCTGCCATCGGAATAACTGTCCACCGGCAGGGTTTCCGAGTGAGGCTCTTTAATATTGCTGCTGATCGGCCAGGTGCGGCTGACCGAATCCACGACCTTCTTCGCATCTTCAATCGTTTCGCGTCCTTTGCGTGTCATGGCCGGCAGGTCGGAGGCCGTGACCTTTTCCAGGTTCTCGAAATTTTTCGTCGCGCTGGTGAGCGCCGTATCCAGTTTCTGCTGCGTCGCGGGCAGACCGGCGAGCAGCGTGTCGGCGCGGCGTGCCACGCGTTTCAGATCGTCGATCAGCGGAATCACTTCCGCGTACAGCTGATCCACCACCTGCCCGAGCCCGCGCTCGCGCTCGAAAGCGATCAGGGCATTGTGTTCCAGAGGTTTTTCCTTTTCTGAACCGAGCGTGATCTCAATGATATTCGCACCGATGACGCCTTCCTTGAGCAGGCGCGCCTTCGAATCGCTTTTCACCCACTTCATGTGGCTGCGCAAAATAGAAAGCGTCACCTTGACTCTGGCATCATCGGTAAGCTCGAGCTTCTCCACCTTGCCAATGTTGAAACCTCTTAGCTTGACCGCCATTCCCTCGCTAATCTCGTTACCGCTGTCGGTGATGATAAAGAGCCGGGTCTTCGGCGAGAAGACGTCCTGTTGAATGCCGACGGCGACGACGGTCAGGACGATGCCGAGTAGAGCGATAATGACGAAGAACCCGATTTTTTTCTCGAGGCCTTTGAAGCGCGTATCGTCATCGTGCAATATGGCCATGGGTCCCTCGCGTCAGTGGGTCAGGGTGATGGTGCTGTCGGCCGCGAGACGCGCCGACACCGCGTCGTCCGGGCACAGGTACAGCGACACCCGCCCGGCCTTTCTGCCGTGAAACTCGCCGGTCAGCTTCATCAATTGCTGGGCGGCGTCGCGGTCCAGGCCGGCGAATGTGAAATCATATATCAGGATGTCCGGCTCCATCAGCATCGCCCGTACCAGCGCCACGACGCGCCGTTCGTACAGGCTCAGCTGGCCGGGCAACTCGCCCATGCGTTGCTTCAACCCGGCCTCGCCCGGTCCGAGCCGATCGAATATCTCCGCCACCGGTCGTTCGGCCTGCTCCGCCGTTAGACCGCGGTGATACCACGCCGGCAGCAGCAGATTCTCCCACGCCTTGAGATTGCTGATCAGGCCGCCGTGCGCCGGCACCACGCCGACGCGCTGGTATAGCGCGAGGCGTTCGTCCTCTTCGTGCGCGAACAGATCCTCGCCGAAGAACAGAATCCTGCCGGTCTCCGGTCGCTGCAAACCGGCGAGCAGGCCGAATAAAAGATTTTTCCGGTCTTCCGAATCGAACAGAATTTTGGCTGAACTACCCTCCTCCAACGTGAAGGAAACATCGCGTAGCAAACCCATGCTGACGCGATCGAAGCATGCCACAGTCTGCGAGGAAACCATTGCACTCATCAGGAGTTTTTTGCCGTCACCCCGGCGCAAGCCGGGGTCCAGGAAATTAAAGGCGTTAAAATCGTTAATATGCTGGATTCCGGCTTTCGCCGGAATGACGGCTTCGGATGTTTTTCCAACTTCTTCAAAAAATTCTCAGACGAAGAAAACATAGGTAATAATTCCATCGAGCAGAAAAACCGTCAGCAAATTGCGCATGACGGCCCCGGTCGCGGCGCGCGGAATCGCGGTTACGGTGCCGGTCGCGCGCAGGCCGTAATAGCAGGAGGTAATCGAGATCACCAGCCCGAAGACGAAGGCCTTGAGCACTGAAACCAGCACCTCGGCCAGACTCAGCGTCGAGATGACGCCGGAAAGGCTTTTGATAAACGGCATGAATCCCATGACAGAGGCGAACGCGTAACCCATCACGATTGCCGTCATCTGGAAATAGAAGGTGACGGCAACGACCGAGAGCGTGATGCCGGCGATGCGCGGCACCATTAGATAGTCGCCGGGGGCAATGCCCATGAACCGCAAATGGTCGATCTCGCCACGGATTTTCATGCTCGCCAGCTCCGAGGCGGTGGCCGAACTGCTGCGCGCGATGATCACAATGGCGGACAACAGCGGCCCAAGCTCGCGCACCACGGTCCAAAGCATGATCTTCGCCGTGAGCGCGATGTTCTGCCCCACGAGGCTGGTAATCTGGGTGGTGATCACGATGCCGGTCAGCGTGGCGATGACCGTCACCGCGCCCAGCGCCTCGACCCCGGTGAAATAGATTTGCTTGAGCAAAACGCGACGCACCGGCGGCTTGCCCAGGGCGCCGAGGCGCCGGAGGGTGTAAAAAAATAATTCGTGGAAACCCTTCCAGTAATCCGTCGCGCCGAGTACCGCCCTGCCGATCCGTCCCGGATTGATGAGCGTCAGGCTCATGGAAGCTGAAGCTTTAGCAGGTTGTTAGAAAACTCCCTCTCCCCACGGGAGAGGGCCGGGGTGAGGGTGTTCATAGTCCATTAAACATTTTTTTAATGTCCCCCTCATCCTAACCTTCTCCCGGAGGGAGAAGGAAAAAACTTTGGTCAGACGCTGCCGGGAATGACGGGCGTGGGACTTTTTACGTCGAGGTTCTGCGCGCGATGGCGCAGCGCGTGGTCCATCAGCACGATGGCGAGCATCGCTTCGGCGATGGGCGTGGCACGGATGCCGACGCAGGGATCGTGACGGCCGGTGGTGGCGATATCGACCGCCTCGCCGTTCACGTTCACCGTGCGCCCGGGCAGGCGAATGCTGGAGGTGGGCTTGAGCGCCATGCTGACCACGATATCCTGGGCGGTGGAGATGCCGCCGAGGATGCCGCCGGCGTTGTTCGAGAGAAAACCCTTGGGCGTGATTTCGTCGCGATGTTCCGTGCCCTTTTGTTCCACCGCGCGGAAACCCGCGCCGATCTCGACGCCCTTCACGGCATTGATGCTCATCATCGCGTAGGCGATATCCGCGTCGAGCCGGTCGAACACCGGCTCGCCCAGGCCCACGGGCACGTGCGAGGCGACGACGTTGATGCGCGCGCCGATGGAATTGCCCTCCTTGCGCAGCGCGTCCATATAAGCCTCCAGCTCGGGAACCTTCGAGGCGTCAGGACAGAAGAAGGAATTATTTTCGACTTCGTTCCAATCCTTGAGTTCGAGCTTGATCGGCCCTAGCTGCGCAAGGTAACCACGGATCGTCACGCCATAGCGTTCGCGAAGATATTTCCTGGCGATCGCGCCGGCCGCGACGCGCATCGCGGTTTCGCGCGCCGACGAGCGCCCGCCGCCGCGGTAATCGCGCAGCCCGTACTTTTGCAAATAGGTGAAATCCGCGTGACCCGGGCGGAACCGGTCCTCGATCTTGGAATAATCCTGCGAACGCTGGTCGGTGTTCAGGATCTGCAGCCCGATCGGCGTGCCGGTGGTCTTGCCCTCGAACACGCCCGAGAGAATTTTGACTTCGTCGGACTCGCGCCGCTGTGTGGTGTGCCGCGACTGGCCGGGCTTGCGCCGGTCGAGATCGGGCTGGATGTCGGCCTCGGAAAGCGCCATCCCGGGCGGGCAGCCGTCCACGATGGCGATATAGGACGGGCCGTGGGATTCGCCCGCGGTGGTGACGGTGAAGAGCTTGCCGATGGTGTTCCCGGACATGGTGGCATGTTACCGGCAAAGCGAGCAGCGAACAAATCCCTGAGGGAGTTTTGAATAATTTAATGTAGGGTGAGGCGGTGTTTCCACGAACACACTTAACGTGTGTTCGTGCCGCCGAACGGGTGCAACGGGCCTTGTTGCACCCCGGGCTGGAAGCACATTGCCCACCATCAGACAGTAACCGAAGCTGCTTGTGGTGGGCGATGCCCACCCTACAAATGCTCTCCCGTGGGGAGAGGGAGTTTTTCGGCAGCCTGCTAGGACTGAAATCCGGTCTTGTAGGTGTAGTTCAACGCCGCGAACAGGTCGAGGAATGGAATCCTCTCCTTCCACGCCGACACCAGCGGCATGAACGGCAGATCCTCGCCCTGGCCGATGGCATGCCGGCCCTGCAGGATATCGGCATGCAGTTTCTTGAGATCGCTCGACAGCTTTTCATAGACCGGCAGAACGTCGGAAAACGCGCTGTCTTCCGGATCGCCCTCGTCTTCGGCGCACATGAGAACATCCTCGATCTCGAAGATCGTCTGATCGACCAGATCCAGATATTCATCCTGCGTACGTGGTGTCATCATGAACAGTTCACTCTGAATTAAACAGGTGGCGGATGCTTAGGGAAGCTCATATATAGTCCGTTCGTGGTGAGCTTGTCGAACCACGAACGGATGAATCACCCGCGATTTTCGGTATTCCCCGTTCACCCCCTTCGACTGGCTCAGGACAGGCTTCGACAGGCTCAGGGCGAACGGGAAACCTAATAAGACTTTCTTTAGCGGGACTTCGCCAGAATCCAGGCGATGCCGACACCCGCCATGAACGATTCCTGTTTTTTTACCAGCGGGCTGTCCGCGAAGACCGCGCCGGAAAGACTATCATAGCGCGCGAACGCGCCAACCCAGAAGCGCGGGTAGCGCCGGCTCGCCGTCAGCGTCAGCCGGCTGCCACTGTAACCGGCCCGCGCATCGTAGGCAGGTCGCGCGGCCGTGGCATAAGCGGGCTGAATCTCATAATAATAATCGTGGTAGTCCTCGGAGGCGTACATCGGTCCCGCCGAAACGCCGACGTCCCAACCCGCACCGACGCCGGTGGCATCGAAGTGCAGGCCGGGCGCGAATACCCAGCCGATGCGCTGCGCATGCGACAGATCGGTGGCGGCCACGGCGCGCCACGGCAGACGCAGCGACCAGGTGCGGTCGCGGGTTTCGTTGCGCGCCAGAAAAACATATAGCGAGGGGCCCGCCTCGACCGTGGGATCGATGTCCGGCATGCCGCTGCGCGCTCCGTTTCGGCCGCTCTTCGCCGGGGGTCCGGCATTGAGACTGATATCGAGCTTCAGACGGTCGGTTCTGAACAAATCGCCGTGGGCACCCTCACGGTCAATCCGGAAGATGTCTCCCCGATACTGGACATAGGGCAAAGGCAACAGATATCCGCGCTGCTGATCCGAGCCGCGATAATCGGGAATGCTCAATCCGACCACGCCCAGGCCAACTTCCCAGCGCGGCAACTCGTCGGCCTGTGCCTGGCCCGCGAGCAGGCACGCGGACAGAAAGACAAAACGGAGTATTTGTCGCATCGGCATTCCTAATATACTCTTGGCTACATGGTAATCGAGCCCCACCAAAAAAGCGCGTCAGCGAACCAACTCCCCCTCTCCCCTCGGGGATGCGAGACGTAGGTGTCGCCGATGTCCGGTGGACATCGGCGCCGTCGAACGGGTGCGCAGAAGTTCGCGCACCCCGGCGGGAACAAGGGGTGAGGGGGATGTGATTGAGGGCGACGCCGATTCCGGGACGCCGTTCGCGACCGTGGCACAATTGTATAACCTTTTCCTGACACCACCCATGCGGGGCGCCGGTTTCCCGTCATCAGCCTCGGCTCAGTCCACGACTGGTCCGCATTCATTTCTTAAATATCTTTTCACTTTTTTCTGTGCCCTGCTGTTCACTTCAGGCACGGCACTGGCCGCGACGGCGACGAATGCCGGCGTTGCCACACAGACCAAACCGCCAGCGACAGTCAAATATGCCAAGGGACTGTTATGGAAAATCGAAGCGCCGGGCGCGAAATCAAACTATCTTTTCGGCACGATCCATTCCGAGGACAAGCGCGTCACGGCCTTGCCGGAACCGGTGATCAAGGCGCTCGACACCTCGAACCGCTTCACGATGGAGGCGATCATCGACGGCGAAGGTCTCGTGCGCATGGCCGAGGCCATGTACTTCAGCGATGGCCGAACCCTGGAGCAGGTGGTCGGCAAGAAACTGTACGCGGAGTCCGTGAAGATTCTGGCCGCGCGCGGCGTCCCGACGCTCGGCGTGGAGAAACAAAAACCCTGGGCGGTGATGATGGCGCTGTCCATGCCGCCGCCGAAAACCGGCGAGTATCTCGATCTCATCCTGCAGGACCGCGCCACGCGCCAGAACAAGCCCGTCTCCGGGCTCGAAACCATCCAGGAACAGCTGGCGGTATTCGATGAATTGCCCCTGCCGGACCAGGTCGCGCTCCTGAAAGAGGCGGTGCAGGAGCAGGACAGGTTCGAAAAGGAGCTCGAAGAGATGATCGTGGCCTATCTCGCACGCGATATCGCCGCCCTGGCCGAGGCCGGCACGAAGCACAAACCGGACAACGACCGGCTGTATCGAGCCGTCATGGACCGGCTGCTGACGCAGCGCAACACGCGCATGGCCGCACGGCTGGGACCTATACTCAAGGATGGCGACGCCTTCATCGCCGTGGGAG
>ERZ1292630.4900-Hain-H41-02um-R3-4900-length-11192-cov-3_pt1 | contig 11192 bp, 16 predicted proteins | sample MGYA00564408_ERZ1292630 | MGnify/ENA primary metagenome ERZ1292630 (study PRJEB36523, sample SAMEA6512641) | groundwater metagenome | collected 2019-01-08 | study: AquaDiva: Metagenomics assemblies of 32 groundwater samples | reverse complement strand
TCGTTTCATCATTTCTTGACGTAACAATTTTACCCGTTTGCAGTTTGGTCGAAACTGACCGAAAACCGCCATATTCAAAGGCTTTCATTAAATCATCGAAACTTTTGTCGAAATTGAAAGATTTAAGTTCAAGTTCATCAAACCAAGGATTATTTTTCCAAAATGTCGAACCGTTTTCGTGATAGCTAATTGCGTCATTTGAACTTATAAGACCTCTCGTGATAGCAAAAAGCCTTTCCATCGAATCTGCGTAAATTATAGTTAAATGTGTCACTTAAGCCTCTGTGAAAAGTAAATAATTACCTTCTTCAACAGTTTGTTTGATGAATTTTTTGATAGACACAAGGTCGCTGACGTAACTTTCATAAAGACTTTCTTGCAACACAGCTCCACGCCGATCCGTAACCTCATTCACATTTCCTTTTGCTATTAATTCTTTAACATTCACCTTTTCCAACTCTTTCAACATCGCCGCAACCTGCGAAGGCGAAACCGTCCAAATATCGTAGCCGTTATAATCGAACAAATCTAAATCGGCATACTCACAATTAAGATTTTTCGCCGTTTTTGGGCAGCCCACTTCACGCAAAATGCTGATAGTTGGCTCAATGCCGCTGTCAAAATCGAGTTCTTCCACTTTCCAACGCGAATTCTCGTCTTCAGGTTCTTTAATATATGCCAAATTTTCATTATCGTTACGAATTTTCCGCAACATATTTGCCGTAATCGAGTATGCTACCGTTATTACTCCCATTTCATGTATCCCCTTTATTTGTGTAATTTACGTTTCTCCGCAAAGTCCAAAACAACACGCGAAATATTATCAAAACGTATTTCTTCTTCGGATGTCATAGTTGGCGGATTTTTTTTCAGCCAAAGATAATTTGTGTTATAACGAATTTCGAGCTTATATTCCGAACTCGGCTCGTCATCCCAATTGGTTTTGGGTTTTTGTTTGATTTGGTCAATTTTATTCTCAAACAAAATTGCGTAAATTTTTTCAACCTCATCGCGGGAAATTGAAAATCGTTCAGATTTATGATTATGAAAACCGCTTCCGCTAATGATGACCAATTCATTTTGGTTGATGTAAATAGTTCTCGTTCCCGCCTTATTTTCGGTCAACCTAAGATGAAAATCATCGGGCATTGACTTTGGCAATTTCGGTTGAGCTTCGCACGATTGAACAAAGAGCGAAACTATTGATATTAAAGTAATTAACAGATAATTTTTCATTTTTTACAGTTGCGAAATTCAATCGAAATGTTAGATTCGACCGAATTTTCTAAAATTCCTGTCAAACGATATTTACCGCTTGGAATCTCGCCAAACTTGCGTCCCGAATCGGTTGACTCAAACTCTACAAAAGGTAATTTCGACAAATCGAGCGTGTAAAAAATCGTTTCGCCGCCTTTGATTTTAATAACAGGTTTGTCGCCCTGCGGAACAATAAAAGTTCGAGTGAAACCGCCATTTATCGGCGAAAGGTGGAAACGAAACGAATCCAAATCAAACTCAATTTCTCTGTTTGAAGTATTCGTTATTTCAATCGTTACAATCAGTTGCCCGTCTTTAATCCAAGTCGAATTTTCAGTTTTCAGCGAAAATTTTAGTTCGTCATTTTTCGGCTTCATAACTTTTTCATTTTGAGCATAAACATAACTAAAAAATAGAAATAGCGAAAATAGCGTTACGATTTTTTTCATATTATTTTTACCCTCCAAAGACATTTTCCAATAAAATAAAACCGGGTTTCAGATTGATTTCAATCCATTTATTGTCCTCAAATTTTGAAAATATCAACTCGCCCGATGCGGCTAAACTGTAAAATTTGAGAACCGCAAAACGATTTTCATCATAGAAATTCGGCGGACAATTCCCATCAAAATCAACAATTAAAGTCGTGTCGTTGATAAAACTCACTGCAAAATATGTCGGATTGGCTCGATGTTCACACGGAACATAAAAAATGGTTTTCTCATTTTCATAAACTAAAGATTTGAACGCCGAAAACGCCGTTTTGTAATCTCGGAAATGTAATGTTCCTTTATATTTAATCAACATTTAGTTCTTTTTTTGTTTTGCATTGCGTTTTGCGATGGAAAGCGAATCATTTATAGATTTTCGCGCTTTTGACGGAATGCTGCGGTCAACCACAAAACTATCCATCGTTTTCTTGTCGCTAAACGCTCCTTCGACTTTTCCTCTTTGGGCAATCGCGGCGAATTGTCTGATTAAATCATAAGTTTCATTAAACAATTTTCGATGGCAACTGCCGATGTCGTCAAAAATAAGTTTTGTGCCGACAACATAAAGCGGAAATGAGTTTTTAGCGTTGATTTTGAACAAACTTTTTTCATCATTCAGCAATGTTTGCCAAGCATTTTCGACTTCTTCGGCTGTTTGAAACGTCAGATTTCCCGTGTAGCGATAGAAAATATTGCGGTTCATATTGTTCACCCAAGCGGACGAATTTTCACTTTTGTCAGGGATAAATCGCAGACCGAAAGTTTCAGCAATTTCGAGATTTCCACCGATTGATTGCATTTCGATTTTCCGCAAAAGTTTCTCTGTCTTCTTAAAAATCTTTTCATTTCCGCCACAATGTGCGTCTATTTTCAAAAAATTTCCGTCAAAATAAATCTCCCTTTTATCGTCCGCAAAAATTCTTTGAAATGGCGGAAACTTTGTAAAAATTGAATTTGCCGAATCAGTCAAAAGCATATTACAAAATAATTTGGCTGAATCTTCGTCCGTAAACTCAAGTTCGCCTTTGAACTTGTAAGATTTCTGGGTGTCGGTATGTTCCCGAAAAACAGTTTTGTCGGAAACTGCGTAAGTTCGCCAACTCCACATCGCATCTTCGCCATCGCCTTCGTCAATTTTTACATTTCCAAACGAAGCATTTTCAGCAACTTCGCTGACAACATCAATGGTATTTTCACAAGTTCGATACGCCGAAAAATTACCCGTTGTTTTGAATGTAATTGTTGTGTTGGCGAGCTTTAACTCATCTTGAAAATAGCTAAACCAACAATCATCACGAGTCGTTAAAATATCGTAATTTTGTTTTGCAACGGCTTCATTTTCAAACGAAAAATAGCCGTAACATCTGAAATACATACTCATAATTTTTAATCAGTTTTTCGGTAGAATTTTACTTGCTTCAACTCGCGTGTAACTGTTGGATTCAGTTCGATTACGCCTTCGTATTCGTTGCCGAGATGTGTAAAAGAAACCGTATATTTTTGCTTGGAAACTTTAATTTGATAAACGATACCGATTTTTTTCGAGATCATTTTCATTTCGCTTTTGTTCAATTTTGGATTAGTAACGGCAATTCTTTTGAAAAACACTTCGGCAAATTCATCTCCATCATTTTTTTCGCGGTGCATCACAAAAAACGAAAATTCGGCGACAGATTTTTTGATCGAAATGTTGGCATAAATCGGATAACTTTCAGAAACATTTTCTTGAAAAAAATCGTCAAGTTCCTTCCTTCTTTGCACATAATCAGCCTGCCATTTTAGAAATTTCTCCAAGGACTTGCGGTTAAACATTTCCTTGGTGTTCACTTTAATTTTAACGGCATCATCATCCGCTAGTTTTTCGATAATTTCGACCACTAAACCATTTATTTCGAGGCTAGAAACTTCCTTAAATTGATATTTTTTACCTTCGTCCGTTATTTCAAAATATTGGAGATTGTTATCTAAGCTGCCTAAATATTTAATTTGCAGTCTGCCGGATTTTTGCGTTTCGCCTTTTTTGATGACGATTGGAACGCCGATTATGTTGTCATTTTGTGCCATACACGCGATTGAAAAAATTGCGATGAATAAAATTGAGAAAACAAATTTCATAAAATTTACGCCTCAGCAAAAATCAGATAATTGCCTTGTTCAGAGGCTTTATCGAAAAACTTTTTGATGCTCTCGATGTCGCTGAGATAACTTTCAAGTTCGCTTTCGAGCAAAGGACTGCCTCGACGATCTGTAACATCGGGAAATTCTTTTGCTTTCAAAACTTCAAATGTTGCATTTGCAAGTTCTTTGCACATCGCCTTGACACCCGAAGGCGGAATCGCCCAAGTGTCATAACCGCCGTAATCAAAAGCGTCTAAATCGGCGTATTCGCTGTCAATATTTCTCGCTGTTTTGGTAAAACCCACTTCTCGAAAAATATGGATATAAGTTTCAATTCCTTTGTCAAAATCGTGGCTTTCGATTTCCCAAAGTTTGCCTTTGTCTTCACCGGCACCGAAAATACTGTCTTCGTCTTCAAAATAGTCAAAAACGTAAGCCAAATTTTCGTTATCGGCTCGCACCTTTTTCATCATTTTTGGCGTAATTGAATATGCTGTTGTGCAAACTCCCATAATATTAAATTCTCCTTAACCTGTTGCAAATATTAGATAATTTCCGTCGTCCGCCGCTTTTCGTAGAAAAGACTTAAAATTTTCGAGGTCGCGCAGATGATAATCATAGAGCGGTTCGGGAATCATTTCGCCCCAATAATCTCTCACGCCGCCTTTCAACGCCCATTTTTTCAAACTTTCGATGGTCGCATTTGTGATGTCGTTAGCAACAAATTTGACCTCTTTCGGCTTCACAACCCAAACATCATAATCGGGATATTTCCAACATTTTTGATGATTTAGCCGATTTCGCGTCTTCGGATAACACTTGCCGATAATAGCGATTTTATCCTCCCAACTTTTACCAAAACCGTAATCTTCAACCTGCCAACCCGCTTCGCCGTTGAAAATCTTTTCCAGATGTTTTTTATAACTCTGAATTTTCCGCATCGTGTCGGGCGGAATCGAATATGCCGTCGTTAAAACTCCCATAAATTATTTCCTAAATTCCAATGCCTCAAATACTCTTTTCGCCAACAACGGACGTTCCAACGCTTCGTAAATTTTTGCCCAAAGTTCCGCAATTTCTGCAAAAGGTCTTTCAAAACTGCCTGCCCAATATTTTTCTCGAATTATCCAAAGTGCCGTTGCCGGAAAGCCCTGTTCCAGAACATTTGTGATAAATTTCAGTTCATCGTCCAAATCATTAAATTTCCGAACTTGCGAATAGTTGAAAACAGGTGAAAATTTTGATTGATGAGCCAACACGCCGATTCCGTCCGCAGTTGGTTCAAAACACCAATCCGTCGGAATGTTTGGCACGATTTGGCGGTTGCCATAGTTTTCGGGAATAACGAAATTACTCGGATTTACGTTCAAAAACATTGACAATTGCATTACTTTTTGGCGAGCTTCTTCCTCTGCTAATTTGAAATAATTGAGCGTTTTATCCGAAACTTCTTCGCCGTAATGCTCGGTTTTATATTCGACCGAATTCCATTTCAAAGCTCTCGCCAATATAAATTCAAACGCATTTCGAGTCGTTTCGCCCAAACAATAAACACCGCTTCCGGCTGGATAAAATTCGCCGATCGGATAGTCTTCAACCACAATTTCAGGAGCGTGAATAACAAAACCCAACGCAATTCCCGCCACTCCCGTTCCCGCAAAAGGAAAAAATTCAATCGGTACGGTGTTATATCCAAAATACCCGTAATCATTGGCATCTTCGACAGTTTCGCCTGTCAAAATTTTATCTCTAAACCAAAACTCAAACATAAAATCGAGATATTCACCAAAATTTTCATCCGCCAAACTCGCACTTTCGCAAACGTGCAAAATCACAGCGGCAAAATCACGCGGAATCCGAAAGCCGAAAGCGGTTGATAAATTTTCAATGATTTCGGTTTTAGACATTGTTTTCATTCAACATTTTTTTTTAATCAACAACATAGATTGCTGACTTGGCTTTCCAATTATTTCCGATTTTCGTCATCGTCAGATTCAAAACTCCGCCATTGGTATCGCGGTAAAAACAATGCGTTTCATCGTTGTATTTATCGCAATTTTCCATTTCAAATTCCGAATTGTCGTATTTCCAAAAAAAACTGATGACTTTCGCACTCGCAAATTTTGCCGCTGTCGTTTTGTTATTTTGCTTCCAAGCGTTCCACAGACCTATTGAGGTCGCTTCGGGCGTGTTTTTTTGTCCGAATGTAATTGTTGTAAATGTTAGAATTAACGCTAAAATTATTATTTTCTTCATTATATTTTTCTCCTTTTTTTTAATTTTCAACCCTAATTTCAAAACCGTCCGAAGTGATATAATTCGGCTGATCGCCGCCGTCTTCGATTTCTATTTGAAAACTGACGATGTATTTTCCGCTCTTTAAATTTTCAAACCAAAATTCCGAATTTTGCTGACAAGTTGAACAAGACCATTTTTGATGTGCCAAGCTGTATTGTTCTTGGAAACTATTGCGGCGGCTGATTTTAAGTTCGCTCGCTGTCGAGTCAAGCGTGATTTGTTCACCTATTTGAACATCGAATCTGCCGAACAATTGCTTGCCATTTCGATTACCGATAACGGTTAATTTCGCCGAATAGATTTTCAAGAAAATATCTTCGTCCGTCAGATTTTCGATTTTCAGATTTAGCGGAATCAGTTCATTTTTTCTCCAAACCGAGTTCCCGAAATCCAAATTTATGCGAACTTTTTCGCTGATATTTTTGGTAAACTCCGCTAACTTTTTCCCTTCGCCGAGTTCGATTTCGACACTTTTTTCATAAACGGCTGTTTCCAATTTCGTTTTGCCTTCGACGGTTCGCGGCTCTTTGGTTTCGACGACCGCCCACAGCCGATAATTTCCTTGCGTCAATGCGTCAAAAATGTTTTTTTTAGACTGATTTTTCGTGTTTTCAGTCAAAACGAACCGCAAATTTTGGGCTTCGCGTTTTCGCATCGGCAAAACAAATTTTGAATCACTTTGGCGGCTCGAATTTTCTCTTTTTGCCTCGATTTCAAACTTTGAAAGCTCGGAATCGGCAGGCGAAAGATAAAATTTGACCGACTGCAATTTCAAATCAATCTTGTCCGGCGAAACATTTTTTATCTCAATCGTGACGGGCATTTTTTTACCTTTTGACCAAACATTGCGGTTGATAATCAAAGCAATTTCGACTTGAGAAATCGGATTTTTTTCCAAAATTTTGAGCGACGCTTCCGACACCATCTGCATCGTTTCGCAGGCTTGGAGCATCGTCAAAAATATTAAAATTGTTATCAACCGCGTTTGAATAAGTCTCTTCTCCTCATAAAGTAGAAGTAATATTGAACTCCTGCCAATACAAAAATTATTACCAACGCCCCATTTGGGGTAAAATATACTTGCCAAATGCAATAGCTAAACCAGTTAGCACGCTTAAACTTAAATTTAAGGCACCGGCTAATTGCGAAGTTAGCCGATTGCAATTTTTGAAAGTTAATGAAAATAAACTTAAAACCAAACAAATCAGATTGATAATAAATCCGCTGATTATAAATCCGAATATTCCAGTTAGTATCAAGTCAAATAAATCAAGATTTTTTTTATCAATCACGCCCGCCACAAGCGGGATAATCAATGAATTCACTAAAGGCAGAAAAATTCCGACTGTTAATGCCCAAATCGCTAATTTAGAATTTGGTTTCGCTGTTTCCATGGGCTATATTTCACCTTAAATAGATGTTGTCTGCTCCGATAATCATCCAACCTTCAGATGTAAACATGGTAGTTCTATAGCGGCTTAGAAGAACGGAAACTTTACCGTAACCTTCTCGAAATGAGGCAGCAAATGCAAGTAAATCCGGTTTGCTTTCTTGTTGAATCGCCTGCATAAAATTGGTTACAGGAACTCCTATCAAACTCGGTATGTCACGCATTAAAAAGCCACTTGTTTGGGTAGAACCAACTTCGCTCCTGATGTGCAAAGCTGTTGAAGTTTCGTTCTGATGTCTCTTAACCGCCACCAAAACAATACTAATTGCACTTAAATCTTCACTCCAATCTACTCCTTGCCAAGCAAATGGAATTGAAAATTGTCCTTTTGCATCGGTTTTACTGTCTTTAGTCATTTCAATATAAAGTAACCCTAACGGGGTTGTAATTCTTCTAATTGAAACCTCTACTCCACTTGTTGGTTTACCATCCTTAAAAACTTTGCCAACTATTAGTCCAATGTTCATTTTTATACTCCTATTCTTTCGATAATTTACCGTCTTTGATGACAATGACATCATCTTTGCCGACTTTGATTCTGCCGGTTTCAGAATCATCGCCGACGATTTTTATTTCACATTCGCTGCAAATATTTTCAATCGTTGTGCCGTTTTCAATCGAAGAATTCGTGGTTGTCGAGCTTTCGATAATTTGAATGTCGTATTTAACCGAATCCGTATTTTTCAACTTCGCCGCCAAAATTCCGACGGCAGAAATTGCTAAAATTAAAATTACGCTGATTATTTTTTTCATATTTTTTTCTCCATTTTTTTTCGTATCAATGTTTGCTTTCTCCATTGAATAAACCTTTTCCAACCATAACGCCAAATAAAAGGTGAAATCAGCCAACTAATAATTATGGAAATGATAAAAACACTATCTTCAATAAATCGCTTAAATCTTTGATAAAACTGTGATTTAGGCTCTTTCATTTATTCACTATGGAACAATCAAATTGCTAATCGGATTCCCCCACCAACCGCTTTTCAAAATTGTTTGGTTGATTGTGCCGTCAGACGTTCCGCTAATTTGGGTTGGCACAATAATTCCGCCATAGATATTTTTAACTTCCTTGCCGACACCGTTTTGCACAGGATAACCGTCTTTTCCGATAGTAAATTTCGCTGTTCGAGTTACTTCACCCTTTCGCATCAATTTGATTTCGTATTCGCCTGGATTTTCGTAGAGCTTCCACCACATATTGCGACCTTGCTGTTCGGTTGGTTTAATCATTGCTTCAAACCTGAACCGCATTTTGGCAAACTTGCGAGCCGGATTTTCTTCGGCGTTATATGTTTGATCTTCGCCATAACTAGCTTCGGCAATCTTTTTGCCCTGATAGAAAAGCTGGGCTGTCGGATTTTGTCCGTTAAAATCGCCTTTGATCCAAATCCAACAAAATAGTTGTGTCGGATTATTTGGTTCGTCCCATTTGCCGACATACATCATCGGCAAACGCCAATCGTAATCAATGTAGTAATAGAAATTTTTGTTGAATGCGGGATTCTTTGCCGGATTATAGAGGTATTTATCAACCGTAAACTTCCCGCTGTAAAGCGTGGCGTTGTTGTCGTTTTGGATAATTTTGAACCCGAAAACGCCCGTCAAATTAATGTCGGTGTCGGCTTCGTTTTTGCATCCGTCAATCGTGGCGTATTCGTCCAAACTGTCGCCCTCGTGTTTGCAGTCCATTTTGAAAACTTGCGTGCCATTCGGTGCAGTAATTAGAACCGTGAATTTGTCGAATCGTTGATATTTCCCCCAAACTTCAAAATTGACCATCGGTGTCCAACGCCATTCTGCTTGTCCACGATTTGTTCGCAGATTAAATTGCAAAGACATTTGATCCAAAGTCGCCGCATTGGCAAACATACTTAGCGTTAAAATAAACAAAAAACCTAAAATTATCTTTTTCATTTCATTCTCCTTTTTCACGAAAATACTTCTGTCGTGTTGATGAACGTAACGATAAAATTTTGTTGCTGTTTATGTCCTGTAATTACCGTGAGAATTCCGTGAGAGTTCTGTGAGAGTTGGTAAGCTATGATTTGTCAACAACTTATCACGCCTAATATTTGAAGTTTGAACAAAAAAAAGCCCGAAATCTTTTTCAGAAATCAGGCTTTTTAATTTTTATCCGTTAATTTTTAATTGATTTTCGGTGTTTCGATTTTAGTTTCTTTCTCGTAATCGTAAATAATTGAACTGGTTAAATTTGTGCCGCTGAAATTGCCTTCGGTATCAACTCGCATTGGCAAACCGGAATCCGCTGCGATCCAAATTTTTGACGCAGATTCGCCGCCGTATGTGTTTTTGAATTTATAAACAAACGTATCTTTGCCGTTCAAACTTTCTTTGCCGACTGCTTCAAAATCCTTCATTCCGGCAACCGCCGCTTCGCTCAACGTTTTTCGCATTTCCGTTGCAGACATCTGATTTTCAGGCATTTTCGTCCATTTCCCTTCGCTCAAACGGCTGAAAGATTCGTTGCCAATGACAATAATCTCGCTTTTCGTGCCGGAAACGCTGTTTTTTATCCAATATTTGTCGGGAGCATTAAAATCAAGTTCGGTTTGAACGGTAGCTTGAGCATTTCTTGTCGTTGTAACCGAATGATAAAAACTAACGCCTTGAAACTTTTTGTAAGCAATCGCAATAGCTTCTTTCGGGTCGGTTGATTGACTGATTCCGCCACCTTCTAAATTCAAGTATTTACAACCCAAACTCAATGTCAGTAAAAGTGAAATAATCATTAAATTCGTTAGTATTTTTTTGGTGTTCATAGATTTATTTTTCACCTAACCTTTTTGGAAACATAGGTTTAATAATTTCAATGTAATTCACCTTATCCGCTTCTAATTCACTTGGACGAGATTGCAATTTGTCCATAATTCCCCAAAACTCACCGTTTCGAGTCCATCTTTCTTCATAAAATTCGGCGGATTTGCCTAAGTTTTTGATGGCATAAAGTTTGACAGCTTTGACGATCGGCGGTGAATAAACTCTTTTCGCAGGCTTGGTTTTGTCCGATTTGTAAGGCGATCTTTGTTTTTGCGGCACTGATGAATAAATTTCTTTTGAGCCGATTTTTTCAATTCCGTTTGGCGAAAATTCGATGATTCGCACTGTTCTCCAAACATCTTTTTTGGTCGGCGGTTGGCTGAAAATAATAAGGTTGCTCAAACTATTTCCGTTCAAATCCCAATGGCTTCGCAGATATTTATCACCGCGATATTCATAAACATAATGGGCTGTCGGCGTAAATTTCTTGTTATTATCTGTAATTCTAAACACCAATATTCCCTGATAGTTACGCTTCATTTTTTGACTGTAAGCGGTGTAAAGATATGCCCGAAATTGAATTTCGCGGTAAATAAAATAGCCTTCCGCCACGTCCAATAATTCAAAATCCTGGCGGAAATTGCTTTCTTCCTCAGACATTACTTGGCGGTCATTTGGGATTTCGATTTCTTTTTCCAACGCCGCTTTTTTCACTGCTTTGACTTCTTCTTGTTTTAAAGTTTCCACAGTCGGCTGTAAATCGTATTTTTTCGGTTCATCAGCCGTTCCGTCAGCCA
>ERZ1292630.4897-Hain-H41-02um-R3-4897-length-11199-cov-29_pt1 | contig 11199 bp, 11 predicted proteins | sample MGYA00564408_ERZ1292630 | MGnify/ENA primary metagenome ERZ1292630 (study PRJEB36523, sample SAMEA6512641) | groundwater metagenome | collected 2019-01-08 | study: AquaDiva: Metagenomics assemblies of 32 groundwater samples | reverse complement strand
CCACAAGAGTACTTCCGAAAATATAGTCGCAAAGCCTCCTTATTTTCTAGGTCGCACCACAAGAGTACTTCTTGTTTTATGAATAAAACAATGTCGCACCACAAGAGTACTTCCGAAAATATAGTCGCAAAGCCTCCTTATTTTCTAGGTCGCACCACAAGAGTACTTCTTGTTTTATGAATAAAACAATGTCGCACCACAAGAGTACTTCCGAAAATATAGTCGCAAAGCCTCCTTATTTTCTAGGTCGCCCACAAAGGCAAAATTTGGGCGGAATCGGACGGAGAAGGAAAGGGAAGCAGATTTTTTGTGGAGTTGGGAAAGTTGTTTAAATCCATTGACTTTTACCCCCCCATGATAGGTTTAAGGTAGATGGATTGCCCTTTGAAAACTTAAAAAGAGTTCAAGGGATTGTGTTTTATTTCTAATGGTCTTAAACAAAGAAAGGAGGTTAAAATGAAAAGGAAAAGCAAAAAGCATCTTAAATCAATGCTTGGAAAAATTGATTTAAAGAAATCGTCTGTTAGTGTTTGCGCTTGCGGATGTTCGTGTTAATAAAGCGCAAATAATAACGGAGGGCGGGATTAAAACACTGCCCTCCGTTTTTTAAAATCTTTGTGAAAGGGGAAATAAATTATGTTTTCTGGATATGCACTTTTGCGACTATCAAGATGGACATTTGTTTTTAAACAAAAGCGGATTGAAGATATTGCTCTTTATCATTCACTCAATGTTGATGTTATTTTTTTGGAAAAAAAGTTTAAAAAAATGATAAACTTATTAAAGTTTGGCATAACATTAAACTTTTTAATTCAAAAATACGATATTTCTGAAAAGAAAAAAATTGTTCAAATAGCGAGTGAATTATTTAAAAAAGGATTTATTGTAAGATGCGACACTGATGATTTTATTCTTCTTGATGAAAAAAGAAAAGAATATGTTCGCCCTGTTGAGCTAGAAACTTTGTATTTAATGCTTACTGATCAATGCAATCTAAGATGCTCATATTGTTTCATAAACAACAACATGCCATCAAGTTATGAACGAAGAAATATGAAGTGGGATGTGGCGAAAAAGGCAATTGATCTTTATTTTTCAAACTTATCAAGAAATCCAGCTATTTTTAGCAAGTCAGTAAAGACAATCTTTTTTTACGGAGGAGAACCTCTTTTAAATTTTGACATGATTAAAAAATGCGCCGAATACATTAACATCGTCTACAAAAAAGAGGTTAATAAAATGGGAAATAAATTTCGTTTATCTCTCATTACAAATGGAACGCTCATTAATGACAAAATTGCAAAATTTTTAGCGAAGCACAAAAATATTTCAGTCGGTATTTCGTTGGATGGAAACAAAAAAACAAATGATCAAAAAAGAAAGCACCAAAGTGGAAATGGATCATTTGATGATGTGGTAAGAGGTTTTGACTTATTGAAAAAAACAGGTTGTAAAAACATCTCTATTTCTTGCACTATTGACAATCATAATATTGATGAATTGAGCACTTTGTTAGATTTGGGCGATAAGTATGGATTCGTTGCCATAAACATGAATATTGTGCTTGATACTGAAAAAGAAATGATCAGTGACAAGTACATGAAAAAGGTTTCTAAGAATCTGCTTGATTATTTTGTACTTGCTAGAGATAGAGGTATTTATGAAGATAGAGTGATGAGAAAATTGAAGGCTTTTGTTTCTAGTAAAATTCATGCTTTTGATTGTCAGGCTACTGGAAATCAAATTGTTTGTTCTCCTGATGGTCAAATAGGTCTATGCCATGAGGGCGTGGGAGCTAAAAACTTTTTCTTTTCCAGCGTTAATGATGATCTAAATTTTCATTCTAGTCCCTTAGTTAGAGAATGGAACACAAGGTCTCCGCTTAATATGCCACAATGCTTTAATTGTTATGCCATTGGTTTATGTGGAGGAGGATGCGCTTATGGCGCGTGGCTGAGAAGTGGCAGTATTTGGTCAATGGACAACAGGTTTTGCGCGCATTCCCTTGCAACTCTAAAATGGTTAATATGGGATCTTTATAAACAGATCCTCAAAAGCTCTCCTTGATTTTTATAGGGAGAGCTTTTATTATTGTATATATAATGATAGAAATTACACTAGATAAAAATTTAGACAAGGAAACATTTTTAAACTTTTCTAAACTAAAAGTAGAAGGCGTTGATTTTGGTAAAAAAATACGAGACGATCATTCGGAGGTTACCAAAGAAAATTACAATGAATATATAGATAATTTTTACGCAAAACACAGTCATGAGTTAGAAAATAATCTTAAGGATACTAAAAAATGTTTTGGTGAAATAAAAGATGTTTTGTTCTTGGAATTGCAAAAATACTTTAACAAAGATTACAGTAAAGAAAAATATATTTGTTATTTATCTATTTTTAATTGCAATCCGCGCTACCTAGAAAGCAAATCTTTTCAGGTTTACTACAGCCGTTCCCATAATATGCGGAAAGAGGTTATCGCTCACGAATTAACTCATTTCGCTTTTTACGATTTTTGCCATAAATTGGGTATTAAAAATAATAATGCTCTTTGGGAATTGTCGGAAATTTTTAATGTTTTTTTTCTAAACTTACCGCCAATTCGCAATACCATCGGAGCTGAGGAACTTTTGTTTTATCCAGATTTAAAGAATAAACTGAAAGCCGTTAGATTAATATGGGATAAAAAACTTGGCGCTAATGAATTTATAATAAAGAGTTTGCAATATCTTCAAGAATGACAAAGGTAAAATTTGGGCGGAGTCGGAAGGGGAAGGCAAGGGAAGCAATTTTTTTGTGGAATTGGGCGGGAGTTGAAAATATAAACAATTAAATCATTCATGGAAATAAAATCAAAACTTCATAGACGAACAGGACAAATTTTTGATGTTGTGTATAGAGAAGATAATTTTTTGAACAGCTTGAAGGGTAAAAGGCTTCAGGCTGTTCATGCCTATTGTTTTTATAAGGACAGACTGGTCGTTGTATATGCTGACAACAAAGGATATTGGACTCCGCCGGGTGGCGGGATAGAGCAAGGGGAAAGCGTTGAAGAAGCAGTGATACGGGAAGTAAAAGAAGAAACAAACATGAAAGTTTTGCATCAAGAAATTATTGGTTACCAAGATATTTATGAGCCTGAAAAAACAATACGGCAGACTCGATCTTTTTGTATTGTTGAACCATACGGTGAATTTGTCGCTGACCCTGACGGTGATATTACAAAAATAGAGCTTATTGATCCGCAAGATTATAAAAAATATTTTGATTGGAGCGCAATAGGAGACAGAATAATGAAACGCGCCATTGAATTGAAGAAGAAATTTGATATCATAAAAAAATGAAAATAATCGTTGGTTCGGTTAGTCGGAGAAAGATTGATACCGTAAAAAAAGTTTTTGAACAAGTTTTTGTGGGCAAGAATTTCGAGGTTGTTAGTTGTGCTGTTAAATCAGGCGTGCCGGAAACGCCGTATGACAAACAAACTTTTGACGGTGCCAGAAACAGAGCAATGGGAGCGCGAAACGATGGAGGATTGGCGGATTTCTATGTTGGTCTTGAAAGCGGACTGATAGAAAGATACGGACATTTATATGAAGAAGCATGGGGTTGCGTGATTACAAATAAAGGAAAGGAATATTTTGGATATTCTAGTGGATTGAAAGTGCCAGACTATATTCTTAAAAGGATGGGCGATTTGAAGATGGAACATTGCCTGGCGATGGAAATTATTGAAAAAGAATTCGGTAATTTGCCCAATGACACTTGGGGAACCTACTCTGGCGGATTGATTATCAGAGAAGTGAGTCTTGAGGAATCAATTCGCAATGCTCTAATTCAAACTTTGCCTCATGAAAAAAGTTTTTATCATTTGTGATCATCGGTAAAATTTGGGCGGAATCGGAAGGGGATGTAGTTATCAGCGAACTGGATAACTATGTGGCTGCTTCTTTGGGTAAACGAGCTTGCGGTTGTCACTACAATGGAAGATGCGGAAGTTTTTGTTGTGTGGATTACGATGGTGCGGTTTACCCATGCGATCGTATTTGTTCTTTAGGAAAGGATGATTGGTGCAATTTAATTTCATCAAAATTTTCTGAAATAATATTTTCTGATAATGCGAAAATTTTTAGGCAAAAAGCCGCGCAGTTTCATGAAGATTGTGTTGATTGCAAATGGAAAAAACATTGCAACAACGGTTGCGTTGCCATGCGCGCAAAAAATGGAAAATACAGACATTGCAGTTCGCGCAAAGAAGTTTTTGAAAAAATAAACAAGATTATAAAAAAAATTAAGTCGCGACTTTTTATTATCGAGCATTTAATTAATTGTAAGAAACAGCCTAAAATGTTATTTTATATCAATGAAGTTTAATTTTTTAATTTCCAAACAGGCAAATTTTTATTTTTTTGTATCCAATCTTAGCGAGTGGCATTTTAGTTGCGGAAAATATCATAATGCTTTTTGGCGGAAAGAACTCGGACTTTTTTCGTTAGAAGAAAAAGAAGCATTAAAAAGATTCAAAAAAATTCGCTGTAAACATTCAGCTGGAAAGAGTTTGTTTGAATTGGCGTTTTTTACAAAAAAAGAACCATTTTTAGAGTTGCGAAAGAAGATGTCGGCGAATGAATATAAAGCTGTTGCTAAAATATTTGATGTGCTGGAAAATAAATTCAATTTGCTTTATAAGAAAGAACTTCCTCTTTTAAAGAGGTGGAAAAACAAACTGAATATCAAAATAAATAACGAAACTCAAACAAATTCAATTATTAAAATACTGCAAATTCTTTTTAAAACTTCGCCGACTATCAAAAAATGCAATGTTTATTTAATGTTTTCTTCTGATGGTTATACTGGTGGCGGAGCAAATATAGACGGAAAAAGTGTTAGCTTAGAAATATCTCATCATTCGCTAGAAAATATTAATCACGCGATATCAATTATTTGGCATGAGGTTATTCATTTGCTATTTCAGAGCGTTTTTGATTTAATGTTGATGAAAGTTTTAAAAAATCGCCAAAAATCCAAAATTGTAAATGAGATTGCTATAGCTTCGTTGTTCCCGCGCGGAATTTTAGGCGAAAAATTCTTTAAAAATAAATTGGTTAATAAAATTTATCCGAAAATAAACACAAGGCAAACTAAAAAAATATTAAAGTTAACCGAAAGTTTTGTTTTAAGAAAAAAAGCGTTTGACGAAATGTATGTTAGTAAAGTGTTGGGCATTTTAAAGTTGCCGAAGCAGAAACATTCTGCTCAAAATTGAAAATTCCAGCATTGGAAAATTTGGGCGGAATAGGACGGAGAAGGAAAGGGAAGCAGGTTTTTTGTGGAGATGTCGGGGCTATGTAAATAATGTCCCAGACCAATTAACAAAAACTAAACTAAACTGCAAGATTATAAAAATAGCGCTCATTTTGTATAGAGCGCTGTTTTAAAATTTGCGACGAAACAACGCAAACAGGAGGAGACAGGAAACTGTCTGCGTTGATCGTCGCTTGGCGTGGCGTATTAGTAAACATATTTTTTGGGGCTTAGTTTCCGAAATAAACTTACCCCGATGCAATAAACAACTTTGCCACTTTTAATTTATATTTAAAAGGTCTACTCCTTTCTTTTAATTATGACCTTTTATTGCCCATTGTCAAAATTATTCAAAATGTATATCTTTGCTGTCTTTAATTTTTTGGGCAATTAAGGGATAAGTTTTAAGCTGAGAATCTTTTTCTATTATATTTTTTGCTTCTTCTCGCGCAAATTCCACCATTTTTATATTTCTCAATGCTTCCATTCCTAAGTCGGACACACCCCATTGTTTGCCTCCGCCAAGCTCGCCGGTGCCCCTTAAGGACAGGTCATATTCCGCCAAATCAAAACCATTTTTAGCGTTTACCAAGGCTTTTAATCTTTCTGTTGTTTTTGGCGAATGCGAATCCGTGAAGACAAGACAATAAGGTTGGTGATAGCTTCTAATGACACGCCCCCTTAGTTGATGAAGTTGCGCCAAGCCGAATCTTTCCGCTCCTTCAATCAAAATAATAGTGGCGTTTGGAAAATTTATCCCCACCTCTACAACTGAAGTTGCCACTAAAATATTAGTTTCGTTATTTTTAAATTTTGTCAAGGCTTTTTCTTTTTCCGCCGGGGTCATTTTGCCATGTAGAATATCTATGTTTAATTCCGGAAAAACTTCTTTTTTAATTCTTTTGGCTTCTTCTTTGACTGATTTTGCAAGGATAGCCATTTCTTTTTCCGGATCCGGCTCATCCACGCGAGGGCAGATGATGTAAGCTTGGTGCCCTTTATTTATCTCGTCATTTATCATCTTGTAAGCCGTTTTTCTTTCTTCTGGCTGGAAAATTTTAGTGATAACAGATTTTCTTCCCGCCGGCAATTCATCAAGCAGGGATAAGTCCAAATCGCCGTAAATAGTAAGAGCGAGGGTTCGCGGTATCGGTGTGGCGGTCATAGATAGGAGGTGTGGCGTTTTGTCCGTTTTGTTTTTCACAAGCGATGAGCGTTGGGAGGTGCCGAAACGATGTTGCTCGTCTATTATAACAAGAGCCAAAGACGAGCCGTTTTTAGCGGAAAATTTTACTTTGTCTTGAATCAAAGAATGGGTGCCTATCAGTATCGGAATTTCTCCGTTTTCCACCCATTTCAAAAGCTGGGCTTTGGAAATTTTTGTCGCTTCTTTCGGATTTACTTTTGACGGATACTTGAAGCAACCGGAAGATGTGATCAGGCCTATTTTGGGAATAAATTTCAGTTCCGAAAAGTATTCTATAAACGATTGGAAGTGTTGTTTTGCCAAAATCTCCGTGGGCGCCATATACGCAGTTTGGTAGCCGGCGGATATCGCCAAAAACGAAGCGGTTATGGCAACTGCCGTTTTACCCGATCCGACATCTCCCTCAAGTAATCGTGACATTGGGGAATCTTTTTTCATATCATCGGATATTGCCAAGACGGCTTTTCTTTGCGCGTTTGTTAGCTTGAAAGGGAATGACGCCAAGAAGTCGTTTAAGTCTTTTTCGGGGCAATCTATTTTCAGGCAGTGTTCTTTTTCGCGTTCTTTGCGTTGACTTAATCTGGATAATTGGATAAAAAAAATTTCTTCAAAAGCGAATCTTTTTCTAGCGACTTTTGCGTCATCAAGTTTGTTTGGTTTGTGAATGTAGACAAGGGAAGAATGCAAAGACGGTAATTTATATTTTTTTAAAATTTCTTGCGGGATTGGATCTGCCGGTTTTTCTTTAAGAGATGCCAAGATTCTTTGAATGGCAAATCGGAGCCATTTGGAAGTGATTCCCACTGTTTCCGGATAAATCGGCAAAAGCATCGCACCTTCCCCAAGCGATTCATAACCGCTTATTCTTTCAAAGCTCGGATTGGACATATGCAGTCCGCCTTTGCCATTAGACACTTTTCCGGTAAGAGCTATTTTGTCTCCGACTTTTATTATTTTCGCCATATACGGCTGATGAAACCAAACGGCTTTAAGAATACCAGTATTGTCGCCGACAGTTATTTCCGATATTGCCATTTTTTTCTTCCATGTTTTTCCCAGACTGGCTTCCAAAACTTCGCCAAAGACGGTTGTTTTGTCGCCCTCTATAAGGCTGGCAATGCTTTTTCTTTCCGAAAAGTTTTCGTAGCGAGAAGGAAAATAAAAAATGAGGTCTTTGATTGTTTTAAGCCCTAATTTTTCCAAAGCCATTTTTTGTCGTGGGCTAAGCCGAAAGTTTTGTTCTATAAGAGAGTCTTGTTTCATTTGAATGGACACTGCTCAAGAAATAAATATCTTGTCCTCTTAAGGACGGTCATAACGGGAAATCCTACGAGGACTAAAATATTTATTTCTTGAGCTGACCAAATAAATTCCGAGTAAAAGCCAAATTGCGCCGATAGTATACCCCGCCAAAACATCGCTTAAATAATGAACGCCCAAATAAAGACGGCTGAAGCCGACAAGTAAAACCAAAATAGAAGCTATAAAAATTTTCAACGCTTTTAGCTTTTTGTTTTTAATTTTTGGCAATAAAAGATAAATTATAAAACCGTAAAAAACAACGGACATAACCGCGTGAGCGCTTGGGAAAGAAAAAGAAGTTTCGGTCACTAATCCGCCCAGAGGTCTTGCCCGATGAACGATATTTTTTAGCAAGAAAGCGACACTCAAACCGCCAAGAGAAATAAAGGCGAGTATGGCGTCTTGTTTCCTTCTTCTTTTTAATATTAAAATAGTCGATACGATAAGCGCTATCGGCAGAACAACTGCCCATTCGCCAAGATAAGTGACGAATTTGAAAAATACCGTTAAAAACGGCGTCCGCATTTGCTCTATAAAACCTAAAACCGATTCATCTAAACCCTTAATAAAATCCATAAAAGCATTATAACACAAAAAATAAAGCCCCGTCCTTTCGTCGGGGCTAAAAAGGTTTTTTAAGAAACAAAGAACTATGGAAAAGTCGCGTACATCGTCTCAACTTCATAGACGACAATTTCTTTTTCAGTTTCGCATTCTGCCCCCTGCCTTTTTTGAGAGCATTTTGCGACGCTGCAAAAAAGACCTTTTTTTTTGCAATAAAAACTTATTTTTTTTGCAACCATAGTATCCATAAAGACTCCCTTTTTAAAATTTTTTTTATGAGACCGACGGTTCAGTCTGTTTTTAAAGCTGGCTAATTTCCTATACAGTATCACACTGAACGCAATCTTGCAAGGGCGGGTTTATTGTTTCGCTCTTGTCTTCTTTTGAAGACTTTTTGTTTATATTGAAACCAAGAGTTTCTAAAGCGTCCGTGGTGCTGTTAAAAACCATTCCTTTTGTTTTTAATTTTCTAAACCATTCTGTTTTTGCCAAAGAGGGAATGATAAACGGTCCCGCGCTGGTTAACATAACTTTTTTATTTTGATTTTCGGCGCTTTTAATTATTTCTCCCATCGCGTCCAGTCCGTCAAGATCGATATGAAACAAATTTCTGAAATTAAGAATAAGGACATTGGCTCCGTTAAGTTTGATTAAATTTTCAATGTGAGATTGGCAGTTAATGTAGTTTACCTGACCGGCGAATCTGTATACGACCACATCTCCCTCATGTCTTTCCACTTCGTTATATTTTAAGGTTTGAATGCGGGCGATCATTTTTTTGTCTTTATTTATTATTATCTCGCTTTGACCTTTAGAAAGATGGCTGACGAAAATAAGGAGAGCGACGACGGAACCGACGATTATTCCAACAATCGGATCTTGTCCGATTGTGATACCGGCAACAACCAACGCTAAGACAAAAGATTTTTTGTCAAACATATAAATATGCTTGAAGTGCTCCGACTCAACCATTCTAAAGGCGACATAGACAAGAATTGAAGCCACAACCGCTAATGGCAAATATTTAAAATTGGAAAGAAACACGACAGAAATTACAATAATCATAATACTGCTTATGGTGGCGGAAGTTTTGTGTGTCGCTCCGCTTTTCACATTCAAAGATGTTCGAGCAAGCGCGGCAGTGGCGGGAATTCCTCCAAAAATTCCGGAAGCGATGTTTGCCAGTCCGAGACCGAGCATTTCTTTTCTAGTATTGGATTTAGTTTTTGTCATGTTGTCGGCGATTTTTGCTGAAATTAATGTTTCTAGTATGGCAACAACCGCTACAGCCAAAGCGACTTTAATTACATCATAGTCAAGAAAATTAAAAGAAAAAGACGGTATTTGGATTATCTGTGAGCCTATTTCGCCGAACTTTGTATTGAGTGTTTGAAATTGAGCGCTTAGCATTCCGCGTTCGGACATATATCCAATGGCGATACCAAGAATAGACACGACTATTGGTCCGGGAACTTTTGGTATAAGCTTAAGAAAGACAAACAACACACAAAGAGTGATGCCAAAGAGCGCGACTGTCCATATATCAAATTGGTCAATATGTTTTAGCGATTCAAATATATTTTTTATAAAAGATTCGTGCGCCGGCAAGTTTTTTAATCCTAAAGCGAAATTAAGCTGATTAAGTCCAATGATGAAAGCGATACCGAGCGTAAATCCGTGAATGACACTGGAAGGAATGAGAATTATATATTTTTCAAAATGAAAAATAAAAGAAATGATTATAATAATGCCAGAAAGAATTGCCAACGCCGGCAAAGAACTGACGCCATGAGAAATAGCAAAAACCGCCAATATGCCGGACAATGCGCCAGTCGGTCCGACGATATTAAAATTGCTCCCGCCGAAAATTGCCGCCAACAAGCCTGCCCAAATGGCGGTGATAATACCCATAAGCGGAGTAGCGCCGGCGGCAACGGCAAGCGAGATTGAAAGAGGAATGGAAACCAAAGACACGGTTATTCCAGATTTCCAATTATTTTTTAAATTAACGGCAAAAGAACCAAATAATTTTTTCATAAATAATAAAAAGACTCTTAAATACTCTATACTCTTAATGAAGCAGACTTATATGTAATTAAGCATACTCCTGATGTTTTTTAATTTCAAGGCGTGTGGCAAATTTCACCACTTGCATTTATAAAACATTTAGTGTTAGAATGTTTTTATTATGGATGAAAAAGATGACATTATAACAATAGAAGAAGAGGCGAATAATCCCGCCGAAACTATAAAAAAAATAAGAGAGAAACTGAAAGCTTGCGAAGTTGATAAGGTTGAATATTTGGCAGGGTGGCAAAGATCAAAAGCCGATTCCATCAACGCTAGAAAGGAAGAAGAAGAAAGAAGGAAAGATATAGTCAAGTTTTCTGAAAAAAGTCTTCTTTTGGAGTTGATTAATTTAGCGGATTCGTTTGATGGGTTATACGCCAACAAAGAAGGATGGGAAAGGATTGAGAAAAATTGGCGACAAGGAATGGAACATTTGCGTTCGCAGTTGATGAATATAATGAAAAGTCGCGGAGTGGAAGCGATAGAAAGTTTTGGGAAAATGTTTAATCCGAAAGACAACGAAAGCATAGGGGATCTTGATGTTGACACGGAAGAAAAAGATAGTATCGTGATGGAAGAGATGCGAAGGGGGTATAAAATGCACGGAATGGTGATTAGACCGAGCTTGGTAAAAGTCGGCAAATTTTCCAAATAGTTTTTAGATTTTATTTTTTAGATTTTATTTTAAAATTATGCAAATATCAAAAATTTTGGGAATAGATTTAGGAACGACAAACTCGGCAGTG
>ERZ1292630.4895-Hain-H41-02um-R3-4895-length-11202-cov-6_pt1 | contig 11202 bp, 6 predicted proteins | sample MGYA00564408_ERZ1292630 | MGnify/ENA primary metagenome ERZ1292630 (study PRJEB36523, sample SAMEA6512641) | groundwater metagenome | collected 2019-01-08 | study: AquaDiva: Metagenomics assemblies of 32 groundwater samples | reverse complement strand
TGCAGAACAAAGCACGATAGTGCGTTTTGTCGGCGAACTCAAAAAATCATACGAAAAAACAGTCACAGAAGCCGTTGAAAATAAAAAGAAGCTTCGTGAAGCTGATGCGCTCGGAAAAGCCGGCCGTACTGGATTAAGCGTGGTATCGTTAATCGGCAACGCGACATTGTACGGAAGAACTGCGTATGATATTTACTCGCTAATTCGTGGAACAAGCATGACCAGTCCAACCCGCTTTGTTTCAATGGCGGCGATGGCTTTGGCGCGCGGAGGAGAAGCGGCAAAAGAAGCGCGATTAGCATCAGCAGAAAGTATTGATCAGGCGCGAATACACGACATAGATCAAGCAGCTGAAGAGGCGTGGAAAATATACGAACTCGCCAGAGAAAAATCCGTGATAACGCACGAAATAAGTAATGCAATTCAAGAACAAGAAGGCGCGGAAATTAGGGGAAAAGAGCTTTCGCTTGAAGGCGGTACTGCTATTTCAAAAGAAGATCTTGAATACGCGTATAAAAAACAGCTCGGCGATGATCTACTTAATCGTTTAGCAGAAAAACCAAAAGGACTTATGCAGGCGTTGGCGCAACGATTAGCAAAATTCCAAATTAATCAACAATTTAAGAAAATAAATCAGGAATTTTTTAACGCAAAATACGACGCAACAGATTCTGTAGACCAGCGAAAGCGTGAGGAACTTGTGTTAAAAAAACATACCTCTTTTCTCCGCAACATCGATCGCTTTGTGGGCAACAGCGGAACCATTGACCTCATTGCATATGGAAGCGGACTTTTGGAAAAAGGAGGAAAAACCATTGCTATCGCGATGACGCTTGACACGCTCGCACGAGGAACGCTGTGGCTTGATCGTGAATTTTTTGGAGAAAAAACAAACAAAATACTCGCAGATATAGAAGAAAAGATTTCTGGAATATCTTTGGACACACAAGAAATCGCTCTGGAAACGACCGCCGATGTTACTCCGAAAGGAGATGAGCCAAGTATTGAATCTCGTTCTAGCAACGAACCACTTGAAGATACATTTAAAAAATTATCGGAAAAGATCGCCGGCGGTGAAAAAATTAGTGAAAAAAGCGTTCTTGACGCCATAACGCCCGAGCAACACACAACGCTTGAAGAAATAGAAAAAACGATGATGGAGCGGTCAATTAACGAAGATGTTCCGACGACATCCGAGACTACTGCTGATGAAATGGAAAAAACGCTCATGGAAAAATCCATCAGCGAAGAGGCTCCCATTGAGGCATCTGCGCCATTTACCGAAACAGTTCAAAAGGGCGATTCTGTCTGGAATATAATTGATCGCAAACTTGAAAAAGAATACGGCGTAGGATTTGATTCAGCAAAAAAGACATTTATTATTGATACCATCAAAGATCGCATCGCCGCGAATCCAGAAGAGTTTGGTTTGGACGCTGGACAAAACATTGATCAGCTTGAAATCGGACAAGAAATTGATTTTTCCACAACACTCGGAAACGATGAATATGTTGATCAGCTGATGCAGAAATCAGGCGATCTTTCTGAAAAAACCTTGCGATCAATAACGGAAAATGACGCCGCGCTCAACGAATGGCGTGTGGCACATCCTGATGCGCCACTTACAACGGAACAAACAGAAGAAATTCTTAGCGGAGAAGAACGGGCAACGAAACAGCTCACGGAAAAACAAATAGAGGTAACCGAAAATCAAAAGTCAGCGACTGATGACGAGCGCTCCGTTGAAGAACTCGCAACAAAAAAAACAACAGGACAAAAAACTCCCGAGCAAACCATACAAACGCCCCCAACGGAATCACTTGAGGAAAAAACACGCCTCCTAGCGCATATTGAGACCAATCGCGCCGTCTTACTGGAGCTTGGGCTTCATGAGCGCGTCATACAAACATTGCCTGATGATTTACTTGCAAAAATAAAACCATTGCACATAAACGCTTATGAAATTGCGTATCACGATCTTGGTATTAAAAATTTCAATAATGAAACGGCAATACAAAATTACACCACAGAAACATTCACAATACTGACATCCGGTAATAAAAGCGCGGTAGCGGATTGGGTACGAGAATATAGAAGCGCAATGATAGAAAACGCAACGGAAAACGACTCAATAACACCCGAATATATTGACGGTCGTATTAACGAACTCAAAAAATACCTTGACATTTCTTCAATTGAAAAAACAACGACACCAACAATAGAAGCGCCGATTGAAACTGAGACGATAAAAGAAGCGCCCGCAATAACAACAGAACCAGCAAAAACACCAGAAACCCCCAGCACTGAACAAGTAACAACGGATAAAGAATCGCTCACAGCGGAACCAGTAAAAACGCCCGCGGATCAGGGGGGTAAAGAGAGTCAAGAAAGTATTGCGCAGACATCGCTGACTCCGGAAGCTTCCACGGCGATTGAACTTGCGCGAAATACGATGCGAGATCACGAAATCAAATATGAGAAAATGATTGAGCAAATAAAAAATGGTAATGATCCGATGCAGAATTCAATTTTGCGAGAAAGTCGCGATTCACGAATTTGGAACCTTGATATGGAGCGAAGAGTCGCAAAAGCAATTTCCGAAAATCCAGAAAAATATGCAAAGCATGTTCCCGAAGAAAATTCTGTTGTTTTTGAAGGATCAATAATGATTCCGAGCAGACCAGGAAGCCCTATTAAAGAATTAAAGCAACCCTTTAATATCGTAATAGAGAACATTTCTGCGCATCTCTTAAAAAAATAAATACTCACCGCCCCCTTCTCGCTATGGAAGTTGAACTTCCGTAGTTTTTTAATATTATGATACGAAATTTTATACACTACGCGTTTTTCACTTTAATAATTTTGAGTATCGCTTCTTTCTTTTTGTATCAAAAACAAAAAGTTATTAAGTTTGAAGACCGTTCTCAAACAACCATTCAAAAAACCGAAAAAACGCAAAATGGTTCTGACATTCAAAAACGCTCAACCTTAAAAACGCAACTAGCACCTGCAAGCACGCTTCAAACGCAATCAATCGCAAACGCAACTTCTACAAAAACTTCTTCAAAACCCATACAAAAAATAGTCATACAGACGCCACCCTCAAAGTCGTTACCAAAACAAGCGATAATGCCAATTCCTCAAACGCAATCAACAACTACACCAATCATAAAAATATCAACCGAAGAACTATACAACAAATATAGACCTATTACCCTCAATGTCTGGTGCCACGAAAATGGGAAAATAACATCCGGCACGGCAACAATTATTCATCATTCTGGAATTCTTTTAACGAACGCTCATGTTATTTCCCCGATTCAAAATACCGAAAATTGTGTTCTTCGCTCATGGAATCCATTTAACAATGTAGCAAAATTTAAAACGCTGTATATACCCGATCAGAAAAAAATTATTTCAGGAACAAACAATCTCCCACAAAACGATTTTGCTTTTATTAAAATAACCGAATCGTTTTTAGAAATAGCGACATCGTCGTGGCCATACGCGCCAATTTTTATTGATCAATCTGAGTTCACGGTAGGCGAAGCTCTATTTATTTTTAGTTTCGCGACGGAATTTCTAAGCTATGAAATATCCGTCAAAGGGATCCCCCTGCTCTTTTCAACGCTTAAAATAAAAAACTTCGTAACAATTGACGACAACGATCGTGATTATGACGCGCTGATACTTGAAAGTGGCGTTACTAATCAAGCTGGAAGTTCCGGAGGCCCTTTGGTAGACGCAAACAAAGCCGTAGTGGCGATACTCGCGTTTGTAGGTTCGGGAAAAACAACAGGAGAACGAGAAGGTATTGCGATTCTAATTTCATATATTGACCGCGTCATACGCCACGAAATAGGAATCTCACTCAAAGAATTTTTATCAGTCAACGCTGAAAAATGATCAGAGTGATTTATTGCTAAATATCTTTCACAGCGTCAAGTCAAAAACATCATACCGTGATAATTTCCTGTTCTACCCTGCTGCCCTTTTCTTATTGCAGTGTTTTGAAAAACACCGCAATAAGAAAAGGGCACTTCAAAAAATAAAATTAAAAAACCCCGCGCATTACGCGGGGTCGTTTTTAAAGTTGCTTAAACATCTGATCCATTTCGTTTATTATTTCTTCCAATTGATTGCTCGTTTCAGTGCCTACCGACATTCGCACCAGCGAATCCGTAATACCTAATTCTGCTTGAATATCCGTCGGCACTTTCCAGTGCGTAGTGGTAGCTGGATGAATAAGTAAAGAACTTGAATGCCCAAGGTGAGGAGCCAATGTCAATCGGTTGGATGTTTTTTTGATTAAATCCAGCCATTTCCACGCAAACGCTTTTCCGCCCTTTATTTCAAAAGACAACAATGGTCCGCCCCCAGTCATTTGTTTTTCGGCAATTCTTTTGGACCACTTAACGCCGTCAAGAAACGGATAATAAACCGTTTTTACTTTATCGTGTTTATTGAGCCATTCGGCAATCTTTAATGCGTTGTCTGACATATGTTGCATTCGTTTGGTAAGGGTTTTCATGCCATTAAGCATCTCAAACGCGCACCGTGGATCCATAGTAGGACGAACGGTAGCACCCCAGCCATCGCGAAGCGCCGTTATAAAAGCTGTATCGCCAACGATAACCCCGCCCTGCCCGTTACTTTTACCGTTAATGCCTTTGGTGCATGAAACAATAGTTATGTTCGCTCCTAATTTGAGTGGCTGTTGCAATGCGTGAGTTGGAACGGTGTTATCAACAACCAACGGCTTACCTGACCAACGGGAAGCTTCTACTGCCACCGAGATATCAAAAACATATGAAGTTGGATTGGCGGGAGTTTCCAAAAATAAAAACGCTGTGCGTTCGTGTATGGCCTGTTTCCATGAATTGAGATCATTCGGCTGTTCAGCGAAACAACATTGAGCACCCATAAGCGGAAGGTAATTTGCAAAATAATTATAGATCCCGCCATATACATACGGAGACGAAGCCACTTCGCCTCCTGGCAATAAAAGCTGGCGTGAAAGAAGGTCTATTGCCGACATTCCGGATGCCGTAGCAAGAGCGTCGTACTTTTTGGGTGCGTGCGCGCCCTCGCCCATTGCAATCGCTTTTTCAAATTCACGAACTGTTGGATTCCCCTCATTCGTGCCGTGATACATATACCGGCGTTCCTTACCTTGAAAAGCATCGGTGGCGGTTTGGCAGTCAGGAAAAGCAAATGCTATTCCTTCATATAATCCATTTTTTCGCGGCTGAACAATGCATCCATACGGATTACGCGCATAGGTTGGTTTTTTACTCATAGAACGCCTCCTTTTAAGCTAAAGTAAAAAAGCCGATGGAGCTTTAGAATTATCAGAATAAAAATTGTAAACGAACAAGAAGATTGTTATCGCGCTTGCCCTCAACCCTACTTTCATAGTCAAGCGTAAGCGAGGCATTTTCTCTTGCAAAAACCTGAAATCCGTTTGTCCATATCACATTGTTTCCGCCGAACGAAAAATGGTCAATCTGACTATGCAAATGCAAATAGTTATTCAATTTCCAGTCTGCAAGCAAAAATCCGCTTTTTATATTCCTATTTTCTTTATCAGTAAAATAAACACCACTATTAAGAACTACATCCGTATAAACTTTATATTCAACATCAAATCCGTATCGCTGAAAATCGCCATTTAGCTGGGTTGTTAATGCCATAGAAAGAGGATCACTAACTTTATACTCCACTCTTCCTGAAAATTCTGTTCTACCTAAGTTTTCGTTATCTCTAAATGTTTTTCCAGATGCCTCGGTAATATCAGCGACAACCCGTAGCTTTCCATATTTGCCGTCCATTTGAATGCCGTACGCGTATATCGCAAACGGATTTGAAGACATCCGCCGTGCGGTCTTCAGCAAAAATGGCGGGGGCATTGAAAAACCAGCTGCGGTAAAAAGTCGTCCAAATCGGATACTGGTATTACCGTGCTGGTACGAAACCCAAAGTTGTCTAAGCCAATTATTTTCTGATTTATCTAAATCGGCTAAGTCTACTTCAGAGAAAACGCTAAATAGAGTTGGGGTGTCCAGCTTAAGTCTGATGTCAAGACTACCAAGATCAACGCTGTCAAGGTTATGATTATACGACAATTGCGCGTGACCATTAACCTTTAGTTTGCTAGCGCCAATTGACATAGGCGGAACAAGCGAAGAATCAGCCCAAACTAACAATGACGAATTTAATAACAAACAAAACAGAAAAACGATTAAACAAATTATTTTTTTCATAACACCCAACCATCCAAACATCAAAAAAATTTTTAATGTTTGTTTAGATTTTAAGGTGCGGACGCGACATTAGCCACAAAAAGTGTCTTTTCCGAATCTGCTTTGAGAGTGGAACATTTATTATAAAATGTCAATACCAACCAACAGCCCCACGAGTAAAATGTTGATTTTTTTTTGATTTTCAGTATAATTACTCAAGGCGTTAAGCCTTTTTCTTTTTGCTCCCGTAGCTTCATGGGTTATGAGTTCCTGTGGAACTCATAACGGGATAATCCCTTTTTCTTTTATTGTTTCTCCGGTGCCTCCATAGCTTAATGGTAAAGCAGTTGCCTTTTAAGCAATTGACCATGGTTCGATTCCATGTGGGGGCACCAAAGAAACAATAAGAAAAAAGAATAATCCCAAAAAAGCGTAATCAAAAAGCTGATGCCACTATGCGAGGGTGATATTTACAATTTGGGCCTATAGCATAGTGGCGGTGTGCCCGGTTTGTCCCGATTTCTATAAATTTTGAAATGTTTTATCTATATTCTAAAATCTGAAAAGTTCAACACTTATTTACATTGGCATTTCAAACAACATTGAACGACGATTGAAACAGCACAACAATGGCGTAGTGCGATCGACAAAATTTAAACGACCATGGCTATTAATTCATAAAGAAAATTTTTTAACATATTCTCATGTGAGAAAAAGAGAATTGTTATTGAAGTCGTTGAAAAAGCGAAGCGCAATTGAAAGGTTAATAAAACATTTCTAAAATTTATTAAGAAATCGAGGATTCTCGATGTGCAGAGGTGGGCCTATAGCATAGTGGCAGTGCGCCCGGTTTGCATCCGGGATGCGGGAGTTCGATTCTCCCTAGGTCCACCTCTGCACATCGGAACATCCGGGATGCGGGAGTTCGATTCTCCCTAGGTCCACCAAACACCACAAAATAAAAAAGACCTCATTATGAGGTCTTTTATTGTGGCTAGCGAAGAAGATATGAAAACAGAAGTTTTCATATCGACCGTGTGCGATGACCGAGCGCGAGCGAGGAAATACTAAGGCTAGCAAGCCGAATGTACGGGAACAAAGTATTCTTTATTACCTAGCGAAGATCGGCAAACGGACACAGCAGTGTCTGTTTGCGAACAAGCGACGGGAACAAAGTATTCTTTATTCTGCCGTTGCGGGATTAATTTTTAAAAGTAGTTTTGCAACTTGTTTTCTTGACATAAGATAATTCTTTTTCCGCAACCCCTTCTGCGTTCCGTACTGGCGCAACTGAGATAAGGCAATTTTCGTTGCCTGCAACGCTGCGCGAAACCCTGTCATTGGGAAAATAACTATATTATAACCCAACTCACCGAACTCTTTAACGGTGATGTATGGCGTCTTTCCGTCTTCTGTCATATTTGCAAGAAAAGGATCTGAGACGGGAAATTCATCACGAAATTTACGAAATTCCTCTTTAGATTTAAGGGCTTCAGGAAAAATAACATCCGCACCAGCAGCCAAATAAGCTTCAGCTCGCAGAACAGCTCCATTAAAACCCTCTACCGCACGAGCATCGGTACGAGCAATGATTATAAAATTCGGATCGTTTCTTGCCCTAACGGTCCGACTAATTTTATCTGTCATTTCACATAATGGGATAAGTCGCTTTCCCTCAAGGTGACCGCAACGCTTAAAACCCGGAACCTGATCTTCTATTTGTATTGCCGCCGCTCCAATGTTTTCAAAAATGCGTACTGTTTCTCCAACCCCACCGCTATCTTCATCAAAACCAGTATCAACATCAACTATGCAAGGCAGTCGCGTTGCAGAAATGATCTCTGAAGCCATTCCAGCAACCTTTTCTCTTGTAAGAATTCCTTCATCTGGAAAAGCGCGGCTTTGATGTAGAGCTCCACCAGAAACATATACCGCCGAAAAAAACGGTTTATGTGAATTACGCTTCTCTTCCATCTCAATCTGCCTTGCGACTATTGGCATAAATGCGCCTGGAGCCACTACCACGCCCTGGGATATTAAACGATGCAACAAAAATCCTGGTGAAACTTTTTGTTCTGTCATTATAATCTCCATCCATTTTCCCCATGAGTTTTTATAACATCTAACAATAATTTCATATCGGAGAACGGAGCTGGTATATTTTCAAGATGCCAGAGATGATCTATCAAATTATCGGGGTAAGAACATACGCCCTTTGTCATCTCTAAAAATTTAGCCGTCACTTCTTCATCGGTTAGTGGATTTTTTGGATGTCCCTTTGGATAATTCCTAAAATCCTCAAAGACCCTTCCGTTCTTCATCAGTAAAAGGGCATAACTTGGAAAAGCACGCTTCGTTCTGTCTGCGTTTCTATACAAATCCGTAAATGGTTTATACTCCGTTAGCGTAATTTTATCAGCTACAGCCAGAACATCTGAATTTGAAATAAGTTCAGGACAATATTCTTTAAGGGTAAACCGTCCCTTAAGCAAGGCGACCGCAAAAGCGTAATACAAACTATGATCTGCGCTTTCTTTGGTTTTAGGACGATATTTTTCTTGCCCACCGATAATACTGAGTGCCGCTTCATAGGATTTTAATAAAACTACCGATATATCCGAAGCTCGTGGACTACCACGCAAGCTTGAACGAAAAGCAAGAGCATGCTCAACCGCGGTCTGAGCGTGATATTCAACCGGATACTTTTTAAGATATGTGTCTTGAATTAAAAATTCTTGACCGAGACCTTTAAAGGCGCTGGAACGAAACCCCTTTGACACCTGCCGTACAAAGCCATATGTACCAAAAACTATATCCTCCGGCCCTTTAAATCCCGCTTTTACTTTCATTAAAGCCCAGGCAGCCGCGCGACAGGCGTCAGCAGCGGCCATATTTTTCTGCTCCCCAACAGTACCAACTCGGGCCTGACGCATAGCTATATTGGAATTCAAAGAAAATGCCACAGCATCATACATCTGCCTTTGATCAAAGCCCAATAATTTAGCTCCTGCCAATGTTGACGAAAAAAGCAAATAATTCACATGGTCCCAGCCATGTTTTCTAAGAGATGCCGCCTCGCACAACCTACATTGAATGTCGTAGGCAACGGCAGTAGCTGTAATAAAGTCTTTCCCTGAAATTTGCTTTTTACCGCATATCGCAAAAATAAGTCCGAGGTTATCGCTTGGATGAGCTGGTTCCAAGGCCAAATATGTATCGTTATAATCCAACCAACGAATCATTGCGGAATTTAAGAAAGCCGCATAATCCAAGGATAAGCATTCACCCATTCCAATAACAAAGCCCCTAGCGGACACACCGCAATTTTCTTTTCTTAACTCGCGACGCAATTTCATAACCCGCTCGTCAGAAAGACTGCCCAAAGAACACCCTAAAGCATCAATTACCCGGCGTTTGGTTTCGTGAACAACGCACTTTGGCAAATCCTCATATCTAAGATCATGCGTAAAGCTAATCAAACGATTTAACATATCGTTCTTTTGCTTCATTGTTTTCACCTCTTTTCAATTGGCACATACGGCCGAGGTTCTGAACCTATATATTCTGCTCGTGGCCTCAAAATGGGTTCGTTTAAAATATTACGCACCTCAAGGTAATGGGCACACCAACCTGCCACACGGGCCGCCGCAAATAAGGGCGTATAGAGATTAATGGGAATTCCCATGATGTAATACATGGGCGCTGTCCACAAATCAATGTTTGCAGGAATAAATTTGCCGTGCTTCAAAAAACGCTCTGCCATATATTCTTCCAACGCAAGGCACATTTCATACCATCGCATATCAGCCCCACGCTGTGAAAATTCTCGCAATAATGGTTTCATAATCCCTACTCGTGGATCACGCAATTTATAAACCGCATGTCCAAAACCGGGAAGCCGGCTCTCCGGCTTTTCAAAAAACTTATCGCACCACACACGAACATTTTCCGGCGTGCCTATAGCAAGCAGCATTTTCATTGCCTCTTCATTAGCACCACCGTGGCGAGTTCCGCGCAAAGTACTAATGCCACACAATATAGCTGAATAAATATCGGTGTGTGCGCTCGCGGCAACGCGAACCGCAAATGTGCCAGCGTTAAATTCGTGTTCCGCGTACAGTATCATCGCTACATTCATAAGATGAACTTGAAATTCGTCAGGTCTAGAACCTAAAAAAGTCAAAAGAATGTTTTTGGCGGGAGAACTCGTAATGAGCTCGGAATTAAACGGAACGCCTTTGCGTTTTGCAATAAAACAGCAATACATCGACATTAAAGCAACCAGATTAGCCGCGTGTTTGACGGCTTCTTCCAAAGAACCTGTTTCTTGATCGGCAAATTTTCCTTGAACTAGGCCTTCTTCGCGAACCATAGCCGAAAGAACATCCATTTTATGAGCATACGCATAACCCCTGGCAATATCTCTTATGGGTTTACGCGTAAATGCCGTTTCCGCCAATTTGCGAAGATTAGTCCTAAATTGCTCAAGACAAAATGCATCGGGCAATTTGCCCATAAGCAAAAGGTGGGCGACTTCTTCAAATGTACAGTGTTCAGCTAAACCCTCTATAGAATAACCACGATAATAAAACCTATGATTTTCCTCATCAAGCTCGCAGATGCTGGTTTGACCGGCAATAACATCTCTAAGCCACACATGCTTTTTCTTTGATCCATGTTTATTTTCTTCGTCTGTCGTTGGCATACGATCTTCTCCTCTTTTAGGTTTTCAAATAACTTTCTTATAACTAACACCAAAAAAAACAAAAAACAAGGGCTTAATGCTCTTGTTTTTTATGGCGAAATTATATAACTCCACTTATTCCCTAGCGAAGATCGGGAAATGAATGTGTACGCATATTCATTTCCGAGCAAGCGACGGGAAAATTGTACCCAGTTATATTCCCTAGCGAAGATCGGGAAGCAGACACAGCAGTGTATGCTTCCGAACAAGCGACGG
>ERZ1292630.4894-Hain-H41-02um-R3-4894-length-11202-cov-10_pt1 | contig 11202 bp, 8 predicted proteins | sample MGYA00564408_ERZ1292630 | MGnify/ENA primary metagenome ERZ1292630 (study PRJEB36523, sample SAMEA6512641) | groundwater metagenome | collected 2019-01-08 | study: AquaDiva: Metagenomics assemblies of 32 groundwater samples | reverse complement strand
GACCAAGGGCAGGCCGCCACCCAGCTCCAAGCCCAGCGCGACGCCCTGGAGACGGAACGCCGCTCCCTCCACGAGACCCTCCAGTCCTTACAAGAGCGGCACGCGCAACAAGAGCGCGAAACTGAGCTACTCAATACGTTACGGACAAAAGACGCGGAACGGCATGCCACTTCATTGGGTGGATTGAGCGCCCAACTCTCTGCGCTGCAACAGGAAGTGGTGCGCTATCGTAGCGCGCTTGTGGAAGCAGAAAAGCGAGCGGACGCGACGAAGCAAACGGTGTCATTCAAACTCGGGTACGCACTGACGCATAGCACAAAATCTTGGTCCGGTTTGTCCAAGCTTCCGGGCACCCTACTTGAGATAAGACAGGATGCCCAAAAGCGACGGAAGGGACATACGTTTGAGCATCAAGAACCTCGCACGCATTGGATAACAGAACTGGAAACGTTCTTTGCGCGGCAAGGCCTCGCGGCTGCCGAAGCATTTGCACGCGCACAAGGCACCCAACAGACCGACCTGGCTACCGGCTTAACCCGCCTTGCCCGGCTTGAGCTAAGGTCAAATGCTAATGAAGCGCTTCGTCTCGCGCGCGAATCTGTTCTACTCGACCCCCGTCCATTCCGGAGAAAATGGCTGGCCTTCCTGCTCTTCGACGCTGGACACATTACCGAAGCGCACGAACTGTTGCTTTCCCTGCCGCACAACGAAAAGCTCAAACCATCCGAGCGGTTCAAGGCCGAATTCATTGCCGGGTGCCAGCGGTTGCTGATTGGCGAGGTGAAGATACCGGAAGCGTCTTCAATGCCTGCGTTTCAAGTTGAATCGAGGCGCATCCTGTATGTCGCATCAAGTTCACTGCCGTATCATGTGACCGGCTATACCTCTCGCACACACGGAATCGTTCAGGCCATTCGCGCTCAGGGCTGGGACGTGACGTGCGTGACTCGCCCGGGCTATCCAGACGATCGCCCAGATGCACATGGACAAACATCGGAAACGGTCCGCGTCGTCGACGGGATTCGATACGAGCTTCTCCCCGGACCGTACCGGCGCAAGACTCCTCTGGATCACTACCTGCTCGAAGCGGCCGAAATCATCGCAAACAAGGCCCGCGAAGAACGCCCCGCGCTGATCCATGCCGCCTCGAATTATGAAGCCGCCATTCCGGCTTTAATTGCGGCACGCACGCTCGGCATTCCCTTCGTGTACGAAGTGCGAGGCCTATGGGAATATACGGCCTGCTCCAAGATTCCTGGGTGGGAAGATAGCGAGCGATTTAGGCTGGACCGGCAGCTTGAAACACTTGCCGCGACTGGTGCGAATCATGTCTTCACGCTGACGCAAGCCCTGGCTGATGAGCTTCATGCCAGAGGAGTGAATCGGGCCAGAATAGAACTCGCTCCCAATGCGATTGACCCCGAGGCCTTTTTGCCCGTCGAACGGGATATACCCTTAGCCGAATCGCTCGGCGTAAGCCAAGCGCCATTCATCGTGGGCTATGTCGGTTCAGTGGTCGCCTACGAGGGACTGGACGATTTGGTGTCCGCGTTCGATCATGTCGTCAAACAGGTTCCCGGCGCCAAACTGGTCTTCGTCGGCGATGGCGATGCGATGCCCTCGCTACGGACTCAGGTGAAAAACTTGGGCCTGGAAACCGAGGTGGTGTTCGCCGGCAAAGTCCAACCCGATCAGGTCCGTCGATATTTCTCCCTGCTCGATGTGGTGGCCGTGCCACGCAAGCCGTTCAAGGTGTGCCAATTAGTCTCGCCGCTCAAGCCCCTGGAAGCCATGGCGATGGGAATCCCACTGGTGGTCTCCGATGTTGCCGCGTTGAAGGAAATGGTACGAGAGAATGAAACGGCTCTGGTGCACAAGGCAGGCGATGCCGCATCACTCGCCGCATGTCTAGAGCGCCTTGCTCAGGACCGCAGTCTCGGCCAGCGGATCGCCCAAACTGCCCGGCAGGAGGTACTCGCAACACGCACCTGGCAAAGGATCGCCGTACAGATCAGCCAGTCATATGCAGGCATAACTCACCACGCCACCAAGCCGGCAGTCGATGGGGCTAGTGTGAAGATGCAGCCAGTTATCGAATTCAAGGCCCCGCAAGCGGACGAGGGTGCCGCCCAGCCCGCGACCCTCGACATCGGCAAGCCTGCAGTCAGTGCGTCTATGCAGCCAACTATCGAATTCAACGCGCCACAACCGGACGAGGGAGCCGCCCAGCCCACGAATCTCGACGTGGTTCCGCTTCCAGTTGGCAGGAACTCGATGACGGCAGAAGAAAAAACGCTGTTCGACGAAAAGCTCGATTGCGCAATGAAAACAGGTGGGATCCCGGCTCTTGAAACACTGCTGGAAAAGCAAGTTGCCGGCCGCTCTCTGAAGTTTGTGGCGTTCTGCCAGTTGAAGGCGGCGAGTGCGGCCCTTGCTAACGGCCACGTCGCTGATGCCAGCCGAATGGCAGACATCGCGTTGAAGAACGACCCTGTGGCGGCCACCGTACGGGGTGCCGCACGTATATACTACAACGCCGCCTTGTTGGAGAGGGCAAATCAACTCGTCGACCGGCTTGAATCCATGCAGGAAACGGTCGGCGATGGCGACCGGAAGTTTATTGACGAGGCTCGCGGCCGGGCACAACTGGCCGCCTGGGCAACCGAACCGGCAGCGCCCCGCCGCCTGCCGGTCATCAAGGGCCGCGTGCTCAATGTGCTGGCATTCAGCCTGCCATACACCTCGGTAGGCTATGCCACGCGTTCGCATGGATTGGCCATTGGCATCAAGCATGCCGGCTGGGATATCCGTCCCTACACCCGCCCTGGATTTCCCTATGACTTTAAACCTGAATTGGAAGGCCTGACCCTGCCCGAACAGGATGACATCGATGGCATTACCTACCGCCGCATGTTCGACATTGAGCGGCGCGGGATGAACGAGGTGGAATATCTGCAGGCTGCGATCAGCCGTTTGACTCGCGCCATAGAGGAAGAGCAGCCAGAGGTGGTACACGCCGCATCCAACTACGTCACAGCTCTTCCAGCCTTGATCGCCGCCCGCCGCCTCGGGGTACCCTTCGTGTATGAAATGCGCGGCTTCTGGGAAGTGACGCGTTCGTCCCGCGATGAGACCTTTGAGAACACCCCCAAATACCGTTTCATGCAACAGTTCGAAGGTCTGGTGGCGCGGCACGCCGATCACGTCATCACTATCACCACCGCCATGAAGGAAGAATTGCTGGCTCGCGGCGTACACGCCGGCAAGATTTCCATCGCCTTCAACAGTGTCGACCCCGCCCGGTTTGTTCCCAGAGCACCCAACAAAACGCTTGCGGAGAAACTTGGCATTCCTGATGAAGTGCCGGTGATCGGCTATGTGGGCTCCTTCGTAGACTATGAAGGCTTGGACGATCTGATTACGGCCGCTGCAGGGCTGAAACAGGCCGGACACGATTTCCGCTTGCTACTGGTCGGTGATGGAGCGGTGTTTGAATCGCTTCGCGAGCAGGTGCACAGGCTAGGCCTGGAAGATAAGACCATCCTCACCGGACGCGTGCCACATGAAGAGGTGGAGGACTACTATTCTCTTGTCGACATCGCCCCGTTCCCGCGCAAACCTTGGGAAGTGTGCGAACTCGTCTCGCCGCTCAAGCCATTTGAAGCGATGGCGCTAGAAAAAGCGGTAGTGGTGTCAAGCACTCGAGCACTGATGGAGATTGTTGATCACGAACGAACCGGGTTGGTGTTTGAAAAGGGTAATGTGGAGAGCCTGAGACATGTCCTGGATGTGCTCATTCGTCGGCCAGAGAAACGTAGGAATATTGGGATTGCTGGGCGCGATTGGGTCATTCGCGAAAGAACTTGGAATAAGGCCGGAGGGGTTTGTACGGCATGTTACGCCCTTTTAACCAAGAACGGAGCGCGAATATGAAAGATTCAGTTTCCCCTTACAAGGGATTGCCAATGCATCGCTTTTGGAAGACGGGCGTATCGGAACAAACTCCAACCGAAATGCAAGGTCTTTACAAGAAGAAATTCGCAATTTCACCGAAGGATAGAATCGCGACTGCTGGAAGTTGTTTCGCTCAACATATTTCTCGGGAGTTGATGTTACATGGTTTCAATGTAATCGACGAAGAACCGGTCCCTCCGGGATTGAGTGTGGTGGACGCGCACAGATTTGGCTATGGGCTTTATTCCGCTCGGTATGGAAACATTTATCATGTCAAGCAGATGCTTCAACTTGCTATGGAGGCGTTTGGAGAATGGCAACCTGCCGACTATATTTGGGAAAGGCAAGGCCGGTTCTTCGATGCCATGAGACCTTCCGTTGAACCTGAAGGGCTGCCTTCGCCTGAAGCGGTAGAACGTCATCGCAAAGCGCATCTCCATCATGTACGAAACGTATTACGCAACACTGACGTGTTGGTTTTTACGTCAGGGCAGACAGAGGCGTGGGTCCATACTGCATCGGGGACTGTTTATCCCACAGCACCAGGGACACTAGCAGGTTCGTATGACGAAGCCACTCATAAATTCTGCAATTTCGATTTCGGTCAAATCCATTCAGACTTCTTGCAATTTCGAAGTTTGCTCAAAGCTCATAACCCATCCGTGCGAGTCCTACTGACCGTTTGTCCGGTGCCCTTAACTGCTACGGCAATGCCGCAGCATGTGCTATTAGCTACAACGTACTCCAAGTCTGTGTTGCGCGCCGTTATGGGACAACTTTCAGATAACTTCTCGGACATTGATTATTTCCCATCTTATGAACTGATTGGCACGCCCTTTTCTCGCGGCATGTTTTATTCCTCCAACCAGCGGAGCGTTACTCAAATAGGGGTGCAAACCGTCATGCGCATGTTTTTTTCGGAACATAGTAATGAGCAGGAGCTCCGACAGAAAAACTCAAAAGTGGCTTCTACCCTGAGCTCAGATGAAGTTGTCTGTGAAGACATTATCCTGCAGAGCTTTGGAGAACAACAATGAAATTATGCTTTGTCGGGAATTCTCACCTAGGGGCAATCTATAGGGCGTGGAAATTGGTTCGCAAGGAGTATCCATCCATAAACATAGATCTTTTTATTGAACGGAGCACCGGAGTAAACCCTTTAAAAATCATTTCGGGCTCTGAGGAAGGCGAGCACATCACACGGCTTGAACAGATTCTGGTCATTAAGGATGATCCGATCGACGTTGATGTGTATGACTATTTCTTTGTGTTCGCGCTTGGTTTGTCGATAGTCCCGGTAATGCATTTATATAAACATTGCAGGGCCGATGGCCACGCACAGTCAGAGGGCACCCGTCTTGTGTCTAATGAGTGTTTCCACGCTGCAGCGATGGGTGCTCTTATGGGGAGTAAGGCGATTAGCCTGGCGCGCGCGGTCAGGGAACATAGTGCAAAACCCATTTATGTAGTTGCTCAAGCACGGCCAAGCGAATATGTATTAGATCCCTCGGAGGGAACAGTATCAAGCTATGCATCTGCTGTTGCGATGAGAGACGATAGTTCCCTTAATTCAACCTACGTAGAAGCGGCACAGGCAGTATGCGGACCGTTGGGTGCGACCCTAATTGATCAGCCGGAAGAGACGCTTAACGGTTCACTGTTCACTCATGGTCGGTTTGGCGTCGCGGATCCTAGGGATTGCGGAGAGGGATCATCCTATTCAATCGGCGACTGGTGGCATATGAATGATCGCTACGGCCTAGCTTCTTTGAGTCACGCATTGAAACACTTGCCGAGCATGGAAGGGCTCAAATGAATTGCCCTCACGCAGTACGCGATAGCGGAACAATGCCATCACATCGAACAATCTGCCCACTCTCTGACTACGGCATTTATGTAGCCACACGACTTGGTGCACATAATAACCAAATTAAAGATGATTATGGCGACGATCCTGCTTCTAAAAGTTCATACTATCTGGGCCGAAAGCGCTCATTCGACATTGCTAGCGCTACACAGCGACTGTTGGTGAAAGTCGTGCAGGATCTTGGCGTAGAACGTTTCCGTCAACAGGGATAGGTCAGAGGTTATCGCTTCAAATGTCTATAAACAAATATTGAAGGCTTATCAATAATGTTTCGCTTTAGGCCGCTCCAAGATTATTCAATTAATGAACCAACCCGTTTAGTCATTTATGACAATAGGGCAAATACTTTTGTCCTAAAAGAGGAATTGAGGGCTGGCGAAGAGTTTTGTCTCTCGTTCGAGGGACTAGACGAACATTTAGATTATAATTTCAAAATCCAGACGAAATCCGGGGGGCGGTGGGTTGACCGAGTAAATTATGCTCGGTTGCTCCCAGAATCTGAAACGAAAGACGGCATTAAGTACCTATTCTATCCGCGCAAAGGGAGCGACAAACTAGTTGTGGTGTTTCAGGCCATCAACCGCAAGCCTGGCTATAACTATATCAAGACGCTTTCCGGCGTACATGCAAACAGACTCTATATCAAAGATGAGTATGGAGGAGATGAAGCCACTCGCTCGTCGTATTATTTGGGTAAAGGCCGGTCGTTTGACATCGCAGATAAAGTTCAACGGCTCATTGCCGAACTGACCTCTTCACTAAAGATAGACCGACATGACTGCATTTTTGCCGGGTCAAGCAAGGGCGGATTTGCAGCGTTGTATCACGGGTATCGATTCGGAGCCGGGCACATCCTTCCAGGGGGGCCACAAGTTCTCCTCGGGAACTTCTTGAATAGCCAATCAGAGGAATCTGTCCATCCGCCTATTCTAAATCATATTGTCGGCGGACTGGATGACGAATCAGTCGATTGGGCCAATCGAATCCTGCAGAAAGTGATTCTTTCGGCAATGGCTCCATATCCGCACACGGAAATCCATGTGGGCCATCGGGAGCCGCACTACCAAGAGCATGTGCTGCCATTCTTGGAAATAGTTAAAAAGGCAAAGATCCCGAATGTGACTGTGGACTTGGGTGATTACAGTACGCATGCCGAACTTGCGACGCATTACCCAGGATTTCTTCGTGCTCGAGTGGAATCTATTGTCCGGGGTGTGAATTATTCGGTTGCATGCTGAGGGCATCTCGAAATGGAATATCCCCAGTCCGCCGATAAGGAAATAATGTGCCGTATGATCTCTTACGAAGACATTTCAAGCATTGACCGGACGAAGGCGGTTTTTTCGGCAACAGAAATTATAGAAAAATGTTCGGCGCGCCGAACTATCATTTTAGTTTAATGAGTTGTGACTAGAGAGGCCGGGAAGCGGAGGCCTCGGTGTTTCGTATAGCCTGCGTTGACGTCCGGAATCAGGTGCTCGAGCGAAAGTCGTAGTAGAGTCGATAATGATGTCGGCAAGGCGCTACCGAGATTGCGCATATTTACCGATAAATGCGCTGAAAGGCGGGGGAACGAATGGTAATGCCCAAGATTGTTTATGAAGATATCTCGAACGTGGACCGGACTAAAGCCGTGGCTTCAGCGACAGAAATCATAGGAAAGGGTTGGGCGCGACGAAATTACCCGTCGATTTCGCTCAAAGATCCCATTCCTTGGTCGCTGCGAAACCAGCAGGAACGTTCATGGAATTTCTATATTCACTGCTGGGATATGCTGGACAGTCTGTTGAAGGCGTATTCGGAAACAGAGGAACAACACTTCCTTCGTCCCGCTATTCACGTCGCAGAAGACTGGGCTGAAAAGCACTCCGATCTCTCGCAACCGGATATGTCTCCTTTAGCTTGGTACGACATGGCCGTCGGTTTGCGCGCATACCGCCTCGCCTACATCATTGATGCTGGTAAGGCTGCGGGCCTGCTCGACCCCAATCTTCGCGACAAATTTATGGCCTCCCTCGAACAGCATCAGGCCTACTTAGCCGACGATAAGAATATCCTGTTCCATAATAACCACGGCTACTACCAGGTGGCCGGGCAGCTTGCCATGGGGAGGCGGTTCGCCGGCGAGTTGCCGGCGATGGCGCAGGCGCTGGAGCAGGGCAGGGAGCGTCTGAAAGTCATGCTCGCGCAACAGTTTGGCAAAGATGGGATACACCGGGAACATTCGCCCGACTATCATCGGATGGTCTATGACACCCTCAAGGCGATGATCGACTCGGGGTTGGTAGAAGATGCTGACACGATCGCCTTTGCGGAAACAATCGAAAGGGCCCTCTCATGGTTTGTGCTGCCCAACCAACATATCGTCAACTTCGGGGATTCCGACTATCGCCTGATGCGGCGGAAGCCGGATGAGGCTGAGCGGAAATGGCGGACGCCAGAAATGCGCTATGCCGTGAGCGGCGGGAAAGTGGGCCAACTCCCCGCCGAACATGTGGCCGTCTTTCCCGAAGGCGGCTATGTTGCGGTGAGAACGCCTGCCCCAAATGCCCCGCAAGATTTCTCGAAGAGCAGCTACCTCGCCCAGATGGCTGCCTTTCACTCACGCACCCATAAGCAGGCGGACGACTTGAGTTTCATCTGGTCGGATCGCGGGAGTGACCTCCTCGTGGATGCCGGGCGCTACGGCTATCTTGGCAAAGCAGAGCAGGGTTCTGAGCTGTGGCTGGATGGACATTGGTACTCCGATCCAAACCGAGTGTATTGCGAGTCCACCAGGGCCCACAACACGCTGGAGTTTGACGGGAAGAACTACCCGCGCAAGGGGGTGAAGCCATACGGCAGTGCGTTGCGGCGTTGGGTCCGCGATGCGTCTGGCATCGTCGTAGTGGAAACAGAATGCAAACACTTTCGTACGTTACGGCGTGTCCGCATGCTGGTGTTCCTGCCGGGCAAGTGGCTTGTGGCCGTAGACTGGTTCCACGACAACGCGCAGCAACTGCATGACGCCAAGCAGTGGTTTCACCTTGCACCTCAGCTGCAATTGCTTCTGCAAGGGGGCGGGTATTTGGTTTCCGTCCCAGGCAGCATTGAACCGTTGAGGGCTATCAGTCTGCTGCAGGGGCCATTTGCCTCCCGTCCGTATTTGAGTGAAAAAAAGCCGGTGATGCAGGGCTGGTGGTCGGCCAAGGAGCGCGATATCGTACCCAGCTATGCCTTTTGCTATGAGTTATCTCGTGTGTCCACTGGTGTGTTTGCCACGCTGTTTAGTTTTTCAAACAGCCTCGCGACGGATACGACCTGGAACAAGATGAACGTATCGGGCCGCAAGGCGCAGTTTCGCTGGAAGGATGAGACGGGCACCCACGAGTTGAGACTGGAGCGGCCGGAAAGCGGAGACCTCGGCGTTTCGTATAGCGTGCGCTGACGACCTGAGGGAACTTGACGCTCGAGGGAGGAGTCTATTGTCGTCGATCATATTGTTGGCGAGGTGCTGCGGAGTCCCATTGGTAGAGCGTGAGGCACGGAAGCGATGAGATATGTTTTCAGTCCCTGGAGGAGCCTCCGATGAAGCCAGTCCGACAGCGAATGAAGGTCGTCCCTCCCCCTGCGACTGATCCTCTGTCGGCAATCTGCCGGTTTCCGCTGCCGGGCAATCAGACGCTCGTGCGGCGCATCACCGTGCTAGATTTTCCCATTTCGTCGCCATTTCCCATCCAACGAGCCTATTGGTTGCACAATCTCAACCCCTTGGAAATACGTGGCCATCATGCCCATCTTAAGCTGGAGCAACTGATGGTCGCCGTAAACGGGTGTATCGAGATTGAGTTCGACAATGGATGCGGCGAGCGCCGCACGGAGGTCTTGGATCGCCCCACCGAAGCGCTGTATGTGCCTCCAGGGCTCTGGCGCCGTATCCGCGCCCGTGAACTGCACTCGACCCTTTTGGTATTCGCCTCGGCCTCCTTCGACGAAGCCGATTACATCCGCGACTACGACGCGTTTCTGCAGTTTGCGGCGAAGGCCCACGGTTTGACCATCCCTAAAACTCGATGATGACGCGCATCCCCTTCCTTGACCTCGAAGCGGCCTATCTGGAGCAGCAGGCCGACTTGGACGCGGCCTATACGAGAGTCATGCGCTCGGGCCGCTGGATACTCGGCGGGGAGCTTGAACAGTTTGAGGCCGCATTCGCGCATAGCTGTGGGGCACGGCACTGTATTGGTGTCGGCAATGGACTCGATGCCCTTTTCCTTGCGCTGGAAGCACTAGGAGTCGGGGAAGGCGACGAGGTCGTGGTCCCTGCACATACTTTCGCCGCGACGTGGATCGCCATTCTGCGTTGTCGGGCAACGCCCGTACCGGTAGAACCTGCGAGCCATCCCTACCTCGCCCTCGGCGACGACTTGTTGGCCGCTGTGACGCCACGCACCAAAGTCATTTTGCCTGTGCACTTGTATGGTGAGGTAGTCGACTTGAGCGCACTCGGCTCCGAATGCCGATCGCGGGGCATTCATATAGTGGAAGACGCGGCACAGGCCCATGGAGTAAGGCTCGGCAATCTGGGAGATGCCACGTGCTACAGCTTCTACCCAGGGAAGAACCTCGGTTGCTTCGGTGACGGAGGCGCCATTGTGACGAACGACCCGGCGCTTGCCGAAAAGTTGAGGGCCATGCGCAACTATGGCTCGATCGAGCGATATCGGCACGACTTACCAGGCTTGAACAGCCGTCTCGATGAGCTACAAGCTGCGTTCTTGCGAGTAAAGCTCTCGCGTCTCGATGACTACAACAAGCGCCGCGCCGCCATCGCAGCCGTCTACGGGCAAGAGCTTCTGGGAATAGGGGACTTGCAGCTACCGGTCGACCCGGGCCCCGAGCGCCACACGTGGCATCTGTACGTAGTGCAAACAGCCCATCGCGATGCCTTGCAGAAGCACTTGTCCCGGAACGGATGCGAAACGCTGGTGCACTATCCCACGCCGATCTATCGCATGGTGCCGTATCTGCGCTTTGGCTCCACCGATATCACCGCTACCGATCGCCTGAGCGCCCGCATCTTCAGCCTTCCCATAGGGCCACATCTGTCGCTGCAGCAAGCTCACGATGTCTGCGACTTGACTCGCGAATTCTTTGCTGGGAGATAAATACGCCGTGGAATCACATGTGTGTCTGTTTAATGAGGAGGCCTATCATGGGCTCTATGTGCAGCCACCGCAGTCCTATGTGCGCATCGATTTTCATGATGCAGAACGACTTGTCGGCACATGTGCCGGCGTGCTCGAAGACGCTGTGCTCAACTGCGGTCACAGGGCTCCGTTTGGTGGAATCGATATCTCCGGGGACTACCAGAGCCCGGCAAAGCTCTCAGGTCTGGTCGC
>ERZ1292630.4892-Hain-H41-02um-R3-4892-length-11204-cov-7_pt1 | contig 11204 bp, 7 predicted proteins | sample MGYA00564408_ERZ1292630 | MGnify/ENA primary metagenome ERZ1292630 (study PRJEB36523, sample SAMEA6512641) | groundwater metagenome | collected 2019-01-08 | study: AquaDiva: Metagenomics assemblies of 32 groundwater samples | reverse complement strand
TCCCCGCGAGAACCGGACCCAACTCCTGAACCAGCGTCAGCGAAACGAGAACGCCCATGCGCTGTTCGAAGCCGGCGGCCTGCAACTGGTCGTAGCTCTGGATGGCCAGAACCAGCCCGACGAAGGTTCCCGTGACGGCGATGACGGGCACGGTGCGGTTGCCGACCTCGTAAAACAGCGGCATGGTCCGTACCCAGGTGCGGAGTTGGACGAGGCCTGGGAGCAGCCAGCGGAACATCTGCCAGACGAACTGTCCGAAACGCCCGAAGGCTGAGAGCGTGTCGATGGTGTGTGCGCCGACGACTTCGAACACGTGATCGATCCGTTCCAGATAAACGAGGACAACCGTGCGCCGGCGAATCCCGTCCCCGCGCTTAACGAATGTCGCCGCGACGCACGATGCGCAGCGTATGTACCGGGCGCTGGCGCGCCTGTCAAACCGCGTCGCGCCCCTCGGAGCGTGTGTGTTAAGCCCTCTCCCCCTTGGGGGAGGGGGTTGGGTGAGGGGGAGGAGGCTTCTGTTTTAGTGGTTCTTACCCTCACCCCGGCCCTCTCCCTTGAAAGGGAGAGGGAGTTCTAACACGCGCTCTCAGACACTTTCGGGCATCGACGTGCCACCCGGTCGGTTCGTTGCAACGATGCGCGGCGCCGATACGATGTCATTCATGGCGACCGCTCCTTCATCGGCTGCCTCCATCATCGTGCCCGCTTTTCGCGAAGCGCCGAACATCGAGCCGCTCGTGGAGCGCGCGTTCGCGGCGACGCAGGCCGCCGGCATCGACGCCGAGTTGATCATCGTCGACGACGACTCGAAGGACGGAACGGACGCCGTGGTCGAACGGCTCAAGCCCCGATACCCCGTCCGATTGATCGTGCGGAAGGGGGAGCGGGGGCTTTCCAGCGCGGTGCTCGCCGGGTTCGGGCAGGCCCGGTTCGATCGTTTCGTCGTCCTCGACGCCGACCTGCAACATCCGCCGGAAGCAATCCCCGAGCTGATTCGTCGACTCGACAAGCCCGGATGCGACTTCGTCATCGCCACACGGTACGGCGGCGAGGGCGGCGTCGATTCCGACTGGCCTTTATATCGGCGTATCGGCAGCAGGGTTGCAACGCTTCTGGCAAGGCCGCTTGCACTGCTGAGCGATCCGATGTCCGGTTTCTTCGCGTTGCACCGGTCCACCTGGCAAAGGGCGGAGTGGTTGGACCCGGTCGGGTACAAGATCGCGTTGGAGTTGTATGTAAAATGTCGCTGCCGAAATCCCGAGGAGGTGCCGATCCGGTTTGCCGCCCGGTCGGCAGGTACGAGCAAGGCGGGGATCACCGAAGGGGTGCGATACTTGCGGCACCTGCTGAGGCTCTATCGATTCCGCTTTCCGCTCGTGGTTGCCGCGGCGGTTGTTATCGTGATGGTTGTTGTTGTGAGCTTGGTATGGGCTGTTTTTGGCGGCGGTCCGGGCAAGACCTGATAACGGAAGGAGAGTAGCGCCCTTCTGTTCTCCCGAGCCGTTGCGCGAGGTGCGTCGATCGACTACACTGACGGCATGGCGGAGCGTATCGGGCTGTATGGCGGCAGCTTCAATCCGATTCACTGCGGGCATTTGATTGTCGCGCGTTCGATCCGCGAACGACTCGACCTGGGCCGGGTGATCTTTCTTCCGTCTCGACGTCCGCCGCACAAGGCGGATGAGGGGCTGGCGGCGGTCGAGCACCGATCCGAAATGGTGCGGCGGGCGATCACCAGCGAGCCGGGCTTTGAGTTCAGCGACTACGATCTGACGCGCGACGGGCCATGCTACACGATCGACACGGTCGCGTACTTTCGTGGCCGTATCGCGAAGGGCGTCGAGCTGTTCTGGATCATCGGCGGCGATTCGTTGGCCGAACTTCCAACGTGGCGCCGGGCGCGTGAACTTGTGGATGCATGTCGAATCGTGACGGTCGCTCGCCCAGGCGTCGGCGGTGTTGATTGGGAGGCGCTGGGGAAGCTGTTCGACGATGTACAAGTCAAAAGGCTTCGGGGCGGCGTTGTGGACACGCCTTTGATTGACATTTCATCGACCGACATTCGTTGCCGCATTCGCGACGGACGGTCGATCCGGTATCTCGTACCGGACTGCGTTCGGGATTACATCAACGAACATGGATTGTACCGGGCGACATAACACTACTACGCTACGTTGCTCATGGACGCCGATTAGGGTAACGCGCATTGCAGGCCGCTTCAGCGGCCTTTCGCCGCCGAATGCGGCGCTTCAGGCCAGCCGTTTTACGACGGCTGGTACCGTATCGACTCCAACGGTCTTGTTTCAGCCCGTTTCAACGGGCTTTCCGATCCGCGCGACAAAAGAACTTAGCGTTGTACTAATAAAAACGGCCTGCCGGTCACGCGGGGACACGGTCACCAAGCTGCGAAGTCGCCATGTCGAATCGGCGAATGCCTGCCGGGAGGCCCCCGCCTTGCCTACGGACACTCCGGCAGGGTGCGTCCCAACCATGGGTCGAACGCGCCCGCTCCATTGAGCAGGTCGATTTCCGAGAGGATGTCGGCAGGCGCGCACAGATTGCTGCGATCGATGTCACATTGCCAAATGCCCAGAGCCGGAACCCGGACGCCGTTCAGATGGTCAATCAGGTCCAGGATGTCAACCGGGGCGCTGGTGCGGTCCCCGCTCACGTCGGCCGGTAGATAGCCGACGCAGGTTTTGGAACCGCTGGGCGCGTGCGTGATCTTCATCCATGCGCCTTTCCCTCCGGCGCATCCGTCCGAAGGAACCAGCCCGTCGAGCTCCAATCTCACCTTGTCGATCCCCGCGTTCAGGCCGGTAATGGTAGGCGCCGTCCCACACGTCGCCTCAATCACGAAGTCCGCCGGATCCAATTCTGACGGATTCCCGAAAAAGACCAACTCGGTCGACATCCAATCGGCCGGGTTTGAGCCGTCCTGGTTGGAGGGCTGCCGGGCATCGATCCCGCCAATCGGAGGCATGATCCCGGGTCTGATGATGTACCCGTCATTGCCATTGTGGTTGAAGCGGATTCTTGTCTCGCCGGGCTCAAAGAGGTCGTGAAGGCGCGTCCGCTCCATCACGCCGTCCGTGACGCCGTGCTTGTCAACGTCGAGTAGTGCGAAGACGTTCAGATCGCCGATCACCAGCGTCGAGCCGCCGAGGATCCGCAAGCCTTCCAGTCCGCCCTCGCCGTTGTCGACCTCATCACACGTTGACTGCGCAGGACAGTCCGTGTTACTCAAGCAAGGCTTCCCGCTGCCGGTGCAACGAAGACCGCCGAACAGATATAGCGCATCGGGTTTTCCGGCCTGATGGTTGTCGAAAAGGTCCACCAGTTGCACCACGGTGACGTGACCGGGCCGGCCAATGACCAACTGCCGGTAGCCGAAATTGTCGTCTGGCAAGAACTGCCACTGGAGGTCAAAGTCCGTGCCGCCGACCTCCAACCACTGCCAATCGCCGACGCACTCGACGTGCGCCAAGCCCAGACTGAGGTTGGCCGTGTTGGTGTGCGTATAGCGGAAGTCGCCCCCGACGCTCACGGTGCCACCCTTCGGAGCCTTGATCGTGATGTTGCTTCCCAGAAGCAGGGAACCGGAAGCCTCAAGCCGGTCGGTCGGCGAGTGCAGCATTATGGCAACCGGGCTGTCGGCCCGAAGGCTTCCCACGCTCAACACCGAACCGGCATCACCCAACACCCAATCCTTGTTGAGGTCGATGGTGGTCGTAACGACGGTGTTGTTGACGTTCCCCATTTGCACATGCCCACCATCGGCGATGTCTACAAACACGCTCCCGCCGTCAAGGGTGGTGATCATTGCCAAGGAGGACATGTTCAGCACCGAACCGGCATTGCGGGCAGTGAATCTGTAGCCGCCGTTCCCGGCATTCGTGATCGTTGCCAGCGCAGACATATCCAGCGTTGACCCTGCACCGCTGGCAATGAAGCGGATTTCATCACGGTTTGACTCGGGCGCTGTAATCGTCTGTACGCCGGAGAGATCGATCACGCCCCCATCTAACGCCGCAATCTGCTGGTAGCTATGGTCGTTGCCCGCCGAGGAGAATCCCGCATCGATGCTCGTGACGGATGAGAGGTCCAGTAACGACCCGACGCCCGCTGATTTCATCAGGTCCGGATACCACGTGCCCGACTGGTCGCCGTCGGGCGGATATCCGTTGGCATCCCAAGAACGCCATATGTCCAGCGAACTATAGGTCGCCGGGCCGCTGCCATCATGGAATTCCGATCCGTCAGAACAAGTAAACGTAGAGTCGGCAATCGTAGTCAGGGACGGACAATTGATAATGCTTCCGCTTGATACAACATCCACTTGGTCGACTGAGGCCAACGAATCCAGGTCAAGGACCTCTCCGCCACTATTCTCAATCCTCGTCGTACCATACTCGTAGTAGTAGCCGTGGTAAGCGCTGGTGATCTCCTGCAAACCTGCCAGATTGATATCAGAGCCGGGGCCGCTCATGACAAAATCAATGCGATCTCGGCCGGAGTCGGGCGCCGTGATTGCCTGCACGCCGCGGAGATCGATCACGCCGCCGTCCAACGCCGAAATCTGTTGGAAAGTATGGTCGTTACCTCCAGAGGAGAAACCTGCATCGATAACGCCAACGGAGGAGAGATCCAGTAGTGCCCCGCCTCCTGTGACGCGCATCAAGCTCGGAGACCACGTGCCCGACTGGTCGCCGTCGGGCGGATATCCGTTGGCATCCCAGGAACGCCATATGTCCAGCGAACTATAGGTCGCCGGGCCGCTGCCATCATGGAATTCCGATCCGTCAGAACAAGTAAACGTAGAGTCGGCAATCGTAGTCAGGGACGGACAATTGATAATGCTTCCGCTTGATACAACATCCACTTGGTCGACTGAGGCCAACGAATCCAGGTCAAGGACCTCTCCGCCACTATTCTCAATCCTCGTCGTACCATACTCGTAGTAGTAGCCGTGGTAAGCGCTGGTGATCTCCTGCAAACCTGCCAGATTGATATCAGAGCCGGGGCCGCTCATGACAAAATCAATGCGATCTCGGCCGGAGTCGGGCGCCGTGATTGCCTGCACGCCGCGGAGATCGATCACGCCGCCGTCCAACGCCGAAATCTGTTGGAAAGTATGGTCGTTACCTCCAGAGGAGAAACCTGCATCGATAACGCCAACGGAGGAGAGATCCAGTAGTGCCCCGCCTCCTGTGACGCGCATCAAGCTCGGAGACCACGTGCCCGACTGGTCGCCGTCGGGCGGATATCCGTTGGCATCCCAGGAACGCCATATCCCCATTGAAGAGTAGGCTGGCGCACAGATCGTGATAGTCGATCCATCGGAGGCGTAGACCCGGGCTCGGTCGCCGGTGAATGCCGCACTGGTGCCACAAGCGGTAAAGTTGCCGCCCTGGGCGTCGATGATCCCGGCGAGGTCGGCATTTCGGAGAACGGTCAGGTCCGTCCCGGGGTCGAGGACGAGCCTGGAGTCGTTGCGGAGGAGAAGGTCGGTAATTTCGACCGGCGTGGTCACGTTGAAGTGGACTGGGTCGTACGCTCCGGCAGGGTGGGAGGGGGTTAGGCAACCGATCGTGACAAGGAACTCCAGGATGCCGACGTTCCTCGGGCCGCCGGCCGTAGGCGTATCCCAGTTGTCCGCATCGGTCCAGTTGTCGCCGGGAGCGCCGCCGTCCCAACAGATCGAAAATTCCGCGGCGATCACACGACCACCAGCCGCCAGCAAAAATACAACCACTATCGCCGCGCAGATCGCGCCGCCTGAACGATTGATCCGAACCATCGTGATCTCCTTTCTTCTCCGATTCTCTTTACCATTTATCAGACATCGAACCGCCATCGTACCAAGGCATGGCGCCGGATTCAAGTGAAAACGACTATTTTCAGCGTTTTTTTCGCCGGCCTGACCGCTTCTTCGTGACCGTGCCGCTCCTTCCGCACCGGTTCAATTCAGAAAGGACGCAAAACTGTACTCAAATACAGTAGGACGTGCAAGCGAATTTCAAGTAATTGTCTCCTTGATTTTTCCGCAGTGGATTTGCGTCTCCTCGCGCTGCGGTTGCTTTTCCCGGCTCTGATGTACCATCCGTTGCTTTGTCCCGGAGGTCGAATTCGATTATTCTGCCCGCTCGTGATCCACTGCAACGATTACGTCCCTGGCCGAAAGGAGAAGCAACGGGTGCGAAAGGATTCGTTCGATTTTCTAAAGACGCTGGCCCAGACGCCGTCGCCGTCCGGGTTTGAGCAGCCGATCCAACGGGTCGTCCGACGGCGGATGAAGCCCTTCGCCGACAGCATTGAAACCGACCTCCACGGAAACGTCATTGTCGGGCTGAATCCCAGGGGCAGGCCTCGGGTCATGCTGGCCGGTCACTGCGACCAGATCGGCCTGATGGTCAATTACATCGACGATAACGGTTTCATCTTTTTCCTCCCTATCGGCGGGATCGATCCGACGGTCGTGCCCGGCTCGCGGGTGGTGGTGCACACGAAGCACGGGCCGGTCGAGGGCGTCATCGGAAGGAAACCCATCCATGTCCTGAAGCAGGAGGAACGCGGAGCCAAGATCGAGCTGCGCGAGATGTGGGTGGACATCGGCTCGAAGGGCCATAAAGAAACCGAACAGGTGGTCGGCGTCGGCGACCCGATCACGTTCCGCCTCGAGCTGGTCCATCTCGGCAACGGTCTGGTCACCTCGCCCGCGTTCGACAACAAGTGCGGTACGTTCGTGGTCATGGAGGCGCTGCGCTTGTGCTCCGCCCGTAAGCTCAAGTGCGCGCTCTTTGCGGTCAGCACTGTTCAAGAGGAAATCGGGCTTCGCGGGGCGAAGACGGCCGGCTACGGCGTGGACCCTACCGTCGGCATCGCCGTCGACGTGACCCACGCGACGGATTACCCGGACATCGACAAGCGCGTGAACGGGAACATCAAGCTTGGCGCGGGACCGGCCATCTCTAAGGGAGCGAACATCAATCCACGTGTTGAAGCTTTGCTCGTCAAGACCGCCAAGGCCAGGCGCATCCCGTTTCAGATGGAGGCCGCCCCATCGGGCACCGGCACCGACGCGAATGCGATCCAGCTTACGCGGGCCGGTGTTGCGACGGCGCTGGTCAGCATCCCCAACCGATACATGCACACACAGGTTGAGGTCGTGAGCCTTGCAGACTTGGACGCGGCTGCGAAGCTGATTGCAGAGACCGTCGCCGCCATCGGTCCGTCGACGACCTTCATCCCGGAGTAGCGTGGAGTGAATGGACGCCGCGACCGAGGAGGGAGCGGTGTCGGGTGGTCCTGGCGATGATTGAAGCTTCCTCGAAAGGCGAGCGGTTGACCTCGCTGGTCAATCTCGCGACGTTGCAGCATCTGCAGGATCGCTTTGCGGCGCTCGGACGGATGACGGTGTGCATCTGCACGATCGGCGGCGACCCGATCACGCGACCGACCTGGGGAAGCCGGTATTCCGAGTTGATCGGAGCGTCTCGCCGCGGTAGCGAAGTCCTCTTCGACACGGTACGCGCCTGCCTGCGTGATTCCAGCCGCAAGGCCGAGATCAAGAGTATCGAGGGCATGAACGTGCATGTCGTGCCGATCATGCACGCCGAAAGAATGATCGCCAGTCTCGCGATCGGTATCCGCAGGCACAACCCGCCGCGCGAGGACGTGGTGCGGCGGATTGCCGCGACCTACGAAATCGACACGGAAGAGCTCCTCGCCGCCGCCGTCCTGCTCAACCCGTGGCGCGGCGGCACGCCGGACGCGATCCACCGCTTCGCCGATGTGCTCGCACATATCATCGCCACGCTCTACGCGCAGGCCGAACGGATCAATCGGCAGCTCGCCGATCTTCAGACGGTCCATTCGCTCGCGGACTTGCTCGCGGGAACTGTGGACTTGCAGCGGATTCTCGATCTGACGGTACGGCGCGTGGCGGAGGCGATGTCCGTCAAGGCGTGCGCGATTCGTCTACTCGATACGCAAACCGGGGAGTTGGTCATCAAAGCCGTTTACAACCTCTCTGAGGAGTATCTTCGCAAGGGTCCGGTGCTGCTTCGCAACAGCCCGATCGACGCCGCAGCGTTCACGGGCGAGACGGTGTACATGGCGGACCTGCCGTCCGATCCGCGAATCCGGTATCCCGACAACGCGCGTCGTGAGGGTATCGTCAGCGGTCTGTGCGTGCCGTTGACTTACCGCGGACAGACCGTCGGCGTGCTGCGCGTCTATACCGATCGTCCGTATCGATTCAGCGGAGAGGAAGAATCGCTCCTGCGGTCCATCGCCTCCCAATCCGCGTCGGCGATCATCCACGCGCGGCTCTACGAAGAAAGCGTCGAGGCGGAGCGTGTGCAGCGCCAGGTTGATGCCGCCGCGCAAATCCAACGGCGGATGCTGCCGGCGCGGCCGCCCTCGCGCGCCGGTCTGTCGTTCGGCTGTGTTTACGATCCCAGTCTGCAAGTCGGCGGCGATTTCTATGACTTCGTTCCGCTGCCCAGCGGCAACCTCGGCGTGTGCATCGCCGACGTCATGGGCAAGGGCCTGCCGGCGGCACTGCTGATGGCCTCGATTCGATCGGCGCTTCGCGCGCATGCGCCGGTGAGCGCTGACGTGGTCGATACGATGGGGCGCCTGAATCGGCAGATGCACACGGATACGCTCGTTCACGAGTTCGCGACGATGGTGTACGGCGAGCTGTCGGGCGACGGGCGCGTCCTGACGTACTGCAACGCCGGACATCCTCCTCCGCTTCTGCTCCGCGGGGAGCGTTTCATCGAATTGAGCGCCGGCGGGCTGGCGATCGGCATCGAACCGGGCGAGGTTTTCGAGCAGGAAAGCGTGCGGCTTCAACCCGACGACACGATCTTCATGGTTACCGACGGTATTACCGAGGCCATGGACTTCAACGGTGCGACCTTCGGGCGGGAGCGATTGCTGGCGTTGATCTGGAGGAATCGGACGCTTGACGCCGAACAGCTTGCCCGGCAGATTTTGTGGGACGTTCGACGCTTCGCGGGACTGGCCGAACAATCCGACGATATCACGGTCGTCGTGATCCGGGCGGACTAAGTAGGAACGCAGAACGATTTACCCGATCGGACCAATGTCTGGTACGCCCATAACTCCTTGTCAAAGCGTTGGTTACGCCAGACGCACCATCGGTTTCAGGGTCAATCCCCATGGCGAAACCGGGTCTTTCTTTCCTCGTTCCTACTTAACGACCAAACACAGTTTGGAACTGGGCCACGTCGTCGAGGTCCACGTCGCCGCCGCCGACCGCGATCGAATGCCCGGCACAGATTGGAACTGGTTATGCTATTCGGGGGATAGGGGGGTCGCAAGCGGACCTGAGTCTGAGTCGTCCCCAGCGCAAATTGTTAAAAAACCGTTACCCGACGGGTGACGAGCTCCTACTCCTGCAAATCGGGGCTCGGTGTACCGACCTGTATTTCGTATGCCCCGATATCGACGATCAGATTAGTACGCGCCAATTGCGCCAAATCTAACGGGATTTCCTCAGTCAAGTTTCCGTCCCAATCCAAATCGGGAACATCTTTCGACAACGAGAGTGCAGAATTCTGACCCTTGTTCTTGCACGGAGACCTTTCCGTCAGCCTGTAGTTGTCGGTCCCGGAGTCCACAAACTGAGGATCGACACTCAGATTTCCGGTCCCGGCCCACCCACCCTCTATATCGCTGTAATTTGCCAGCGTAGCAAACCCGGTTCGGTTGTAAATCTGGCTTCCGCCTTTCACGGCGGTGTTGTTCCACAGGATTGAATTTCGAACGGACGCCATAGCCTCATCGTCATGAATGGCGCCGCCATAACCGATCCTGGCGTGATTACTCACGATCGTGCAATTGATAAATGTCGGAACTCCAGAAACGTTGGCAAGTACAGCCCCTTCACCAGAAACGTTGTCATAGAACAGACAGTTTGCGAACATTGGCGTTCCGCCACGAAGGTAAACGGCACCGCCCGCTAGCGGCTTAACGGCGGTGCCGTCGCCGCTTCCGTTATCGTGAAATATACAATTCACAAAGTAGGGGGACCCCGTTCCGTGTATCGCCACAGCCGCCCCAAAGTGATCAGCGCGATTGTGATCGAACGTACATTGTGCGAATACAGCGCTGCTGTTCTGCAGCAATAGACCACCACCACCATCGAAGTCACCACCAGCACTTCCATTGGTGATGCGAAAGCCACGGAGCATCGTCGTCGGACCATTACTGTCGCTCAAGACGGCCTGTGCACCGGCCCCGTCGATGACGGTAGCGTTCGCGGTCGGATTACTCTGAGAGGCGGAAGTCTCGGTGCCTGCGAATCCCCCAATCATCCTGACGCCGTTTGCAAGGGTCACTGGCCCGTAGGTCCCGGCCTTAACCCATATTTGATCTCCGGACTGAGCCACCGCCAGCGCTCTTCCCAGCGTGCAAGCATCGGACCACCCGATGCACGTACCCTGGGTCGCGCCATCAGCCTTCGCATGCAGGGTGGCTGCGAGGCAGGAGGCGCTGCCCAACCCGAAAAGCATGGCAATGGTTGTAGATGAGACTATGTGATTCATCGATACTTTTCTCCTGTTCACGGTAGCGGTGCGCAACGAAAGCACTTATCAACGCAGGTCCCACCGACGCACCGGCCGATAACGCACGTATCCGGTGGGCCCGGTTCGCATGCGGTTCCGCAAATAGGCCTCGTTGAGCAAAAACAAGGTCCAGAATATTGATACCCCACTCCCTTGAGAGCGTCGACCTGCACAGAAATATGCAGAAAACTGTAGTCCGGCGCGACATCGATGACGTTGCCATGTAATAGTGCCCTTACCTTGATCGGCGCGCCAAATGCACTTTTGAACTTGTTAAGGAGAGCGCTTACGTCAATGAAGTCGGGCTGTGACACTGATGCGGCTGTGGGGTCTTGGAAAGGCTCAATGACGTCGCCCCAACGAGCCGTGCGAACGATCAGCGGGGTCGTACACGCGTTGACGCTCTGCAGAGCGACCTGAACCGAATACACCGAACTCGGTACGACCTCAGGACCGAACACGTGCAACAGCCCTACCGTGCTCCAATCACGGTAGTCGGGGTCGTCGCATTGCAACATCGACGCGTAGAACGGCGTGCCGCTGGACATGAGCATGTCCCGTAAATAGTTGAAAAAGAGCGGTTCTCCTTCGGAGCCTGCC
>ERZ1292630.4888-Hain-H41-02um-R3-4888-length-11216-cov-4_pt1 | contig 11216 bp, 9 predicted proteins | sample MGYA00564408_ERZ1292630 | MGnify/ENA primary metagenome ERZ1292630 (study PRJEB36523, sample SAMEA6512641) | groundwater metagenome | collected 2019-01-08 | study: AquaDiva: Metagenomics assemblies of 32 groundwater samples | reverse complement strand
GAATCTGGTCAATATTTTTAGTCGGCCGGTAATTGATGGCTTTGGTGATTTTAGTTAAATCCGGAACCCGGCGGAGCATATCTTCAAAACCGGATTCATAGGCCTCCTCGTAAGGGATATATTTAATAACCGATTTACTGCCGGTTTTTTCTTTAACCTTCCGGGCGAGTTCTTCAATCGTAATTTCCTGGTTACTGCCGATATTAAACACCTCTCCGACGGCTTGGTCATAATGAATAATTTTAATAATGGCTTCCACGATATCACTCACGTGGGCAAAACAGCGGGACTGCTGGCCGTTGCCGTAAACCGTAATCGGTTCGCCGGTCAGGGCCTGTTTGACAAAGCGGGGGATAACCATTCCGTATCGGCCGGTCTGCCGCGGTCCGACCGTGTTAAAAAGGCGTCCGATGACGGTCGGTGTTTTCTTTTCCCGCCAGTAAGCCAGAGCCAGGAATTCATCAATGGCCTTGGAGCAGGCATAACTCCAGCGGCCTTTGGAGGTCGGGCCGAGAACCATATCATCATCTTCGCTGAAAGGAATTTTGGTGCTTTTACCGTAAACTTCGGAAGATGAGGCGATAAAAACTTTTTTCTGTTTTTTGGAAGCGTGTTTTAAGACAATTTCTGTTCCGGAAATATTAGTTTCAATGGTTCGGACCGGGCTTTCTACGATCAACCGCACCCCGACCGCGGCCGCCAGATGCAGAACCAGGTCGCACTGGTCAACTAATTCAGCTGGTAGCGGTTCGTTAAAAATAGAATTTATGGTATAATGAAGTTTCGGATTGGTTTTAAGATGTTCAATGTTTTTGATTGAACCGGTGGAGAGGTCGTCAATTAAATAAACCTCGCCGTTTTGAGCAAGGAGCGCTTCGGCTAAATGCGAGCCGACAAATCCGGTTCCACCGGTAATGAGGTATTTCATATTATTATTTTGTTACACCTAAACTGGTCCGGATAATTTCTTCCAGTTCGTTTTGCGACTTCACGCCGGTGCTGCGTTCCACCAACTGGCCCTGTTTAAAAAATAGCAAGGTCGGAATAGCCATTACCTGATATTTGGTGGACATTTCCGGGTTATCGTCGGTATTGATTTTAGTTATTTTTAATTTTCCCCGGTACGATCCGGCGAGCGTTTCCATAAGCGGGGCCAGCATCCGGCAGGGGCCGCACCAGGGCGCCCATAAGTCAACAATGACCGGCAAGGTGGATTTGAGCACTTCTGTGTCAAAAACGCTATCGGTTATTTCTAATACGTTAGCAGACATTTTAATTCTCCATAAAAAATTTTATTCCGGTGAATTTTTTATATTATACATCAAATTTCTAACGGAGCAATATAATTTTTTTAGAGTCTCTAACATTTTAAAGTAGCTGCGACCCTTGTGGTCGCCTATTTAGGCGGGGACAAGCCCCGCCGCTACTCGCCAGAAGACGAGTCCGTCCTTTGGCGGACAATATACGCATTATTTTGTTAGACGCTCTTAATAAGATTCATTCTGGGTAATCCGGACTTCCCGGTAACTGCTGGCATCCAGTTCCTGTAAAAACCGGGACGGTTGCTGGAAGATTTCGTATAAAGCGCTTCTTTTTTCGCCGGCCAGAGGATAACATAAATAAAGTTTTTGTTTTGTTCTGGTTACGGCCACATAGAATAAACGTCGTTCTTCTTCCAGTTCCGATTCGGTCGTGTGCCGGGAATCCGGGAACCGGTCTTCCACTAATCCGATAACGAAAACCACCGACCATTCCAATCCTTTGGCCTGGTGGATCGTGCTTAAGATTAATCTGTCTGAGACCGATGGTTTAGTCCCGGCTCGGTGTTCTTCACCTTCCGCATTGGTCAGCAGGGTAATCCGGCTTAAAAATTTTTCCAGGGAATTAAACTGTTCGGCGAAAACGCTTAACTGCTTCAGGTCATCAATCCGGTCGCGGTAATCCGCATAATTGCCTTCCAGGTAATCGCGATACCATTCATCCAGGATAATATTAATTAAGACCGCCGGGTTGTCCTTGAGATTCGGGTTATCTATTTTATTGATTAATTTAACGAGTTCCTGCCAGCTTTTCATGGCTGCACCGGAAAAGCGCCGGGGACCGCTGGCCCGCCCGTCTCGTCCGGATGGGCGAGGTTTTCCAGAGGCGACCCGTTCTGGCGGGAGCGAGGCCGGGGCGGCGGACAAGTGCCTGTTTGCGTCCCGATCCGCCTCAGGCGGACCATCGGGACAGGCAGGCAGGGCCGATAGATTCTTAAGTTCTTTGATGGTCTTCCAGAGATGTTCTGCGCTGGCCGGTCCGATGCCGGGATAAAGCTTCAAGGCGCGCTGCCAGGCCAGTTCGTGGTTGAAGTTGGAAATGATTTTTAAATATGATAACACGTCTTTAAGATGGGCTTGTTCAAAAAAACGTAAGCCGGAACGGATTTCAAACGGCAGTTTCAGGTTGGCTAATTCCATCTGGAGTTCCATTGACTGGTAATGAGCCCGGTAAAGAACCGCCATCTGGTTCAGCGGTATTTTTTCCCGCCGGTGTAGTTCCAGGATTTCCTTGGTAACAAATTTTGCCTGGGCAAAATTATTATCAAGAATCACCAACTTGGGATACTCGCCTTCAGGGCAGAGCGCCTGCAGGTTTTTAGGAAACTGTTTGGTGTTGTGCTTGATACAGCAATTGGCCAGGCGCAGGATTTCCGGCGTGCTGCGGTAATTGGCTTCCAGTTTATAAATTTTCGCTTCAGGGTAACGGTTCGGGAATTCCATAATGTTGGTGAAATCCGCTCCCCGGAATGAATAAATACTCTGGGCGTCATCACCGACGACCGTTAAATTGCGGTGCACCCCGGCCAGCCGTTCAATAATTTCTCCCTGCAAATGATTGGTGTCCTGATATTCATCCACCAGGGTATAAATAAACTTACGGGCGTAAAAATCCCGCACGGTTTGATGTTCTTCAAATAATTTTTTCCAGTTCAGGAGTAAATCATCAAAATCCATCAGATTCTGTTTTAGTTTTTTAGCGGTATAAATATCAAAAATGCGGATGATATCGGCAGAAAATTTCATCAACTGGGGCGTGTCTTTCCCGATGGTTTCTTTAATCTCCCGGCCGGTATTAGCGGCATAGCCAAAAATACCGGCCAGAATGTTGCTTTTAGGGAAATTTTTTGGCGGCGTATCCAGTTTAATTGTTTTCAAAATGTCGTTAATTAAATCTTTAGAATCTTCCCGGTCCAGGATAGTATAATTATTTTGGTAACCGATTAATTTAGCGTGTTTCCTGAGGATAACATTTCCGATATGATGGAAAGTTCCGCCCCAGAAGTGCAGGGTTCGGACCGGCAGAAGATTGGCGACGCGGTCCAGCATCGTCCGGGCGGCTTTATTGGTAAAGGTCAGCAATAAAATAGAATCCGGATTAGTTCCGGTTTCTACCAGGCGGGCGACGCGGTAGGTAACGGTTCTAGTTTTACCGCTGCCCGGTCCGGCAATAACCAGCATCGGACCCTGGCCGGCCATGACCACAGCCAGTTGTTGGGGGTTAAGTTCCTGTTCGTAATTAACCCGTCCGGATAGACTAGTGGTGGGCCGGGGCGATATTTTAGAAAAATTTACGTCTGGCATATCCGGAATATTTATTAAGGTTTTGCTTCCGGTTTTGGTTCGGCCGTTGGGGTTTTGGGCGCTTCCTGTTTCGGCTGTTCGCCGGCCGGTTTTTCTTCTTTTACCACACCCATCAAAGCCCGCAATTTTTTGCCGGTCAGAAACCGGACTTTGCGTTGAGCGTGTTTAAGACTTTTTTTTAACTCTCTTAATTCTTTCAGGGATTTTTTTGCTTGCTTCCCTTCGCATACTTTGCCTTTTAAAACGGCAATTTTTTTCTGCAGGGTTTCGGTTCGGCTCGGCATATCAAATACCTCCTTTTAACAATGGATTACACTGATCCCGCTAAAGCGGGACGAATTAATCTGTGTAATTTCCGATGTTTACCACGGATGACACAGATCCCGCTAAAGTGGGACGAATTAACACTGATTAAATCAGTGAAATCCGTGGTTATTCTTTTCTTAATTTTTTCTTCAATAATTCGGATACTTCTTTTGGGACAAAGATATCAATCTGGCCGCCTAAACTGATGGCTTCCTTGATTAAGCGCGAACTGATATAAGAATATTTTTCGCCGGTCATCACAAAAACCGTTTCAATATCAGGCGCCAGGGCGCGGTTGGTTAACGCCATCTGAAATTCGTATTCAAAATCGGAAATAGTCCGAATCCCGCGCAGGATGAGATTGGTCTTTTTGAAACGGACATAATCAATTAATAATCCTTCAAAAGAATCAACCCGGACATTAGGCCATTTCGCGGCTAATTTTTTAAGCAATTCCACCCGTTCCGGTTTGGTGAAAAGCGGCACTTTCGCGGGGTTATCGGCTACGGCGACGATTAACCGGTCAAACATCCGGCGGCCGCGTTCAATCACGTCCAGATGACCGTTAGTCACCGGGTCAAAGGCCCCGGCATAAATGGCTTTACTCATATTATTCTCCCACAGATTAATTATCAGTGTAATCTATTTTTTAATCTGTGTAATCAGTTGATTAAACCCGGCCGATACTGCGATAGACAAACCCCAACTTTTTCATCTGCGTTGGTGAAAAAATATTGCGTCCGTCAATAATCGTCGGATGGGCCATATTTTTTTTGAGGCGCGGTAAATCCAGTGTTTTAAACTCAGGCCAGTCGGTCGTAATAACCAGGCAATCGGATTGCCGGGCGGCCTCATAAGGGTTCCGGCAAAAGATAATCTTTCCGCCGCCTCGGCGGGGCAAGTTAGGTAGAACCGCTCGGGCCGGGCCCATTGCTTTCGGGTCATAGACTTTAAGTATCGCGCCGCGTTCGCTCAACCGGCGGGCGATGTCAATTCCCGGCGATTCGCGGATATCGTCCGTATCCGGTTTAAAAGATAATCCCAGTAATCCAATCCGTTTGCCTTTAATGACCCAGAGTTCGTTTTCAATTTTTTTGATAAACCGGTCGCGTTGTCCCAGATTTATTTTTTGAACTTCCTTAAGTAAATTAAAATCATAACCGATATCTTCTGATATTTTAAAAAAAGCATTAAGGTCTTTGGGGAAACAATATCCGCCGTAACCGATACCGGCATTCAGGAAATGAGGGCTGATTCTTTGATCCATTCCCATTCCTTTGGTTACCTGCGTAACATCGGCCTGAACCAGTTCGCAGATAATAGATAGGGCGTTGGCATAAGAAATTTTAAGGGCCAGGAAGGCGTTGGAAGCATGTTTAATAAGTTCGGCGCTTTTCAGGTCGGTTACGATTACCGGCGCATTAAAATCACGATAAAGTTTACGCATCACCTCTTCTGCTTTTTTGGATTCCACGCCCAGGACAATCCGGTCCGGGTGCATCGTGGTTTGAATGGCCACTCCTTCCTGGAGAAATTCCGGATTGGAGACCAGATCAAAAGAGGCATCAGCCGGAGCGTATTTTTTTATGACGGCTTTGATTTTTTCGCCGGTGGCCACCGGGGCGGTGCTTTTTTCGACAATGACCGTATAACCTTTCAGGTTCGGGGCAATGGTTCGGGCGACATTTTCCACCTGGGTTAAATCGGCGGCGCCGTCCGGACCTAAAGGCGTCCCGACCGCAATAAAAATCACTTCGGCGCCCTGAACCGCCGTTTTGATATTAGTTGAAAAAAATAATCTTTTTTTTCGGCAATTGTTCCGGACGATTTCTTCCAAGCCCGGTTCATAAATCGGTATCCGGCCGGCTTTAAGAGCCGCGATTTTCGGCCGGTTGTTATCGACACAGATAACCCGATGTCCTTTTTCAGCCAGGCAGGCGCCGGTAACTAATCCGACGTGTCCGGTTCCGATCAGCGTAATTTTCATAATATTTCAATCCCGCCAGAGCGGGAACCGATCCCGATAAAATCGGGAATCCCGTGTTCAAAAACTGGTGGTGATAGTTTTCGGACCGATTCCTTTGGGAATTAAAGTAAGATAAAAAGTTTTTTCATCCTTTCCGCGGTCAACCTGCACGGAAAATTCCAAAAAAAGTTCGTGCAGGTCCCGGCGGAACACATAAGCCCGATTGATTAATCTCTTTTCTTTAAAATCGTATTGTTCAGAGGCAATAAATTGCCATTTTTCAATCGGCGTACAGGAAACGCTTACTCCCAGGGCATTAGTGCTATGTTTGATATAACGTTCGGTTAATCCGATTGACCAGCCGGCGTAAGGTTGTAAATTAACACTTCCATTAAAAATTTCAAGATTTTTTTCATAAGTATTGTATTCGGAATTCAAACCCAGAGAGAAAGGCTGGTTTGGAGTAAAAGACAGGTCAAGATGGAGATTAGAAACGCGGCGTTTAGAAAAAACCCAATTATTATCGGGGGAAAGAGTAATCCAGTTCATCGGAGAGAGATAATTATTATAATTTTCCGAAACGGTATCCCTTTCGGCCCTGGGGTAATATTCCAGGGCCAGGCCGAAATCAAGAAATTGCCAGGGCGAATCGTTAATGGTGGTTTTAAAACGGTTTCTTATTTCAAAATAATTTTCGGTAAAGCGGTTAATTCGGTCCAGCGAATCAAATTGTAAAAGTTCCGCAGACGGCGTGCTGGCCTGGAAATTATCGGTCTGCCGGGCATCAAACGAGATAATATGAGATAGTTGATTGATACCCAGGGTTTTATTCTGTATGTCAAAGACGCGGTAAAATTGCGTGAAAAATCTTAAACCGCCGGAGGTGACCGTCCGGTTGATGGTTTTATCTTCAATCGTTCCTTTTTCGTAAGTCGACCAGCGCCAGGAAGCGAAAGGCATTGTTTTAATAAAACCTAATTGATACGGCCAGGAAAATTCTGTTAGAAAATCCGTCCGCCAGATTTGGGAAGCGTCCTGATTTAATTGCTCGTCATATTGTTTGCGAAGATTATCCGTTTGCAGGGAGCCGGAGAAATAAACCGGCCGGGCCGGGCCTAATAAGTGCAACGGTTCATTAATAATCTGGTAAGTTGCCTGAGGCAGGTATTCCGTCTGGGTCTGGAAATTATTAAGCCGGGCGCGTTCCAGCAGAGTCCCGCCCCGGTTCTGGTTAAGATGTCTCAAATAGACGTACGATTCCTGTTCCTTGCCCTCTTTGGCTTCCTTTTCAAAAAATTCCAGCAGAAGATGCCGGTCGCTTAACCACGATGTTTCCGTATCCAGCCGGAATTGTTCGTTTAAATAATGGCGGTGGAATGTTTTAACGCGGTTTCTTTCCGATTTTTCCAGCGGGATGAATTGCCGGTCATACGCGATATCCGGGTCCGGTCCTTTATCCTTGATATAATATCCCTTAAGAAAGCCGTGATAATTTTTCCAGTCATAATCAAGTTCCGGTTCCCAGGTCGTCCCCCGTTTCTGGAAATAGGTTGTTTTTATTTCCAGGTCGCCCCATTGTTGGGTAACGGGTTGGTCGTATTTATCTTTCAGGATATGGCCGGTTTCGTCCCGTTTATATTTATTTAGATTCAAACCGGCTACGATCTGAACCGTATTACCAAACCGTTTGGTTTTTTCGAATTTGATTGACCTGACGAAAGGGTCATTGCCGATGACTTTGCGGTAATAAGGCCAGTAAAAGAAAGGAATACCTTGAACCATCGGGAAAATATGGTGGAAAATGAGACGTTTATTTTTTTCGTCGCTGATAAACCAGGTTCTTTTGACAAAAAACTCATAATGGGGCTTTCCGTGAGTGCAGGTGCTGACTGATGTATTTTTGGCGATCAGGGTGGATTTATTTATTTGGTAAATCGTTTTAGCTTTGATAATAACGGGAATAGATTCCGGTTTGGTTTGTCCTTTTTCGTCCGTGTAAACCGTTTTAATTTTAGCATTAATAATGATACCCGTGTCATTTTTAAAATTAAAATAAACCTGGTCTGCCGTTATTTGGTCCTGGCCGATGGTAACTTTAACGTTACCTTCAGCGTAAACTTCCTCGTAAATAAGTTGTTTTTCTGAGTTGCCTGGAGCGGATGCCTCTTCTGATTTTTGCTCCTTTTTCCAGCCGATGAAACTATCAGCGGTGATAACCCGTTCGGCCTGGTAGAGTTCCACCTGTTCAAGAGAGATAAATTCAAAGCCGTTTTCTTTCCAGACTTTACCGGTTCGCTGAAAACGAATATAAGCGGCCAATTTAGTTTCATCCTTTGATGTTTCGGGCGATTTTTTTTCTTCGGCGTCCGATGAAACAATGCCGAGCAGTCCCAAAACTATGAGAAAAATGAAAATCTTATATTTTTTTAACATAAAAATTAACTGACTGCAGTTAATTTTTATCATTATAGTAAAAAAACACTGAGAGTCAAACAAAAGGGTTTTATGATAATCATTGAGCGAAGCAAATTTTGCTTGACCATGTTAGGGATTGACGTATAATGACAACGATTTGTTGTTGATGCTCCCGTAGCTCAATGGACAGAGCACTGGCCTCCGGAGCCTGGGATACAGGTTCGACTCCTGTCGGGAGCATTTTTTTCAGCCGGTGATTGAGTCGTCTTTGGCTGAATCGGAATCCGGAAAAGTTTCGTTTTAATAAAAGTTTATTTGCTCTGTTGAGAACCTTCTCTGGATGTAGCAGCGACGATATGAAACGAAATCAATAATCTTTGCAAAATAACAGATTCCGTTAAAATCCTACAAAGAATCCGAGACTGTGGAATTGAAGAAGTCCACGTCGGAGTTGAAAGAAGTAATTATTTCCATCTCCGCAATCCTTAATAAACATCAAAAGGGTGAGGTGTATTTCGGGATTAAGAATGACGGGACGGTGGTTGGTCAAACCATTGGTAAGGATACCTTGAGAGATATTTCAAAGACCATTTCCGATAATATTGAGCCCAAGATTTTCCCTAAGATTACCACGGAGAAAATACAGGGTAAAATCTGCATCGCGGTCAGATTTACCGGTTCGGAGATTCCCTATTTTGCCTATGGCCGGGCTTATATCAGGGTCGGCGATGAGGATAGGAAACTCACGGCTAAGGAATTGGAAAATATAATCATCAAGAAGAATAAGGATAAATTACGATGGGATACGCAGGTCTGTAAAGAGGCGAAATTTTCCGACATCAGTTCGGCGAAACTAAAATCGTTCCTGAAGATAGCCGGATTAAGATACGATAATTCTAAGAACGCTTTTACCAAACTTAAACTTATTACGGATGGTAAGTTATTTAACTCAGCGGTGATCCTGTTTGGTAAGAAACCACAAACCTTTTTTCCTAATGCCCGGCTCAGATGTGCGGTTTTTGGCACCACCGATACCTCTTTCACCATAGATATGCAAGATTTTGAAGGAGATTTGTTTTATCTCGTTGAACAGGCGCAGGAATATATCCTGAAGAATATCCATATCGGGATGAGATTGGAAGGATTAAGACGGGTTGATGTGCCGGAGATAGATAAAGAGGCATTCCGCGAGGCAATCATTAACGCCTTCTGCCACCGTGATTATTATGAATACGATTTGGTTAATATTGCCGTTTTCAAGGACCGGGTGGAAATCCGAAATCCCGGATTGCTTTACGGCGGTTTGACCATTGAACAAATCAAGCGCGAAATGGTTTCGGAAAGACGCAATGAACTGATTGCCGAATTATTCCATCGGGTGCATTTTATAGAAAAATGGGGACGGGGGATTAAGTTGATATTATCAAAAGAACCGGCTACCGATTTCAAGGAAATAGGCAGGCATTTTATTACGGTGTTTAAGAGGCAGGGTCAAAAAGAGAGAGGGCCGAAAACTGTGGAGAAAACTGTGGAGAAAATTTTATCCCTGATTAGAACTAATCCACGAATTAATCAGAAGGAACTAATGAATAAAACCAGATTAACTCGTCGTGGCGTTGAGTGGAATCTAAAGAAACTTAAAACTGAAAAGCAAATCCGTCGTATTGGTCCGGACAAAGGCGGTTATTGGCAGGTAATAAAACGAGATGCTTAAAAACCAGCCTTATGAAATTGCCTACCAGCAGGCCCTGACCCAATTAAATAAAATGAACCTGGATGACGCGGCTTTTAACAGCAGCGTCAAACTTGAAAATGAGGGGTTCAGTTTTGAATGGCTGGGTGAGGCGGTCCGGATTGAAAATAAAGGGCAAAGAATTATTTATCTTAAAACAGTTCAGGAACCGAAAATCGCCGAAAAAATAATCTTGCTTCATTATTTAATTACCGCTGATGGGAGCCCGTTAACCCGGCAGGAAATTACTTTTGAAAATATCCCCGGGGCAGGTTTTTATGGGCCGACTTTTAACGCCCGCACCAGAAACCAACTTTTACGTGTTTTTAAAAATAATCTGGAGCGATTCGCGCAAATTATTGTTTCTTTTTCCGGCCGGGTTGAAGGAGTTTTTGAACCGGGCAAAAGCCCTCAGGTGCGGATTAAAATTATGGCGTTCCCCTGCGTGCCGATTAGTTTTATTTACTGGCGGGGTAATCAGGAAATGGAACCCGAAGGGACCGCGTCCAGCGAACCCGAAGTGACCGCGTTTAGCGAACCCGATTTGCAGATAGTCTATGACGCCGGTATTACTCATTACCTGCCTCTGGAAGATATCGTGATTTTGACCGAATTATTGGCCCATAAAATTATCAAAATGGCTTGAAAGTTATAACGGATGTCAATCAAAACTATCGCCAAAGGCGATCCGCCTTCCGCTCCGCCTAAGGCGGAAGGCGGAGCGGAAAGTTTTGAGTTACAGTTAAATAACAATTTATTTCGGTTTATTCTTTTCCCACCAGTCGTAACACTGTTTCATAATACTGTCTTTTAATTCCTTGGGAACTTCATCTGGTGTAAATTTCTGTCCGCCCGCCAGTGTTTGAACGCTGTCCAGAATAGAATTAAAAGCAATGAAATCTTTTTCCGTTTCTAATAATTTAAGCAATTCCGGAATCACCACCCGGTCCTGCATCTGTTTTAAAAACTCCAGCATCCGCGGTCTCGTTTCCGGCGTGGCCGTTTTTAATAAGTTTAATAGAGTCGGCGTAATTGAGGGGTCGCCTTTATACCGGGGGAGCGCGGCAAAAATCCGGTCCCTGATTTGCGTGTCTTTTTCCGAATCTAACATCGTTAACATTATCGGCAGCAACCGTTTTTCCTGAAAATAATCTGATAGAATTTTCATTATTTC
>ERZ1292630.4887-Hain-H41-02um-R3-4887-length-11219-cov-5_pt1 | contig 11219 bp, 12 predicted proteins | sample MGYA00564408_ERZ1292630 | MGnify/ENA primary metagenome ERZ1292630 (study PRJEB36523, sample SAMEA6512641) | groundwater metagenome | collected 2019-01-08 | study: AquaDiva: Metagenomics assemblies of 32 groundwater samples | reverse complement strand
TGACTTATATATTTTTAAATACATATCGTCGTCATATTCATTTTTACGAACACTTAAGCTATTTTTAACAAGTGTCACTAAATTTTCCATATTTTACTTTGCGCGATTGATTAATAAAAATATCAAATTATGGATCTCATTTTTTGAGAAATGTATTGCTCAACCTAAATATTTTCTCACCCTGAAGGGTGAGAAAATAAGTATCTAAAAATGGAATACGACGACAGATGATACATCGCCGTAATTTTGTATAATTATACTATCTTCGTATCTGTATACATTAGTTTCGCCATCACCATTTTGATAATTGTAAGCAGTATCGATAAATCCATATTGTATAATACCATTTTCATAAACGTAATAGGTGATGCCTTCACTGTTATGGCCTATGGTAATCCACGTATGACTTACGATGCTAACATCGATAATGATATTGTAATCGGTTTCATTTTGATCATATTCCATTTTTTCTAATAGGGCCTCGTCAAATCCTAGCTCTACTAAACTCATTTCTTCGGTTTGTTCAAACGGATATAAGTCTATCGATGTTACCGTATTGTACTTATTTTTACCTACAATTTGTAAATCGTCATTAATGTTTTGATTCATCTGATCCAATGTGATACATTTAACACTTCGCCAGTAACAGCATTCGCACGCGTCTTCAAGAGAACATGTTAAATCGTTACTACAACATATTAACTCTTTCTCTAGTTTAAATACTACTAGCGGATCTGTCGAGTCTAATCTATTCGCAACAAATTTTAATTTATCAGGGTCTACGTTCCAATAATGTTTTAAGAATGATCTAAATATATCTAAATATTCTTCGTCGCCGTATTCATTTACACGATCTCCTAGTGAAGTTTTCACGAGTGTTATTAAAGTTTCCATAGTCGACAAAATAATACATGGTGTCGAGATTTTTTTCTCATTTTTTTTAGAGTATTTATCTCTAAAAAATGAGAAAAAAATCTCGCGTTTATAATAAAAAGTCGCAGATCGCAATTCATACATAGATGTCTACTGGTGCTGAATTATTAAAGTTGCTCAAAACCCACGAAAAATACAAAGGTAAAACGGATTACCAAATCAAAAAAGAAATAGGTGGTAAAAAACCTGCTATAGTCGAGCAACTCCGTAAAGAGGCTGTTAAATTAGAATTATTCGAGGCGTCCGAACCTAAAAAGAAATCTAAGAAAGCTTCTTCGCCAGAAAAGAAGACATCTAAGAAAGCTTCTACACCAGAAAAGAAGAAATCTAAGAAAAAGTCTAAAAAATGCACTTACAAATCAGGTCAGCAAGTCACAATAGTTACCATAAAAACATTAGAAGATGAAAGGTTAGGATATGAGCCTAGTTTTTATACTGTCATTCCTGGTTATGAACGCGGAACAGATACCAAAATGATCGATAAATTTATCAATTCTATCGATCCGCTCGTTAAGAACTATTTAAAGTCCATGCAAAAAGAAGATCCGTCATTTACAAAAGAAATGGCTGATAAAGAGTATAATAGTGTAATTACAAGAAGAGGATACATATCAACTTATCCATATCACAAATACATTTACGCATTAGATGTACATACAGCTAATTTATTTTAAAGACACCTATCATTAAATTTTTAACCTCCAAAATTAAGGTTAAAAATGTTGATGCCGGAGATACTTTTATGCTCGCCTTATGGGACGTTGCTGGCCAAGAACGGTTTGGGAATATGACCCGAGTTTATTACAAAGAGGCTTCTGGCGCGTTCGTTATGGTAGACGCTACAAAAGAGGCCACTATTGATGGTGCCAAAAAATGGAAGAATGATTTAGATGCTAAAATCGACTGGGGTGCTATTTATGATCATAAATGGATTTCTACGTGGCAATCTCCGGTTATTTTGCTAGTAAATAAGACAGATTTAGCAAACGAACAAGGGTCATCTGACTTTTATAATAAATTTTGCCAAGACAACGGATTTCAAGGATGGCTGCCCATTTCTGTGAAAAACAATATAGGAATAGATTTAGCCTGTAATGCGATGATTGAGATTTGTAAAAACGCTAAACCTAAGGAAAAATATATTAAAAAGTGTGAACAGAATCCACGAGTTACAATATCTGAAACTATACATCCTACAATTGAAAAACTTGTCCAGGAAAATCCAGCTCAAAAAGCTATCACTAAGTTTTTGTCTGATGTGTTTTCAGTAATTACTGAAAACACTGGTGAAGTTACTAACCATGAAAAAATTATGGCCATACAATTGGTTCTTTTCTCAATCTATTTTGTCCCACTTGCGACAGAGCTAAAAGCGTTAACCACTAAAAATACTAAAAATGTTAAATTTATGAGCATTCTTAAAAGTATTCATGAAATTATAACGGATAACACTAATGATGATGAAAAACTTACGCTCATCACTAATTATATCCTAGATTATGGATATACTATGCTGAACAATTCGCGAGTGTAAGCGATGATATACTTTTCCAATCTTTTTACAGATTGGAAACCCTTAACCGATATATCGGTTACAAATATGATATTTAACAAGAACACCCATTATATTCTACGGTAGGTTCAGTAAACTTGACATGGTCATCCAAAACTATGACATCTTTTTTTAATGTCATAATTTTATTCGCACATTCATGCATGGCTTTTAATAAATCGGCGGACCCGTCGCCTCTTTTAGCGGACATATACACATAATGACTAACTATATCGGATATGAGGGATCTTTCTATCTTTTTTCTAATCATTATATCAATTTGTTCGATATCTTCTTTAGATACTAAATCTGCCTTATTTCCAACGATAATAACGAAACAATCCGATAAGTTATAGAGTTGTTCAACATAATGGTCTATGGATAGGACGCTCTTTTCGTCGGATAGATCAAAAACGAATACGAGTATACTCGATCCTCTAAAATACATAGGTAGAAGAGAGTGAAATCTGCATTGTCCCGCTGTATCCCATATTGCGTAGTTTATACCGTCTTGTATGATCCTAGTAAAGCTAACACCGATGGTGCACTCTTCGCTATTGAAGGTATTGTTTTTAATCCTCGAAATGACACATGTTTTACCAACTACACTGGAACCAAAGAAAGTAGTTTTAAGAGCATTGTTTATATTTGATTGTTTGCTCATCTTTTTTACGAGTTGGCAATATCAAAAAATACCAGTTAAATGTACTTAAATTACACTTGAGCTTTTTTCTAAACTGTATACAGTTTAGAAAAATATAACGAGATGTGCTGATTATTTTTGATAACTGGTCTATTATTTTGAATAACGAGTATAGTTATGAGCAATATCTTGGCGTATGTCGGTCGGTAAGATTAGATAATTTAATTCTACGTTTCTCGTAGTGTTAAATGGTGAACGAAGAGCGGCCGAATTCGGGGTAGGATAGTCTTTTAAGTATTTAACTACAATCGATAAAATTGTATACATCTCAGCGACCATTAATAGAGGATTATCATAAAAAGATACAACATTACTTTTTGGGCGCCTTATAGTTTTAATAGGAAAATAATGAGTCTCGTTAGGTCTTGGGTCACCTGTGTAATAGGGTTCCACGGTATTAATATCGAATGTGTCGGCGTTAACCGAACTTAAAGGAGATGGTAAAATGACACCAACGCATAAAGTAACCTCTTCAATTTCTGATGGGTCAAAACATGGGATAGTGATACTTTCAAATACATCGCCGCTCCTAGCTATATTTATCCTATTATTTTTACTGAGGGATTTGCGATCGGTATATCGAACATCGTTTATATCTAAACCCATAGATTGGGCTTCACATAGTTTAGTAAGGGCCTCCGTTGGAGTATTATTTTGACAGGTTGGACTAGTCTTGAAAGTTTTACATAATTGAGTAATCTTGTCAGAAGAGTAAAAATCTTCATACGTTTTAGCTGTTTTTTGTGTTAAAATATTAAGCGTTGTGAGCATCTTCTTACGAGTGATTCAGTTGTAGATCTTTGTATTGAGATGTTATTCATGTAGATATATTTATTTAAGACAGAAAAAATTGGATTTATATCTCAGACATTTGGCATACCCAATCGTTATAAAGAAATTAATCTGTAAATATAAATGAAAAAGAAAACACGAACAGATATTTGCACGTATAATAACTGCAAAACTCAGGCTAATTTTAATATGCCTGGAGAAATAAAAGTTTTATACTGCAGCTCTCATAAGTTAGATGGTATGATAAATGTCAAAAATAAAAAATGCAAACACGCTGGGTGTATGTTTGAACCTCAATTTAATTTTTTAGGAGAGAAAAAAGGTATTTATTGCAGCGCGCACAAAGAAATTGGCATGGTTAATGTTCGCTGTAAAGTTTGTAAATATGTCGGATGTCGGTCTAGTCCGACGTTCAATACTCCCGGTGAAAAAACAGGCATTTACTGTAATACTCATAAGGAAGAAGGAATGGTAAACGTTACACGTAAAAAATGTTTATTTGGTAATTGCGAAGTGTATCCAGTATTTAATCTAGCTACAGAAAAATCAGGTATATACTGCAATGAGCATAAATTAGAAGGGATGATTAACATTACCAATAAAACATGCTCGCACGAAAAATGTACGACTCGCCCGACATTTAATTATAGCGACCAAAAAGGTGCCCTGTTTTGCGCACAGCATAAAAAAGATGGTATGGTCGCAGTGACGCATAAGAAATGCTCTCAAGAAGGATGTTTAGTTAAACCGTGTTTTAATGTACCCTCAGAAAAAATAGGCATTTACTGTAGTAAACATAAAGAAGTTGGCATGATTAATGTTACATGTAAAACATGCGCATACGATGGCTGCAGCACAAGACCGTCTTTTAATTTACGAGAATGCACTGAAGGATTGTACTGTTTTAAGCATAAAAAGGAAAATATGGTTAATGTTGTGAATAAAACGTGCGAATATGATGGATGTAAAACAACACCTGCATTTAATTACGAAGGAGAAAAGGTCGGTAAATTTTGTTTTAATCATAAAAAGGAAAATATGGTTAATGTTGTGAGTAAAACGTGCAAATATGATGGATGTAAAACTACTCCAATATTTAATTATGTAGGGGAAAAGACCGGTAAATTTTGTTTTAATCATAAAGAGGATGGTATGATAGACGTTAAAAACAAAACAATATGCGCGCATGAAAAATGTAATATCCGCGCTAATTTTAATACACCAGGCGAACCGAAAGGATTATTTTGCTCCGTTCATAAAAAGGAAGATATGGTTGACGTGACACATAAAATATGCGCATTTAAAGGATGTAATAAACAGCCGTCATTTAACGACGCAGGTGAAATTAAAGATGCATTTTGTGTTGATCACAAAAACATAAATATGATTAACGTGAAAGATATACATTGCATACATGATGGTTGTGACATATTTCCATCCTTTAATTATATCGGAGAGCACTTGAAGTTATATTGCGCGAAGCACAAATTATTAAATATGGTTAATATTACGGTTAAGCATTGTATATACGAAGGTTGCACCACTATACCCGTATTTAACCACAAAAAAGAATCCACAGGAGCTTATTGCTTAAAACATAAATTAAAAGATATGGTTAATGTCGTAGATCGCACATGCTTACATCCTGAATGCGATACGAGTCCTTTGTTTAATTTTTCCACAAAAAAGACAGGTATTTACTGTTCTAAACATAAATTAAAAGATATGGTTAATGTCGTAGATAAATTATGCGAATATGAAGGATGCAGTACAAGAGCAGGATTTAATATGTCTACAGAAAAAGCCATTTATTGTTCAATACATAAGTTGGGTGGTATGATAAACGTGAAAGATAAAAAATGCAAGTACGAGGGATGCGAGACTTACCCAGTGTATAATATTCCTGGTAAATTAACAGGTGTTTTTTGCTTAAAACATAAAGAAGCTGATATGATTAACGTAAAGGATAAAAAGTGTAAACATAAAAATTGCGACAAAACCCCTGTGTTTAATACCGGTACGGAAAAGACAGGGTTGTACTGTTCTGAGCATAAGCTGCCTGGGATGTTAGATATTAGGCACAAAAAATGTCAATCAAAAGGATGTAAAGGCGAAGCTATTTTTGGTCTGATTGGTACGAGACCGCAATATTGCAGTGATCATAAAATGCGAGATATGATAAACATTAGGTTGGAGAATAAATGCGATATTCTCGATTGTCAAAACGATCACGAATTTGTTATAGACGACCAAAAATACTGTTTATTACATTGTCCTGATAAATCTCGTGAAATAGCGCTTAAACGAAAATGCAAATATTGTGACATCGAAGAATCGTCTAAATATGTGTGTAAAGATTGTCTTAATATCCAAAATAAGAAGGAATGGATGGTTGTTCGTCATATTAAGAGACATATAGATACTCCATTTATTTATAATTCCAGTAAAATGTTGAATGACTCGTCCAAAAAGAGACCAGATGTTTATTTTGAACTTGGTAATCATTGTGTAATAATCGAAATCGATGAAAATCAACACAAACCGTATGATGATATTTGCGAATGTGCGAGAATTAACGATATCGTTAATAATAGAAAGATCATGTTCAATGAAACTGAAGGTAGATCCGTCATAATTATTAGATTTAATCCTGATAAAATTTATAATAAGAAAAAAGAGGTAAAAATACCGCTAACCATAAGACTCGATAATCTCATTAAAACAATTAAAGAAGAACTCATAAAAGAGTATGATGAATTCTGCGTACTATTAATACAGATGTATTACGACGATGCACACGCTAAGTACCAAAATATTAAAATAGAAGACATAACAGATTTAGTTGTATTGTAAACTAAATCACATTTTTCTTACATACTAAATGTAAGAAAAATAGTATTTACATCTCTGAAGTCAGAGAAAAACTTTATTGCGTTCTTTTCGTACTAGCCCCGTACGCTGTTGATAGCCTAGCATACCGATCACCACCCACTTCGCGTGAAAATGAAGCTGGGGAACAGTACTCAGCTGATGGTGGTGGCATAGGATAAGCACATCTTTGCGCGCCAGCTGATGATAATCTGGCAGGAGCAACTGGACCAGACCAGGAATTTGGTAACATAAATTGAGGACCTTGTGAAAGATTCATATTAAATATTCTAATACTTTATAAGTGTCTGTTATTAGTCAAACAATAAAAAAAATTGCGTTTTTTTGGAAATTTATGCGCACATTAATTATTTGCTCTGTAATATAAAAAATTAAAACATTGTGATCCATTCTTAATGAAAATTGACAAATTATATTGAAATTCTTGTAAATATTATCGAGTTATCGAAATTCATTAATAAAAATAAGTCGCTGATGGCATTTTTAATTGGTATAGTAGGAGCGGTGGGGACTGCATATTTAGTATCTGAAACTAAAGAGTGGTGGGACAAAACCACTAAACCTATTTATGATAAAATAGAAAAAGAAAACAAAGATTCCGAGGAAAGGATTATCGAGCAGTTACGTCAAGAGCGAGTTTCCCGAACGAAAAATATGCGTAATACTCACGATACGATTAGAAGGCAATATAATATTAAAAAACATGGTTCTACCATTACATTAGTTAATAATTGCGAAGAGTTATGTTATGTAGTATTCGTTAATCATTACAGCGCTTCCAATAAGGACGAAGCTGTCACATGGGCAAAAAAATGTATCGACATGGATTACTTTGATGGTCAAGTATTAAATAAAACAACCACCAAAAAGATCACTATTGGATGTAGCAACGAGTATGACATAATTAAAGAAGAAATAGATGAATACTTTGTTGTATTATGTATTGAAAATACATTTATCGTTTTGGATGATACTGATAAATATACCAATGTTATAAAAATTCGCAACAGGTTTGATTTAAAAAGCACGGATGTTTATATTGGTTGTAAAGCGTGGTAAAGATCAAAAATCAACACACACACATAGAATTTAACGAAATTCTCTTTTCCATATCCCCGCGGGGATATGGAAAAATCTAAAATTAACTGTCTACTTAGTTAATCTTAGTTTTCTATTAATTTCAGTAACAGTATCACTCGTGTTAAAAATGTCTGTATTAAGTATTACGTCAAAAAAAGGGTAATTATCAAGAGCCGTTTCAGATTCGTGATCTAAATTTCTTTTTGAATGTAATCGGATATTCTTTGGGTCTCCTTCTAATCTGATCAAAATACCGCCTTTAGCTCTTATCCTATCCGCTTCATTTGGATATCTAACATCATCAATTACCCATCGCGAATTTTCATCAAATGCAGAAAATAAACTATTTACCCACGCATCAGGGTTTATTTCGCGGCCTTTTGTACCCCACGTTTGAAATAACTCACCGACCGTCATATTCCACTCCTCTACGTATACATTTTTATCATCACTGCTTCTCATATTTTCAATGGGAATACCTGTCGAAATACTTGTAACTTTTCTTACATTTTCAGCAAAAGAATTTCGTTTGTATTCTGGACGAAGAATATTTAAAAATAATGCTAAAGTGCTCTTACCGCTGCCAATTTTACCGCTAATCCCTATCAAATTATAATCCGTGATAGACTTCATTTTCAGATATTATATTCTGATATTAGTGAGTTGTGTCATTCTTTTTAAACACTTTTTTGTTATAAGATACTGTGCAAGAACAGATCTTTCTGATTCATTCATAATATTTTTATGAGCGTTTGGAAAAAATAAGACCGAATTTTTAATCCTCATAGGATTAAAAAAATAAAAATAATATACTCATACGTATGAGTATCCGGTTAGTTTGTTTGCTAATACCATGAATCGTATAATTATACAGTATTTTACCGTATCCACTCTTCATTTGTATCTAATTTAGTATTATCTATCGTAGTTTTGTGATGAAACCAGTGATGTCCAATAAGCTCTCGTTTTATAGGAAATTTCTTGGAAAATTCCACAATTTCAGTTATACTCTCTGGATTTTTCATGTGAAGCTGGTCATCTCTATAATATTCTGCAAACCCTGCCGTGACGTCATAAAATGGTATTAACCATAATAATTCTTGACAACATGGAGGTTTAAACTTATTTCCGTCAAAAATATAGTATATTCCCGATTCTGTCATTCTAGTGACGATAGTTTGTATGGCAGGTTCACTATCTTTTAATAAATTGCACAACATACGTTCGTCGTCGCCTTTTTTTGCGCTACAAGGCTTAATGTATTTTTGCTCGTTTAAAAAATGACCCTTGACGCAAATACCACCACCCATTACATAGTCTGGCCTCATATAATGCTCTCTATATTTTAATACTTTACAAGTTGAATTATTAAGCCAGTCGTTAACACGGTCAGCATCAGGTTTTGAAAGAATACTGTCGATATCTCTTACTATACACACTGATACATTAGGATCGAATAAAGGTCTATATCTTTCATTTATAGAAGGATAGCCTTCGCGTACGGGTAACATCTCTATCGCAGGAGTACCATTATTACATATATTTTCGATATACGTTTTAATTATTGGAAAACAAGATAAACCTTTTGCATCATAATACAATCTACACTGCCACCCAGGAAACCACCATCTTGCGGCTCTTTGATTACATTTAAGACCTACTAAATACTCACCTAATCTGCTAATATTTTCGAGATTAACGAAAAAGCACCAACTTATCACTTTTGTGTCCATAAATATATACGAATACTCGTAATTTTTTAAGGATTACTACAAAGAAATTTCATTTTTTTCGAACCAAAAGGATGTTTATTCTTACAAAAATTGTGTAACGGATCATATAAGAATGAACCCTATAATTGTAATTACAGTTGGTATTTTTATATGCATACTAGGCGTATTAATATATAATAAAAAAGAATATTTTTCATCTTATAACTTCGGCTTTCCAACTTGGAACGCTCTAAATAGGTCACAATACGGTGTTACGGCAGGATCGGGTAATTTAAATCCTTATGCTTTAACTTACCCGTATAATATATACAATTGGAGCAATCCAATTGTTCCTTACAGACCATCTTACAATCCGTTTTTAGACCGTTTACCTTCAAGGTTCCAGATTTCCGACGATTTTGACTGCTATCCTTCTTCAAGAAGGTGTGTAAGAGGATTTGGCCGTATCGGAAGGCAGTGTTGTAGGCGTACTGATACTATGGGGTATTTTTGAGTGTATAAAAATGAGAAGCTAAGATGGTTTGATGTTTTACTACTTCATAAAGTAGTAAAACGGTACAGGTACAAGTTATGAAAATAATCGATTGATTATTTCTTTGGCTGTGTTGTTTTGTACGAGCAATCGTCCTTCGCGTTCAATGATATTTCCAAGTTCGTTAAAAAATATTAAAGTAGGAATAGTTTTAACATTGTATTTCTCGCGTAAAGTTTGCTTTAGATCCCCTTCGTATAAAATGGACAACCAGGGTTGATCTTTAAAATAATCTTGATATACTTCGACAGTTTTATCAGACGGAATTAAAATGATCTCTAAACCTTCGCGTGTTAGTTCGTTTATTTCATCGTATTTTTCTGCTAATATAGGCGTAAATTTCTTACACGGCGGACAGTAACTAGCTGAAAAATAGAGAGCCGTTACTTTTGCCAAAACGTGACTTGTATTAAAAATATGACCATTACGGTCAATTAACTCGCGACCAATAATGGTTTCCATCTTACATCTTTATATTGCCCATTTTAAGATGCATTTTTCATTTTTTTTACCAACACAAAAAATGTCATTTTACCTAGATCACATTTATTTTTATCTGTGTATTGATAATAGCTTAAAATCGAGGATCGCAAACATTGCCGCGGTTATATTAACGAATAATTTCGTTAATATATTTTTAATTTAGGATTCGGATAAAACGACCTGAACAAGAATGGCTCAGATAAGTCTTGGGATTTTTTGAATCATCAGGAATTCCTGTTAAATTTAATAGAAATATACCTCACACGGGTTTAAGTTTTCATAATTTTGGTTTGGATTTGATTTTTCAAATCCTAAAACACAAAACATTTTAGAAATGTTTTGTGTTGGCTAGAATTGAAAATACTCTTTGGCCTTTTTTCTAATTTATTTTAAGTAGAGGGTATCTCACAGTTAATATTAAAAAATGAAATTCCAGAAACTGTGTTAAAGAAACTCCATAGTTATATTAACTATGGAGAACGAAAAACTTCTTCAACCTTTTGAAGCAGCCAAACTGCTAAA
>ERZ1292630.4886-Hain-H41-02um-R3-4886-length-11219-cov-27_pt1 | contig 11219 bp, 13 predicted proteins | sample MGYA00564408_ERZ1292630 | MGnify/ENA primary metagenome ERZ1292630 (study PRJEB36523, sample SAMEA6512641) | groundwater metagenome | collected 2019-01-08 | study: AquaDiva: Metagenomics assemblies of 32 groundwater samples | reverse complement strand
CCGCATCCATCATCTCCAGTTTCAGCTTGGTCTTCACATAATTCAGCGGACAGGCAACCCCGCGTAAATCATAAACCGGCGCACTGGAGGCAGCAGGCGCGGCTACGGAAGCGACAACCGGCTTGACCTCGGATGGCGCGCTGGTCGTGAACGCTGCCTCCTTGTCCACCGGCGCCAATTTGAGATCTTTGCCCATCTGCTCCGTAGCGGCACGACAGGCGTCGACGAATCCCTTGGCAAAGGCCATCTTATCGCGGGCTGATTCGCCCGTGGTGTCCTTGGGCCCTAGGTCGCCAACCCGGCTCCTCAGTTCGCGGTACATCGCTGGAACGATGCCTTTTTGTGCAATCCGGCTGTCGAACTCGATGAAGGTTTCTGCATCCGTCGAAGGCTCAAGTCCTTCCGTCACCAGCAAGGCCTTGGCCGCGGCCAACACGGCGCGATAGGACTTGTTCACCGAGACGGAATATTGATGGTTATCGACCAGCAGCTTCGCCTGATAGAGCTCTTGGTCGGCTTCGAGAATGCCGTTCTCGATCATTTCAAGCGCGCCACCGGCACATTCACCAGGCCCGAGATCCTCCAAGACAAACTCTGCTTCTCCTTCCCAGTCGTAGTAGAAGGTCGCGTCATCTTGAAAGGACGGAACGATGGTGTAGGGGATCAACTCATCCTTGAGTTTGACCTTACCGGCACGATCGATGAAAGCAGGCAGTCCTTCGCCGGAGAGGCGGTCCCGCCGGTATACGTCAATCAAGTGCGTGATCGCTGCCGATACGCTCTTGGCCGGCAACTTGACCACCATCTGTCCGATCTTCGCTGTGCCATTTACCCGTCCACCCAAATGCAATTCATAGAAAGGCGCGACGTGCTCGCCGATGCGCTTCCCTACTCCATGCAAACCGATCGTGGCGATATGGTGCTGGGCGCAGGAGTTGTGGCACCCGCTGATCTTGACCGTCACATCCTTCAGATCCTCGGGGACCCGCCCGGCAGGAAATACCTCTGCCAAGGCTCGCGCGAGCCCCTTGGAGGACGTAATCCCCAAACCGCACGTATCGGTGCCAGGGCAGGCAATAATATCTTCAACCAATTCAGCGCCGGGATCGGCCAAACCCTGTGAGGCCAAGTCAGTATAGAGGTCGGCGATGCGCGACTCAGGAATCCATCGAATGATCATATTTTGATTGATCGTCGTCCGAATGTTGCCATTGGAGTAGCGATCCGCAAGATCGGCAATGAGCAGCATCTGTTCTGCCGTGAGATCGCCCATGAATAACTTAGTCACTGCGGCGACATAGCCCTCTTGCTTCTGACGCACCACATTCGTTCGTCGCCACATCTCGAACGGCGTTTCCGCCGGCGCGCCGCTGATATGACCATTGGTCTGCAGCGCCGTCCGCTTCGACCCATTCGACGTCGGCATGATGAGGGGGACTGGTTCATCCGGATAGGACAGTAACTTGATGGGCTCATGGGTCGGACGGGCATGTCCCATCGAAACGTAGGCCTCTTCCCAGCGGCGTTTGAACTCTGCGAAGCCCAGCTTTTCGATCACAAACTTCATTCTGGCCTTCGTGCGGTTTTTTCGGTTCCCCAGGGTGTCGAACACCCGAATCACCGCTTCCACACTTGGGATGAGCTCATCCATGGGAGTGAACTCACGAAGAACCTGTGCAATCCTTGGGGCAGAGCCGAGACCGCCGCCTGCCACCATGCGAAAGCCAATGGCTCCATCCGCGCGCTTGGCTGCGAGAAGCCCGATATCGTGGATCGGTGTGAGTGCGCAGTCCTGTTTGCAGCCGGAGAAGGCAATTTTAAATTTGCGCGGGAGACTCTGGTTGAGCGGATTCCGCAACAGATGGAGCGCGACGGTTTTCGCATAGGGCGTCACGTCGAACACTTCCCCCTGGCAGATCCCGGCAAGGTGGCAAGCAGTCACATTACGAACCGTGTTGGCGCAAGCTTCTCTGGTAGTCAAACCGACCTCAGCCAGCCCGCGCATGATAGCCGGCACATCCTTGAGTTCAACAAAGTGCAGCTGGATATCCTGTCGCGTAGTGACATGCCCGACACCAGTCGCATATTCCTCGGTCAATTCTGCAACCCGGCGCAACTGATTCGCCGTCAGCCCGCCGAAGGGGATCTTGATACGGACCATCTGGACACCGGCCTGCCGTTGGCCATAAATGCCGTACTGGAGGCGGAACGGCCTGAATAGATCGACCGAGACGTCACCCGAAGCCATGCGCAGCGCCTCAACCTCAAAAGTCTCGATCTCCTCTATAACGGCAGGAGGAATAGGCTCTGTCTTGATAGAAACAGTACTGAGTGGCGTGAGATTCATGGGTTTACCTCAAATGTGGTACATCAACGATCGTTCTTGCTCGAGTACTCGTTGCTGCCCGGCTAATTCTTCCACGCTTATGGCTTCGAGCACATGGCGCTCCGCTTGATAGACCTGCTCCCAAACCCTCTCCAGCAGAAGCTCTGGTTTGCTGAATCGCCGTCCCTGTGCACGGCCAGCTCCGCCACTCGGAAGTGAAAGTGGACCATCAAGCGCTTCGAGGATCTCGACGACCGATACCTCGGATGGTTTTTTTGAAAGCACGTAGCCCCCTTGAGCCCCTCGAAGACTCGACACAAGACCGGCCTTCTTCATGCCATGGAGAACCTGTTCAAGAAAGCGAGCAGGAATGGCTTGCCGACGCGCAATCGATTTCGCTTGGACAGGCGCTGTCCCAAGATGCATTGCTAAATCGACCGCTGCCATGATTCCATAGGTGGCTCTGAGGGATACTTTCATATATGAGTATTCCGGTAGGAATTAAAATACATATGGTGTCTTATACCTGCGGAGCGACTCTGCTGTCAAGCTACCCCTCGCCGAAGGTTCTTATGGGCTAGATCTTAGCGGGAGACTGAACCAGCCGCCAGCGGAAGAAGACTGTTCCGTGGTTAATTTGGTTTGTCTTGTTTGTTTGGTTGAACGAAACTAACCGGATGAACCAAATCAACCAGATCAACAAAACAAACCAGATAAACCAGACAGACCGGGCCTGTGCCGCCACTGTTTTTTGCTCCTCGATCGAGCGCTTCGCCAGCACTAACCAGAAACGAATCTGTCAAGAGAATTGAGGGCAAGAACGAATCCCTCTGTATTTTCTTGATTGACATCAAATTGGCCCTGGGCAATAATCCGCACCTCTTTCCCATTTCTCTTCTGGAGCTTTCATGTCGCTTACGACATCCGTCATCAATATTTTAGTGCTCAGCGGTGACCCGGATATCCAGAGTCAGTTCAAGCACGCATTCAAAGATGCGTCCGTAACTGCGGCGAAATCCGCATCCGCGTTGCCGAAGGACATGACACGTCGCATATTTGATGCGGTCATCGTCGAATTGAAACCGGGCTCATCCGGCGCAACTACAGCCATCCCCACCAACATCGATCACACGCATACACTGGTCATCACCGGTTCTCGGTCTGTGCTGAAACGAGCCTCGAAGTTCATGCAAGTGCTGGCACGGCAGAATGCTGCGGGAGTGAACAGAAAAGAGGCTCTATCCCTGGAGGACTATCTCGAATGGAAGATGGGAGATTTCGTGAAAGGGATGCGCGATGGTTCGGGACGGAACCTGCATCCCATGTTGATCACCGCCATTGAACGCCCCTTGATTACCAGAGCGCTTCAGGAAACCAAAGGCAACCAGATCCAAGCAGCAGAGTTACTGGGCCTCAATCGAAACACCCTCAGGAAGAAGATCCATGATTTGCACATTCCTGTGAAACGGAATCGGCTTGCACAGGTGCGGGAAGCCTGACACCTCGGATGTTCTCGGGAAACTGAATTCATGTGGACGCGGTGACAGCGATCATTGGCGGCAAAGAGTCCGGTAGGTCAACTCAATAACAGGAGGTGCTCAATGACGAAAGAGGAGCTGATTGCAAAGATGGCGGCATCCGCCGGCATCACGAAGGTTGCGGCAGGCACTGCACTACAAGCCTTCACCGGAGCGGTGACGACCTCCCTAAAGAAAGGGCAACGCGTCTCGCTGGTGAACTTTGGAACCTTTACCGTAGCCAAACGGAAGGCTCGGCTCGGGCGGAATCCCAGAACCGGTGAAGCGCTGAGAATTCCTGCGGTCAAAGTCCCGAAATTTTCTGCGGGAAAAATCTTGAAGTCAGCCGTCAGGTAACGTCTACGCCCGGCAGATCCCACATCTAGGAAACAAGAGGGAAGGAGGCGTAGTCGGTCACAGAGATACGCCCTCTTCTCTCTTGTGTTTTAGTATGGGATTCCCGTGACCGGTGCAGTAGCATGAGCATCTAGCAGGACGTGCGCGACAGGCCAGACAAGTTGATCTGGTTTATCTTGTTTGTTTTGTTCATTTGGTTAATTTAGTTCAACCAAACAGACCAAATAAACAAAAGAAACCAGCTAGTTCTCGCGACCCGCGCGCGAATAACGAGATACGCTTCAGCTCATTCTACAGACGCCAACGATCCGAGAATATGATACCCGCCGTCGACGTAAATCACTTCTCCGGTAATTCCACGTCCCAGAGGGCTGACCAGAAATAATGCCGTGTCGCCAACTTCGCCCTGCTCCGTTGCGCGGCGGAGAGGTGCGAACTCTCGGTGGTGATCCACCATTTTGCTGATGCCGGAGACACCACGGGCAGCGAGCGTCTTGATCGGGCCGGCTGAGATAGCATTCACGCGGATATTCTTGGGGCCGAGATCATAGGCGAGATAACGAACGGTGGCTTCAAGCGCGGCTTTGGCAACCCCCATGACGTTGTAATGGGGCACGACCCGTTCCGCTCCGAGGTAGGTGAGAGTGACGACGGAGCCACCGTCGGTCATCAACGGCACCGCCATTTTCGTCACAGCCACAAGGGAATAGGCGCTGACGTCCAAAGCCATGGCAAAGCCCTGGCGCGAGGTGTTGACGAACTGGCCAGTGAGTTCTTCGCGCGGCGCGAAGGCCACCGAATGAACCAGAAAATCAAGGGTGCCGACCTCTTGCTGCACATGCTGCATCAAGGCGGCAATTTGGGCGTCGTCTCCGACGTCGCACGGGAACGCCTTCGCGCCAGGCATGGTGGCAACAAGTTCTTCGACGTTTTCCCTTAACCGCTCGTTCTGATAGTTGAAAATGAGCTGCGCCCCTTGGCCAGCTGCCGACTGAGCAATGGCCCAGGCAATGCTGTGCTTGTTAGCGACTCCGATAATCAGTCCCTTTTTACCGTCCAGTAACATGGTATGCCCCTGATAGGATGGTGAATAGCCTAACCCTGTATCTCATGCAGCGCACAGTAGAACAAGAGATGAGTGCGCGCCAAGCTTGGGGGCTGAAGATAGCATGGTTTAGTACCTGGCGCCAGGAGGAGAGTGGGAGGGAAAGAGAGGGACTAATTTGACTTGGCGGCGTTTGCCTGGAGCAGAGCCAAGACTTTTGCCGCTTCAGGCACGAAGTCATCTAGCCGTTGGGTTTGAGCGAGACTCAGTGCTTCGGAGGCAAGTGAGATCGCCTCACTATGGCGGCCATCGGCACAATAGCTCTTGGCCAGGCTGAGCCTGGCATTGACCGACTGTGGTGACTTCAGGAGTACGTACCGAAGGAGCTTCTCACCCTTTTCCCTGTCTCCCCCAAGCAGGGAAGGAAGCCTGAGAAGGAAGGTCCCTTTGGCCGACAGTGCGTCAAGATGATCAGGTGCGAGTTCCAATGTCCGATCGAGCGCTTTCGTCATGCGGCGGAAGCCCATGACCGATGTGATGCTCAGCTCCCCATCGATCCGCATTAACTCCCCTAAGTTACAGAACAGAGCGAAGTGTGCGTCGGCTGATCGATCGTCCAAGGCCACGGCTTGCTCCCCCATTGCCTGACCTTTCTCGAAATGGCCGACTCGACTGGCCCGATCTTGAGTGATGCGACCCGTGTAGCACTCCGTCATCGCTCCATGAATCAAAAGCTGGGGGGATTGTTGCGCCAGGATGACACTGGGGCTCGCCAAGATCACACAGCCGAGCAGAACAAGGAATGCGCGCTTCATCTTCCTCTACCAAGTGCAGTCAAACCTATAAGCGGGCTCTGTGAGGTACAGCAACCCGTAGACCAATTCAAGATGGCGTGTATATCATAGCTTGTGAGGAATTTACTACGACTGGTTTGGGCGTCCCGCCACGATCGTTCACGACGTGTTATCTAGAAGAGGCCTGTTTGTCGCATTGCGTAGCGCACAGAACGCCTTGAGCATGGTTCGATATGAATAATGGGCATTCCGACCGCTAGGATTGGGCAAAACAAAAATAGGGCGTCTAGCCAACGTCTCGTCTTGTAATCCAAGGCTGATTCGCCCGGTTCGATATTCTGAGAATAGCGCGCGATAGATCGTGACACCAAGTAATGCGACTGTATGAGGGCGATAATGCCTCACGGTGGCAATGAGCCTCTTCTTGCCGGCTACATATTCTCGTGGCTTGAGCACATCGACCCCTACGCTGGGCCGCTGGATGATATTTGTCAGGCCGAGCCCCCAATCCGGAAGACGCCAATCGTCTTGGTACGTGAATGGCTCCGGCGTGAGCTTCGACTCGAATAAAAGCTTCCAAAAGCGGTTAGAGTGCCCGGCAAAATGATGTCCGATGGCAACTGAGCGAAGGCCTGGATTGATGCCGACGAAGAGGATCCGGCCTCTTGGTCTGATGTGATCAGGGAGCCGTTGGCGAGACTGAGTCTTTTGGACTGGCCGCACAACAGTTTTTCTCATTGATTTTGCCAGGCGGGCCGCTGTTTCTTCATTGTAATCGTTGTCCCCCTCACATGAATTAGAAATGCTTAACCTGGGCTGTCTAGCTTTCAACCGGGATATGCCATTCCGGTATTGGGGCGGTTTAGCCTACCATCAGCAATTTCGCCACAGAAAAACAACGGTCAGACTAGTGAGGTATGGCCGGAGAGCCTTCATAACAGATTGATATTTCTAAAAGGGCATGGGCATCGAGATACGGCATTAAGCTTGCTCTATGCTCCCCACGAGTGCCAACGGGTGGCACAACGTTCAACCACTACAACAGGGAGTAATACATTATGAAGAGCATGTTGATGGCAATCATGGCAGTGGCAGTGGCAGTGACGTTCAGCGCTCCTTCTTTCGCAGAAGAGGGCAAGGATAAGAAGGACGAGAAGAAGGGCGGCCATGTCCTCGTGTACGGTGAAGAGAAGAAGGACGAGAAGAAGAAAGACGGCAAGTTCACCGATACCTTCGGCGAAGAGAAGAAGGACGAGAAGAAGAAAGACGGCAAGTAATCGTCATTCTTTGGCGAGGCTAGTTAGCTTGAGGGGTCTCCTGCTTAGTGCGGGAGGCCCCTTTGGCGTTTTTTCTACCTGGGACCGCTTCGAAGATAGACCGCTTGTAGTCCCACGATCGACTTTGCATCCCTGATCGTCCCAGTCTCAACCATCCTGATCGCTTCCAAAAGAGGCACCTCGATCACTTCGAGAACCTCGTCACGGTCGAGCTGTTGCCGCCCCGTCGTCAAACCGGTCGCCTTGTAGATGTGGATCACTTCGTCGGTGAACCCCGGCGCGGTGAAGATGCTGGAGAGAAGCTCAAGCCGGCCGGCTCGGTAACCTATTTCTTCTTCAAGTTCTCGTGCCGCGCAGGCGCTGGGATCCTCACCAGGATGAAGTTTCCCCGCAGGGATTTCGTAGATGAACCCTCCTGCCGCGTGGCGGAACTGCCTGATCAAGATGACCGTGCCATCGTCTTTGAGCGGCACCACCGCTGCCGCTCCCGGATGGCGCACAACTTCTAGATCGACCGTGAAGCCATTGGGCAACGTGACGGTATCGACATTCAAATTTACAACGATGCCTCTGTAGATGTTCTTGGTCATTTCATTTCGTAAGGGGTAAGGCGTTAGGCGTCAGGGGTGTCAATAAACACACTCTCCCCGCTCGCCTTACGCCTGACGTTTCACGCCTCACGCCTTCTTGCGAGTATAGAACGGTGGCTTGACGATGTGTGCCGGAACCGTCTTGTTACGGATTTCGATCAGGATAGAGCTGCCGGGCTCCGCAAATCGTACAGGCACATAGCCCAGTCCGATACCCTTCTGGAGAAGCGGTGAGAGATTACCGCTGGTAACGTCTCCGATGGGGAGGGATGTCGCGGGGTTGAGGATTCTGAATCCGTGGCGAGGCACGGCTTTCTCGACGAGTTCGAAGGCGACGAAACGGCGAGTCACTCCTGCCTGTTTCTGTGCCAACAGCGCCCGGCTGCCGATGAATTCACCTTTCACAAAGCTGACAGTCCAGTCCGCATTGGCTTCAAGCGGCGTTGTGTCTTCCCCCATATCGTTGCCATAGAGCAGATACCCCATCTCTAGTCGGAGGAGATCCCTCGCGCCGAGCCCTGCCGGCTTGAGTCCCCAGACCTCCCCCTTGTCAACGAGTAGATCCCAGAGGCTACCGACTTTGGCTGCGTCGATGTAAATTTCATAGCCTAATTCACCGGTGTAACCGGTCCGAGCCAGCAAGCAGGACAGGCCGCCGATCCTGGCGTCACAGGTGTGATGGAGCTTGAGTCCGGCAAGCGCCGTCCCGCCAAGACCCATGAGCAGCTCGCGAGACTTGGGACCTTGAACGGCGACCTGGGCCAATTCGACTGACCGGTCTTCAAAACAAACCGTCTCGTCCTGGGCCAGCTGAGATTGCAGCCACAACCTAATCTTCTCGCGGTTCGAGGCATTCACGCACAAGAGAAATTCGTCCGTGGCAAGCCGATAGACGAAAACATCGTCTTTGATGCCGCCGCTCTCGTTGCAGACCATGGAATACTGGGCTTGAGAAACGGCAAGTTTGCCGACGTCGTTGGTGGTGACTCGCTGGAGGAAGGAGATCGCGCCAGTTCCGGCGATTCGCAACCTCCCCATATGGCTCACATCGAAGAGTCCGACATGGGAACGGACTGTATGGTACTCGTCCACAACCCCGCTGTACTGGATAGGCATCTCCCACCCGGCGAAATCGACAAGTTTCGCGCCACTTGCGCGATGTTGCCGGATGAGGGGAGTCTGTTGCATCAGGAAGAGTCCAAAATTGGAAAGTCGAAAGTTGAATGTCCCTCAGAATATGGACTTTATGACTTGATGACTTTTCGACGTTCAGCGCAACCCCAGCAACTCAACATCGAAGATCAAGGTGGCATTCGGTGGAATTACACCACCTGCCCCCTGTGCGCCATAACCGAGCTTGGAAGGAATGGTCAGCTTTCGCTTCCCGCCGACTTTCATGCCCTTCACTCCCTCGTCCCATCCCTTGATGACTCGCCCAGCGCCCAGAGGAAAAGAAAACGGTTGGCCCCGGTCTACGGAACTATCAAACTTCTTCCCGTTTTCCAGCCAGCCGGTGTAATGCACGGAGACGGTCTGTCCCGCCTCTGCCATCGCGCCGGTTCCGACTGTGAGATCGACATACTGTAGCCCCGATGACGTCGTGACTTCATTCCCTTTGGCCCCTGCTTCCTGATACGGCATGACAGCTCCTTTCCTAAGCGTTAGTCACTCAACCACGATTAATACGGCGACAACCGAGTGAAGAATTATTGGGCAAAGGATCTTCTACCGACGTCTAGGCGACAATCCTAATCGAGAGATCCGTGAACGCCCTGCCCTCACTGGTGTTCCTTGCAGGAATCAGGCTCGGAGAAGATAACCACACTCGCTGTATAGCCGTGCAGGAAGTTTCGTCCTCCGACCGAACCAATCTCGCCTTGGGCAAAGAATCCCGCCGTTGGGATGGGGCCAAGCCGCTCTTGCACGACCCCGATGTCATGATGGGGTTGGCCAAAGAGTCCCTCTCCGCGCCCGCAACAGCTGAACAGGAGGGCCCCGAGTGGGGGACTCTGATGCTTCGCTCGATCCGCAGCCAGAAGCACGTGCAAGTCGTCGCTTGCAGACTTCGCATCGCGAAGGTGAAACTGCACAGTCTGGCCTTCCTGGATGACATCCCCGATCGCAACAGCTCCGGCCTGTTGATCCGCTCCGATGAGGTTCCGAACGAGGAAATCTCCCCGCTCGAAATGACTCCCGTGCTCATCGATGACGATGCCTAGGTGCAACGCGCGATGCGCATCGCTGCGTTGGACTCCCTCCATGGATTCGAAGACGTTCTGGAGCCGTTTCAAGGCCGATACGCCACCCAGTTCATAGATAAGGTTTTGCTCTGCTCTCGTCACGACAAACCGTTCGCCGATCGGACGGCAGCCTTGCGAAGTTACTGTTCGCACGGTAATCGGTCCGGTGAGTTGCACTCCCACCACGCCTCCGTCAAAGCTCTGATCGTTGAGGAGCAGTCTGTTTTCTCCAGAATCCTGGCCTCCACCGGCAAGAGCCCCGCCAACTTTGCCATGAGGGTACCGTTCGTTTATGAGGGATAGAACCTCCTGCATCGGTGTCGAAAATGGATCGGCGAGGAGGAGAAAGGTCGCATCCTCGATTCCCGGTTCCGGCCACCCGGGCATGCGGATTTGGTCCTGTAGCTGAGACACTGATATCTGGAGCGGAGTCAGTTTGACATCAGGAAGGCATGCGGCCCAGACGGTCAAGGCTGCAGCGGTTTCAATCTCTTGGGAGCCGGCGATGACACCTTCACCGGAACAGCCCAGACAGACCTTCGCCCGTAGCGCCTTCTGAAGCATGGCTGAAATCATGGTGGCTTTGGGCGCATGGTGGGCAGAAAAGAAAACGAAGACCAGATCGATTGGGGCCGTGCCAATTTGCATAAGAATAGCATCCGCGAGATCGCGAGTGGCGGCTTCCGTATCGGTCTTGCGCGAAAGTGCAGTTGCGAATTGAAGTGTGGCCTGAGTCGTCGTGCCTGTGTAATGGGTCGTCATGGTATGAACGCGTTGCTTGTCGGTGCCGCTATATTATTAGACCCCTGGGTCCATCCGTTCCGGACGGTCCTTGGCCAGTTTTTTATAGTAGCGCCACATGTACGAATGGTAGTCGTCGAGTTGGGCTAGGAGATAATGCAGCTCTGCGGGATCTTCCGTCTCCACGGCATGAGTCATGCGGGTTTCTAAAAACTCGGCGAACGCTTTGGTTTTCCCCAGGGCGGTTATGAGACTCACGCTCCCGCCGAGTTGGTATTCGTTCATGCTAATCCTCCAAATGCAAGAGAGTCGCGAGAGGATAACGAGGCAAG
>ERZ1292630.4885-Hain-H41-02um-R3-4885-length-11220-cov-5_pt1 | contig 11220 bp, 7 predicted proteins | sample MGYA00564408_ERZ1292630 | MGnify/ENA primary metagenome ERZ1292630 (study PRJEB36523, sample SAMEA6512641) | groundwater metagenome | collected 2019-01-08 | study: AquaDiva: Metagenomics assemblies of 32 groundwater samples | reverse complement strand
CGTCGAAGCCCTCGGCGTCCCACACGTGGTTCACCAGGTCCCACTTCTCGGCTTCCTCGAACGTGTAGGTGGCGCCGGTCGTCATCATCTCGATGGAGCGCGGCTTGCCCACCAGGCGAGCCAGGCGCTGCGTGCCGCCCGTCCCCGGGAGGACGCCCAGCGAAACTTCCGGAAGGCCGATCTTGCCGGCGCCCCGCTTCGCGATCCGGATGTCGGCCGCCATCGCGATCTCCAGTCCACCACCGACGCAGTGGCCGTTTAGTGAAGCGATGACCAGCTTCGGCGTCTGCTCCAGGCGGTTCAGCGTCTCGTTGGCGTGCAGGCAGAAGTAGTACTTGAAGTAGGGGTTCACCGTTTGAAGCATCTTGATGTTCGCGCCGGCGCAGAAGAACTTGTCGCCCGCGCCGCGCATCAGGATGACGTGCACGCCCTCGTCGAAGCGCGCCTTCAAGATGGCGTCGTCGATCTCTCGCATCATCTCGTAGGTGTACGTGTTGGCCGGCGGATCGCAGAGTTCCAGGATCGCGACGCCGTTTTCGACGCGGTACCGGCAGAGATTGCCCGTCGCCGGAGAAGTCATGGTTTCAGGTGTCACGGGTGCTACCTCCTTCATCAGCAGTTGGGCCGTGGTCGGCCATCTTGAATGGACGGGAAAGTATAGCCCAGAGGGGCGGGTCAGCGTCCCTCGAACTTGGGGGGGCGTTTCTCGAGAAATGCCGCAATCCCCTCCTTGGCGTCGCGGGAATTCCACGATCGTTCCTGGGCATCGATCTCCCGTTCCAGCGCGCCTTCCAGCGACAGCGAGAGGGAGGCCTGCGCCGAGCGCTTGATCTCGGCAAGTGCGAGACCGGGCCCCTGGGCCAATCGCTCGGCGAAGGCGATCGTCTCTGGGAGGAGCTGCTCTGAGGGGAGAACGCGGCTCACCAAGCCGAGGCGAAGCGCCTCGGCCGCGTCGACGGCGTCTCCGGTCCACATCAGCTCGAGCGCGCGGGAAGTACCGACAAGCCGCGGCAGTGCGTGGAGGCTCCCCCAGTCGGGATGGAGGCCGACCTTGGCGAACGACTGCGCGAACTTCGCCTTCTCCGATGCCCACCGGATGTCGCAGGAGAGCGCGAGGCCCATACCTCCTCCGGCGGCGGCGCCATTCACCGCGGCGATTACCGGCTTGGGACACGCGCGGATGGCGAGAGCGACGTCGCGGCCGCCCGTGACGACCCCGCTGAAGTCCTCCCAGCGGCCCCCGGCGGAGATGACTTGCTCCATGAGCGCGACATCGCCGCCGGAACAGAAGCCGCGACCGGCGCCGGTGATGACGACAGCACCGATGCCGGAATCGGACGCGGCCGTTTCGATCGCGTCGCGGAGAAGGCCGCCCATGTCATGGAGAAGCGCGTTCATCGACTCGGGACGGTTCAGCGTCACGAGCATGACCCGCGCCCGGCGCTCGACGAGAACGTTCGGTGCCTTCATGTGGTCAGCTCAGATCAACCCAGACGCTCTTCGTCTGGAGATAGAAGTCGAGACCCGCCTGGCCCGATTCGCGGCCGAACCCGGAGGCTTTGTACCCCCCGTACGGGGAGGCCGCGTCGTAGAGATTGTAGGCGTTGATCCAGACCGTTCCCGCTTGGAGCAGGCGGGCGGCGCGATGCGCCTTCTTGATGTCGCGCGTCCAGATGCCCGCGGCAAGGCCGTAGGCCGTGTCATTGGCCACGGCCAACGCCTGATCGAAATCGTCGAACTCGATCACGGAGAGAACGGGGCCAAAGATCTCTTCCCGTGCGATTGTCATGTCGTTTCGCACGCCGTCGAAGATCGTCGGCTTGTAGAAATTGCCGCGCCCGTTGCCCACGACCGCGCGTTCGCCTCCGATCACGAGACGGGCGCCTTCCTTTTTTCCGAGTTCCACGTAGCGCTCGATCTTCTCCACCTGCGCCACGGAGGTCTGCGCGCCGAGCCGCGTCTTCGGATCCATCGTGTCGCCCTGCGTCAATTTGGCGGCCCGCTCGGCGATCTTCTCGACCAATGGTTCGCGGAGTCCCTTCTGCACCAGGAGGCGCGATCCAGCCGTGCAGACCTCGCCCTTGTTGTAGAAGATGGCGCCCAGGGCGCCTCGCGCGGCCAGCTCCAGATCCGCGTCGTCGAGCACGATGTTCGGCGACTTTCCGCCCAGCTCCAACGAAAGCTTCTTCAGCGTCTTCGACGCGTTCGTCATGATTGTCTGGCCGGTCGTCGTCTCGCCGGTGAAGGCGATGCCGGCGACGCCAGGATGAGCCACCAGCGCCGCTCCCGCCGTGATTCCAAAACCGGGCACCACGTTCAACGCGCCGGGCGGAAGCCCCGCCTCCAGCGCCAGCTCACCCAGACGGAGCGCGGTGAGCGGCGTCTCCTCCGCCGGCTTCAGCACGACGGCGTTCCCCGCGGCCAGGGCCGCCGCCACCTTCCGCGCGGCGATCAGGAGCGGGAAGTTCCAGGGCCCGATCAGGCCGACGACGCCGAGCGGCTCGCGGAGCGTGAAGTTGAAATAGGGACCGGAGACCGGAATGGTGGAACCTTCGATCCGAGCCGTCGCGCCCGCGTAGTAATAGAAGACCTCCGCCGTGAGCGGAATGTCGACGCGGGTCGTCTCGGTGATCGGTTTTCCGGCGTCAAGCGTCTCCAGGCGGCCGAGTTCGTCATTGTGCTTCGTAATCAGGTCGGCGATCCGCCAGAGGATCTTGCCCCTCTCGGCGGCCGACATCTTTCCCCACGGCCCGTCCAGCGCCGAGCGTCCCGCTCGAACAGCCGCGTCGACGTCGGGTGCGTCGGCCTCCGCGATCTGCAGGAGCGTCTCGCCGGTGGCCGGGTTCAGGGTGGGGAAGCGTTTCCCACTCTGAGCGTCGCGCCATTCGCCTCCGATCAGGAGTTTTCCGCCGGAAGCAAGGAGCGGCGTGGTCTGCGGGATATCGGTGGCCTTCGTGGCATCGGGAGTCATGGTGGTCTCCGTCTAGGTCGTGGGGTATTCGTATACTCCGCGACCCACCTTCCGGCCGAGGCGTCCGGCCTTCACGTATTGCACGTGGAGGGGGTTGGGGCGGAATCGTTCGCCAAGGGCGTGGTGTAGGTATTCGAGGATGAAGAGACGCGTGTCGAGGCCGACCAGGTCGACCATTTCGAACGGTCCCATCGGATGGTTCAAGCCCAGCTTCAGCGCCTTGTCGATGTCGCGCGCCGAAGCGACGCCAGTCTCGAGCATGGCGAAGGCCTCGTTCCCGATCAGGACGTTCACGCGGGAGGTGACGAAGCCGGGCGACTCACGCACCTGCACCGTCTCCTTCCCCATGGCCAGGGATACTTCCGCCACCAGCTTCAGCGACTCCTCGTCGGTCTCCAGGCCCCGAACGAGTTCGATCAGTCGCATCCGGTGGACGGGATTGAAGAAGTGCATCCCCACGAAGCGCCGCGGGCGGTCGGTTGTCGCGGCGAGTTCCGTGATGCTGAGCGCGGAGGTATTCGTCGCGATGATCGCGTCGGGCGACAGGTAGGGCGCAACGCCGGCGTAGACCTCCGCTTTGAGGCCGACGTGCTCCGGGACGGCCTCGATCACCAATTCGGCCCCCTGAGCGCCGGCCAGCGAGCCCGCCCACTGGAGGTTTTCCTCGATCGCGCGAAGCGCGGCCGCGTCCCAATCGCCCTTTTCTCGGGCGCGGTTTACGATCTTCTCGATCTCGGCCTTCGCGGATGCGGCGGCCGGGGGATGCGGCTCGATGACACGCGTGTCGAAACCGGCCTTGGCGGCCACGAGGGCGATGCCGCGGCCCATGACGCCTGCTCCGACAACCGCGATGGTTCGTATCGGCTTGGGACCCATCCATGCTCCTTCCGTGGCAGGGAAGGGAAGACTCTCGCACCGGCGGGAAGGTGGGGTCAAGGGCGACGGGGAGTGGTACCATCCCCGCATGCTGTTACGGAGACTTTTGAGCGGTGGGCTGCTCCTGGCGCTTCTCGCGCCGCTGCTCCACTTCGCGTCGACCGGCCTCGGTGGAATCACCGGGCAGAGCGCCTCCTTGGGGCTCGACTGTTGCGCCGCCGCGCCGTGCTGCGCGTCGGGCGGCCCGTGTGCCACGGGAGGTTGCGGAAATCCCGGCCCGTCGGCGGCCGCAACTCCCGCTGCGTTTGCCACGAACTGCCCCAGTCTCATCGCGGACTGCGCCACTCCCGTACCCGCCACGCCTGCCGCCGACCGAGATCCCATGGTTTCTGCCAACCGGGTCGCTGCTCCTGAACCGAGTCCGCGAGACGCCGCTCGCTCGCGTTTCGTCGCATCCATCACGGAGCGCGCGGACGACCCCACCGTTCCACCGCCGCGAGCCTGATTCGCCGTTCGCTTCACTCCCGGCCGAATCGGACGTTCACTTAGGGGGAAACCGCCATGTTGCGGCGTATTGCCATCGTTGCCCTGCTCTCGTTGTTCTCGTTTCCGGCCCTGCTCGCGCGCGCGGGATGCGGCTCGGAGTGTTCCTGCCCGCTCGATCAGCCCGACACACATCTCGATTCGCGGCTGCTCTTCGACGTTTCGCATCTCTACATCGATCAGAACCAGCCGATGGTCGGCTCCAGCGACGCCTTCGTGGGGGCCATTCCGGGAGATCACGATGAAGTTCGCACGGTGAATCGTATCTCCAACTTCCGCCTCACCTATCGGACACGGCCGGGCTGGACGTTCGGCGCGAATCTCCCCTACATCCACCGGACGCACGAGCACATCCACCACGACGCCGGCGAGGATCACTACGAGCGGTGGAACGACAGCGGGCTGGGCGACCTTGAACTCTCCGCGACGCGCACGATCGCGGCGGGGAGCGGTCCGCGCTTCCGCGTTGGATTCGGCGTCAAGGCTCCGGCCGGAAAGCAGTCTCCAGCCCTCACCGTGGACGGCGACGAGATCGAACCGTCCGCGCGGCTTGGAACCGGAGCGTGGGACCTCCTGGCCAATCTCGGCGCGGAGTGGCGTTTTCACGCCCCCGGGAAGGCCGCGGAGGAGACGATGCCGCTTCGTGTCACGCTGGCGGGGCGGTACAACGGAAGCGGTATCGAGGAGTTTCGCCACGGCGCGGAGGTGCAGTTGAATTTCGGCGCGGAGTATCCGCTCGCGAAGCACCTCGCGCTGCTCGTGCAGAGCAACTACCGGGTCCGTGCCAAGGACAACAGCGGCGCGGCGGTGGAGGAGGATGAGGCGAACACCGGTGGTGCGGCCTTGTACGCGACGCCGGGGCTCCGCTTCGACGCCGTGCCGGGGTTCTCGATCTATGGATTGGCCCAGATCCCGATCTACGAGCGGGTCAACGGGATCCAGCTCGTCGCCGAATCGAACCTAGTCCTTGGCATCAGTCGGTCGATCTATTGACCGGGCGGTAGTGTAATGTCCGCACCGAGGGCGAAGCTGCCCGCATCCTAGTAAGGTCGTGAACGCGGGCGGGGGCCCCGCGCCCACGTCCGTCTGGCACCGGCGCTCCACGGAGGACATTGCGGTGATGATCCTGGTCACGGGTGCCGCTGGCACCACGGGTAGCGAAGTCGTTCGCCTGCTGGCGGCGAAGGGAATCCGAGTCCGCGCGATGGTTCGTCACGCCGACAAGGGGAAGCAGTTCCACAGCCCCGGCGTGGAAGTCGTCGTGGCGGATCTCGAGAAGCCGACGACGCTCGATCCCGCGCTCAAGGGCGTCGACAAGGTCTTCCTTGTCTCCTCGCCCGACCCCCGAGTCGGCCTTCTCCATGGCAACCTCATCGAATCGGCCAAGCGGGCCGGCGTGAAACAAATCGTTCGGCTCTCCGTCATCGGCGCCGCCGCGAACTCGCCCTCCCAGCTCCAGAAGTGGCATGGGGAAGTGGACGAGCGCCTCTCCCGCTCGGGACTCTCCTACGTCATCTTGCGGCCCCAGTCCTTCATGCAGAACCTGCTCGCCTCTCGCGCGTCGATGCAGTCCGAGGGAAAGCTCTACGCGCCGATGAAGGATGCGAAGCTGAGCCTCGTCGACGCGCGCGACGTCGCGGCCGCCGCGGCCGCGATCCTGACCTCCGAGGGGCATAGCGGCCGGATCTACGAACTGAGCGGGCCCGAGGCGCTCCCTTACGCCATGATCGCGGAGAAGCTAGGCGCGGCGATGGGGCGGACGGTGCAATACGTGGACGTGCCGCCGGACGCGGCGCGGGAAGGGATGGTTGCGGCGGGCTATCCGGCGTGGCTCGCGGAAGCCGTGGTGGAACTGTTTGCCATTCAGGCGACCGGGGCGACCGCTACCGTGTCGGGGTCGGTCGAGAAGCTGACGGGGAAGAAGCCCCGCTCGCTCGATCAGTTCGCGAAGGACTTCGCCGCGATATTCTCGGGGACGCTTCCCGCCGAGGCGTGAGCTACACGCGAGGGAGGGTCACCCCCACCTGCGACTGGTACTTGCCAGCCTTGTCTTTGTAGGAAACGGCGCACTCCTCGTCACTCTCGAAGAAGAGGATCTGGGCAATCCCCTCGTTCGCGTAGATCCGTGCGGGTAGCGGGGTCGTGTTCGAGACCTCCAGCGTCACGTAGCCCTCCCACTCGGGCTCCAGCGGCGTCACGTTCGTGATGATCCCGCATCGAGCGTAGGTCGATTTCCCGACGCAGATCGTGAGCGTCTTCCGGGGAATGCGGAAGTACTCCACGCTCCGGCCCAGCGCGAACGAATTCGGCGGAACGATGCAGACGTCGCCCTTGAAGTCGACGAACGACTTGGGATCGAAGTTCTTCGGGTCGACGATGGTGGAGTTGATGTTGGTGAAGATCTTGAATTCGTCGGCGATGCGCAGATCGTAGCCGTACGACGAGATCCCGTACGAGACGACGCCCTGCCGGACCTGCTTCTCCTCGAACGGTTCGATCATCTTGTGCTCTTCGCACATCCGCCGGATCCACTTATCGCTCTTGATCATCGCGTCTCAGGCTCCTGTCTCGGTAAGTCCCTCTGGAGCCGCGGATTGTGCCACGCCCCCCCGGGTGGTGTAAACTCCTCCCCCATGTCACGGCGCATCTACCTGGAAACCTACGGCTGCCAAATGAACGTGGCCGACTCGGAACTGATGCTGGGGCAACTCACTCGGGCCGGCTATCAGCGGACCGAGCATCCTGCCGAAGCGGACGTCATCCTGGTCAACACGTGTGCCATCCGCGAGCACGCCGAGCAGCGTGTCTACGGACGCCTGGGGGAGTTGAGCCGCCACAAGGTCCACCGGCCCGGCGTCCTCCTGGGTGTCGCCGGCTGCATGGCCCAGCACCTCAAGTCGCGACTCTTGGAGAAGGTTCCGGCCGTCGATCTGGTTGTGGGGCCCGACGGCTACCGCGACCTGCCAGAGCTCCTCGAGCAGGCCCGCGACGAACCGACCCTCGCCATCCGCCTCTCGAGGGAGGAAACCTACGGAGATCTCGCTCCCGCCCGCGCCGACGGCGTGCGCGCCTGGATCAGCATCATGCGCGGCTGCGACAAGTTCTGCACCTTCTGCATCGTCCCCTACGTGCGGGGCCGGGAGCGAAGCCTGCCGCTCGGGGAAGTCGTGCGGCAGGTGGAGCACGCCGCCGCCGAGGGTTTCAAGGAGATCGTCTTCCTCGGCCAGACGGTGAACGCCTACCGCGACGGAGAGGCCGATTTCGCCGAACTCCTTCGTCGCGCGAACGCCGTCGGCGGCATCGAGCGGATTCGCTTCAGCTCGCCGCACCCCAGCGACTTCACCGATCGGACCGTGGAGGCGCTCCGGGAGTGCGCGAAGGTGATGCCGCAGGTTCATCTCCCCCTCCAGTCGGGGTCGAACCGAATTCTCGCGCGCATGCAGCGGATATACACGATCGAGGAGTACGAATCGCTCGTGGTGAAACTCCGCGACGCGCTTCCCGACCTCTCGCTCTCGACGGACATCATCGTCGGATTCCCCGGCGAGACCGTCGACGACTTCAACGAGACGCGAGCGGTGATGAGTCGTACCGGGTACGACAGCGCGTTTCTCTTCAAGTATTCGCCTCGGCCCGGCGCCCGCTCGGCCGCGTGGGAGGACGACGTTCTTGAGGAGGAAAAAGCCCGGCGGATCACGCTCCTCATCGCGGATCAGAAGCTGATTTCGCTGGAGCGGAACGAGGCGCTTATCGGACAGGACCAGGAAATACTGGTGGAAGGGCCGGCGAAGCGGAATCCCGATAACTGGTTCGGCAAGACGCGGCAATTCAAGACCGCCGTCTTCCGGCATCGTGGCGAGTCCGTGGGGGACCTCGCGACATTCCGGGCGGTAGCGGTATCTTCCTACACTCTGTTCGGCGAGGGCGTGTCACGCCAGGCCCAAGTCGAGGAGGAAGCTACTCCCTGATTCCGAGATTCTCGTCCGCCCTGGGACGTACGCGCCAATTCCCCCTCGCGGCGCGCCTCCTGACAGCCTCCCTCGGACTCTGGTTCGCGTGCTCGATTGGCGCGACCGTGGACCGGGCGCGCGCGTTCACGCCTCCGGGCGCCAGCTACAACATCGCCATCCTCCTGGACACGCAGCGCCACCAGCTCGACGGGTGGGTCACCATCGGCTATCGAAGCGGCGCCGACTCCACGCTCCATGCGATCTGGCTCCACGCCTATCCCAACGCCTTCTCCAGCCACACCACCATCTACGGCCGCGAGGTCGAGCGCTACGGCGAGGATTACTCCATCCGCTTCGCGCCGCTTCGCGACCGCGGCTGGATGACGCTCGATTCGGCTTCCGTGGAGGGTGTTCCGGCGCTCGTCACGCTCGAGGAGACGCTCGCACGCGTCGATCTACCGCGACCGCTGGCGCCGGGAGATTCCACGTCCTTCCGAGTTCACTTCCGAGTCGGGATTCCGCGCGTCTTCGATCGCTTCGGGCATGTGGGGCCCCGCTATTCCATCGCTCAGTGGTATCCGAAACTGGTCGTGATCGACGAGCGGGGCTGGGCGCTCGATCCCTATCACTACTTCGCCGAGTTCTACGGAGAATTCGCGACCTACGACGTGGCGATCACGCTGCCGGATGAGCAGTGGGTCGGGGCGACCGGCGTCCTCGTCGGCTCCGACGGCGGAGACAACGAAATCCCGCTGGAGCATCCTTCCGCCGATAGCGTGATTGTGAGCGTTCGCGCGGTCGTCGCCGACTCTCTGGCGGGCCGCTGGCCGCGCGAGGCGCTGCGACTGGAACCGCTCGATGGCGACCCGGTCCGGGTGCCGCGCGATTCGGTGGCGGTCTGGCGCGTCCCTGTGGGGGCGCCGCTGCACTACCGCTACGCGTGGGCCGACAGCGCGGAGGCGCCGGCGCGATTGGAGCGGGACGGAGAAGGCCGCCAGGGACCGCTCCGGTTCCTCCTGGCCTGGCGCGATACGTCCGTCACCGATACGATCCGCGTGTTGACGCTGCCCGCGCCGCGCACACCGCCACGGGTGGCCGACGCCGACTCCTCGCTCCCTTCGCTCAAGACGCTTCGATTTCACGCCGAGCGGGTCCACGACTTTGCCTTCGTCACGGCGCCCGATTACGTGCGCGCCGACACCACGTGGAACGGCACCGCCATCCGGACGCTGCTCTATCGCGACGACGCCGTGGATTGGAAGGGCGCGCTCGCCAATACGGTGGATGCCTTCCGTCACTTCAGCGAGAACGTGGGCCCCTACATCTGGCCTCAGTTCACGACGACGGAGTCGTTCACGGCCGGCGGCGCCATGGAATATCCGATGCTCATCATGAACGACCCTGAGCTTACGAGCGGCGAGTGGGAGTATTTCGACGCGACCATCGCGCACGAACTGGGGCACAACTGGTTCTACGGCATGATCGCGAACGACGAACGCCGATACCCGTGGCTCGACGAGGGCTTCACGCAGTTCATGGAATCCCACTACACGGATCCTCGCTTCCCCCGCGGGACCTGGAAGCACCGCGACAAGGTTCGCTGGACGGCGCCGGCGCGCTGGTATCAGGGCGACGAGGCCGCCTTGCTGGAACGGCACTATGCGCGCGACGAAATTCCGATCTCCGCGGGCGCCGACGATTGCCGCGGATACCGGCAATATGCGGTTCAGGCCTACGACCGCCCGGCGGCCATGTTCCGGACCTTTCAGGGGATCGTGGGCGAGGAGAAGCTACGCGCGTTCCTGGGCGAGACGTATCGCCGTGGCGTGGGTCGGCACATTCGCCCGAGCGACGTGAACGACGCGGCCCGAGCCGCAACCGGGAGCGACTATTCCGAGTACTTCCGGAAGTGGACCGAGACGACGGACGTTCCCGACTTCGCGCTAGGTGGGACGCGCCGGGAGCGGACGGACTCCGGATGGCGGACGACCGTCACCGTGCGCCGGAAAGGGGGGATCGACTTTCCGGTGCCGGTCGAGGCGCGCTACACCGACGGCACCACCGAGACGAAGCTCGTCCCGACGCCCGCCGCGAGGAACGAGGTCGTGTTCGAACATAAGGCGCCGATGATGAAAGCGGTTCTCGACCCTCGCCACGAGATTTTCGACGCCTACCGGCTGGACAACCAAGGGAGCCTGCTACCGCCGATGCGTATCCGGCCGCTCCTGGACGTCTCGACGACCGATGCGATGTCGGTCCTGTTCGGACCGACCGTGTGGCACGGGGTCAGTGAGGGGATGCGACTTGGCGCCTGGATCGACGGGCGCTACTTGCCTGGTTCCGACTTCCCTCGCGGCATTCGGTCCTTCGAGGGTGGCCTGAATGTCGGGACGCGGGACGGGTCGGTGGCGTGGCGGGCCGGCTATGCGCGGCGAGTTGGCGCCATCGGCGCGCGCGGGTCGGTGCGAGCGATGGTCTCCCGAGACGCGGGTCTCACCAACGCCGCCCTTACCATATCGAACTGGATCACCGCGCCGGGGCGCAGGCATCCGTGGCGGACCTGGACGCTCACGGGCCAGTACCTTCGAAGCACCTGGAGCAGCGGCAGCACCCTGAATGCGGGGGCATCAATTCGACTTGAAACGACCGGCCCGCGCCGAAGTGAATCGATCTTCGTTTCTGGTTGGCACGGTGTCGGAATCGGCGACAGGGTGGGGGGGTCGCGACCCAGCTATGGTCGGGCCAGCATCGAACTCCGCCAGTCGCTCCATGTGGGTGCGCGAGCGCGCCTTCACTTCGACAGCCGTCTCTATGGCGGGGCGGCATGGCGGCAAGTCCCAGATGAGCGCCGCTTCGATGCCGTCGAGGCGACGAGGCTCG
>ERZ1292630.970-Hain-H41-02um-R3-970-length-28896-cov-7_pt2 | contig 11225 bp, 5 predicted proteins | sample MGYA00564408_ERZ1292630 | MGnify/ENA primary metagenome ERZ1292630 (study PRJEB36523, sample SAMEA6512641) | groundwater metagenome | collected 2019-01-08 | study: AquaDiva: Metagenomics assemblies of 32 groundwater samples | reverse complement strand
TCGCCACCGCCTCCCCTCATCGCGGCCGACCACCTCGGCGGCCGCTGAGATCGACGACGACGACAACCGCCGTCCGCCGCCGCCGATGGAGGGTGACGCCGGCGGCGATGCGACAGCTCATCCCCACCGCAAACAGCAGCCGCTTGTTACTGCCGCTGAGGAGGTCCAGTCATCTGCTCCCCCCTCGACGCTCCAGGTTTCGCGGCGCAGCGTGGAGCAAGCCTTGAACGGGTGGGACGTGCAGCTATTCGTCGTGTGGCACGGCGCGATGCACAAGGTGCGCGAGATCCTGCAGGACTTGACCCTCGACGTGGAGGAACGAAGCGGCGGCGGCAGCGGCGCGGTGCCGATTGCGGCGCGGAAAGGGTTCGCGGTGCTCTCTCTACAGCTCATTGATTGGAAGGATTGGGACGTCTTCTTTGAGACGAATCTCTGGCGGCTGTACAATGGCAAGGGCGGCTGGGCGCGCCAGGGCATGGCGCTGAAGACGCGGCAGTGCGGCGTCGGGCCCTTCCTCGCCGTGGTCGTCGCCGATCCGGAGCCGCGCTACGCGCTGGAGCACACCGCCCACGGCAGCGACAACGTGAGCCACCGGATGAACGATGCCAAAATGCGGTACCGCAAGTGGACCGGCGGGGGCTACCGCGTGCACGGGACATTCTCCCCCGTCGAAGCGCTGCACGACATCGGCTTGTTGCTGCACCGCCACCCGAGCGCGTATCTCGAGGCGCTGGGGACCCAACTGCGCGAGGAGCCGTTCGCGAGCGCCGCGGATCCCATCGTGGGCGCCGCGAGACTGAGCCGCGCCATCGTGGGCCACTTTGTCAAGTGGCTGGACGGGCGGCACACGGCCGCGGAGTCGGTCTCCTTGGCCTCGGCTGCTCCTCCGAACGGCCAAAAAGCGGAGGGCGGCCCCTTTTCGGTGTTTGCGGATGACCCCGTCGTGTCGCGGCGCCAGCTGCTCGGCCACACGGGCTGGGACTCGTGCGCCGAGCTGCGCCTCGCCTTCGCGTCCTTCACCGACCAGCACGCGCTGGGCGACGACAGCACCGCGGTTGCCTTCACGACACATCCGGACCACGCGCTCGACAACGGCGAGGCGCTGGACATTGCCAAGTGCGACGCATGGCCCAGCGAGGTGCGCATGGTGGCGGGAAAGAAAGTCCTGTGGGCGGCCGTCGCGACCATTGGAGGGTCAGTGTTGGAGTCAGATGCGAATCAGCTGCCGGTGACGCTGTTGGTCCGCTTGCTTTCTGGGCAGGTGCGCGTCACCCCGTGGCCCGCGCGGAAACGGGGGGGTCCGCGGTGGTAGGCAGCATGGACCCACATTCAGCGCGAGCGACGGCGAATGGGGAGTTGAGACCACCCGTCGCACCCGTCGCACCCATAGGAGGAGCCGCCCGCCCCCGGAGCTGTGTTTTGATTGTTCATTTTTGCAATCTTCCAGTACGTCACATCACAGCGCTTCAGCGGCCTGAAGAAAAACGATGCTACGGCGTACGGACGACGCCCCCGCGGCACTCACAATGGTGGACATTTGCAAACTCACCATGGCGGCCGTCACGACACGGCCACAATCGGTTCGCGCCGCCAACGACGCGGAAATGCTTTTCGTCCGCAGCGACTGGCTCTACGGCTGCCCCGCGACGAGCGTCGATTGCGAGGAACTAACGCACGTTACGTCCCTCGGCAGCTACTGGCTCTACAACTGCGCCGACCTCACCGCCGTCGATTGCTCTGGCCTCACCCAGTTGACGACCGTTGGGGATCATTGGCTGTCTCGGTGTGGCGGGCTGACGTACCTCGACTGCACGGCACTCACTCAGCTGGTATCCGTGAATGACCATTGGTTGTTCACCGGCAGCAGCTTGACGACGCTCGACTGCTCCTGCCTCGCGAGCCTCGCCACCGTCGGGATTCACGGAACTCGCGCAGCTGCGTCACGTAGGCCACTGTTGGTTGTACAACTGCGACAATCTGTCGACGCTCGACTGCACCGGAATGACGGACCTCACAACGGTGGGCGCCGACTGGCTGGCCAACTGCCCCTGCCTCGGCGATATCCGCCTCGGCACAGAAGGTCGACCTTCGTAAGTTCCCGTCGACTCGCCAAAAGGGAATTTGCCGAGAAATGCTCACAACCCCGTGCGTTGTGTGCTGTGATCACGCAGGCCTTCCTTTCTTACCGCTCTCACACACTCTCTCTCCCTCGTTCTCTCCGTTTCCCTCTCTCCCTTCCCTAGAGATGCTGTCATCGGAGGGCTGGACCGACTGCCTGCCGCTGCTTCAAGCCGAAGCGGCGAAGCTGAAGCGCTGGGACGTGCGCTTTGATTCATCCGTGGCGGGGGACGAGGGGCTGTCAAGCCCCGAGGCGATGGATCCAAAGACCGACTCCGGCTTTTCCGACGTTGTCCCGCTCGCGGAACTCAAGAAGCTGCGCAAGGTGGTCGATTCGGCTGCCCTCAGCGAGGCGGATGTGGTTGACGCGATGGACGCGCTCTTTGCCTTTGAGGCCGCCTACTACGAGGGCACCCCGCTCCTTGGGTCACTGCTGTCGTTTATACCGTTCCATGAGATGCAGCTGCTCGACGGCTGCCCGGCGCTGAAGGCATATGCGCGGTCCGTTCTGAAGGGCATTCACCTGACGATCGCCGTCATCGCCGCGGCCGACGTGCGCGAAGGGGAAGAGGAGTTCACGACGTATACGTACGAGCTGGACCCGCTGTTCGCGACGCCCATGCTCTCCATCATCGACGAAGTGACGGCGGCCACCGACGCCCTCGGGACGTCGTGGCCGGCCGTGAGGGACCGATTGCTGCTGCGACGAGAGCTCGCGGCGGCCGCGCACCACGCGACGAGCCTCCCCGGAGCGGCCAGCCAGCTGTCGGAAGCGGTCGCCCGCGCCCAGCGGCTGCTGCCCACCGTTCGGCGCCCCACCACTGCCGCTGCGGCCGCCGCGGCGCTACCCCTGCCCCGCAACCCGACGCTGTTTTACGACGCCGCACCGTTGTGGCTGCCGATCAGCACGCCACTGCCGAAGCCCCACGTGCCGCATTGGGACGCCGCCGTGACGACTTGGGATGCGCTGCTGCGCGATGTCGCGACGGCTCTGTCGTGGCCCACCACCGCGAAGACGCTGCCGGAGGTCCTACAGACAGTGAAAGTGTTTGGCGAAGCGAAGCCGTCGCTGCTGGCGCGCTCCATCGCGATGCTGTTTTTGTTCGAAGAGCGCGCCGGGTCGCTTCTGGGCTCGCTGCCCATTCACGAGCACCTGCTCAGGACGCTGACGACCACCTTCGGGGCCCCCGTGTACGAGAAAGTGTTCAAGCGGGACGAAGCCATCGTCGCGGCCGTGTGCGAACACCGTGCTCGGTCGATGCACCGCGGCATGCCCCTCGAGCTGCTGCAGGCGTCGACCGTCGACGCGGTCTGCAAGTGGACGATGGACCTGTCCCGCATCGTCATGGGCGTGCTCCACGCGTACCTCAGCAACCGCGGGCGCTGCCACCAGCGGCTCATGCTCTTGGTGCCGTCGCTCGGCGTGATGCAGGCGCAGTCGTACGAGCTCGACGCCCTGGTGTTTGGCCGCGGACACGTGGTGCCGCCGCGGGAGGCGGACGCGCTACGCGAGCTGGTCTCGAAGAGCGGCGTCCTCGCGGCGTTTGTGAACGAATTGACCCTCGAAGTCATGGAAGTGCTGAGCGGCCTCGTCGTCGAACTCGACCTCATTTCCAAGCCCGAGCTGCTGGCACTGCTGTTCCTCAGAAACAACCTGTGCGCGAGTCGTCTCGAGAACTACTCCGCCCTCGTCGTCCAAACGGACCCGGCGACGCTCAAGACGGCGAAGAAGACGCTGCCGCCCGCGGCCTATATGCGAACCCCCGCCGCACCCCTCCCGTGGTTAATTGCCAGGCTCGAGATCAGCCGCCCACTAACCAACGCAGCCTACATGCTCGTCGCGGCCACGCACGGCGCAGGCTGGTCGCCCAACCTGCGCCAACTGCCGAACGCGCTGCAAACGACCGAGCGAATGTTCAACAACCGCTTCGCCTACTTCCTCAACGTCCGAAAACCGGCGTTCGTGCCCTACGCCGATTCGACGCGGCAGGTGGACCAGTTTGCCCGCAACGTGCCGACGTCGATTGCGCAAGCGATGGAAATCTACAACGTGACGTTGAAGCGCATTGACACCGTCATGGCCGACCCGACGATCCCGGACAAGGCCTTCTTCCTCAGCGCGAAGAAGACGTGCAAGGCCAACGTCATCGCCGCGAAGTTGATGGAGAAAGAAGTTGCCGATCAAGCCGCGAGACTCGATGGCGCACCGTCACGGTTCGCGGTGGACGTCGGCGCCGATTTCCACCCGTCGCTCGTGACGTTCAAGCCGAAGATGCTCGCGGCGTGAGGGGAGGAGGAGGGGCCGCCGGCGGTGGCCGTGCGCCATATGCGTTGGTATCGTCGTGCCCGACGGCATGGGCGGCTCCCTTCCCCATCCCTCCCTGTAACCGCACACGCCGTGCCCATCTCTCAATCTGTGCCAAACAGAGGGGGAGGAGGCGGGCGCCGTAAGTAATGCCTTTGCCGGATAACCGCCGGGGGGCTTTTCTTCCTTGCTGCGATCATCTTCCGTGCCGCTGCTGGGTCATCCAGAGAGGGGGCTGCAGAACCTTCACAACGACCCGCAGGGTCACCGGACGGATGATGACGCGGGCGAGCCTTGGAGCCGAGTGGACCTCCCAGCGGAGGTTCGGTGGGTGGGGGGCAGCTGTTCTCAGTTGCCGGCTGTTCGCATCCGACCCTGAAGGCTCTTTTTTTTCCCCTCTTGCGCCAATGACGTTTCGTCAGGCGTCCCAGTCGCCGTTGCGTTCCCAGTCGCCGCGAGGTCGCTGGTCGTGCGGCAGCACCGACAGCGTGCTTTTCGACCACCCCGCGAGCCGCCAGCGCAGGGCCGTGACAGATTCATTCGTGTCGTCGCCGACGTCAACGGTGCCGCTCAGCCGCCGCCGCGGAAGCGTCGCGGCGATCGCGCACGACATGATGCATGACCCGAGCCGCCGCGCGGCGCCCCCCCTCACGAGCCCTCAGCGAGCGGCGTTCTGCGGCTTGCTGCACTACCGCAACGATCACGATGAGCGGGGTGGCTTCGTGCCCCCCGAACTCGGCGGGCGGCCATGGCTTTCTCCTCCGCGCCCCGAGCATCGCCCATCCGGCGACCGTAAGGGGGTCGACCTGCGGGACGAGTCGGCTGCGCCACAGCCGCAATGGCACGCGGAGGCACGTCGCAGTTCGCCAGTGGTGACGGCGTCGGAGCCGTCGGCGTACGACTTTCCTCAGCACAGCGGCGCCGACCGTACGTTTACGATGGGTAGCGTCCAGCAGCCAGCATGGGCGGGGGAGGGGGGACCGCGGCCGCCGCCGTCGACGTGGCACATACCGTCCGGCCCCCTTCGGCTTCCCCGCACCGCGGCGTCCTCCTCGAGGCCCCGACCCGACGACGATGGCGACAAGGATTGGGAGGCGGCCAGCAGTGACCTCCGAAGCGATGCCGAAAGCTACCGAGGCCTCGCGACCAGTGCCGTGCCGTCCGACCACCACAGGGCGATGGCATCGGCGCCCCACACTGCAATGCAACCCGCGACGCTGCGGTCGCTGCAACAAGCACGGCAAGCCGAATGGGAGCGCCGACAGCAGCAGCCGCAGCCACAGCCACAGCCGCAGCCGCAGCCGCAGCCGCAGTTTGTCGCTGCCGATCGCCACCGATCGCACATTTTCATTGACGACGAACGTCGAGCGGCGACACCTCCCACGGCACCGCCAAGGACTCACCTCTCCCCGGCGACGAGCCAAGCTTCGTTGGCCCGCGCGCCTCCCACGTCGCCTCCTGCCTCCTCCGCGAGTCGCCACGCTCTGCTCCGGTCACCCTTGCGCGCCACGGTCCCTGAAGTGCCTGGCCGACGGCTGCTGACCGCCGCCCAGTTAAAGGACGCCTTGCTGAGACAGCAGCCACCTCACCCTGGCTCGTCGGCCTACGGACACCGGCACGGCGGTGGTGGCGGAGGAGCGGACTTCATCTGACGGCAGATGTTAGAGTACACCCCCTGCAGTGCCCCTCTCGCTCCTTCCTTCCTTCTTTCCTTCCTACCCGCCTCTCGATACGATGCTTCCCCCCCACGATGCACGCAGCGATGGGTAGAGCGCGATTTTCTTCACATCCCCCTCTCTCCTTCCCCTTGATATCTCAGTGCCCTTCACCGATCCCCGACAGCCCCTCCTTCTCGACACATCCTGGGGGTGACAAGAAGGAAAGGGAGACGGCGCCGTTTCCACACCCGACACGACCGTCTCACCCACCGAGAGAGCCGGGAAAAAACCCCCGTCTTCGTCGGCTCGGTGTCGTCGCCGTCCGTGTGACCGTCCTAAACGCCAGTCAATGCCGCCGGTGCTGTTCACTTTTTTGCGATACGTGGGCGTTGGCGCCGTCGCCGGCTGCCTCGTCGGCACGCGGCTCGTCGTGCATAAATTGAGCGACTGCGATGCAGCGCGGGCCGAACGCGTCAACGCCCTCGCGGGGTACTCCGCCAACATTGACGCCCTGGAGGCACGCGCGGCAGCGTTGCTGGCCGCGACGTCCAGCAGCAGCGGCCGACGGCAGGACGCACAGTAGTAGGCCTCTCTCCCCGTGGATTCCTTTTGTTCCGGAAACGATGGGCTCGGGCGACGTCACAGGTCCTCCTGACCTTGTGGCAGTGGGTTAATGAGAGGGAAACCCGTGGCGCTCAGACTCGTCTCCCTTCTCTGTGCCGTCGTAGCCCCCCCTTCCCCCATTCTCCGTCGTCGCTCCATCAGCCGCCGCCGCTCACCTCGGCGCTTTGCTGCTCTGTGACGGACTGCGCGCCGCATAATGACGCAGTGGACCTCGGCCGTCGCGTTGGAGGGGCTCATCGCCGCCGCCTGCGGGATGCACGCCGTCGACAACGCCACTCGAACGTCGGCGGACGCGTCGCTGCGGCGCCTCCGGCAGGACGCCGCCAACTTGGGCGACTGCCTCGTCGACGTGTTGCAGGGCGCCATCCACGCGCTTCACGGCTCGCCAGAGGGACCGCGAGCGCAGCTGGCCGTCACGGCCTGTCTGATGCTTGAGGGGCTCGTTCAGGAGGCGTGGCTGCAGTGTGGCCTGATCAGCGACCGGCCAATGGTCAGGCAACGCCTACTCCGATTAGCGACGCACGCGATCGTTGACGGACGCGTCGCCGCAAGCCTCGGCCGCACGCTGGCCGCCATCTGCCGGGTCGAGTTGGGCGTCGCCTTCGCCGAGACGGACGACGCATCCCGCGGCGCGATGGGCGGCGAGTGGTTCCATATCATCGACGGCATCATGTCGCAATTGACCCTCCCGACGGCGGCGACCCCAGCTGGAGCCGCGCTGCCGCTGTCCCCGGTTGCCGAGCAGTTCGCGCTGCAGCTGTCGACGGTGGGCGCCGAAGGGGGCGGCGCGGTGGGCGGCCTGTGGTCGTTCTTTATGCAGCGGTACGTCGCCACGTGGGCCCTGCGGAGTCCCGCCGAAGGCAGCTTCGCGTTGCAACGATTCACAACAACGTTGGGGGAGGGGGGAGATCAGGCGTCAGCCTTCTTGTGCCCGGACGACGTCGCGCGGACAACCGTTCGGTTTGAGTTGCTTCTAAATTTGCTGCACGCGGATGGCGTGACCGCGACGCCGTTCCACCGACCCGACGTCATCGCCGCCGTGGACGCTGCTGCCAGCCACCTGACGTCCTACGCGACGGTGGAAGCGGTGGCGAGGTCGCTGGTGAGTCAAGGGTGGCGTGGAGCGCCCGAGGGCCTTGACACTCATGATGCCGCCCGCGGCCTGCGACAACGAGCGGGCTACTTGAACCGGATGGCGTGCAACGTCGGGCGACTCATGCGCCTTGCGTGGAAAGTGCGTGGTGGGCTTCCAGCGATCAACGACGGTTGCCTCGCGTTGCGGCGCGACCCATCGAGGGTCGTGGGAAGTCTCTCGGCAGCGTTCTCGTTCCTCCACGATGCCCTGTGCCCCTCCACCGTCACGGAGGCGGCGCGACGGGACCCAAGAGAGAGCCCCCTCCACGCCTGCGCCTCCGTGCTCGCGTCTGCCCTCGCGAGTAGTGTGTGCTCCGCGGTGCTGGACCATCTCCGGGCCGTCGCGGAAGCTGAGGAGCTGCACGAGGTAAACTGCTTCGCGTCGCTGCCGCTGCCCGTCGTGTTCAACGTGCTCCTGCGGGCGGCCTCCCCGGGTGTCATCATGTCCCCGCAGCCGCCGGCGCCCTCAGCGGCCGACCCGTGGCAGGTCCCGCCGTCGCCCGACAGCTACGCGCTTTGGTGGCATCACATCGCAATCGACGTGCAGCGAAGCGGTCTGCCTTCGCACGACGATGGCACCGAGGCCGTTCTTTCGGGACGCTCCCGGCCGTCGGAAGATCTCGTCGCCGCCTGGGGGGACGCGGCGGGCGAGCCCCCCCGTTGGGAAGCGAGCGACGATGTCGGCATGCTGGTCGGCAGTGAATTGTGGACGGCCGCCTGCGACAACGACGCCGAGGCCTTTGGAGCGGCCGTGCTAACTCAGCTGCAGGAGCGGGAGCAGACCGTCGAGTTGGAAGGGTTCGACGGCAGCGCCATCCGGCAAAGCGTGACGCTTCTGTGGATGGTACTGAACAGCTTCAGCGACACAGACGGTGGCGGTGCCGAGGCCGACGCGGAGGAGGAGGAGACCGAAGAGGCGTCACGTCAGCCGCACGCCTCTACAGCGGCCGCGGCCGTGGGCTCCACCGGCGCCTCCGAGAACGCTGCGATGCGCTATTTCGCCGCGGCGTGGATGGATCGTTTCGCAGCGGCGTTTGGTGCTGCCGACGGTCGCCTTGGGGCGCCGCCGCTCGGAGCCGTGTTTCGTCAGTCCCCCACCGCGGCGTGCGCCGTGTTCGTGCAGCTGTGCGACGTGTTCGTCGCGATGGCGGCGCTCGGCGAGCATTGGTGCTTGTACGACAGGCTGGCGGGGGCACCAGAATTGCGTGAACAGTTGGTGCGTTGCCTCGTGGAGGCGTGCCGGTGCCTGTTTATCGTCTCGCCTAGCGCCGATCACCGTCGTTCCCCAGCCGGCGACCCGCGGGAAGCAGCGGAGGAGGGCCTGCGGACGCTGTGGCTGTACTCGGCCCACGGCGCGTTGCTCAGCGTTGCCGTGCATCGGAGCACAAACGGATGGGTCTCCAACGGCGTTTTCGAAACGTTGGCGGCGACGACAAACTACGGCGGCGCAGCAGCGGTGGAGCCAACGAACGCCGTCGCGTGGGACCGCGAGTCCTCCTCCGCGTGGGACGTTATCCGGACCGCGATCACCGCCACGTCGGTCAGCCGCCTCGTCGCAGCACGCCGCACGGGCGAGACGAGTTCGAGTGGCGACCTAGGCCTGCCTGGGTGGAGCGACCACGTGCTCCACACGCCCTTCGTCCCGTGGCTCTTCGCCCGCCTTGCGCCCGTGGTCATCGAAACGAGTACCGCGCCGATCGGCGGCCGCCGCGGCACCGTGGCGGGATACCGGCGGCTTGGTGTGTTTGCGTGCGGCCAGTTGGTGCGGCGCTTCATCCTCGACGTGATGCCTCCCGCGGTCGGCGTGTTATCCTCCGGACCGTCCGTCGGCGAAGGGCCGCGCGCAGCCCTCGCTGCCTTGGTGCCATCCGTCACGGCGCTCGCGCGACTTTCGACCGACCCGTCCGCTGCCGTGCTTCTGATCGACCTCATGAGGGCGGCCATTGCGTGGGCTCTGCAGTCCGTCCCGACGGGGTCGGGTACCACGTCGTGCGCCGCGGAGAGTGCGACGGTCGATGACCCGGCCGCCGCGCGGCTCGTCGACAGCCTTCTCTTGTCGGTTCTTGCCGCCTGCCACGATTCGCAAAGTAGCCATCAGGAGGCGGCAGCCGACGGAGGAAGCACGATGCCGTTTGCAGCGGCACGCCGTGCGCTCGCGGAAGGGGTCTCGGCAATCGCGAAAGCCATTGCCCTCGACGAAAACGAATCGGGTGGTGGGGCGTCCCCCCCGCTGGCCGTTGCGATGGTTCTTGTGCGGCTGGCGGCCCCTTTGGCGCAGCAGTTGTCGGCGGGCGTCTGCGGCTGTAGTCTGATGGAGGACGGGACGATTCGCGCGATGGCCGCCGGGGCCGCTCAGCTGTGCGCGTGCCTCCCGGACGAATCGGTTGACTTGGCATCGGTCCACGCGCCACTCATGGCTGCCCTGGGCGCCGTCGTCGCCGATGTTGCAAAGCAGTGCGCCGCCGCCGCGCCTGTCACCGCGGGGGCGCGTCAGGGAGGCGGCCACGCGGCCACCCGCTCGTTGACGGCGAACCTACTGGGCATCCACCTGGCGGTAATCGTGGCTCGGTACCTGTCCCACCGGGGGCCCCGATACGGGCTCGCGCGGTCGATGCCGGTCGATGTGCTTTCCGGGACCGCAACGTCCATTGCGTGCGCCTACGCCCGGAGCTATGACGGGGCTCTTGCGTCACCCTCGGACAGCGCCGCCGTAACGTCGTTGGTGACGCTGACCGCGTTGCTTATGCAGAGCGCCGTATCGCTATCTCAGGCCACGCGTCAGCATGCCGCGCGTCTGGCGCCGATGCTGCACCCCATCGCGATGCTGCTGTCGCACGGCGCGGTGGCTGCCGGCGTTGTGGAGGCGGTGATCACGTTGGGGACCGTTCGCGTCGGATCCGTCTTCCGGGAGTTAATGCATCTGTGGATCGAGGCGTTCGCGGGCGGCTCGCGTGACATGCAGGCGCACTCGTGCGTGGCTTGGCTGGCGGTGGTCCTCGTGCTCCGCGGCCGGAATGTCTCCTGTTCGCTGCCACGTTCACCGGTCGCGGCGGACGCAACTCCATCGCAGGGGGTGGAGTGCCACGTCGCCATGACCCGGGCCCTTCGCCAGCTGCTCGATTCGTCCGCACAAACCAGCAGCAGTATCGCGTTCGGTATGGGCGCCCACCGCCCTGCGGCGATGACGACGATTGTGGAGCTGACGACCGCGTCCCATCCCCAGTGCCGTCGCTGCGTGCGACTGCCGCCATTCCAACCTCTGCCGGACGTCTCTTGGGCCTACCCGACGTACGGACTCATCGTGAACGGCGCCTCTGGGCGTCCCCTCGCCGGTGTCTTCGACGTCGCGCCGGTTGTAATGAACATCTTGGCGGCACTCGGCGGTG
>ERZ1292630.4882-Hain-H41-02um-R3-4882-length-11226-cov-8_pt1 | contig 11226 bp, 8 predicted proteins | sample MGYA00564408_ERZ1292630 | MGnify/ENA primary metagenome ERZ1292630 (study PRJEB36523, sample SAMEA6512641) | groundwater metagenome | collected 2019-01-08 | study: AquaDiva: Metagenomics assemblies of 32 groundwater samples | reverse complement strand
CCCAGGAGCTGGCGCCGAGTCGAACGTGGCTGAGGTCAGTGGACATGGAAGAGGATTATGCGGAATTCTTTTGTAAGAATAATAGGATAGTTTGACATGCCGGCGGTCTTCACGCAGACTCTCGTTCATGCAGGACCAGACCGAGCAGACCCTTCTTGCCACACTCGCGGAACGTGTCGGCATCGCGGCTGACTATCACGATATCGCAGGGACTCTCCACCGCACTTCTGATGAGACGCGGCGTGCCATTCTGACGGCCATGGGCTTTACGGTCGATTCGACCGCAGCGCTGACACAGGCACTGCGAGAATGGGATGACGCGCCGTGGCAACGTTCCTGCGATCCGGTGCGCATCCTGCGTGACGATGAGGCGGGACTTCCTCTGTCCTGTTGTTTGGCACTCGAAGATGGGAAAGAACAATCGGTTGTGGTGGAGTGGCAGATTCGTGATGAAGCGAATGCCGTGATGCAGGAAGGGCAGGCAGGGCCTGGGCTCTCCGCTGTGGAGGCCCGTTTTCTCGATGGTCGACGACATGTGCGTGTTGAGATACCGGCCCCGCGTGGTCTCTCGCTCGGGTACTACCAGTTGACGGTACGGGCCGAGGGTTTGGTTGGGGGGGGAGTGGGAACGATGCGTGTCATCGTGGCGCCCTGCCAGTGCTATGTCCCGCCGGCAATTGAGGCGAACCAACGGCTATGGGGGCTGGCCTTGCAACTCTATTCGTTGTCCTCTGATCGGAATTGGGGCTGCGGCGACTTTACCGATCTTGGACGGATTGTGGAGTGGGCGGGGAGGGAACTCGGCGCCGGAGTCATCGGATTGAATCCGCTGCACGCACTGCGAAATACCACGCCGTATCACATCAGCCCCTATGCGCCATACAGTCGGCTCTATCTTAATGAGCTCTATATCGATCTTGAGCGGCTGCCGGAATTTTATGGGTCGGAGGAGGCGCAGCAACAGTTTCGTGCTCCCGAGTTTCAAGCCAAGCTCCAGGTGCTGCGAGAGAGCCGGCAGGTGGACTACGACGCCATTGCGACTGCCAAGCGCACCATGCTCGATTCGGCCTACCGCAAATTCCTCACAGATGCCTACAGCGGAGAGGAGCCGAATCTCCAACCGAAAACGGCGCGCGCCTGGCTCTTGGAGCGGTTTATCCAGTCTGAAGGTACGCCGCTCGAGTTGTATGCCTCCTTCCAGACATTGGAGGAAGAACGCCGGCTGATTCAATCGAAGTCGGCCACCTGGCATGATTGGCCCAAACAATTTCTGACGCCTGGTCAACCGGTGCGTGAATATGCGAAACGACACCGGAAGCGCATTCGCTTCTTTCAATACATTCAATGGGTGGCGAGTGAACAACTGAACGAGATCCGACGGGCGGCCGAGCAGTTGGCCATGCCGATTGGGCTGTATCATGACTTGGCTCTTGGTGCTGATCGGAACGGGGCCGAGGCCTGGGTCTATCAAGCGGTGCTGGCGCTCGGGGCCGACTGCGGCGCCCCGCCTGACGCATTTGCGCCAGAGGGACAGAATTGGGGGCTGCCCCCGATCAACCCTCACGCACTACGCGCCAGCGGCTATGAGATGATGATCCAGCTGTTGCGCAACAATTTCCGATCCGGCGGGGCCATCCGGTTGGATCATGTGATGGCGTTTTGCCGTCTCTTCTGGATTCCACGCGGAAGGCCTGCGTCCGAGGGCACCTATGTGCAGTATCCCTTTGAAGATTTGTTGGCGATCGTGGCATTGGAGAGCGTGCGATCCAAGACCCTCGTAATTGGAGAAGACCTCGGCACCGTCCCCGATTGGGTCAGAGAACAGTTGGCAAAGGCGAGAGTGCTGTCGTATCGAGTGTTCTACTTCGAGCGCGGTGGGGATGGTGCATGGAAATCGCCTGGCGACTATCCCGCGCAATCATTGGCTGTGGCTACCACGCACGACTTGCCGACGCTCACTGGATTTTGGTCCGGCGAGGATTTACGGGTGAGAGCTGGATTGGACGCCTTTCCCGATGACGCGGCACGCCGTCAGGCCTGGGAGGAACGGCAGCGCGACAAGGGGGGCATCCTCAGTGCCCTCAAGCGGGAGGGCCTCCTGCCGGATGGCGTGACCGAGGACCTGGCCACCGCCCCTGCCATGACGAATGATCTCTGCCGAGCGATTCATCTCTACCTGGCCCGCACGCCGTCTTGTATCGTGTTGGCGAATCTCGAAGACGGCTTGGGCGAGCTTTCGCAAACCAATCTTCCTGGGACGGTCGACAGTCACCCGAACTGGACCCGTAAGTATGCGGTGCCGGTGGATGAGATCCTGGGTGATGAACGTATACGACAGCTTGGGGCTGTCTTGCGTTCTGTCCGTCCGCTAGGGTAAGACCCTCTCTAAGGATGCTGAAAAAGACTGCCAGCTTCGTTCTCGCATCGTTCAGACCCTCAACGTACCCAAGGGGGTACGCCTAGGTCCTTCACTCGCTGCGGCCTTGCTGGACAGTCTTTTTGAGCATCCTTCCGCGAGGTTCATATCTTGTCCCTGACGAGCAGGCCCCCAAGGGCTACTGTGTTGAAATAATTTCCTCACAGCCTGATAGAGATCGCACAATGGCTTATCGGAAGTTTGTTCATCCTTCATTCCCATGTTGAAGCAAAATCGCATTGTGCTGGCGATCGCTGGGGCCGTGTTTCTGGCGATCGTCGTGCTTGAAATGGCCGCTCCGGCAAACGTTGTCGGCGCGTACGGTTTTGTGTTGCCGATTCTGTTGGTTGCCACGGTGCGCAGTCGCGGCCTGATGCTCGTGACGGTGGTGGCCTGTATCGTGGCGACCTATTCGGGGTTGATGCAACCGACCAAGCCGGGGCGGTTTCAGGCAGCGGTGATCAATCGCAGCGTGGTCGCAGGAGTACTCCTGGTCGTGGCCTATATCGGCATGACCTGGGAAGAGCGTAAGGCAAGAGAGGAGGCGGCGCGTGCGGCTCTTGCCCGGGAGACGGAAAATCTCCTGAAGGCCAATACGCAGTTAGTCGATGCCAAAGATCAGCTGAATCGTTCGGAACGCTTAGCCGCGGTGGGGCAGCTGGTGGCTTCCGTGGCGCATGAGGTTGGAACGCCGCTGCACTCGATTGCCTGGCATGTGCAAGCGCTGGCCGAAGAGCCTGGTGTCACACCTGCGATGAAGAAGCGGGTGACGGTCATCGATGAGCAGCTCACGCGGGTGGTTCGGATCATTCAGGATTTGCTGTCCTCAACCAGACAGCGCCAGCCTGAACCGGCGTGGTTGCCCGTGGAGCAGGTGATCAGCCCGGCGGCCGTGCTTATGGAACCGGCTTTCCATGCGAAAGGGATTTCGTTGACGGTCGAGATTCCCAGTGACCTCCCCCTTGTCTGGGCCGATGCGGAAAAGATGCATCAAGTGTTGGTGAATTTATTAGCCAATGCCCTAGCCGCCACCCCGCTACATGGAGCGGTGAGAGTAGTTGTAGGGTCCCGTGCGGCCTCATCGGACGAGCTCGACTTCGGTCGGCAGGTGGCCCAAGGGAGGTCGTCTCTGGTGGTGACGGTTGCGGTGCAGGATACGGGATGCGGCATGCCGGAGGCCGATGTGCAGAAAGCCTTTGAGCCATTTTTCACGACCAAGGCGGTTGGCAAGGGCACCGGATTAGGGCTATTCTTGAGCCGTGAAACGGTGCTGGCCCATGGAGGGAGTCTTTCACTCGAGAGCGAACAGGGGCGTGGCACAACCGTCACCGTGACCTTACCTGGAGTGAAGACTGAACCGACGCGTGTGACAAAGAGGGACTGATGGAACCGGTGAATATTCTCGTAGTCGATGACGATGCGGTGGCGCGCGAACTCTTGGCTGAGGCCTTAAAGAAGGAAGGCTATGCCGTCGAAGCATTTGCCAGTGGAGAAGAGGTCATTGCTCGCGGACGCCAGGGGCGAGTGGATCTGGTGCTGACAGATATTCGTATGGGCGCGGTTGATGGGTTGACGGTGCTGCGTGAATTTAAGCGCATGAGCCCCGACACGGCGGTCGTCGTGCTGACCTCGTTCGGATCTCTTGAAGGTGCGATCGACGCGATCAAGCAAGGGGCCTACGACTATCTCGCCAAGCCGTTTAAGAAAGAGGATATCAAGCTGGTGGTCAAGCGGAGTCTTGACCACTGTCGACTCGTTCGAGAAAATGCCAGGTTTCGCGAAGAGTTGAAGAGCAAGGATGAATGGTCCCCGCTGGTGGGGAGCAGTCCTGCCATGTTGGAAGTGTATAAGCTGGTGGCTCGGGTGACCGAGAGCAAGAGTACCGTACTCCTGCAAGGAGAAAGCGGGACCGGTAAGGAGCTGATTGCGCGGGCGATCCATGCGAATGGGCCTCGTCGGGACAAGCCGTTTATTCCGGTGAATTGCGGGGCGTTGCCGGATACGCTCCTGGAGTCTGAAATGTTCGGGTATGAGAAGGGGGCCTTTACCGGCGCGGTGGGAAACAAAGTTGGTCTCTTTGAGTCTGCGAACGGGGGCACGTTGTTTCTCGACGAAATTGGTGAGTTGGGGCAGGCCTTGCAAGTCAAGTTGTTGCGGGTGATGCAGGATCACGAAGTTCGCCGTGTCGGCAGCACGACATCGACGAAAGTCGATGTCCGTATCATCACTGCAACGAATCGAGATCTTGAGCAGTTCGTCAAGGAGGGGAAGTTCCGGGACGACTTATTTTATCGGCTCAATGTTGTCAGAATTACCTTGCCGTCGCTTGTGGAGCGGCGGGAGGATATTCCGATGTTGGTGCATCACTTCTTGCAGAAATGCGCGATGGGGGCGGCGCATGCGGTGCGTGGGGTGCTGCCGGAGACGATGACGTTGTTGACGCAGTATCGGTGGCCCGGCAATGTGCGCGAGCTGGAAAACGCCATTGAGCGGGCCGTCTCGTTGAGTCACGGTCCGCTCCTCACGCCGGACGATCTGCCGGCGTCGCTGCGCCAGACGGAGCTGCCGTCGAAGGAGACCGCCGGGACGATCGACCACAGCGATGAGGCGTGTTTGACGCTTGAGGAGGTCGAGAAGCGTCATCTTGTCCGCGTGCTGAAGGAAACCAAGGGAAATAAAGTCAAAGCCGCAAAGATTCTCGGTATCGATCGGCGCACGCTCTATCGGATGGCTGAGCGGTTCGGATTGGATCTTGGCGATGATGCGGACAGCGGAGAGAAAGAGTAGCAGCTAGGGGCAACAGGATGCTCAAAAAGGCCGTCCATCAAGGCCGCAGTGAGCGAAGAGGCGAGGCGTATGGCTGTGGTACGTTGAGTCTCTGAGGGAAGCGAGAGCGAAGCTGGCGGACTTTTTCAGCATCCTGTTAGAGGAGTTGGAGTGCGTTCTTAATTAATCGCAATTGATTCGCGGCGCTCTGAGGCAGCGCGGTCGGTGAATCTTCCCACCGGGTGAATAACCCGTCCTTGCCTTCATACAGCACGTTCAATCGAAGTCTGCTGCTTTGCTCAGATGCCGGAGTCACCATTGCCTCCACGCGGCTTCGCCCTGTACCAAACCGCCAGCGGAGCAACCAGTCCCACGGGCCGCTGATTTCTTCCCGATAGCCGGTCGTCAGGCTCTGGTCATCTTTCCGGTCGACGGCGTAGCCTCCCTCTGTCAGGACCTGTATCACGGCCGTTTTCACCCGATCAGCCTGGGCGGGGAGCATCACGTCGATCACGTCCGGCTCATGAGGGATGGGAGGTCCGGCGCATGCGGAGGTACAGACGATCAGGAGGACGAGGCTGAGTAGGCGAAGAGTGCGGGTCACTTGGCTTTACGGTCCTTCAATTGATAGACGAGATGGGTGTCAGTCTGCGAGACGCCGTCGATCTCATGAATCCGGCTCAGCACTAACTGGGTCAGTGCATCTTGGTCCGACACTTCCACCACCACAATAATATCCGGCTTGCCCCAGCAGGGGTCGATGGTCTTGATCTGCTTGATTCCTGACAGAGCCCGAACCACATCGCTTGTCTGCCCAGGCAGTACGTTGATGAGTATGTAGGCCCGATCAGACATCATGATCCCGCCATTGACTGGGGCGTGAATCGTGCAGGGCACCGTAGGAACAGCGGGCTCATTGCCAACGTAGCGGATGCCCGTCGCCTCTGTCAATGCGGGAGTACCTGCAGGCGATTTGCTGAGCGTGGCGACTGTAGGCTTAGACTTTTTCATTCATTACCTCATTTCGGGGCGACGAGTACGTCGATGATAAATGAATCACTTACGCTCGTGAGATCAGTTTCGAGGCCTCGAGGATTCCCGATACGGCCCTCGGGGTCGTAAATGAAACACAAGAGCGTTGCGCAGCGGTTCTTGGCGCGATATCGCTCGGTATCGATCTGGATTTGCTCGATGAGGTCTTTGGCAGTGAGACCAGTGCGTGTTTTTTTGACGAGTACTGCCAGTCGATTGTCGTTCAATAAGAATGTCGTGCGCGGGGCTCCTTCCGCATAATTCGGCGTCCATTCGTCTGTGCCGATATCGTCGAATTGGATTCGTAAGAGGGCATGCAGCAGATCTTGCGTATCGAATTCGTCTTCCACACTTAACGTGGCTCGATATTCCCCACGGAGTCGCAACTGCCGAGCGACAGAGTGGAACCGACCGCAGAGTGTCTTGACGAGTTCGAGAGGGTCCGACCCAGCCTGAGGAGACTGAGGTAGTGCAGCCTGAGCCGAGGAGGAGCCGATCGGCATCGAGGGAGGCGACTGCAGATGTGTAGGGACGGGAGGCGATTCCTGCCTCTGGCGCTCTGGCCTGGCAGAGGGAATTGGAGCTGGGATGGACTCCGATTCACATTGCAGTGGCTGCGGTGGCCTGCTGGCATGTGACGAGGCCTCCTGCGCGGTCTGTGGAGTTTGCGGCGGTGGATGCAGTGCCGGCTGGGCGGGCTGAACCACTGGTTGCGGTGGGGTATACGATGTTGCCGTCTCGGTCGGGGCTGGTGGAATCGGTAATGGCTCGGGCAGAGACGTGGGTGGGCTCAGAGGCTCTGGCTTTCCGGAAGAGGCTGCGGATGCCAAGGGGGGTGGCGGTGGACTAGCTGCTTCGGTGGCTGAGGGCAGGTCGAGATTCGTGGTCATAGCGGCGGATATGATCATTGGCAGTGGCGTAACCGGTGCTGTTGGCGTCATGGTCATGTGGACTGTTGGGATCGATGACGGCACTAAGGTCATCTCTGGGCGCGTGGGTATTGGTGGAGCTGCCGCCAGCGTTGGTGGGATCTGTGCAGAAGGCGGTTCTCCTTGCAGGTCACGTTTCTTTTGCTCAAGCGTAGCAATAAGGGTCTTGATCAGGGCGATGCTCTGCTGCGTGTCCTCAGGGCTATCCATGAGGAGTTTATGATGCCGATGTTCTTGGAATTCAGGGGACTTCTCGCCAAACGTACGGCGAATGCACTCACGGAATTGCAACTCTGTTCTGGCCCTGCCCGCGTCGAGATAGGGGAAGCCTTCTCGGCTAAGGTCTTCCACCTGTGCGAGGAATTCCTGGAGCTTTCCGACGCTACGGGTGAGCTCTTCAATCGAGGCAGCTTTGGATCGCGAGCGGGACTGTTCGGATGTTTTTATTCGTGCCATGGAGTGTGGGAAAAGTCTAGCCCAGCCTCCACAACATGGCAAGAAAACATGGGAAAGCGGACGAGGGCTATGGATGCCGGTTGTGGCAGGATAGGTGTTCCCATTGGCGACAATGGCCAAACAGACACGAGCGAGCGTGGTTTGGTGCCCCCGATACGAATTGAACGTACGACAAACGGTTTAGGAATGTGCCAAGATATTTTTAAAAAGGCTCGGTGTTTCAAATGGTTCCCCCGTTTTTTATTTGAATACCGAGGGTTAGGAACATTCCAGTGGCTCTACTGATTTCAACCGTTATCACGGATTCGAACAACTTTTAGCACAAATTTAGCACATGCTCAGCGGTCTTCTTTGTTGGCTAAAGTCTGGTGAAGATATGATCAAAACGGCGTCACACATTGAGTCTCGAACCCGTGTTTTAACGCGATCTTGACTTCGCCTTATTTTACGCCAGACAGTAAGACTTACTTAATATAGCCGGCGATCTGGATTGAATGGAGCCGACGGCGAGTCACGGCTGTCTTCCACTCCTCCACCAGCGCCTGCTGCCCAGTAAGGATATCCGAGGCATAACCCAGCAAGAACAGTGAATGAGGGGGCGATCCATACCTTGCTCAACAATATCGTACTCACCGCTCCCTGAGGCTTTCCTTGACAGACTTCAGCAACGGACTCAGGAGATATTCGATCACGCGGCGTTGGCCGGTCTTGATTTCCACCGTGACCGCCATGCCTGGAGATAGGTTGACCTGCCTCCCCTCCACATGGATGGTGGATCGGTCCATACTGACTCTGGTGGGATAGACCAGCCCGACCTTCTCAATCGGGGCAGCATCGTCAGATACACTCAGCACTTTCCCTGGAATGGTGCCGTAGAGGGTGAAGGGAAAGGTCTCGACCTTGATTTCGACAATCTGACCGTTCTTCACAAACCCCACGTCTTTATTCTCAACCTGAGCGGCCACTTCGACAGGATGGTCTTGCGGGACGACGATCAGAAGTTCCTGGGCCGGAGTGACGACACCGCCGACCGTGTGGACCGCCAACTGCTGGACAACCCCATCGATCGGACTCATCAATCGTTGAAGATCGGCTTTCTGTCCGGCTTTCGTAACGTCCTGAACCAGCGATGAGGCCTTGGTCTCCAAGAGGGACAATTCGGCCTGTTTCGTCTGTTGAAACTCCGAAACCAATGCGTGGTAATTGGTTTCTGCTTCCGACAAGGCCGCCTGATCTTGATGCAATTTCTTCCGCTGGCCGGCAAGTTCCTGGGTTTTGTCGATCCGTTGTTGCTCCGCTTGGAGGAAGTCTAGCTTGGTCGCGGCATTATGCTCCAACAGTTTCTTGAAGGTGTCGGCACGTTCTGCTTCCATAGGCACCGTCGCTTCAAGTCCTTGGATATTCTCTTTCGTTTGGTCGAGCGCGGCTTTTCGTTGAGTGATCAAATGTTGCGCAGCCCCGACTCTGGCCCGATGCTCTGCTAGCTGATCGCGAAGGAGTTGGCGTTGTAGTTCCACATGTTGGGGATCGCCATCGGCAGGAGCCTCAAACGCCGATTGACCGACAATCAGCGCGCGTAAGCGAGCCGCATCGATCTTCGCAGCCTGATACTCGTTCACGGCGCGGATTTGATCGGCGCGGTTCTGCGTCGAATCGAGATCAATCAGCACCTCTCCCCGTTTCACGAGCTGCCCATCTTGCACATGAATGGCGGTGATCACTCCGGTCTCGTATGGCTGAATCACCTTGGAGTAGCCGCTGGGGATGACCTTGCCTTGCGCCGTCGCTACAATGTCGATCCAGCCCAACGTCGCCCACAGGACGCCGCTTGCAAACACGGCGATAATGGTCCAGAGGATCGCACGGCCAACAGGTGATGGAGGTGCCTGCTGGATTTCCAGCACCGCCGGTAAAAACTCGGTGGAGTGCCCGCCCGGTACCGTACCGAGCGGTCGGCTCGATTCGGCCTGCCAGGCCGCCTTCCAGACTGTCCAATGTCGTGAGAGTGTGCCGAATGCCATGGTGTGGGTGATTCGTTTAGGATTAGGCCGCAGGCACGTAGCCTTCTTGGTGCTTATACAGTCGCGCATAGAATTTGTTCATTCGCAGCAGGTCATCGTGCGAACCTTCTTCGACCATCTCACCTTTCTCGATCACGTAGATCCGGTGGGCCGGTCGCACCGTGCTCAGTCGGTGCGCAATCACGAAGACCGTGCGTTCTCGACTGATGTGGGTCATGTTTTGTTGAATGATGGCCTCAGATTCATAGTCCAAGGCGCTGGTGGCTTCGTCAAAGATCAAAATGCGTGGATTGGCCACCAAGGCCCGCGCGATCGCGATCCGTTGACGCTGACCGCCTGAAAGTGAACAGCCATGTTCCCCGACCAGCGTGTCATAGCCCTCGGGTAATTCGAGGATGAACTCATGCGCGCCAGCCAGTTGGGCCGCCTGCATCACCTGCCCCATCGCCAACCCGGGATCGGCTAACGCGATATTGTCGCGAACGGTGCGGTTGAACAGAAAATTTTCTTGTAGCACGACGCCCACTTGCCGACGCAACCAGGCCGGGTCAACCTGGGCGAGATCTACGCCATCCACGAGAATGCGCCCCCGCTCCGGGACATACAGCCGCTGGATCAACTTCGCAATCGTGCTCTTGCCGGAACCCGACCGTCCGACGATCCCGATGATCTTTCCCGGGGCCACTGAGAACGAGACCTTGCGCAGGACTTCCGAACCATCGGGACGATAGCGAAAAGTCACGTCCTCGAATACCACCTGTCCGTTGACTTGGGGGAGCGTCGTTCGATTTGGATTGTGGGAAGGCTCCGGCTGCGTATTGAGCACATCGCCCAATCGCTGCACTGACACCCCGACCTGTTGAAATTCCTGCCAGAGATTGACCATCCGAAGCAGCGGTCCTGTGACCTGTGCCGACAGCATATTGAAGGCGATCAATTGGCCGATACTTAGATCCCCCGCGATCACGCGATAGGCTCCCGCCCACAAAATGGTCACCGTCGTCACTTTCTGAATGAAGGTCGCAGTCTGGCTGGCCACGGTTATCAGGCTGGTAGCGCGGAAGCTCGCGCGGACATACCCGGCCAATTGCTCTTCCCACTTGCGCAGAAAAGGCGGCTCGACGGCCAAGGCTTTCACTGTTTGGATGCCGCTGATCGCTTCCACGAGAAAGGATTGATTGTCCGCGCCGCGATTGAACTTTTCATGTAAGCGCGCGCGGATGACCGGCGTGATGGCGATTGAGAGGATCGCATAGAGTGGCAGCGACGCCAGGACCACTAGGGTAAGCAGCGGGCTGTAGACCCACATGACGGCGAGAAACACGACGGTAAAGAGCACGTCGAGCACGATCGTGACCGCATGGCTCGTCAGGAACTGCCGGATATGTTCCAGTTCCCGAACACGCGCCACGGTATCGCCCACGCGCCTGGCTTCAAAATAGGCCAAGGGAAGCGCCAGCACATGGCGGAATAACTGCGCGCCTAAGCCGACATCGACTCGATTGGTGGTATGAGAAAAGAGATAGGTGCGGAGTCCACCTAAGACAGCATCGAACAGCGCCAGCGCGATCATGCCGATGGCGAGCACATGCAGCGTGGTGAAGCC
>ERZ1292630.4880-Hain-H41-02um-R3-4880-length-11229-cov-7_pt1 | contig 11229 bp, 12 predicted proteins | sample MGYA00564408_ERZ1292630 | MGnify/ENA primary metagenome ERZ1292630 (study PRJEB36523, sample SAMEA6512641) | groundwater metagenome | collected 2019-01-08 | study: AquaDiva: Metagenomics assemblies of 32 groundwater samples | reverse complement strand
CACCATTCGCCATTCGATCCCGAACGCGATACGATCATCAGGTGGCAACCAAGGCACATCCAACCTGCCTGGGTCCACAGAAAAACCTACGTCGGATAAAAATTACCTTTTGTGTCCATGGACTGAACGGCCCGCCTTGCGGCGTGCCGATCTCGCTTGGCTCGAAGTGCTCCCCAACGATGACGCCCGCTCTCAGGTACCGGCCGATCAGCGCGAGCAATAACGCATCGCCGACCTTCCTGGCCACACGGGCCATCAGGATATCGTGCTGGACGTTGTCGAAGAACTTCGCCAAATCCAGATCGACGGCAATACGGTAACCCGCCTTGATATCGGCTTGCACCTGTCTGAGCGCTCCGTGAGCGCCGCGTCGGGGGCGGAAACCGAAACTCGATTCGGAGAATCCCGCATCGAAGATCAGCCCCAGCACTTGCGCGATGGCCTGTTGGATCAACCGGTCAACAACCGTCGGTATCCCCAGCAGCCGCTCGCCCCCGCCCGGTTTCGGGATACTCACCCGTCGCACCGGTTGTGGGCAATACGTGCCATCGAGCAAGGCTTGTCGGATCGCCGGCCAATGGCCGCACGCGTAAGCTGCGAAGTCCTCAATGCGCATCCCATCGATACCGGGCGCACCTCGATTGCTCCTCACCTGCTTCCACGCCCGCCGCAGATTGTCCGCGGCGAGTATCCGTTGCATCAATTCCACATGCAAGGCTGGCTTTGTGTCCCCACGCCGCGCTTCGGCTCCCCCGCTCGGGTTCATCGTCAAAGTCGAGTCGGTCACCGCTCCTCCTTGTCCATTCATGTTCGGCCCTTTGCCTTGACCTCTTCTTGCATGGAGGCACGGACTACTACGGCCTTTGCTGACTTCTGCACGCTCACGCCGGAAATTACTCCCCGACGCGCTACGCGTTCTCGTGCGTTCGCTGCCGCATTCGCTCGCGTTCGGCTGGCAGCGCACCGACGCGCCTGGACCTTGGTCAACCAGTTCGGCCCATCTGGTTCTCTACGCTACGAGTTCACATCGCACCTCCATGCAGATCTCCCCGAATAAGAACATGAGCTTTCCGTGCACAACCGCCGCATTTACCCTGTCCACCGTCCGGGTGGGCTTTGTCCCGAGGTGCTGACTCGCCCGCAGACTGGGCCTTCTATGCGATTTCTCCCCTCAAGGGGGATCGAGATGTTCGTCGGCTCGCACGTTTGCGCTTGGGCTTCCTTCAGACAACACCTCGCGGCCTTGCCCTTGCCCTCGGCTAGCAGTTATCCTTGTCGCATGCGACAAGTCCGGTACTCCTGCAGGGGACTTTCACCCCATAAACTCATGCCCATGTCGGGCGTACACTTTAGGTGCTGCGGACGGGCCGGAAGCACCGTGCCACAATTACGCACCGTGGCGGCCCGCCGCACAACAAGACGTTCGGCATCTTCCACGGAGACTCAATGACTAGCGCTTACGTACATGGCTACGATCCGAGAGAAAATCTGCGGTTGCAAGATCAGGCATCTACGCTCGTGGAGCTATTGCATTCGGATACGGCCTACCCGGAAGGAAGCAGCGTTTTGGAGGCTGGGTGCGGGGTCGGCGCGCAAACAATCACCTTGGCATCCAATAGTCCGAGGGCGCTAATTACGTCCATTGATGTGTCTGAAGCATCGGTCGTCGAAGCTAGGAAGGCTGTTCAGGCCGCAGCCATCAATAATGTGACGCTACGGCAGGCGGACATCTTCCATTTGCCATTTCCGCCGGAGTCATTCGATCACGTCTTCCTGTGCTTCGTCCTTGAACATCTGACCCAACCCGTTGAGGCGCTGAGAGCACTGAAATACGTCTTGAAGCCCGGTGGAACCATTACCGTGATTGAAGGCGATCATGGCTCCACCTTCTTCTATCCGGACAGCGATTATGCGCGCAGGGCTGTTCGTTGCCAGGTGGAATTGCAGGCAAGAGCGGGAGGGAATGCATTGATAGGACGGGCGCTTTACCCTTTGCTAAGGGACGCTGGCTTTGGCGAGGTTCATGTCTCCCCGCGAATGGTCTACGCCGACTCCAGCAAGCCCGATCTGGTCGAAGGATTCACAAGGAAGACTTTTACCGCAATGATCGAGGGTATTCGGAAATCCTCCCTTGAATCGGGGATCATGAGCGAAGCCGACTTCGATAAGGGCATAGCCGATTTGTACCGAACTGCGGAAGCGGACGGCGTTTTTTGCTACACGTTTTTTAAGGCAAGTGCGGTTAAGAATTCCCGCGCTGAACAACGCGCTCCAGAGGACGCGCCGCAAACGGCGCACCCCTGAGCTAGCACGTTGAGGTTGTAGAAAAACCCCTTTTCGAGATTCCGAGGCAGCCATGCAAAAAATTTATATATTGCTATGCCAAGCCCCGTCTTGCCTTCCGACCGATCTCTTGCCGATTTTGACAAGAACGCGGCAGCGCCTGCGGGCCCGGATCCGCCTCAGACTCAGCTCTGCTGATGCACCTGCATCGCTTCGAGGAACCGCGACACCAGGTTGTAGCCGGCGATGGTGGCGGTCAATTCCACCAGGTCCTGGGTGTCGAAATGCTTCTGCACTTCGGCAAACAACTCGTCTGCAACCTGGACCTGTTTGGTCATGGCATCGGTGTAGGCAAGCGCGGCGCGCTCGGCCGCGTCGAACAGGGGCGACAGTTGCCAGACTTTGAGTGCCGCGATCTGCTCCCTGGTGGCGCCCTCCTTCAGCGCGAACGGCAGGTGCGCCTGGTATTCGTAGTCGGCGCCGTTGAGAATGGCCACGCGCATGATCGCAAGCTCGCGCACGCGTCCGGCCAGCTTCGTCTTCTGCCGGATCGCGGTGAAGAAATTCAGCCATCCCTCCATCACCGCGGGGCTGTGCAGCAGCACCTTGTACAGGTCCAGCACCTTGCCGCGCTCGGCCTTGATGCGCGCCACGAGCGGCGCGAGCTCGGGATGGTCTTTTTCCTCGATATACGGAACGCGCGGCATGGATCGTATTTCAGAAAGGCAGTTGCGCACCCGGTTTGGCGGCAGAGAGCACCGCGCGGAATTCGGCCTGGATGCGCTCGATCGCAGCCTGCGTATCGCCTTCGAAGCGCAGCACGATCACCGGCGTGGTGTTGGAGGCGCGCGCGAGGCCGAAGCCGTCGGCGTATTCCACGCGCAGGCCGTCGAGCTTGATGATCTCCTCGGCGCCGGGAAAGCGCGCGCTTTGCTGCAGCCCCTCGATCAGCCGGTGCGGTTCGCCTTCGGCGAGCTTCCAGTTGAGCTCGGGCGTGTTGATCGAATCCGGCAGCGCGTCGAGCACCGCGTTGGGATCTTCCGAGCGGCTGAGTATTTCGAGCAGGCGCGCGCCCACATACTGCGCATCGTCGAAGCCGTACCAGCGCTCGCCGAAGAATATATGCCCGCTCATCTCGCCCGCCAGGGGCGAATGGCATTCTTTCATCTTCGCCTTGACCAGCGAATGCCCGGTTTTCCACATCACCGGCTTGCCGCCGCGTTCGGTGATCCAGGAGGCGAGCCTGCGCGTGCACTTGACGTCGTAGATGATCTGCGCGCCCGGATTGCGTTTGAGCACATCGTCGGCGTAGAGCATCAGCTGGCGGTCGGGATTGATGATGTTGCCGCGCTTGGTGACCACGCCGAGGCGATCGCCGTCGCCGTCGAAAGCGAGGCCCAGTTCCGCGTCCGAGTCGGAGAGCGCCGCGATCACGTCCTGCAGGTTCTCCGGCTTGGACGGATCGGGATGGTGGTTGGGAAAGGTGCCGTCGACATCGCAATAGAGCGGCGTCACGTCGCAGCCCAGGCGGCGGAACAGCTCGGGCGCGGTTGCGCCGGCCACGCCGTTGCCGCAGTCGATGACGATTTTCATCGGGCGCGACAGCTTGACGCCGGAGACGATGCGCTCCAGATACGCTGCGCGCACGTCGGTGGTCGAGTATTTTCCCGCACCCTGGATCAGATTGCCGCTGTCGATTCTCGCGCGCAGGTGCTGAATGTCATCGCCCGAAAGCGTAACCCCGCCGAGCACCATTTTCAGGCCGTTGTAATCGGGGGGATTGTGGCTGCCCGTGACCATCACCACGCTGTTGCAGCCGAGCTCATGCGCGGCGAAATAACCCATGGGCGTGGCAGCCATGCCGATGTCGATGACGTCGATGCCGGCGGCACGCAGCCCCTGCGCCAGCGCGGCGCTGAGTTCGGGACCCGACAGCCTTCCGTCGCGGCCGATGGCGACGCTCGTTTGCGCGCGTGCGCGCGCCTCCGAGCCTATCGCCTGACCGATGGCAATGACGATTTCCGGTGTGAGGGTGCGGCCGACGATGCCGCGGATGTCGTAGGCTTTGAAAATCTCGGCGGGAACGGATCTCATTTGGGCTGCAGCCTTTTGAGAGAGGGGAATCTCATTTTACCGCAGCGGGAGCGGGAGCCGGCGCCGTGTTCTTCCCCCCTCCATCCTCCCTCCTCTCTCTTCGCCATTAATGCAGCACTTTGGGCGCTTCCAAAGGAGCGTCGCGGCGGACCACGGGTGCCGGTGCGGGCGAGCCGTGGTGCAGCAGCATGCGCCAGCCGTTGCCGGAGCGCAGGTATACATTCGTGGCGACCACGATTCTGCGCCCGCCCCCGCCCTCGCCTTGCGCGCCCGGTACCAGGATGTTTTCGTGCAGGCTGTGGACCGCGAACATCAACCCGGAAACGATGACCTGATCGCTCAGATGCACCTGCAGACGTTGGCCGGATTTGAACATCTGCGCCCAGTTTTCGCGCACCTGCGCAAAACCCGTGAGGCGCGGACCGCCGGGATGAATGCAGCTCACTTCTTCGTCCTCGGACCAGACTTCCATCATGGCCTCGAGATCGGCGCGCTCCAGCGCCTCGTAGAACGCGGCTTCCGCGTCCTGCGGCGTGAGAAAGGTGGTCTTTTTCAACAGTCGGCTCCGTTGCTAGGCAGGAGTTGCGCGCAATACCCAGTCGGCGATGGCCTGCAGAATCTCGGGCTCATCGCCGATAGCGGGCAGGACTTGCAGTTCCAGTTGCGGGTGTCGCCGGCGTATTCTCTCCACCAGCAGCGGCAAGTCGCGCTTCAGATGGCTGCCCTGCGCCATGAACAGCGGCACCAGAACGATGCGCTGCGCGCCCCGCGCCGCCGACTGCGCCACCGCAGCATCGAGCGAGGGTGGCATGAACTCCTGGAACGCGACCAGGACCAGAACATCCGGCCGCGCCGCCTGCAGCCGCCTTTGAATGGCGCAGAAGGGCGCCGCCCATTCGGGGTCGCGCGCGCCGTGGGCGAACAAGATAATAGCCTGATCGCTCATTTCGACTTATGCACTCCTTGCGCCGGAATCACCTTCGCGAGACTTGGCGGCACACCCGGGCCTGTCATTCAGAGCTTCCCTTATAAATATTGCGACAGTGCGTTTCCGTGATCATGAAAGTGCACAGCCAGCCGAACAGCGCAAAGGTGAAGAGTACCGCAAGGCCACGGCGCCAGTCATCCGGGCTGTGCGCCGCGCCGCGGCTGGAGAGGTCCAGCACCAGGCCTACCACCGGCTGCAACAGCGCCGGGCCGAGAAAACCGCCGGTATTGACGACGCTGGTGGAAGTGCCGGAGAAAGCCGGCGGATTGACCTCCTTGGCGCAGGCCCAGACCAGCGTGGCACCGGCGATGGAGGTTCCCATGAGCGCGAACAGCGCGAGCGTAGCCGCGAGCGGCAGCTTTCCGCCCCAGAGCAGCGGCAGCCAGCACAGCACATAGACGAATCCGAGCACGCGCATCAGCGGCGCGCGCCGCCCGATGCGGTCGGACAGGGCGCCGACCGCGAGCGAGGCGAGCGCAAAACACACGATCATCAGGCTCGCGTGCCAGGCGGCGAGCTGCCGCTCCATGCCCTGCGTCTCGTGCAGGTAGGGGATGGCCCAGAGCCCACCCCAGGAGAGATAGGCGCCGATCTGGCCAAAGTGGGTCAGAAAGCCGGGCCAGGTGCGGGGATTGGCGAGCACCGTCTTCAACGCCTCGCGCCAGTTCCCGTCCGCCGGCGGGTACTCCGGCTTGCCTTCCATCTGCTGCATCGACGGCAGCCCCAGCTCGCGCGGATTGTCGCGCAGGAATAGCCAGGTAAAAACGGCAAGCAATATCGATATCGCGCCGGCGGCGACAAAAACGTAGCGCCACGAGGTATGAGCTACGACCAAGGCCAGCGGCGCCGCCGCCAGCAGCCCGCCCATGTTGCCGATGAACATCAGCAGCCCGGTCATGGTCGCAAACTGGCGCTCGAGGAACCAGGCCGCGTTCAGTTTCAGCACCGCGATGAAGGCCACCGACACGCCCAGCCCGACGAGGAAGCGCCCGAACACGGCGAGGCCGAAATCCGGCGCCAGGCCGAACAGAACCGATCCTGCTCCTGCCACCAGCGCCCCGGCGGTGAATATCTTGCGCGGGCCGAGCGTGTCGGCGAGGATGCCCGAGGGCACTTGCATGGCGAAGTAAACGTAGAAATACGTCGCGGCCAGCAGGCCCAGCGACGCGCTCGATGTGGCGAAAGCCTGCTGCAATTCGCCCGCTATCGCGCCCGGAGCGAGACGGTGAAAGAACGCCAGCACGAACGCCATTGCCCCCAGGGCAAAGGCGGTCCAGCGCAAGCGCTGGACGCGCTTCAAGGGATCGGCGATGATCGACTCCTGTTAGGGCCTGTTTACATTCAGCGCATGAGCGCGACGGAAATAATTTTTGACGCAGCGCAAGGCGGTGCGCATCGATTCACCCTCGTGGTACGCGCTTGCCGGCCTGCAGACACAAACTCGAAAACATTTTAGCATTGAGCCTTGCCCATCCAAGGGTCAGTTGACATTCAGCCGGGAGCCTACCCGGCCGCCCCGGTCCTGTGCTTTAATTACGCCCTGCCTGTTTCGAATACGTCGACGGAGAATCCATGACACATACCTATGAGGAATTGAAGCACAAGCCCCTGGCCGAACTGCGCGAGATTGCCGCCGGCATGACCCACGAAGCGGTGCAAGGCTACACGCAATTGAACAAGGATCACCTGCTGGTAGCCCTGTGCAAGGCGCTGGGCATCGACATGCATGCGCATCACGAAATAAAAGGTATAGACAAGGCCGCGACCAAGACCAGGATCAAGGAATGGAAAAAGAAGCGCGACGCGGCACTCGCTGCCAGCGACCGCAAGGCCTTGAAGGTGGCGCTGGACCAGATTCACCAGCTGAAACGCACGATGCGTAAGGCCATGGTCTAGCACTATTGAGCATTACGCAGTAATTGCATGACGGTTTCGGGCCAGATCGCCCCCTCACTTGCAGTGCGCGCTGCCCGCTGCATCGGGCAGCCGCCTCTCAGTTCACGTCAGTCCAAGCCCGCCAGTTGTTCCACTTCGCGCCGCGTTAATCCAAGCTGAACGGCGGCGCCGATGATCTCGGTCCAGGTGGTGGCGTCGATGGGAATGCCCCTGGCGCCGCGCTCGCGCCGGTGATCCTGCTCCGGCTCCCCCGGCAGCTTGATCCGGTCCACGCCCTGCGCCAGCGGCGACTCCTTCACCCAGGCCGCGAACTGCTCCATTTCCGCCGCGAGGTTGGCGGCGGTGCCCAGGCGCTGCGGATCGATGATGATGGAGAACATGTTGTTGATGATCTCGCGCCCCGGGGAGCGCTCATGCAGGGTGCGCCCGCCGCTCAACGCGCCGCCGAGCAACTCGCATGCCATCGCCAGGCAGTAGCCCTTGTGCTCGCCGAAGGGCAGGATCGCGCCGAAGGGTTGCTTAAACATGACCCGCGGATCGCGCGTCGGTTCACCCTGATGGTCGAGCAGGGTATCGGCGCCTACCTCGACCCCCTTGTTCATCGCGACGCGCACCTTGCCCATGGCGATGCGGCTGGTGGCGAAATCGAGCAAGATGGGCTCGTCACCCGGCCGCGGGATGCCGACGCAAAACGGATTGGTGACGAAGCGCGCGTCGCGCCCGCCGAACGGCGCCACCACCGGCTGGGAAATAACATTGACGTAATGCATCGAAATCAGTCCGGCGGCAATGCATTGCTCGGCCCAGTGGCCGATGCGGCCGATATGATGGCTGTTTGAAAGGCCGACCACCGCCACCCCATGCGCGCCGGCGCGCGCTATGCCCATCTGCATTGCCTCATAGGCCATCACCTGGCCGTAACCCATGTTGCCGTCCAGGGTGAGCAGCGCGCCGGCATCCAGCACCACGCTGACGTGCTGGTTCACCTTGAGCCGGCCGAGGCGGAACACCTCCACGTAGCGCGGCAGCATGCCGACGCCGTGCGAGTCGTGACCGGTAAGGTTCGCCTCGACCAGCTGGTCCGCGACCAGTTCGGCTTCGCGCTCGCTCGAACCGGTGCGGCCGACGATCGCGCGCGTCACCGCTTTGAGCGGCGCGGCGTGGACGGTGACGTAGGATGCGCTTTCGCTCATGTTTCATTCCGCAAATTTTGACAGGCATTATACCTGCCCTGTTGCAGCCGTAGCGATTGCAGCGGTCAAACTCTGCGGTTTGCCGCAATTGAAGATTGACGCGCCGGAGCACGATGCCCCACAATCGCGGCATCGCAAAAAACTCGCCCTGCACAGGGATCGCCTGATTTCCATGGATAATCTCGTTTCGATGCTGTTCTGGTTACGCCTCGTCCAACTCGTGCTTGCGATACCGCTGCTTGCGCTTGTCGGGCAGGGCGTGGTGTTCATGATCGCGCGTTCGGTGGGGCAGGACGTGGGCTCGAACTTCTTTTTTCGGATACTCGAGACGGTGGTCATGCCGTTTACGCGCCTCGCGCGCCTGATCACGCCCAAGGCGATCAGCGATCGCCAGCTGCCGCTGGTCGTCCTGTCGCTGCTCCTGGTCGGGTACATCTGGGTCATGTTTGCGATCGCCGATCTGTGCGTGAGCCACGGCGTCGCGGTCGCGCAGTGCCTGCAGGAGCGCTGAGTGCGTCGCGCGCTGCAACGCTGGTACTGGGACCACATGGCGGCCTGGTGCATCCTGTTCCGGCAGCGTGAAAAAGGCCTCTCCTACTACATGAAAATGCTCGCGGCCGATCCGCGGGATACCCTGGCGCTGGCGTCGATCGCCTACCGCTGCGCCGAGGCCGGCCGCCGCCACGACGCGCTCGAGATGTTCGAGCGGGTCATCGCGCTCAAACCAGATGATGACGAGGCGCATTTCAATCGCGGTTTCCTGCTGCAGGAATTGGGGAAGCACGATGGCGCGCTCGCGGCGTTCCAGCGCGCGATCGAGATCAACCCGGACCACGACCGGGCGCATTACGGCATCGGGCTGTCGCTCATCGCCTTGCGCCGCTTCGAGGAGGCGGTCGCACCGCTCAAGCGCAACACGGTGCTGCAACCGATGAGCCCATTCGGCTGGTACCAGCTTGCACGCGTCGAGCTCGATCTCGGCCGGCGCGACAAGGCGCAGAAGGTTCTCGATCATCTGATGACCTTCGAGCCCAAGGTCGCGAAGCAGCTCGCGCGCGAGTCGGGACTCAAACTGCCCGAATAATTGCGTCAAGCGCGCGCAATCCAGGCGAGTGCTTATTGCCGCACCGCAACACGCAAACTCACGACTGGGGATTTTGCGTCTGTTACGCATAGCAACAAATCCGGATCGCGTGCCATGCGAAAATCACGGCGCGCGTAAGGTTGGTGTAAGCAAATCCGGATAGCCTCATCGAGGCAAGCTAAAGAAAAACCACAAAATGTAGTGACGCCGCGTCCGCGTGGCGCGTTTTAGTGTTGATTCCTACTGGTCTCCAAAGGAGGGGCACGTCATGCAGTTGACCCAAAAGCACCTTGAGTACTGGAGCAAGAACCTGCGCATCACCGGGATCCTGCTCGCGATCTGGTTCATCGTCACCTTTGTCGTCGGCTACTATTCGCGCGAATTGTCATTCAATTTTTTCGGATGGCCGTTCTCGTTCTGGATGGGAGGGCAGGGCGCCTTGATCATCTATGTGGTCATCATCTGGTATTACGCCCGCTACATGAACGCGCTCGACAAGGAATACGGAGTGCATGAGGGAGAAGACGAATGAGCACCCAAGCAAAATCCACAGGCTCCACAGGCGGTATGTTTTCCGGGGGCACCGGGAAAGAATTCAAAGGGCAACTGAAAAAAATCTACACCTGGTACACGGGGGGATTCCTCGTATTCCTGGTGGCTCTGGCGATCGGGGAACAATTGGGCTTGCCCCGGAGGTGGATCGGCTACATCTTCCTGTTCGCCACCGTTGGCCTGTACGCCGGCATCGGCATCATGGCGCGGACTTCGGATGCGGCCGAGTATTACGTCGCGGGCCGCCGCGTCCCGGCGCTGTTCAACGGCATGGCGACCGGCGCCGACTGGATGTCCGCCGCCTCGTTCATCGGCATGGCGGGAACGCTCTATCTCACGGGGTTCTTCGGGCTGTCCTTCATCATGGGCTGGACCGGGGGCTATTGCCTGGTGGCGCTGTTCCTCGCGCCTTACCTGAGAAAGTTCGGCCAGTTCACCATTCCCGACTTCCTCGGCGCGCGCTACGGCGGCCACATTCCGCGCGCGGTAGGCATTTTCGCCGCGATCCTGTGCTCGTTTACTTACGTGGTGGCGCAGATCTACGGCGTGGGCCTGATCACGGCGCGCATGGTCGGCGTCGAGTTCGAGGTCGGGATTTTCCTCGGCCTCGGCGGCATTCTGGTGTGCTCGTTCCTCGGCGGCATGCGCGCGGTCACCTGGACGCAGGTGGCGCAATACATCATCCTGATCGTGGCCTACATGATCCCGGTGGTCTGGCTGTCGGTGAAGCACACGAGCATTCCCGTGCCGCAGCTCGTCTACGGCAAGATGCTGGAAAAGGTCACCGCCAGGGAAGAAGTGCTGATCAAGGATGCGAAAGAGCTGGAGGTGCGCGGCATGTTCAAGGCGCGCGCCGATGCGGCAAGCGCCAATCTGAAGGGCTTGCCGGCCTCGTATGAAACCGAAAGGCAGAAGCTCAGCGCAAACCTGGACAAACTGAAAGCCGAGAACGCGCCGGCCGATCAGGTCGGCGCCGCGCAGAAGACGCTCGAGGCCTATCCCAAGGACGCCGCCGCCGCCAAGGCGCAGTGGACCAAGGACGCGGCCGGCGCGGCGCGCGCCGGGCCGCCGCTGCGGCACGCGGAGGCCTTCCCGGGCAAGGACGAAGCCGCGCGCGACGGCGCGCGCCGCAACTACCT
>ERZ1292630.4879-Hain-H41-02um-R3-4879-length-11231-cov-13_pt1 | contig 11231 bp, 10 predicted proteins | sample MGYA00564408_ERZ1292630 | MGnify/ENA primary metagenome ERZ1292630 (study PRJEB36523, sample SAMEA6512641) | groundwater metagenome | collected 2019-01-08 | study: AquaDiva: Metagenomics assemblies of 32 groundwater samples | reverse complement strand
GCGTCACAGAAACCTTTATAAACCACCCCTCTTTCACAGATAAGAAAATGGGATTAGCAAAATACCTTGCGGAGATATGGGCAAAGCCTAAGGAGAACATGGGGCTGGCCTGGAGAACAAGGCTTATTCAATGGAGAACAGAGCCTGCAATCGTAAAGGTAGATTCCCCTCTAAGGCCTGACAGGGCTCACAGATTAGGATACAGGGCAAAGAAAGGCTTTGTAGTGATAAGAGTAAGGCTTGAAAGAGGCGGAAGAAAGAGGGAAAGAATCTCAAGCGGCAGGAAGAGCCACAACTCAAGGCATATGAAGATTGTTGAGAAGAATTACAGGCTTGTCGCAGAAGAAAGAGTTCAAAAAGAATTTTCTAATCTTGAAGTCCTTGACTCATACTATGTCGGGGAGGACGGAAAGAATTTCTGGTTTGAAGTCATAATGGTTGACCCAAACACGCCTGAAATAAAGGCAGACAGAAGAATAAACTGGATCTGCAATGAAAAAGGAAGAGTATTCAGGGGACTTACAGGCGCTGGCAAGAAGTCAAGAGGGCTCAGGCACAAAGGAAAGGGCACTGAGAAGTTAAGGCCTTCAGTATCTGCAAACAAGAAAAGGCAGGTAAGAAAATACGGCTTGAGAAGAGGATAAAATTCTTTTTATTTTAAATAGCCTGATTATTTTGATTTTGTTCGTCCGTACAAGAACCAGCCAATAATAATCAGCCCCATATTTATTCCGCCGAGAATGTTGGTAATAGTAATTGGAAAATTGCCTATATCAATCCCATATAAAACCCAGATGAAAGCACCCAAAGAGAGGAAGGAGTATGTTATAATTGAAATATCCTTGGCGCTCTTTCTTTTAAAGATTTTATATACCTGAGGAATATTTGCAATCCCGCTTACTGCGCCAAAAACAGTTGCCAGTATGTATAATAATGACATATGCAATTTGAATGAATAAAGTAATATAAACTTTTGGTTTCTATTTTATTACCTTAATCTTGGCTTTCTTGACTGCGGATGATTTTGATTCTTTGGTTCTGAATATAAAATCCTTTTTTGAAAGCCGATAAAACTTTGCCTTGCCAAATATCCTGAATATGATAAATAGGATTAGGAAAAATCCGACTACTGCAAGCAGGATAAATATTAATACAGAGCCTATGAAGATTGCAACAGCAACTGCTCCGAGGAATAAGGCTATTGAGAATATTGTTGAGATAAAAGGCATTCTTCTCCAGGCTCCTGTCTTCAAAAGCAATGCAATAAACAATACTGCAAGCCCGATGAGTATTATCCTGAGGTATTCCATATGATTATAATATGCCTGATGGTTTATAAGAATTGCTGCTTACTACTAACTACCAACCACAAACTAATTGCTAATAGCTACCAGCTAAACTCAACTGCTTTCTTGCCGCCGTGGTACAGGGCTTCCTTCACGCCGTGGCTTTTTATGTATTCGCCAAGCAATAATGAGCGCTCAGCGGCATTAAGGGGCTTTCTTTGCATGCCCTTGTTTGCAACAACGTGATTTCTCATCTTGTTCCAGAACTCAACAGCTTCCTCTGAGAATATCGGGAACGGGACAGACTGGGAAGGAATCACATATCCGTCATTAAAGGATTTAGCCGCAACTGCATAATAAGCCGCAACAGCGTGCTGGCAAAATAATTTCTCTTTTGTATATCTGCTTGTTATCCACCATCTTGAAAAATCGCAGTCGCATGCAGCGCCAATGTCTGTCCATAATCTTCTCTTCTGGTAATTGTCATAAAATGGAACGTTTGAAAACCTGACATTATGCCTGTCTTCTTTCATTTCCTCAGAAGGCACTGAAACAACAAAATCAGCGCCTGACTCGGCAACTGCCTTTGAAGCCTTGTAAGGCCCCTCAACAGTTATTGGCGCATTATTAACTGAATAAGCATAAAGCTTCATCCCCTGCATAGCCGTATCCAACAATGTTCTTGTAACTGTTGTATTGTCAATTCTTGATTTTACTGCAAAGCTTGCAAACGGGGATTCTGCATAATCAAGAGCCCTTGCAATTGCTTCTCTTGGAGGTATATAAACTTCATTTCCAGCCATAGCCTCATTCCCGAACTTAAGAAAGTATTTTGCGTGATTATAATGCTTGGGCAATATTGGAAAGTCAATATACAGCGCAAAGCTCGGCATGCATGAGTTTATCATAGCGACTAAATCGCTTCCCCTGTTTACCTCAAGCTTGTGCTTTCCCTCGAATATCTCGGATATGCTTGGCTGCCTGAAAAATGATTTTTTACTCATAAGGAAAAAGCAAAAAAAGCAGGTTTATATAGCTTTTGGATTAGAAAGGCTGTTGAATTCAGCTAAGAAGGAGGCGGCTATTCTCTTATCATGCAATACAAGCATGTTCTCGTCATTGTTCTCATTGCCGTTCTGCGTGGGATTATAGCTTCCTGTAACAACTGTCTCATTGTCTATGATGAATACCTTGTGGTGCAAAACCCCTTTGCCATATACCTGAACATCTGCCTTTTCTTCAAGCTCGGGATATACGCTCCACTTGCTGTTCTGCGACTTGTCAAAAAAGCCCCTGACAATAACACCTTCCCCTATTTTCCCCAGCAATTCATCAGCTATTTCATTGTCTGTAAAGCTGTAAACCAAGAAGTAAATGCTTTTTTCCGCTTTTCCAATTTTTTCAATCAAATGCGTCTGGCATTCATCTTCAGGGCAGAAATACACTTCAGCCATATTGCTGTTATGGACAATTCTGCTGATTATACTACTTGTTTGGCAGAATTGTCCATCAGATAATTCTGGCAATGATGTCTTATAATCACCAGAATTATCTTTAAGCATCACCTGCGCAGAGCCCTTTCCCCCTTTTCCAAACTCCCCGCTCCAAAGCTCTTCAAACTCTTTTGAATACACGTTTGCAAGCACTCTTGAATATAAAACAACAGCATTATTCCTGTAGCTCTTGCTGTTCTCATTAGGGTTAAAGCTTCCTGTAATCACAATTGAATTATCAAGCACGCAGAACTTGTTGTGCATAAGCCCTCTCCTGTATGAAGGCTTTGCCCTGCATTCAATTCCTTCAGGACATTTCTCGTTAGAAACAAGCCTTGCATCTGTTTCTCTTAATGCATTCTCAATAACAGCAGAATTCAAGGTATAAAGCGCACAGTCAACTTCTGTTGCATTTGAAATATAAGATGCAATAATTCCAAAGCAGTCATCAGCAGGGCAGAAATAAGCTTCGGTTGGATTTGAATTTTCAGTTGAAATATTAAATGAATAGCCAAATACTGAATACAGCAGGAAAGCCGCAATAATAACGGAGATTCCTGCAATTAGCCATCTGTATTTTTTCATGCCACAATAATCATTCCGGGCTTTTTATGCGTTGCTGAAAAAAAACATCTGAATTTTCAAAGAGATTGAAAGAGTATAAAAACCAAATCAAAAAGTCCGGAAGATTTACAACCTTATTGAAAAAACACGTGTTTTTTGAAAGCAATTGTTAAAAGGAAAAAATGCGTAAGAGCTTTATGCTCGGGGAAATCATCATATGCACATTGGCAGGGGTAATATTAGGTTTGATAGCTGCCTTGCTGCCGGGCATACACTCAAACACAATATCTGCAATGATGGTGGCAATCTCTCCTGCCTTGCTGCAGTATTTCCAGCCAATCTCAATAGCAATTATCATAGTCTCAATGGGCGTGTCGCAGAGCTTTCTTGAATGCATTCCTTCCATATTTCTTGGCGCTCCAGACGCAGACACTATCTTGTCAATACTGCCGGGGCACAGGCTTTTGCTTGAAGGAAACGGCTGCGAAGCAGTGTTATTATCAGCAGCAGGATGTTTTTTTGCACTGCTTTTCTCAGTTGCATTTGCAGTGCCGACAATCTGGCTTTTCACAAAAGCCTATCCCCTTATCAACCCCTATATCGGCTGGCTCATACTTATTGCAGTAATTTACCTGATTGCAATGGAAAGAAAGCTCTGGGCTTTGGCAATATTCATTGCATCAGGAATATTGGGCTATTTTGTGCTTGATATGCACACATTAAAAGAGCCGCTTCTGCCTCTTCTTTCAGGATTGTTTGGGGTAAGCACTTTGTCATTAAGCATGGGAACAAATACAAAAATTCCAAAGCAGAATCCGCCTAAATTAAAGCTGGATAAAAGCTCAATACCAGCCACATTCATTTCTTCAATTACAGGATGGCTTTGCGCATTCCTTCCGGGCTTGGGGCCTTCGCAGGGCGCAATGATTACTTCAGGATTAAATAAAAGTGAGGGAAAAAGCTTTCTTTACACAATGGGAGGAATAAGCTCTGCAAATTTTGTCGTGAGCCTTATCACATTATATGCAATAAGCAAGGCAAGAAACGGCGCTGTTGTTGCAATGTCAACTCTTGTCCCTGCAATTGGCTCAGAGGAATTAATCCTTTTTTTAAGCATCTGCCTTCTTGTAGGCGGAATATCAATAATGCTCGCAAGCCCGTTGTCCATCATGTTCTCAAGGATTGTGGAAAAAGTGAATTACAAATGGCTTTGCACAGCTGTAATAATAACAATGCTTGTTGTGGTTATTGCTTTAAGCGGCATTTTAGGGCTTCTTGTCTTGTTTGCCTCAACTTCAATGGGAATTCTTGCAAATCTCATAGGCATAAGAAAGAGCAACATGATGGGATGCCTGCTTGTGCCTGTTATGATTTATTTCTTGATTTGAGAATATGCAAATCCAAGTGCCATTTCCATAATAATTCTATTAAGCTCAACTCTTTTTTTCAAAGGCTGTTTTCCGGGAGTTTCAGTGCACATTGAATAAGGAACCCCATCCCTAAACATTCGGTCTTCAAAACTGCCGTCTTTTCTGTTGATTATCATTCCATTTAATGCGCTATCATTGTATATTTTCTCGGCAGTGTTTATTGGAAAATATTGTTTTGCCTCTTTAATTATATCTCTGTAGATTTGCTCTTGTTTTTTCTCAAAATTATATAAATAAAATGATTTTTCATCAACATCCTCGTGCAATGCATGGAAAAAAATTATTTTGCTGTTTTTAATAGAGAAATAAATTAATTTATTTTCTCCTGACAAAACTTTTTTGCAAAATAAACCGTTAAGGTCTTTATTCAGATAATTGCACCTTTTGCATTTATCAAACCCTGTCGGATTGGCAACGGGAATTAAGATTATTTTAATGTTTTTAAAATTTGAAAAGTTATGCTTTTTTATGAACTCAAGAACAGCAAAAGACCCCGCTATTTCATCGCCGTGAATTCCTGCTGAAAAGCAGACTGCCGCAGATGGTTTTTTTGCATTATTTGAAACAATATACAAAGGATATTCTTTATTCTTTCCGGCATAGCCCATAATTTTCAGAGAAAGCCTTTTTTTATTGCAAACGGCTTTCAGCTTTTTTACAAATTCCGTATACATGCCTTACTTAAATGCGTCAAAGTTTATATAATTTCTGATAAGCAAAATATTTAAACATAACAGATAGGATAGAATATATGCACAAAGTCAGCGTAATCAAATGCAATTCATATGACAACAATGAAGTTCTGAAAGCTGTTGAGAAAACAATAGAGGACATAGGATTTGAAATAAAACCCGGCTCCACAGTTCTTCTCAAGCCAAACGTGCTCATGGGAGCTTCGCCTGACAAAGCAATCACGACAAATCCTGCAATAATAGATGCAGTCTGCACTATCCTTAACAGGCATAAATGCAAGATATTCATAGGGGAAAGCTGCGGGTTTGTACTAAAGGGAGGAGTAATGCAGGCATTTAAAGAAGCAGGAATTGCAGATATTGCAAATAAGCATAATGCAAAGCTTGTAAGCTTCAACAATGAGAGATTAAGAAAAGTACAAAACAATAAAGCTACTTTTGCAAAAGAGATGTATTTACCTGAAATTCTATTTAACGTTGATTTGATTATAAACCTACCGAAAATGAAAACGCATACCTTGATGTTATTTACTGGTGGCGTAAAAAATCTATTTGGCTGCATTCCGGGAGGGAAAAAGCAAGTATATCACGCAGAAGCAAATAAGAAAGAAGATTTTGCAAACCTTCTGCTTGACATCTGGCTTAATGTGAAGCCCGCATTGACAATCATGGATGGCATTGAAGGCATGGATGGAAACGGTCCTTCAAACGGCAATATCGTAAAGCCTGGATTCATAATCACTTCTAATAATACCCTCTTAATGGATATTGTTGCTGAAAGAATAATCGGATTTGACGGGGAAGTGCCGACGAACAAACAGGCGCTTAAAAGAAATTTAATAGGCAAAGAAGAGATAAGCGTGATTGGTAAAGAGCCGCGATTTAAGTTCATGAAGCCTTCTTCGGCTGTATCAAGCATACCTCCGTGGCTCTCCGGATATTTTCTGAAAAAAGTGATTGCTTACCCTTATCCAAATCCTGAAAAATGCAGGAAATGCTGGAACTGCGTTAATGTGTGCCCTGTCAGCGCGATGAAAAAAAAGAATGAAAAAGAAGCCCCTTATTGCGACAAAAAAAAGTGCATTGCCTGCTACTGCTGCCAAGAGATGTGCCCTTATGACGCGATTGAATTAAAGAGAAGCTTTTTGTTTGCAGCAGCGATGGGATTCTATTACAGAGTTATGGATTTAATAAAGAAAAAATAAAAATATATTCCTAAGTCCATCTACATGAAAATTACTTCATAGACAAATATCACTATCTCTATTGCAATTAATATAATCACAACCCACTCAAGAATCTCTGATTTCCTGTTGTTGAGTATGTCAAGCATCACTTCTGAATTATTCTGGATGAACTCAAGCTTGTACTGCAGGTGCTTGAATCTTTCCTCAAGCTCAAATGTCTTTCTCAGCCTGTTGAAAAGCCACTCCACTTCCTCGCTTTCCCACGCAGCAGCAGGCTCTTCCAGCAAAGCCATCTTTGACACTATTGTTTCAACAATTGTGTTGTTTGTCCCGATTATCCTCAAAAGATCCTTGCTTCCGCCTTTCAGCTTTCCCTTGTCCTTAAGCTGCTTGTTCAATGCAGAAAAGCTGTTTACCATGCCGTCAACCTTGTTTTCATAATTTTCCAGGGCAACAGACTGCGAAAGCATTCTTGCAACAACCTCTATGTTTTCAACAGACACATTCTTCATTTTCAGCTGGTTAAACTCAACTGCATTTTTCACATGCTCAACAAGCTGATACTCATCCCATAACTTCTCTTTTTCAATGTCTATTCCCAAGCCGCGCAGATTCTTGATTGTTGCGCTAACCATCACATCATCAACATCATAGAACACAAGAACGCCGTAGGAATATACAAACACATATTTTTTGGGCGCAATCTCAAACACAGCCCTGTCCCTTTTCTCTGTAATGAGCTTATACTTCAAAACATCTTTAACTTTTGGAATAGGAAGCTCTTTTGCAACATATCCTGCTTTTAATTTATGCTCCGCCATAGTTTCTTATATTACTCAAAAGTATATAAGGGTTTTGAGTTATTAAAGCATAAAACTAACAGATTATATGCTACAGAGAGTATATTATCATTATCACAGAATAATAACTACTACTTAATAGAAGCATTTATATACTAAAGGATAATCACAAAATAAGCAATAGGAGAACTATGTCTGAAAAAATCAAAGTAATTGAAATGGAAGAGGATTCCGAGGGTTTCTTTAATGAGATTAAGCCTAAAAAGAAAAAAAGATTTGGCAAGGGGATTACTTCTTTGGCAGCAGCTCTCAGCGCTGCAATAACGCTTAATGCAGCTGATGCAAATGCATTGGACAGGGGAGACATAGGCACGTGGCAGCCTTATGGCGATAGCGGAAACGAGTTTTACCAAGTGCAGGACCCAAACCCCGATATTTTTCCGGATGAATATATGCTTATAACACTGGCAAGCACTTTGGTGATTGACGGCCCGATAAAATGCGGGCTTGGCGCCTTAATTCTTGACACTGATTTCAATGAATGCATAGGCCCCGCAATACTCGGCGGGCTTTTGGACTTTACAGGCATGTCAATTGCAAGGTATGATTATCCTTTTATGGGCGGGATTGGAAAGCTTACCCACGATTTGGGAGTTTCCATCTCAAACAATGTAATGATAGGCATACCAATGTTTGACAGGTTTCAGACAGACTTTGGGCCTGTTCTTTTCAGCATAGAGCACATGACAACTGATCCTGAATTAAATGTATATGTCCAGCCGGGGGGAATTGCCGGGATTCTTGCAAACTTTGCACTTGGAAACAGGTTTGAAGTGCTTGAAACGCTTTACAATCTTACTCCTACGTTCACATTCCCTAACCAGGACACATACTTGTTTGGCACTCCTTCAAGGGGGTTTTCAATTGGAAGTGTTATTGCATATGGCAGAGGCGAGGATAAAGACGGGCTTTATTATGTGCCGCAGACAAGGGCACACGAATTCAATCACGCATTGATGTACCAGGGCATTGGAAGAATGATTGACGACTTATTGTACCCTGAGATTCTTATGGAGGCGGGGTTTAGCCTGGGACCAGACATTGCAATGATTTTGCTGCAGGCAGCTCCAAGCCTGATGTATGCGATAGATAACAGTACAACAAATGCATATCATTATTTTCCACTGGAATTTGCAGCATACTCAATGGAACTTGACCCTTAAGAAAAATTTAATCCTTAAACAGCCTTTCTGCAACAGCGGCAAACGCAGGCCTTGTTATGAATACACCGATTGTAACCCCGACTATAGTGGTTAATGCAAAGCCCCTTAATAATCCGGCTCCTGCATTCCATAATGGAATCATTGAAACGACAACTGTCGCATAAGCCGCGAATATGATGAAGAAAGCCCTTTTCATTCTTGCCTTCCAGTTAGTATGCATGTCTTTCTTGCCTTTCATTATTTCATCAATTATGACTATCTGGTCATCAACCCCTGTTCCAACAGCAGCTATGATTCCTGCAATTGCAGCCATGTCAAGATTCCATTGCATTAATCCTGCAAAGCCAAGCAGTATTACAACCTCGCTTATGCTTGTAACCATCATTGGAATAAGGATTTTCCATGAGCGGTATCTTATAAATATTACAAGTGCAACCCCAAGCAGGGCTATCATTATTACCATAAATGAATTCTTTGTGAAATTCTGCCCAAGAACAGGAGATATTGTGTCCAGCTTTACAATCTCCAGGTCAAATGGCAATGAGCCTGTAATCAATACTGTCTGCAGTTTAGCCATGTTGGCAACAGCAGAATCAATCGCGGCATTCCTGTTTGGCCCTGTGCCGGGCCCTGAAATCGCAATTGCAGTTGTCTCGCTTCCCTTCAAGTCAGCGCCAATCTGCAATGAATCAACCATTTTGTCATCAAGATAAAAGTCAACATGCTCGCTCAGTATTTCCCTGCCGTCATCAGACTGTATAACATCCAGCTTATTCGTGATATTTGCATGCCTTTTTGCAGCTTCATGGCTTAGGTGTATTACAAATTCAAACTTGCAGTATTCGCCGTCAGAAATTGTGTAGCAGTTTCTTACGCCTGAGCAGCTTCCGTCATCCCTGCATACAAATGTGATGTCTTTCTTGCCGCCTTCAAATACTGTTTCATTTCCAATCTTTGCCTCAAACTTGCCCTGCTTTGCAATTAAGTCGCTTACTTCTTCTTTTGACACGCCTGCAATCTCAATTAATATAAATGTTTCTCCCTGCCAGTCAGCAGCGCTTCTTATTCTCATGTCAGTCAAGCCATAAACATTCATCCTGTTTCCAAGAACGCTTATCAGGTCAGCAATATCCTTGTCAGAAACAGTGCCGTTCTCAGATATTGGCTTAAGAAGAACCCTTGTTCCGCCTTCCAGGTCAAGCCCTTTCTTTATGTTGCTTTTTGAGGCAATTCCGACTGTAATCTTTGGCGCTCCCCTGTCTAGGAAAGCCGCATTTGCCTTGTCAGTCACAATTTTTATTATTTTTTGGGGCAACATTTTATTAAGTGATTCATCAAGCGCTGTCTTGTTTTCAACAACATCTTTCCCGACTGAAAGTATTATATCGCCTTTCTGCAATTTTGAAAATGACTCAGAAGAGATTATAGTTTTATTCTCATCAGCTGAAAACCCGAAGCTGTTTGTGACATTATATTCAACAATAACAGTCTTGTTTGCCCGCTTTACCTGCGTTGAAAAAAGCACAGGCTGATTGTCAAGCAAAGCCATTGCTTTTTGGAAATCAAGAACAGAAGTTATAGGCTGCTCATTGACTGTCTTTAAAATCTGCCCTTGGGCAAGCCCTGCAAGAGCTGCCTCGCTCCCTGGCTCCACATTCTTAATCTGAATGCCTGATGCATAGGGCGAAGGATTGATTGCAATAATTGAAAAGAAAAGCACTGCAATAAGAATCCATACTCTCACCGGGATTTTCTTAAGCATTGCCGTCACCTGCCTTGCGCCTTACCCACCATACAAGCACGCCTGTGTTGAACAAGTATGTAACAACTATGTCATATAAAAGCCCCAATATAATTATCAAAAATATTTCCTTTATTATAAAGCTCTGCGAAAAGAAATAACCTGCAGTCAATGCAACAATTGTAGTCAGAGACATTGTAAGCCCGGTCTTCATTCCGTCAAACATTCTGTCAATTAAATTGCCTTCATCCTGCCTTCTCAATGCTTTTGTTGTGATTACGATGTCAGTGTCAACTGAATAGCCGATAAGCATAAGCAGTGCTGCAATGCCTGCTGTTGAAAGCCTCATTCCAAGCAAATTCATTATCGCAATGGGAAAAACCATGTCGCAGAATGCGCAGAATACAATAGTAAATGAAGGTATTAATGAGCGGAATGTTATGAGCACGACAACTGCCATGAATGCAAATGCAAGAAGTATTGCCACAAGCATCTGCCTGTAGAAAGATTCGCCAAGAGCGCTTCCAACCATTTCTGCAGAATAATTGTCTTTTGTAAGCAAGAATCCTGCGCTTTCTTTCTGCATTCTTTCCTGAATAGCTGCCTTGATAGCCTCTTCCTTTACATCAGATGCTTCTATTATAATTCCTGTCTGCTGGTCAGTGCCGAATTCAGACAATGTCCTTACAAGAATGTCAGAGCTTGTAAATTTTAAAGAGAGATAATCCTCCAAATCAGGAACTTTAATGTCTGTTGAGATTGTTATTGTAAGCCCGCCTTTAAGCGTAACGTCCCTGTCAATAAAGTCGCCCGTC
>ERZ1292630.1212-Hain-H41-02um-R3-1212-length-25639-cov-13_pt2 | contig 11233 bp, 12 predicted proteins | sample MGYA00564408_ERZ1292630 | MGnify/ENA primary metagenome ERZ1292630 (study PRJEB36523, sample SAMEA6512641) | groundwater metagenome | collected 2019-01-08 | study: AquaDiva: Metagenomics assemblies of 32 groundwater samples | reverse complement strand
TGCGTTGTCACCTGAAAATCATCTTTCGAAAGAATGCCGTTTGGATTGTTTATGTTGTGCGCGTCGCGCAATGTAACTCGAACGAGTTCCTTCGCCTGCGAAATAGACAGCGATGTCCCTGCTTTAATTGCGATATAGTCAAGCTTTGTCTTGTTATACAAATCCATCGCGGATGTTGCCGGTATGTACACCTGATCGTCCGCATCGCTGAAAAAAATAGTTCCGGCGGGCTTGAACGTTCCTACAACGCGGAACGGGCGTTTGGCGATTTTGATCGTGCGTCCTATCGGATCTTCTTCACCGAATAATATGTCCACTATTTTAGAACCGAGAACCACGACTCGAGCATGACTTGAAAGATCGTTGTCTGAAAAATACATTCCTTCATCGATCACTAAATTAAATATTAACGGATCGTCCGGAGTCGCGCCGGTCACATAAGTAAGTTTGTCGGAACCGGCATATGATACGAGATCGCGCGCAATCAACTCGCCTGTCACGCCTTTCGGCCACGGTAACGCTTTTACCTTTTCAAAATCTTGAAACGTAAGCGTCTGCTTTAGAGTCGGGTTCGGTGCGCCTCCTCGCGCCTCATCCCCTTTTCCGTTCGCAACGGCGATAAAGTCGCTTCCGAAACTCGCTACTTGCGATAAAAGATAGCTTTGCGCCGCCTGTCCCACGGCGACCATCAAAATGACTGCGGCGATTCCTATGATTATCCCAAGCATGGTTAAAACCGACCTGGCTTTGTTTACAAGAATGGCGGCAAAAGAAAGCGGGAGCAAGTCTCGAAGTTTCATAAAATCATTCGCGGCGCAACGCTTCAATCGGGTTAAGATATGCCGCGCGTCGAGCTGGAAAAAAACCGAAAACGATTCCAATCGCTGTAGAAACTGATAAGCCAAGCAACACACCGCGAATCGACACTGCGAATTCCCATCCGGCCTGATATTTGCTGATTATGGAGATGCCGATCCAGGAAAAAATAATACCGAGAACGATCCCAATTATGCCTCCAACCAATGTCTGAAGCGCCGCCTCGAACAAAAATTGGCTCAGGATGTCGCCTTGTTTTGCGCCCAATGATTTTCTCAAACCGATCTCGCGAGTTCGTTCGGTCACGGTGACATACATTATATTCATGATTCCTATGCCCCCGACCAAGAGCGATATCGCTGCGATTGACGATAATAAAATCTGCAATATGCCGGTCACGGTAGACGCAGTCTTGATCATGTCTTCCTGCGTCAGTAAATTAAAATCATCTTTCGTCGGATCTCCCGATGGATTATCTATTCCATGCTTGTCGCGTAATGCGACGGCGATTCGATTTACTCCTTCTCGTATATCTTGAAACGAGGTCTTGGCTTGGATAAGCGTGAGATATTTTTTATTGTAAGCGTCGAGCGACGATGTGACCGGAACGTATACCGCGCGATCAGGATTGAAAAAACCGCTCGAACCGGCGCGCGCCATCACGCCTATGACGCGGAACGGCACGCTGTTCACTTTTATTGTTTTTCCAATCGGATCTTCCGAACCAAACGCGGCACGCGCCACGTCCGTTCCTAAAACGGCTACGCGAGAACGACTCTCAACGTCGGACAACGTCAAAAACGATCCTGCCGCGACAGGAGTCGTGGTTAGATAAAGCTCGCCTGGCATGGTTCCGATTATTTGCGCTTTTGTCGTGATCCCCTGCGCCACAATTTCGTCTTGTTGTACAACTTTTCCTACTATGATCGTCGCCCACGGATACGACTCGAGTTTCCGCACGTCGCGAAAAGTGAGACTCTCCTTAAAAAACGGCGTGGGTTGGCCTGTTGATTCAGTCGGACCGTTGCGAACAAACACGACGTCTGAACCGAAAGCTGCGATCTGCCCCAAGATTTGCCGCTGCGCCGCTTCACCGATTGAGAGTACGAGGATCACTGACAAAACGCCGATGATTATTCCAAGCATGGTGAGAGCCGACCTTCCCTTGGTCCGACCTAGACTCTGGAGCGAACTCCTCACAAGGTCTTGAATATGCATGTTTATTTGAGCAGCTCCTCTTTACCGTCGGCAATGCGGCGATTTTTTACAGGAACATCAGCATGAATAAGCCCGTCTCTGATATGTAAAATCCGTTCCGCGTGTTCGGATGTATATGTCTCGTGCGTCACAAGTATGATCGTGCGTCCCTGTTCGAGATTCAATCTCTGCAAAATACCCATGACCTGAACTCCGCTCTTGGAATCAAGATTTCCGGTAGGTTCGTCCGCAAAAATTACTGCGGGATTTCTAATAAGAGCGCGGGCGATCGCCACGCGCTGGCGTTCTCCTCCTGACAATTGATTTGATAAATTATTTACGCGATGGCCAAGACCGACGGAATCGATCGCTTGGCGAGCTAACTTGTCTCTTTCGCCTAGAGGTATATTGGAATACAGAAGCGGAAGTTTTACATTTTCTAAAACCGTTGTGCGAGGCAAAAGATTGAACGCCTGAAAAATAAAACCAACATTCTCTCCGCGCATTCGCGCCAACTCGTCGTCGTCGAGCGTTGTAACGTCCCGTTCGTCAAAAAAATATTTTCCGGTTGTAAGCGTGTCTAAAAAACCCAGGATATGCATGAGCGTAGATTTTCCTGAACCCGATGGACCCATAATCGCAATGAACTCCCCTTTTTTTACCGAAAACGTAACGCCATGAAGAACCGGGGTCACAACTTCGTCGTTCACGTACTTTTTATTAAGGTCAACGACCTTGATTATATCCGTCATGGACCTGCCGTGGTTTCGCCGACTACGACCGCGTCGCCTTCCGTGAGTCCGCTGGTAACTTGCACGAAACCGTCGTCTCCGCGCAATCCAAGTTCTACGGTTTTCGTTACAGTCGCAGATCCAACGAGAATACGCACGGTCTTTTCACCAGTAGCGGAATCGGTTCGTACTGCGCGTAACGGAATCACAAGAGCGTTATCTGCACGCTCGGTAATAATCGTAACATTAGCCGTCATGCCGGGTTTTACCTCGTGTCCGGCGGGATCGATCATGAAGTGAATCTTGTAGTAAATAGCGTCTTGAATTCGCGTTTCTGCAGGATCCTTCGCTGTCACGGTTCCTGAAAATGAAACCTCATCACCGTACGCATCGAGCGTGGTGGATGCGGACTGACCGACCTCGATCTTTGTGATATCCGCCTCTGGAACTTCCGCTTCAATTTCATAACTCTGAACTCCAACCATGCTGATAACCGTGGAGTTGGCTGGTATCTGCTCTCCTACACTCGGAACAATGTCTGAAACGATTCCGTCAACCGGCGCCGCGATTTCCACATTTTGCAAATCATTTTTAGCCTTCTCGTACGCGGCCTGCGCCTGATCCACCAAAGCGCGTAACGCGGCTACATCTACAGCTCGAGGCGGAGATTTTTTCAAATCAAGCGATGCTTTCGCGGAATCGAGCGCGGCTTTTTGAATCGCAACGTTAGTTTCAGCCGTGCGCACATCCACATCGGCATTCGTAATCGCGGTGGCGAGAGCAGTCTGCGCCGTTTTATAAGCGTCCTGCAGCTCGGAAATTGTTTTTGTCTTCGTCAAACCAGCACCGACAATTGTCTGCTGCGCGGAAAGAACTGCGGAGCTTTGAGTAGAAACGCTCGCGAGATCCGCATTGATCGTTGTCGTCTTCGCCGCAAGATCCGCGGTCGTGAAATACGAATTCGTCAAACTTGCGGACAAAACTTTCTGAACGTCCTTCAAGTAAGTCTGAACAAGCGTAATAGCCGATTGATCCAAAGTTGCGGCGGCAACAATCTGTTCCGGCGTCGATGCGGATGTAAGCTTATCCACAGCGGCTTCAGCTTTGATTTTAGCCGCTTTCGCTGTTTGGTATGAAGATTGCGATCTCGTTACGGAACCGGAATCCAAGAATCCGAGAACGTTTTTATACGACTGATTCGCCGCCGTGTTGTCCACGCCGCTGATAACATCCCCGTCGGTTAATCCAGTTTCCAACGAACCAAGAGTCGATTTAAGAGTTGTAACGGCGGAATCGTATGAGTTGCGTACATTTTGAGTTACGATGGCGTCCTGATTATCGAGATTGTTTTTCGCGGTTTGCAAATCTATGCTAGCGGCGCTTACCGCGTCGGCTGTAGTACGCTTACTTGATTCCAAATCAGCAACGACCTTGTCATAAGCGGCCTGCGCCTGCAGAACGGCGGCAATCGAAACCTGAATGGATTGCGAAGTCTCTCCTGCGAGCCGCGCGTTCAAATTGGCTCGCGCTTGCGCAAGAGACGCTGATGCGTTTCGTTCGGCATAATGCGCATCGTCAAACGCGAGACTTGCTAAAATTTGTCCTTTTTTCACTTCGTTGCCAATTGATACGTTAACGATTCCGAGAGCGCCGGACGCTTTGAAAGAAAGGTCAATGCGAGACGCCGGCTTGATTTCGCCAGTTACCTCGACCGTTTGTTCTAGATTCTGTCTGACTGCTTTCACTGTTTCAAAAACGATAGCCGGTTTACGAATAAATGTCCGATAACCCAAAAACGCGACTACCGCCACAACGCCAACTATTACATACGTTCTCGGCCTGAAAAATTTCTTCACAACGTGTTATTTGCCGATAAACAGTACCAGAAATAACGATTTCGTTCAACATCCACTTCGCGCTCCCAATCCTATCAGGTATGATGCGGACAGAACGTAAAATTCTATGCGCAAATACCTCCAATTCTCGAACATCTTCGCATGGCTTGTGATTATTTTGATAATTTCCGCAACAGGAACCGGATGCGCGAAAACGACTCTCACCGAAGAGAAACAACTTTCGAAAGAAACGAACTGGACCCACTGGAAAGAAGGAAAAAAAGGACTCGCCCTATTAAACACCGCAAATATCCAAACCGGAAGCTCAATTACGTTTACGGATGCTGAAGTTAGTCGCTCTTTCACGTCCGTTCTACCTCCGACTTTTACCGATCAAAACGGAAAATATCCGGGGCCGAAAGACGGTGAGTCGGTGGAAGTCCAGCTTGGAGTCGGAGGGACTGTAAAACGCGATCGAGAAATGTTCGGAGAACTCGAACGTCTCACGGATTTTGAAGATGGAAATATCGAAAGTTGGATAGCGACTGCGGCGTTCGACACGCTTCAAAATCGCTGGGTAGTTCGCGCGACCTATCCGGATCCGACGTCCGACGAAGCGTACACAGTCATCGAATGCTTGAGCGCTACGGATTCGGACAAATCTTTTTGGGACGGCTGCCGAACGATGATCGAGAAAGCAAAACTCTCTTTCCCGACAAAAACAGTTGAATGAATGTCCTGTCATTGCGAGGAGGCTTTTGCGACGTGGCAATCTAATCGAAGACAGCCATTACTCTTATGTGATTGCCACGTCGTTTCTACTCCTCGCAATGACGAGGGAAAAGTATTCCATCTACATGCTATAATCTCCACATGAAATCTCACAAACATCGAAACGCATGGGTCGTATCAGTCAACATGGGTTACGGCCATGAGCGTGCCGCCTACGGACTTAAAGACCTGGCGAACGACGGGATCATTACGGCAAACGATTATCCGAGCATACCCAAAAGGGATCAGATGCTTTGGTCGGAGAGTCGAAAAATTTACGAAGCGTTGTCGCGTCTAAAACCGTTGCCGATAATTGGTGACTACCTGTTCGAGATAATAGACAAAACGCAACGCATCGCGCCTTTCTATCCTCGCCGCGACCTTTCCGCGCCAACCGCTCAAGTCAAGCAAACGTATTTCATGATTGAACAACTGGGACTTGGAAAACACTTGGTTGAGAAACTTTCAAAAAATCCGCTTCCGCTTATCTGCACGTTTTTCATTCCTGCGTTTGCGGCAGAAGTTTACGATTACCCGGGAGATATTTATCTTGTTTTATGCGATGCGGACATCAGTCGCGCGTGGGTTGCGAAAGATCCTAAAAAAAGCCGCATCAAATACTTCGCTCCGAACGGCCGCGTGGTTGAACGCCTAAAACTCTACGGGATCAAACCGGAAAACATTTATCTTACGGGATTTCCTCTTCCTAAAGAGATCATAGGCGGACCGGAGGGGGCTATCATAAAAAAAGACGTGATCCGTCGTATCTGCAATCTTGATCCAAACGGAATTTTCCGAAACAAGTATATTCGCACGATCGAAACCGAGCTCGGTGCCGGCACTTGCCCAATAAACGGACATCGCGCGCCAACGCTCACGTTCGCGGTTGGTGGAGCCGGCGCGCAACGAACGCTCGGCGTTCATATGATGGGCAGTCTAAAACATCGAATTCTTCGTAAAGAAATAGTAGTGCGTCTGGAAGCCGGAACAAAAACCGAAGTCGCGACTTTCTTTCTCGAAAAAGCCAAGGAACTGGGATTACAACGCGCTTTTGGTAAATCATTGTTTATTGATTCTGAACCGAACCGCGCGGATTATTTTCACAATTTCACGAAGCGCCTGCGTCAAACCGACATTCTTTGGACAAAACCGAGCGAAATGTCGTTCTATTGCGGAGTCGGTCTTCCGATAATCATGGCGCCGTCCATAGGATCGCAAGAACAATTCAACCGCGTGTGGCTAAAAACCGTAAACGCCGGCGTAACGCAAAATGATCCGAAATACACGAACGAATGGTTATTCGACTGGATTGAGAGCGGCGGCTTGGCAAGAATGGCTTGGAACGGCTACATCGAAGCTCCGACGCACGGTTCATACAGAATAGAAAGCATCATAACTGGAGAAGAAATAGAACTGGAAAAGCTGCCGATGATCGTATAGATTGTGCGAATTTCTAAAATTAATCAAAAAACCGAGATGGATTATCTCGGTTTTTTTCCTCCTTTATATTCTTACTTTTTCACAGGGCAACAATCGGGATGCAAAACGTGGAACAAAAACGATGCCGCAAATCCGTACACGAAACTCAACAGCATTCCCCACAAAATACTAGCCACATCAAATCCATTGAATCCTGGGAACAACAGCTTAAGACTTAACATATGAAACTGATCAACCACAGGATCCGTGATCGTCAATTTCCAAAACATACACAGCACAAACAACAGGATCGTCATGAGTCCCATCGCCGCCGCGTGCGTAACTAACTTTTGATTAACCATACTACGATGAAAAAAGAATTAAATGTTGAGGAGAGTATAGCATGAGTGGAGGAAGAAAATTAAATGCGATTGAAAACTCTCAACAAATAACGTAAAGTATTATCATGGATTCACGAGATTCATTATATGAGCGATAAAACATCATCGATTGTCTTATTCGAACAAAAAGAAGTTCGACGCGTATGGGACGAGAAAGCCGACCAGTGGTTTTTTAGTATTATTGATATTATTGAGGTGTTGACGGGAAGTACGATCCCAAAACGATACTGGACGGATCTCAAAAAAAAGCTGTCTGACGAGGGTTTTCAGTTGTACGATAAAATCGTACAACTGAAATTTATTGCTAAAGATGGCAAAAAATACGCGACTGACTGCGCGAATACCGAAACCGTTCTACGTCTCATCCAATCTATCCCTTCTCCAAAAGCCGAACCGTTCAAACAATGGTTGGCAAAAGTCGGATACGAACGGTTAAAAGAAATCGAGGATCCGGAGATCGCGATTCACCGCGCCGGTGAGTATTATCGAAAAAAAGGTTATTCCGAAGCATGGATCGCACAACGAATGCGAAGCATTGAGATACGGCATGAACTTACGGACGAATGGAGGAATCGTGGTATCGAAAAACCCGAATACGCTATCTTGACTGACGACATCACAGAAGCATGGGCCGGCATGAAGACGCGTGACTACAAAAAAGTTAAAGGACTCAAATCGCAAAATCTACGAGATCACATGACAAATCTCGAACTGGTTTTGAACATGCTGGCCGAAGTTTCTACAACAGAGATCGCTCGCAAGAAAAATGCTAAAGGACTGGTCGAAAACCGCAAAGTCGCCAAACAAGGCGGATCGATTGCGGGAAACGCGCGCAAAGAAATTGAATCGAAAACCGGCAAACCGGTTATTTCAACAGGGAATTTTTTGCCGACTAGAAAGTCACCAAAGAAACTTAAGTAGTTCTGTGTTAATAATTGCTCTTTTCCGCATTCTTTCGTAAGGTCTGCCTATGCAAGATACAGAAATGGATCTGCACGTCCTTTTCAGGGCTATTCATGATTCCGTAGGCGCAAACTGCGTCGCGGTACAACAGCTTTCCGGAGGATCAAACAACCGTCTCTATCGAATCGAAACTCGAGAAGGTCGGTCTCTGCTCGCTAAAAAGTACTTCAACGATAATCGTTCAAGACTTGTTAGAGAGTATGGAGTGCTGACGGCGCTGTGCAAACGTGGATTTAATGAAGTCCCGAAACCATGCGCCAGACTCGATGAGTTGAATACCGGCGTCTATTCTTTCGTTCATGGACGGCACATTGATTCGTTTGACTTCACGCGCGACCACATCACAAAAATCGCAAACTTCCTCGCGAAGATGCATGACGTAACTAGAGCGGACGTCTCGTTGGAAGTTCCAATGGGATTCATGTCGGCTCGTTCGCTTTCCGAGGTGATCGCGTTAATTCGAGGACGTATCGAGCTATTCAAAGGAGAGGAATCCAAAGCTCTCTCCGTCATGGTTCAGGACTTTCTAACGGAAGCTTCTGTACTCGATACGGTCGAATCGTTGCTCGAGGGGTTCATTCAGCGCCACAATAGGGATCGACTTAATCGACGACTCCCCGACGCCGATCTCCGACTCTCACCCATAGATTTCGGCGCTCACAACATGCTCTGGCGGACCGACGGTTCTCTCGTGGTCTTGGACTTCGAGTACGGTGGATGGGATCATCCTCTTCACGTCATTGATGATTTTTTCGCTCATGATAAATCCCAAGGGATAACAAGCGAAGATGAGGAGTTCTTCGTGACTGAATACCTGCGCCAGTCACCTCTGTCTGAAACGGTGCTGTGTGAATTGGACGACTATCGCCATCTGTCACAGCTAGACTGGATAATGGTATATATGTCTTCCATGCTCCCGGACAAACTGGCGCGGCTTGCCTACGCCAAAGGTGCGACATACAACGAAGAAGCGCATATCGAACGCCAAATCAAAAAGATCCGCGAACGCATTTCGCGCCTGTCATCTGTCGCTGTCTGAAATACAACATAACTCATGCGCCCATCACGGTCATACCGAGGGGCGTTTTTGTTTTAATAATACAAACAACACCTCGGTTTCTAGAAGTGTTTTTGTTGGTAGCCCATGTGGGTGCGCGGTGGAATGAGCTTGTTTCCGAGCTGGAACGCTGGCATGAATTCGGCAAAGCGAGCAAACATTGGCGTAAATGGAGCGAAAAACACATCAATCTAGGACTGCCATAAGGAATTGAAATAGCTTTATCCGTCTTAGATAGGGAGACTTGGGGATTGGTTGATGATCGTTCTAGGAATCATGCGGACGCCGCGCGATTTTTTTGAAAGTACCGAAAACGGTACGGGTGATAATATTTACGTTGCTGGTTTTGGCCAAATCCTAGGTTTTTAACCTAACAGACCTAGCGCGGAGATTAATTGAGCGAATTCACCCCTGTGAGAGTATAATAAACGCATGTGGTATTTGTATCTCGATGAAAGTGGCGACCTTGGCTTCGACTTCGTGAATAAGAAGCCGTCCAAGTTTTTTACGATCTGCATTTTAGCGATGAGTAGCGTCGATGCCAATCGGCAACTTTCAAAAGCCGTACGATTAACACTCAGACGCAAACTTAATTCTCCCAATCATCGGAAACGCCTTGTCCAAGAGTTAAAAGGAACCGGAACGACACTCGAAATCAAGAAGTATTTCTACGATCATGTAAAAGGCGTGAAGTTTGCAGTCTACGCAATGACTCTCAATAAACGCCGTGTATTCGAGCGGCTGGCACAAAACAAATCTCGAGTCTACAACTTCGTCGCACGAAAAGTTCTAGATCAGATTCCATTTTCCATAAACGATGGAAATCCGGTGACGTTCATCATCGACAAGAGTATGGCAAAGCCGGAAATCTCTGAATTCAACGCGTATATCGGTCGCCAACTTGAAGGAAAGCTTCCGCCCAATGTTCCTTTGTTTATGGAGCATCGCCTTTCACATGATTATCCGGGATTACAAGCCGTTGATTTATTCGCATGGGGCGTCTTCCAGAAATACGAACGAGGCGACATGGATTGGTTTGATATTTTTGCTACGGACAAAATCAAATTTGACGAGCAGTACCTATAACAAAAATCCCCCTTTCGGGGGGCAGCCTAACGAACTCTTGATGCCTAGATTTTAGCCAACCGATGGATGGGAACATCTAGGACAGCTCGCAAAGGACTTACGCTAAAACCAATATAGCACACTATGTGCATGACGCAATAGCGTGTGAGTGCAAAGAACTTATTTTAGCCAAGTTTTAGGTTCTTGGGTTTTCGTATGCTGTTCTCAAACTGAGCGGAGTTTTGTGTTTTCGGGTTTTCGTTTTTAGATAGTGCGAGCCGTCTTTTGAAAGTAATGACAGGTTTTTGCGAGCAAGCGATAAAACGTTTTCATCAATATCGGATGCAAAAATAGCTTTGATATCAGCTCCATGGAAAAATCCTAAAACAGTCAGCGCATAGGCCACGCCGCAAAATGGGTCGTAGATCGTATAAGGTGACTGTACACCCTTAGCACTTAACAACATGAGCGCTCTTTGGAATATTTCGCTAGTCAGTCGAACCGGAAAACCCGTGGTTCCAGGCATGCCATATAAAACACACGACCACTTGCGTAGTCCTCGTAATTCTTTTTCGTGTTGGCTTTAGTTAAGTCTTTCACAATCGTATCTACATTCAAGTCTATCTGAAAATCAATGAAGAATGAAGGACGGAGAGTACATATTCGATTCCCTTTTAATTTGCCAAATCCTGAATACTAAGCAAACAAATGGGGTGTATGCAGCCCTCTTTTGTCGCGTGTGTGAATAACGTCCGTTGGCCGCGCAAGCCATTCGATAGGCTTGTCGCATGCTCACCTTGGAGCAATGCCGCCGCATCGATCCCGATCTCGCCAATCTCCCCGACGAGGTGCTTTTGGCCTCACTATACAAAAACACCACGATTTCTCGAAGTGTTTTTGGTGGTAGCCCGTAGGGGAATTGAACCCCTGTTTCCAGGATGAGAACCTAGCGTCCTAGCCACTAGACGAACGGGCCTT
>ERZ1292630.4877-Hain-H41-02um-R3-4877-length-11235-cov-6_pt1 | contig 11235 bp, 12 predicted proteins | sample MGYA00564408_ERZ1292630 | MGnify/ENA primary metagenome ERZ1292630 (study PRJEB36523, sample SAMEA6512641) | groundwater metagenome | collected 2019-01-08 | study: AquaDiva: Metagenomics assemblies of 32 groundwater samples | reverse complement strand
GCCTCGTGTTGTTTAGAACTTTGAATTTTTAGAAGCGCCCTTTAGTTATTCAACTTCAGCATCATACGCAATACAAATCATGATGCAAGTTCAATGTACGTACGCTTATCATTGATTAAGGCTTGTATCTTTACATGAGAATCTGAAAAATTTCGTATCAGTACAAATTCCTTTATTTTCCAGATACTCTTTCGTATTTCAATCTGCAATCAACGCCCTATCGCATTTATTTTTTCTTAAGTGAACTTGCTCTTCCGCGAGACCCTGATTGCAAGTATAATTCCTTCACTTTTCCCCATATACCGCCAATCTCCCAAGTTATTGACGGATTCTCGAGGATTGGAAAAAATGAAATCGCCTATTCGTATTGCTGTCACCGGTGCAACTGGACAGATTTGTTATAGCTTGCTATTTCGCATTGCGGCTGGTGACATGTTTGGCAAAGATCAACCGGTCATTCTGCAGTTGCACGACATTACTGATGCGCAGCCGTTTTTCGAGGCCATCGTCATGGAGCTATATGACTGTGCTTTCCCATTACTAACTGAAATTATCACTACCGATAATCCAGAGGTTGTATTTGATAATGTCGACATTGCTTTGCTGGTAGGCGCCAGGCCTCGTGGCGAGAATATGGAACGCAAGGATCTCCTTGCAGCCAATGGCCCTATTTTCATCGCGCAAGGAAGAGCGCTGAATGCCGCTGCCAAGCGTAATGTCAAAGTATTGGTCGTCGGCAATCCTGCCAATACGAATGCTTACATTACCTTAAAAAATGCACCCGATCTGGATCCCGCGAATTTCTCGGCAATGTTGCGGTTGGATCATAATCGCGCAGTGTCTCAAGCCGCACTGAAGCTCCATGCTCCTGTGTCAGACATCAAAAAAATGATCGTGTGGGGCAATCATTCCAATACGCAATTCCCTGATTTAAGCCATGCAACCGTTGGCACTAACAAAGTGGAGTCGTTGATAGGAGATGCGGCTTGGGTAGAAAATCACTTTATCCCAACGGTGCAAAAACGCGGCACAGCAATTATTGAGGCGCGTCGCGGCAAATCGAGCGCAGCCAGCGCGGCCAATGCGATCATCAATCATATGCAGAGCTGGATTTTTGGTACGCCGGAAGATGATTGGGTATCTATGGGGGTGCCATCCAATGGATGCTACGACATACCCAGAGGGGTGATTTTCAGTTACCCGGTCACTTGCAAGAACGGCCAGTATAAAATTGTCGAAGGATTAGAAATAACTCCGTCGGATCGGGAAAAAATGCAGAAAAGCTATCAGGAATTGATTGCTGAACAGGAAGCTATTAAGCATCTGCTCGCTTAAACCGGAAGCACCTACCAAAATTCTCCGCAGGTTTTTCTTTAGCGCACCATACTCGCTGCTTCACGAATAGCCATCAATAGTGTTGTATCCAGGTGGCCATCCGCAATGCGCTGTGTACTTTTCTGGAAACGGCTGATCGCCTGACGGGTCACTGAACCCATTACACCATCCGCTTCACCGGCATCAATACCCAATGTAGACAGATCCATCTGAAGCTGGCGCACCTGTTCGCGGGATATTTTTTCCGTATCCGCCCGTGGTGTACGATGTAATGCGGTCGCGCCGGCAATGCGATCTGCCAGATGCCCGACTGACAGCGCATAAAATTCAGAACGATTCCAGCGCATAATTATATAAAAATTCTTGGTAACCAAAAAAGCCGGTCCTTGGTGACCTGAAGGAACGAGCAGCGCAGCTTTCTGTTCGTTGGGTGGCAATGGCGTTCCAGCCGTTGTGGTAACGCCCAGTTTCGCCCATTCCGCCTCACTTAGCATTTGATCACGCCCTGCCAGAGAATAATCAAAAGCTGGCGGCAGCCGGACTTCCCGCCCCCAATCCACACCAGGCGTCCAACCCAATTGCCGTAAAAAATTGGCCGCGGATCCCATGGCATCCGGGATACTGCCCCACAGATCACGGCGCCCGTCTCCATCGATATCTTTGGCATAGCGCAAAAAAGTAGATGGCATGAATTGCATATGTCCCATGGCCCCTGCCCATGAACCGACCATTCGTTCCGGAGAGATGTCTCCTGCATCGACTATGCGCATGGCATTCAATAATTCTTGTGTAAAAAACGTACTGCGACGCGGATCACAGGCAAGCGTGGCTAATGAATCGACCACTAACCAGTCACCAAAATGTCCGCCATAGTTAGTTTCCAGACCCCAGAATGAAACCAGATATTGTGCCGGAATACCGGTTTCCTGCTGAATTTGATTCAATAAAGGACGATGCCTGGTAAATAACTCCCGGCCACGTTGAATGCGTTCATCATTGATACGCGTGTTAAAATAATTTGCAAATGTTTGCGTAAATTCCGGTTGACGCCGGTCCAGTTCAATCACTCGCGGAATGTATCTGGCCTTATCCAGTACCTTGCTGATTGTGCTGTCAGGAATACCTTCTGCTTTGGCTTGTGATTTTATTCGGGCAATGCACTCGCCAAAATCGTTGTTTTCGGCATGAACAGTGTGTGTAAACGTCAAAACAACAAACACCATAATTCCTAAGCCTATCCCCTTGCAACATGCGCTATGCGCCAAGGAAAAATTCAAAGCAGGGAAATAGCGGGTAACGGTCACTGACATTTTGTTATTTTCGATGTGGGCAGTTTGGTTTAATGCAATCCGCATAGAGCGATAATGAATGTTCCTGCAGGGTAAATCCCCGGTCTTTCGCAATGGCTGTCTGGCGCTTCTCTATTTCCGCATCAAAGAATTCTTCAACACGGCCACATTGCAAACAAACCAAGTGATCATGATGACCATCACCTTTCAGCTCAAAAACAGCTTTCCCGCTTTCAAAATGATGCCGCTCCAACAATCCAGCTTGTTCAAATTGTGTTAAAACACGATAGACAGTAGCCAGTCCGATATCTTCCCCTTCGCTGATCAATACCTTATAAACATCTTCAGCAGATAGGTGACGCACACTGCTTTGCTCGAACAAATTCAGTATTTTTAGCCTTGGAAGTGTTGTTTTTAAGCCAATATTTTTGAGATCTTTACTTTTCAGATCGTCGAAGTTACCCATGGTTCTCTCTGTTCGTAAAATTATTTACTGTATCATATAGTGCTGTGTTCACTTTGGAAACATATAATATCAACAAAATGGTCGCAAAAATTTTCGCACTGCTTACGTGTCTGTTGCTGGCAGGGTGCTCATTTCTGCCTTCTGTTCTCTATAGGATAGATGTGCAGCAGGGCAATGTTGTTACAGAAGAAATGGTAGAAAAATTAAAACCTGGCATGACCAAATCCCAAGTACTCTTTGTTTTGGGATCACCGCTCATCATGGATGCTTTCCGTGATAACCGATGGGATTACGTCTATTTGTTCCGCGAGAAAGGAGAGCTAGTCGAACAACGCAGAATGACTGTTTTTTTTGACAATGACGTGCTGGTGAATATTGAAAATTATCTGTCTTTTTCTAAAGATCCCGTCAAGCCCAAGCCAGCCCAAATCACTCCTGATACAGAAAAAGCGAAATCAGAGGATGCGGAAGCTAAGAAGGCTGATCAATGATATCTATTCATTACTTAAATTTAAAACCACAGCGAAAATAAAATGATAATTCAAAAGATTGCTATCGCAGGCAGCGCCGGACGTATGGGCCGCACTTTGTTGGAGGCAGTTACCCAAGCACCCGATATGCAGCTCTCTGCCGCACTCGAAAGAACTGGCAGTCCCTATCTGAATAAAGACGCAGGTGAATTAATCGGCGCCAGTTGTGGCATCCCTATTGCGAGCGATTTTTCTAACGCTTTAGAAGGTTGTCATCAATTAATTGACTTCACGCGCCCGGAAGGCACACTGGCTCACCTTTCTGCCTGCCAAAAAGCTGGCGTAAAAATGGTGATTGGCACAACCGGTTTCTCAGCGGAAGAAAAAACCCTTCTCAAAGCAGCCGCAAAGGATATCGCTATTGTATTCGCGCCCAATATGAGTGTTGGTGTGAATGTAACTTTCAAGTTACTGGAGATTGCTGCAAAAGTCCTGAATGAAGGCTACGATATTGAAATTATCGAAGCACATCACCGGCACAAAGTAGATGCGCCATCCGGCACCGCACTGCGTATGGGCGAAGTAATCGCGGAAACCTTGGGAAGAGACTTGAGTAAAGTGGCAGTTTACGGACGTGAAGGGGTAACCGGTGAAAGAAACCCGGATACCATCGGATTTGCGACCATCCGCGCGGGCGATATTGTGGGTGATCATACCGCCCTATTTGCCGGTATCGGCGAACGCGTGGAAATCACTCATAAAGCCAGCAGTCGCATGACTTTTGCGATGGGCGCATTGCGCGCGGTACGATTTCTTGCCGACAAACCCAATGGCTTATTCGATATGCAGGATGTGCTGGGACTCCGTTAATACTCCCTATCAGTAGCGACACATTTCACTCAGCGACAATCCAAAGATGGCAACGTATGCAATCGGTGATTTACAAGGCTGTTTTACCGCATTCCAACGGCTTATTGATCTAATCCGGTTCGATCCGGCACAGGATAAATTGTGGCTGGTTGGAGATATCGTCAATCGCGGCCCCGATTCATTATCCCTATTGCGTTATATCAAACAAGCAGGCGATGCGATGATCATGGTGCTAGGCAATCATGACTTGCACCTGTTGATGGTTGCGGCAGGTATCGCAAAAAACCATTCCAGTGACACAATTCAACCCATTTTGAATGCGCCTGATCGGGATGAATTATTGTATTGGTTGCGACAACAGAAGTTATTTTATACCCAGGGGCAATATGCCATGGTGCATGCCGGTTTGTTGCCGTGCTGGTCAATTGCGCAAGCTGAACAATTAGCGCACGAAGCTGAGCGTGTTTTGCATCAGGATAACTATCAGGAATTTTTCTCACAGATGTATGGCAATAAACCCAATTACTGGCATGATGAATGGACTGGTTATACCCGCTTGCGGGTGATCATCAACGCCATGACGCGGATGCGTATCTGCACTACGGCAGGCAAAATGAATTTTGCTTTTAAAGGTGATCTGCAATCCATTCCCCCGGGCTTTTTGCCGTGGTTTAACGTACCGCAACGAGCCAGCCAGGAAGCAACCATTATTTGCGGGCACTGGTCGGCATTAGGGTTACACATCACAGATAACTTGATTGCATTGGATACCGGTTGTGTCTGGGGCGGGCAACTAACCGCTATTCGTCTGGAAGACCGGAAAGTTTTTCAGCTTCCTTGTGCGCAATAGGCAGCATCAGCGTATCTGCGATCGCTTGTTCCGATAAGCGTGCCAATTCCCGCCGATTCTTCAAGCCACATTGAATCGGCTGATTAAAAGTCAAATTAACATCAATGCTAGTCTGGCTCAGTATTCTCTGTAACGACAAGATCAGTGAGGGTTCTATATAAGCAGCTTCCTGACAAATATCGCCTGCGCTATTACGATAACTAATGGCCACGGGATAAAGTAATGCATCGGATGTTACTGCCGATTGCAGCAATGACGCATGAAAATGATTTAAGTGCATACCAGTGGTTGTCGTACCCTCGGGAAATACGGTGACGCGCTCGCCCTTTTCCAGTACTTCACTAATTTGCTGATTAATACGCAAGGTATCGCTACGTTTTGCACGTTCTATAAATAATGTGCCGGCATTTCGACTCAACAGCCCCAACACCGGCCATTTGCTGATTTCTGCTTTGGCCACAAAACGAGTTGGGCAAGCTGCCATGAGCACACAAACATCCAACCAGGAGACGTGATTAGCGGCAAACAACACACGTGGTATCGCCGCTGCCGGCAAACTACCGTAACAATGCAGCCGGATATTGAAGATAGATAGTAAACCAATCGCCCATTTCTGCATCATGCGCCGCTGAACACTCAGAGGAAAATACGGATAGACAATGGATTGCAGCAATCCCGAGACAATTTGGAACAGCAAGCGGATCATGCGAATAACACGCAGTAACAGAGGGGTAGTTTTTTGCATGTAGCAAACTGTTCAGAGTAACTAGGGAGTGGATCTCAGGAGGTTAGAAATTTACCAGGAAGTCTCACCGGCAGCTTGATTTATTGTAGCGTATCAATCTCGCTTCTGATCAAGATCAGTCAACGGGATTAAACAAAAAAATATTTAGATCTGCACAGGCTACACAGGCTATAAAAAGCAATACGTATTTGATTGAAGAATACAGCATTCTGGCGGCCTCGCATCACATATCACCAGGCTATTAAACGAAAAATTCTGTAATACGCGCAACTCACAACTTAATATTATTGCGCATATTACAGAACGATACAAAGGATCTAAAAGAATCCGGAATTAATAAGAAACTGCCGGCCCTTCAACCCACATGCACTCGGAAATTAGGCACATACCACCTAACTTCTTTAGCGCAGGTCTTAGTTCATCAAGCACTCTTTGCGCTTGATCATCTTTACAAGCAAGAACAACCATCACATTTTCTTGTTCCATCAACACATCGCCGGGGTCTCGTACACCGCGCGAACCGAGTCCGCCTGCATTTTTAAGAACAGTGTAACCACGCACTGAGCATTTTTCCAATAATTCCGTCAATCGCTCGAGTTGCTCGATACCGACAACAATCTCAAATCGTTTCATTGCTATTGTGTTATTCATAAATTTTTCCCATCAATAAACATTCATTAAATTCAATTGTTTTTAAACTGCGATGCTATGGAACCAATGCGACATTTCCCAATAAATCGGTACACCAATAAAAATATTAAAGGGGAAAGTCACACCGAGAGAAGCGCCTAATGAAAGTGCTGGATCCGCATCGGGTACCGCAAGACGCATGGCTGCAGGCGCAGCGATATAAGAACAGCTAGCGTACAAGACAGCCAATAACATTGTGCCGCCTTCCGACAAGCCAAATATCCAACCCAAGTAAGCGCCTAACATTGCCATCAACATCGGGAAAAGTATACCAAAACTAATTATGAATACACCTTTCTGGGCAACCACTTTCAGTCGCGCTGCTGCCAGCAAACCCATTTCCAACAAGAAGAAGGCCAGCACACCCATAAACAAGTCCATAAACATTTTGTCTAGTGGTGATACCAGCTTCACCATGCCAGCGTAATAACCAATAATTACACCCATTACCAAGAGATACAGGCTGGTACCGGTCAAGATTTCGTGCATCAACTTGCCCCATTGGGTTTTCTCACCGCCAGCACCTGCACGTGCCAAGATCGTACCAGTTACCAACGCTGGTATTTCCATCAGCGCCATAATCAGCACCATATAACCTTCGGAAGGCTCGTCTTTTGCAGCCAGAAAGGCTACGCCCACAGCGAAAGTTACCGCGCTCACCGAGCCATAATGTGCGGAAATAGCGCCCGCATCAGCCTGGGTGAATTTACCTAGGTACCTTAAAATCGGGTAAGCTGTCAGTGGAATGAGTGCTGATAAAACAACCATGGAAAGCGCGACAGGCAGCACCTCCATGATTTCATACTTGGCCATCGACACACCGCCTTTAAAACCAATGGCGATCAACAGAAAAATACTCAAGCTCTTATATAAAGCTTCGGGTATTTTGAGGTCAGATTTGATTACACCTGCCAAAACCCCGAACACGAAAAAAAGCACTACTGGTTGTATAGATGCCATACAAAAAACTCCCTATTCGATTTGATGTTATTTAATATTTTAGTTTTAAAAGAAATTCGTCCCTTATCACAGTCTTCTTCAAAGCCTCGTAGAAGCTGAACTAAATTAACCCGAACAAATTCTGTAGACAGCAAGACACCACACTACCCAATTTTATCTGAAACTCTACGAGACTCTAAGGTTGAAAACGTTAACACAGGAAATGTGAAGAATTCGTGAATACTATTGATCTGATTAGCTATCAACTATTAGCGCGCTCGGGGAAAATTATATGAAAAGTTGTACCCTGCCCAGGCGTGCTGTTTACTTCGATCAACCAGCCATAGTGATCGCATATTCGCTTCACAATAGCAAGCCCAATCCCTAATCCTTGCCCCTGTGTTGAACCACGAAAGAAGCGCTCATACAGCAATGGCAAATAAGCCGGCTCTATCCCGATTCCGGAATCTGAAATCGACAATCGTTGATTATCGAATCCAACCCGGATATGCCCTATTGGCGTATATTGCACCGCGTTACGAATCAGATTCATCAGTACTGTATGCAGTGCTTGGCGATTGACCGTAAGCACCACATCGGGAGCAATCAGTACTTCAAAAACAAGTTTCTTCCTGGAAATCTCAACCATTAATGGATCTGCTGCATCATAAACACATTCCGCAACTGCTACTGTCTCTATGACGCCGAGCGCTTGTTCACGCGCAAGGAATAACAGAGCTTGGATCTGCTCACCCATGCGAGTGGCGGCGGCCTCAATCATTTTTATACGTTGATAGGCTTTGACAGGTATGTCGGCTGCCGCAACCAGCAACTCGCAACTTGTTAGAATGGTTGTAATGGGCGTTCTTAATTCGTGACTGATATTGGCAGTAAATTCTTGTTCACGTTGCAGCATGCGCTTGATGCGATTCTGGTAATCATCCAGTGCTCGTGCAAGTTGCGCTACTTCCTCATCCATTCCAGGCTGCGCCAACAATCCAACTTGAACATCTCCTGGAGCGAGTAAATTGACTCGTTCAGCCAGATCCGTCACTTGTTTAACCAGTATTCTGGCAAGGAGATATCCGACTACAAACGCAATTGCAACGACCACAATCCAAGATAATAAAATGAGTAACCGCAGTTTACTTAATCGCTGCTGATGAAGCGCAATCCGATACGCAACAAGAAACTTCACTTCATCAACAGTCCGTACTAAAACATGAAAATCCTCAAGGCCGTAGTAAATACGATGATAACCAGCATTTAATCCACGCAAATAAGCAGGAATCTGCAACTCATCGTCTATATCATGAATAACATAGGTTTTTAGATGTGAGCCGACTTGAGAAATAAAATCAGAGTGCTTCTGATAGCGATAAACAAGATGATCCATTTCCATTTCTATCACTTGTTCAATATGATCCTCCTCTATGTTGTCGGAAACAAAATAGAGAATAATGCACAGTGTACCAACGGTAAAAATGCTGAATGTTGCCAGCGCTACAGCAACACGATAGCGCAGACTATGTTCTATCGGGAATATGCGCACGAGATGTCAAACAATAACCAAGACCATGAACAGTCTCGATTGGATCGTATCCGCCGGCCTTAGATAAAGCTCGCCGTAAAATATGCATATGACTACGTAAGGTATCGCTTGTTTCCTGGACATCTTCCCAGGCTTCCAGCTCAAGCTCTTCGCGACTGAATACCCTACCCGGCTCACTCATCATCAGTGCCAATAAACGTATGCACTTGGGCGGAATCTTTACAATCTGATTGTCGAAAAGAATGGAAAATGTTTTCGGGTCATAAGACAGTTTATCAAACTCCAGCTTGCGATTCGCAACCTTCCCGACATGTCTTTTATGCATCGCCAACAAGCGCGCTTCGACTTCTTTTAAGGCGAATGGCTTGACGAGATAATCATCCGCGCCTTGCTCAAAACCAGCCAGCTTATCATCCAGTGTATCGCGGGCTGTTAACATTAAAATCGGCGTGTCAATCTGTGATTCCTGGCGCAATTTACGGCACAAAGTCATCCCATTCATTCCAGGCAAACCTAAATCAAGCAAAATTGCGTCAAATCGTTGTGTTACGGCAAGATGAAGCCCAGCGATACCATTGACAGCAGCATCGGCCGTATGTCCTCGCGATTCCAGAAAATCATACAGATTGGCAGCGATCGCCAAATCGTCCTCAATAATCAATATATGCATAAACTTACTATTACAAAATTACTTGCGATGATCTCCAAATCTGTTTACACGCTCACCGAATGAAATTTACGGCTCAATGTATGAACAGCCTCTACCAGTGCCGCTGCATTTTCAGGGGGAGTAAACTGAGAAATACCATGCCCCAGATTAAATACATGACCACTTCCATTCCCATAACTGGCAAGTATCTTTTCCACCTCCACAGAGATTACTTCGGGCGATGCAAAAAGCACTGAAGGATCTAGATTACCCTGCAAAGCAACTTTATCCCCGACACGTCGGCGTGCGTCACCAATATCTATTGTCCAGTCTAACCCGACAGCATCACAGCCAATATCCGCAATGGCTTCCAACCATAAACCGCCACCTTTGGTAAAAACAATACTTGGGATGCGCACACCATCCTGCTCACGCTTTAATCCGGAAACAATCTGCTGAATATAACGCAATGAAAATTCCTGATAAGCCGCGTGTGAAAGCGCCCCGCCCCAGGTATCAAAAATCATTACAGTCTGTGCGCCGGATTCAATCTGCGCATTCAGGTAAGCCGTCACAGCCTTTGCATTCACATCGAGTATGTGATGCAGCAATTCCGGGCGCTGATACAACATGGTTTTGATTTCACGAAATTCAGTACCGCCACGCCCTTCAACCATATAGCAGGCAAGTGTAAAGGGACTGCCAGAGAAACCAATTAACGGTACCCGGTTATCCAGCGCTTTGCGAATTTCTGCGACGGCATCCATCACATAGCGCAATTCTTGGCCGGGATCAGGCACCTTTAATGCACGAATTTCTTTCTCTTCACGCAAAGGACGTTCAAACATAGGCCCCTCGCCTTGTGAAAAATACAACCCCAGTCCCATCGCATCCGGAATGGTCAAAATATCCGAAAACAATATTGCGGCGTCCAGCGGAAATCGCGCCAGCGGTTGCAGTGTCACCTCCGTAGCAAATCCAGGATTTTTGCATAAAGACAGGAAATCCCCGGCACGAGCACGCGTCTCATTATATTCCGCCAGGTATCTACCCGCCTGACGCATTAGCCAAACAGGTGTATATTCAACGGGTTGTTTCAGAAGCGCACGCAAAAACGTATCATTCTTAAGTAGTGTCATTAAAAAGCCTATATCTTATTGTTCTTTTGAAAGGCTACTCGCAAGCAAGTATGTTAGCCTTTTCCCCAATCGGCAATATTACCAGTGAATAGCTATCACGTATATTGTCTATCCGGCATGAAAATCAATCTGTCTTGATAAAAGATGTGTTCTTTCAATTGAAACTCTGTTCATTATTAATTTTCTGTAATAGAAAATAAGCGCTGATACTCTTTAATCGCATACCGGTCCGTCATTCCAG
>ERZ1292630.4876-Hain-H41-02um-R3-4876-length-11236-cov-5_pt1 | contig 11236 bp, 4 predicted proteins | sample MGYA00564408_ERZ1292630 | MGnify/ENA primary metagenome ERZ1292630 (study PRJEB36523, sample SAMEA6512641) | groundwater metagenome | collected 2019-01-08 | study: AquaDiva: Metagenomics assemblies of 32 groundwater samples | reverse complement strand
TGCTCGATCGGATTGACGACTACGCGGCCGACTGGGAGTGCAGTTATTCCGACGGCCGGGTCATGTCCTATGACGAGTGGCCGCTGATGCGCGCGATACGCGGCGATTACGTGCGCGACTACGACACCCATTTACGCAACATCAAGACGGGCCACACCTGGGCATGCAGCTACAGCAGCGCTCCGGTGCGAAACAACGCTGGCGACGTCGACCTCATCGTCATGATGCTGCTCGACATCACCCCGCGAGTTCGCGCGACCCAGGAGATTCTCGCGCTGAATGCGAGCCTCGAGCAGCGCGTGCAGGAACGCACGGCGGCGCTGCGCCTGAGCGAGGACACCTTGCGCCTCGCACATGATGAATTGCAGCGCGCCAACACCGAGCTGGCCAAGGGTTCGCGGCTCAAGGACGAGTTCCTGGCCAACATGAGCCACGAGTTGCGGACGCCGCTCAATTCCATCCTCGGCCTGAGTGAGACCCTGATCGAACAGCTGTCCGACACCGTCCTGCCACGCCAGGCCAATGCGCTGGCCACCATCTCGGCGAGCGGCCAGCACCTGCTGGCCCTCATCAACGACATTCTCGATCTCTCCAAGATCGAGGCCGGCATGGTGGAGCTGAACGTCGACACGATGCACCTGCAGGAGTTCTGCGAGAGCTGTCTTGCCTTCGTGCGCACACAGGCGATGGCGAAGCACATTGACATCGCCACCACGTTCGACCCGCGCGCCGCCGACTTTCAGGCCGACCCCCGGCGGTTCAAGCAGGTGCTCGTCAACCTGCTCACCAACGCCGTGAAGTTCACGCCCGAGGGCGGGCGCATTGGGCTCACCGTGACCGCGCCGGACGATGAGGCCGTGGTGCGGTTCACCGTGTGGGACACCGGCATCGGCATTGCCCCGGCGGATATGGCCAAGCTGTTCCAGGCCTTCACGCAGCTGGACTCCGGGCTGAACCGGCAGGAGCAAGGCACGGGGCTCGGCCTGGCGCTGGTGGCGAAACTTGTGGAGCTGCACCGCGGCAGCGTGGCGCTGGAGAGCGCGCCCGGCGAGGGGAGCCGCTTTACGGTGACGCTGCCGAAGGTGGCCCTGCCAGCGCCCGCGCCGACAGCGAAGGACGAGACGGATCGCCGGGACTACCGCCGCGCGCTCATCATCGAGGACGACGCCACGGCTGGTGCGATCCTGGCGAACTACCTCACCGAGTTGGGCATTGCCAGCGTGCTGCACGAGCGCGGGGAGCTCGCCGTGGAGGCTGCGGTGCGCGAGCAGCCGGATGTCATCCTCCTGGATATCCACCTGCCGGGGGAAAGCGGCTGGACGGTGCTGGCGCGGCTCAAGGACCACCCGCAGGCGCGCGACCTCCCGGTGATCGTGATCTCCGTGGTGGACGAGCCGGGGAAGTCCCGCGCGTTCGGCGCGGCGGCGCACTTCACCAAGCCCATCACGCGCGCGCAGCTCGCGGACCTGCTGCAGCGCGAAGCGGTGAAGGTGGCGCCCCGGAAGTCGCCCAACTCCACGTTGCGGCCGGTGGCCGGCGGCCCCACGATTCTGCTGGCCGAGGACAACGAGGCGAACGTGCAGACCATCGGCGGCTACCTCGAGTACAACGGTTACGCCATGCAGTACGCGATGAACGGCCTGGTGGCTGTGAAGCTCGCGCGCGAGCTGCGGCCCGCCCTCATCCTCATGGACATCCAGATGCCGGTGATGGACGGGCTGAGCGCCATCCGCGAGATCCGCGCGGACGCAGCGTTGCGCGACATTCCCATCGTGGCGCTCACGGCGCTGGCGATGCCCGGCGACCGCGAGCGCTGTCTCGACGCCGGCGCCACTGAATACGTGTGCAAGCCGGTGAACTTGAAGGCGCTGGCCGAAATGGTGGCGCGGCTGGTGCCGTCATGAAGACTCGCCTGCTGTTCCTTGCGCTCGCCGTCCCGCTCGTGCTCACCGTCGCACGATGACGCTCCGCCACAGGATCCTCCTCGGCCTGCTCGGCTCCACGTTCGTGCCGCTTGGCGGCGCAGTGCTGATCGTGCAGCGAAGCCTCACCCGCCCCGTCGAGGACAGTGCCGGGCGCGAGATGCACAGCCTCGTGCAAAATACCGCCGACGCGCTCAACGTCTACATGCGCCAGCGCCAGTCGGACCTGCGCCTGCTTGCCAGCAACCCGACCATCGCCACGGGCACCCCGACGACAATCGCCCGGCGACTCGATCAGCTCTCGCGCCTGAACTCCACCTTCGACGGGCTGTACATCGCCGACCGCGAGGGCCGCGTGGTGGCCGCGGCCCGTTCGGCGCCCGTTGCATCCGGCAGTGACGGGGTCGCGGAGCAGCACATCCAGTTCATCACGCCGGTCATGGACGGTGCGGGCCGGCCGCAAGGCGTGCTGGTCGGCGTGCTGGGCGCGCGCGGCATTCAACAGATCATCACCGATCTCGCCGATCGCGCGGTCGGCGATGAGGCGGCTTTTCTGCTGGCGTCCGACGGCCGCGTGCTGATCACCACCGACACCGGCGCCCACTTGCTGCAACCATACGCGGACTGGCCGTCGCTGCAGCCGGCCCCGCGGACAGATACAGCCAGCGCGTCGCAAGGCTACATCCGCTACACCGATCATCACGGGCACAAGGTCCTGGCCGCCCTCGCCAGAACCGAACCGTTCGGCAACCAGGCCGACCGATGGCTGGTGGGCGCCGTCGCGCGCTACGACCTCGTCATGACGCCGGCCGTGGGAGTCATGCATGCGCTGGGGTGGCTGGCCCTCGGGCTGCTGCTGGTCGTCGGTGCGGCTTCACTGGATGCGGGGCGCGTCGTGGTGCGTCCGTTGGAGGAGCTTACGACCGCCGTGCGGCAACTGGCCGCGGGCAACATGGACGCCCGCCTGCCGGAGCATGGCGGCGACGAGCTTGCGGTGTTGATCAGCACCTTCAACGAGATGGCCGAGGCGCGGCAGAGGGCGGAGGCGAAGCTGGCCCGGAGCGAGCGCCACTTCCGCAGCCTGAGCGACAACTCGCCGAACCAGATCCTGCGCTTCGACCGGCAGTTCCGCCATATCTACGGGAATCCTGCCATCGAGCGCATAGGTGGCTTCAGCCCGGAAGCCATGCAGGGCAAGACCGATCGCGAGCTCGGACTGCCACCGAATGTGGTGGAACTACTGGAAGCCCAGTATCGGCGGGTGTTCGAGACTGGCCAGACCAGCGAACTCGAGTTCACCATGCCCACCCCAGCGGGCGACCGACGCTTGAGCGGCCTCTTTGTCGCGGAACACGCGCCGGACGGCACCGTGGACACCGTGCTCGTCGTCGGCACCGACATCACCGAGCGCGAGCGAGCGGAAGCGGCGCTGGCGGTCAGCGAGAAGCGATACCGGGCGATGACCGAACAGACCGTCGACGGCAATGCCCTGATCGACGCCGAAGGCATGATGTTGTATCTCTCCCCGGCCAGTACCCGGCTGCTAGGCCAGCCGCCGGAAGCCCTGGCCGGTCGCAACATGTGGGAATTCCTGCATCCCGACGAACACGCGTTCATCCAGCAGCAACTGGCGCAGGTTATTGCCGCACCCCGGGCTGACACGACGATCTCCTTGCGCTGGCGCCTGCCCGACGGCGCGTGGCGCTGGCTGGAGATCGTCGCCACCAATCTGCTCGCCGACGAGGATCTGCACGCCATCGTCGTCAATTACCGCGACGTCACCGAGCGCAAGGTGACGGAAACGGCGCTGGCGACCATGCATCGCGAACATCAGCAGATTCTCGACTTCGTGGGCGAGGGCATACATGGGCTTGATCTGGATGGGAAGATCACCTTTGTGAATCCTGCTGCCGCGACGATGCTTGGCTGGGACGCACGGGAGCTGGTCGGCCAGCTCTCGCACTCCACCCTGCACCACACGCGGGCAGATGGTGCGTCGAATCCGCCAAGCGAATGTCCCATGCTGGCAACGCTTCGGGACGGCGAGCAGCGCCATGTCGAGGAAGACGTGTTCTGGCGACAGGACGGCACAAGTTTTCCTGTTGGTTACAGTTGCACGCCCCAACGAAATGATGCCGGTGAGATCTCCGGCGCCGTGGTGGCGTTTCGCGACATCACCCAACGCAAACGCATGGAGGAGGTGCTGCGGCAGAGCGAACAACAACACCGGACGCTCATCGAGACGACCGCCACCGGCTTTGTTGTCGTGGACGGGCACGGAAACGTCCTGGACGCAAACGCCGAGTATGTGCGACTCACCGGCCATCACAAGTTTGCCGACATCGCCGGCCGCTGCGTGACGGAGTGGACCGCCCCGCACGACCTCGAGCGCAACGCCGCTGCCGTGCAACACTGCTTCGAGGAGGGGTCGATCCGCAATCTGGAAGTGGATTACGTGAACCCGCTCGGCGACGTCACGCCCATTGAGATCAACGCCTCGGCAGTCCGCCATGGCGAGGCCGTCGAAATCGTGGCGCTGTGCCGTGACATCACCTCGCGTCGGCACATGGAAGATGCCCTGCACCTGGCCGTGGACGCCGCCGAATCCGCCACCCGCGCGAAGAGTGATTTTCTCGCCACGATGAGCCACGAGATCCGTACGCCCCTGAACGGCGTCATCGGCACCATCGGCCTCCTGCTCGAAAGCGAACTCACACCCCGCCAGCGCGAGCTGGCCGCCATCACGCGCACCAGCGGCGATGCCCTGCTCAACGTCATCAACGACGTCCTCGACTTCTCCAAGATCGAGGCTGGCAAGATGACGCTCGAGCCCGTGCCGTTCAACCTGCTCACCGCGCTCGAGGAGGTGGGCGAGATGTTCGCGCCGGCCAGCGCGGCGAAGCAGCTCGAAATCATCCTCCACTACCCGCCCGGCACGCCGCATCGCCTCATCGGCGACGCCGGCCGCATTCGCCAGATCGTCGCCAACCTCCTTGGCAACGCCGTCAAGTTCACCGACCGCGGCCACATCGTGGTCAGCGTCGAATGCATGGCGACCTCGGACGGCCTGGCACACTTGCGCGTGCTGGTGGAGGACACCGGTATCGGACTGACGCCCGACGACGCAGCGCACATCTTCCAGCGCTTCAGGCAGGCCGATGTGTCGACCACGCGCCGCTTCGGCGGCACCGGCCTCGGCCTTGCCATCTGCCAGCGCCTCGTCGATCTCATGGGAGGCGAGATCGGCGTCGACAGCCGGCCGGGCAAGGGCGCCGGCTTCTGGTTCACGTTCAGCTTGCCGTTCGATCCGGCGCCGGCGGCGCTGGGCGTGGTGCACGAGAGCCTTGCTGGCGTTCGCGCGCTCATCGTGGATGACAATGCGGTGAGCCGCCGCATCCTCCACGAACAGCTTGTCGCATGGAAGCTGCGCACCGGCAGCGCCGCCTGCGCCGCCGAAGCGCTCGCGATGTTGCGTGCCGCTCACGACGCCGGTGATCCCTACCAGCTCGCGCTGCTCGACTACCAGATGCCCGGCACGGACGGCATGGCGCTGGCCCGTGCCATCCACACCGATGTGCAGCTGCGCTCTCTCGTGCTCGTGTTGCTTACGTCGTACGTCGAGCGCGATACCGCCGAGCTGCAGCGGCGCGGCGGCTTTGCTGGGTGTCTTCTCAAGCCGGTGAAGTCGTCGGCGCTGTTCGACGTGCTCAGCACCGCCTGGGCGCGGAAGGCGATTGCCGCCGAGGCGCACACCGGCGTGCGCCACGGCGCGCCGGCAGCGGCCCGCCCACAATTCACCGGCCGCGTGCTCGTGGCCGACGACAACGCGACGAACCAGAAGGTCGCGCGGCTCGCGCTCGAAAGCTTCGGCTGTCACGTCGATCTCGCGGCCGACGGCGGGGAAGCGGTCGGGCTGCTCCATCAACTGCCCTACGATCTCGTCCTCATGGATTGCGCGATGCCGGAGATGGACGGCTTCGAGGCAACGCGGACCATCCGCGCGCAGGAGAAGGAGCTCGAGCGCGGCGAGGGCACGGCGCACCGAGAGTCCACGTTTGCCCGTTTCCGTGCGACCGGCACGCGCATTCCGATTATCGCGATGACGGCCAAGGCGCTCGCCGGCGACCGCGAGAACTGCCTTGCCGCCGGCATGGACGACTACCTGAGCAAGCCCGTGACCCTCGAAGCGTTCCAGCGGATGCTGGCACAGTGGCTGTCGCCGGTTGCGTCAGCGGACGGCGTGCACCCTTCGCTGCCCGTCGTCGCCGTGACTGCGCCGCCGGGGAACGGCGCACTCGACCGGGTGACCCTCGAACGCTGGCGGGCGGTCGCGCACGACACGGGCTCCGACCTGTTCATCGAAGTGCTCGGGATCTTTCGCGCGGATGCGCCGCGGCAGGTACAGGCCATTCGTGACGCGGCGGCAGCGCTCGACGCACGCGCGCTGCACCATGCGGCGCACAAGCTCAGGGGCGCGAGCCTCAACCTCGGCGCGCTGGGCCTGGCCGAATGGGCGGCGCGACTCGAGCAGTTGAGCGAGGACGGCAGCATGGACGGTGTCGTCGCCCAACTGGCCGAGGGCGACGCGGAACTTGAGCGCGTCATCGCCGCCATCGCACGCGAACTCGCTGTTCCATGAACCTCCTGACGCCTCACCTCCCACCACGCCAGGCTCCATGAAGATCCTCATTGCCGAAGATGACGTCATTTCGCTGCGGCTGCTCGGCGCCACGCTGACGCACCAGGGCCACGCCGTCACGGCGACGGCGGATGGCGAGGACGCCTGGACAACGTTGCAGCGCGCACCGTTCGACGTCCTCATCACGGATTATCTCATGCCGCGGCTCGACGGTTTTGCGCTCGTGCGCCGCCTCCGCGAGCGGGCACGAGCCAGTGCGGGCGAGCCATACCTCTACATCATCCTGCTCACCATTGCGGGCGGCAAGGCGAACCTGCTGAGCGCCATCGACGCCGGGGTGGACGACTTCATGGAGAAGCCGTTTGATGCCGAGCTGCTGGCTACACGGCTGCACGTCGCCGAGCGGATACTGGGCATGCATGAACACATTCACCGGCTCGAGGGGCTGCTGCCGGTGTGCAGCTGGTGCAAGAAGATGCGCGACGAGAAAAGCAACTGGCAGCCCCTGGAACAGTATCTCGCGCAACGGACGGAGGCCCGCGTGACACACGGCATCTGCCCGGAGTGCGCATCGAAGGTGCTGGCGGACATCAGACCGAAATCCTGAAGCAGAGGAAATGGGGATTCAGATGCAGTCACCGACAGTTCTCCCCGCGCCCCCCATCGGCCGCCGCACGGGGCGCGTCCTGGTGGTGGACGACAACCCGGCCAACCGCCTGCTCCTGCGGGAGCTGCTCGAACCCGGCGGCTACGAAGTGGTGGAGGTGGCCGATGGCGCCGCGGCGCTCGAGATGGTGATCACGCAACCGCCCGACGTCGTGTTGCTCGATGTGCAGATGCCCGGACTTGACGGCTTCGAGGTGTGCCGCCGTCTCAAGGCGAACGAGGCGACGGTCGCGATCCCGGTGGTGTTCGTCACCGCGCTGGGCGCGCGCAGCGATCGCATTGCCGGCGTCCGCGCCGGCGCCGACGACTTTCTCACCAAGCCGGTCGACCGGGTGGAACTCGTGCTGCGGGTGGGGAACGCCATCGCCGGGCATTCCCTGTACCTCGCGGCGCACGCACAGTATCGCCAGCTCCAGGATCTCGAGGCCATGCGGGATGCCCTTGTCCACCTGTTGGTGCACGACCTGCGGTCTCCGCTGGCCGGGGTGATGATCGGCCTCGAACTGGTGCAGATGCGCCTGGGTACTGCCGACCCCAAGACGGCGGGCATCCTGACGCAAGCGCTGCAGAGCACGCGCCGCATGGCAGATATGGTGAGCGACATACTTGACGTCTACCGCATGGAGGAAGAGAAATTTCCGCTGCAGCCAGAGCTGCTTGACCTGAACGAGGCCATCGCGGCGGCGGTCCGTCTCGTCCCGCAGGGTGGGGAGCGCGTGGTGCACGCGAACGCGCAAGCCTTGGTGCCGGCGAGCGCCGATCGCAATACAGTCCTGCGCGTGATCACCAATCTCGTCGACAACGCGCTCAAGTTTGCCAAGGCAGGGGACACAGTGACCGTGACGGCCACGATCACCGAGCAGGGAGCAAGAGTCTCGGTGACCGACACCGGGCCGGGAGTCCCGCCGGAGGCGCGGTCGATGATCTTCGAGAAGTTCGGACAGGTGCGCGGGATGAAGCAGACACGGCGTTCCAGCGGTCTCGGACTCAGGTTCTGCAAACTCGCCGTGGAGGCGCACGGCGGCGCGATTGGCGTCGAGAGCGACGGGGTGACCGGCAGCGAGTTCTGGTTTTCGCTCCCATCGGCGTGACTGCGTTGGCGTTGCGCGGGAGAACGTGGACGGCGTGACGACTGGGGCTGTTGCCCGAGGGGTAGTCCTCCTGCACACCACGGAGGCACGGAGCACACGGAGAGTGATCAAAGGGGCCTGGCGGACAGGGCCATCCGCAAAGCCCCCCAAGTGTTGGTCGTACTCCGTGAACCTCCGTGTGCTCCGTGCCTCCGTGGTGTGCAGGAGAAGCCCGACCCTCACGCGAACGCCGCGCGCGCAATAAATTCGGGAACCGCAACTCCCCACCTCGCCACCGATGCCGAATTACTATACCGAACCCAAGGTCAGCGTCCTCGCCCGTCCCGTCTTTTCCGAGCCGGCGCATCTCGCCGTGCAGTGGATGGGCGAGAGCACCGACGGCGAACGGCTGGCCGAGTTTGCCGGCCGCCTGTGCTACATGAGCCAGAAGAACCCAGCCAACCGGTCGACGCGCGACTACCTGGAGAACATCAAGAAGCAGGGGCACGGGTCGGTGCTCGAGCACGCCACCTACTCGCTGTTGCTCGAGGGAGTCAGCCGGTCGCTGACCCACGAACTCGTGCGTCATCGGGCCGGGTTCGCCTACTCGCAGCTGTCGCAGCGCTACGTCGACGAGAGCAAGGCGGCGTTCGTGGTCCCGCCGGCGATCATCGGCGACGAGGCGCTCACCGCACAGTGGACGGCGCAGGTTGAAGGGGCGCAGGCCACCTACATCGCGCTCGTCGAGAAGCTGATGGATCGCTACGGCTGGGTGCAGGACAAGGTGCACCGCCGCAAGATGGCGCGCGAAGCGGCGCGCGGCGTGCTGCCCAACTCCACGGAAACCAAGATCGTCGTCACGGCAAACGCGCGCGCCTGGCGCACGATGCTCGAGTTGCGTTCGAGCGAGGGCGCCGAGCAGGAGATCCGCCGCCTGGCGGTGCTGGTGTTGCGCACGCTGTCGAGCGAGGCACCGGGCTTTTTTGCGGACTTCGAGGTCTACATGGCCGAGGATCGCGTGGAGGCCGCGCGGATCTCGTACCACAAGGTCTGAGGCTTCGGAGCGAGGGAGAGTTGTCCTGCACACCACGGAGACGCGGAGTGCACGGAGGCTCACTGAGAATGCTCAGGGGGGCGCGGGGGACAGTCCTGTCCGCCGAACCCCCCTGAAAGTTGTTGCCTTCTCCGTGCAATCCCCGTGTACTCCGTGACTTCGTGGTGTGCAGTTGCCGAAACTGCGGCACGAGTCAGCCTTACTCCTCGGCCTCGTCCTTCCTCTCCTTCTCCGACTCGGCGATGACCTTGGCGGCGGCCTCGTGCGGCATCAGCTCATACGTCTGGAAGCGGTGAACGAACGTCCCGCGGCCCTGCGTCATGGACTGCAGCTTGGTGGCGTACAGGTACAGTTCCGACTGCGGCACGATGGCCCGCACCCGGGTGCCGACTCCGTCCACGGCGTCCGAGCCGAGAATCTGTCCGCGGCGGGCCGAGATGTCGCCCATCACATCGCCCAGATAGACGTCCGGGGCAAAGACCTCCACTTCGTCGAGCGGCTCGAGCAGCACCGGGCGGCATTTGGGCGCGATGTTCTTGAAGGCCTGGATGCCCGCCATCTTGAACGACGCCTCGTTGGAGTCCACCGAGTGGCTCGATCCATCGAAGCACTCGCAGACGAAATCGACGACCGGATAGCCGGCGAGGATGCCGCGCTCGGCGGCTTCCTGCACGCCCTTGTCGACGGCGGGGATGTACTGCCGCGGGATGACGCCGCCCTTGATGGCGTCGATGTACTCGTACCCCTTGCCACGGGGCGTGGGGCGCAGCTTGACCCAGCAGTCGCCGAACTGCCCGCGTCCGCCGGACTGCTTCTTGTGCTTCCCCTGCCCCTCGGCGCTCGCCGTGAGCGTCTCACGGTAGGCAATGCGTGGGGTTCGCAGCTCCGCCTTCACGTTGAACTGCCGTTGCAGCCGGGACATCGCCACCTCGATGTGGCGCTCACCCATCCCGCTGAGGATGGTTTCGTGGGTCTCGGAGTTGTAGTGCGTCTCGAAGGTCGGATCCTCATCGTGGATCCGGTGCATCCCCACCTGGAGCTTCTCCTCGTCGGCGCGGGCCGTTGCGCGCACGGCGTAAGTGACCAGCGGCTGGGGAAACTCGATCTGCGGCAAGCGAACCGGGTGCTCCTTGGTGGAAAGCGTGTCGTTGGTGTGCGTGTTCTTGAGCTTTGCCACACAGCCGATGTCGCCCGGGTAGAGTCGCAGCACCTCGATGCGTTCCTTGCCCTGCGGAATGGCGAGGTGAACCATCTTCTCGGCGATGTCGCGCGTCGCGTTGTACACCTCCTGCCCGTTGGCGACGGTGCCGCTGAAGGTCCGGAAGTAGGTCACTTCGCCGATGTGCGGTTCGGCCGTTGTCTTGAAGGCCAGCGCGGTGAATGGCGCGTCGTCGTTGGGGTGGATCTCGACCGTCCGGTTCCCCTCGGAACCCTTGAACGCGTGCTGTTCCTCCATGTCGTACGCCGAGGGCATGAGCTGGACCAGGAAATCGAGCAGCGTGCGGGCGCCCCACGTGAGCTGTGACGAGCAGCAGAGCAGCGGAAAGAGATCCTGCCGCTTCATGGCCTCCTTCATGGCGGTCATCGCTTCGTCGCCGGGGATCTCCTCACCGCCGAAGAAGCGCTCGAGGAGCGCGTCGTCGGTGGCGGCAACCGCCTCGACCATTTCCTGGTGATACCGCTCGAACCGGGCGCGTTCGCTCTCGGGAATGTCCGTCTCCTCGTATTCGCCCGTCTTGGTGCCCGCCTTGAAGACCTGCGCTTTCTTGGTGAAGAGGTTGATGATTCCCTTGAAGCCCGCACCGGTGCCGATCGGGATCTCGACGGGGACGACCTTCCCGGTGAGCTTCACCTTGATGGACTCGTAGGCCGCGTCGAAGTTCGC
>ERZ1292630.4875-Hain-H41-02um-R3-4875-length-11236-cov-6_pt1 | contig 11236 bp, 6 predicted proteins | sample MGYA00564408_ERZ1292630 | MGnify/ENA primary metagenome ERZ1292630 (study PRJEB36523, sample SAMEA6512641) | groundwater metagenome | collected 2019-01-08 | study: AquaDiva: Metagenomics assemblies of 32 groundwater samples | reverse complement strand
GCAAGGTTGGACTGCGGTGCCTGAGCCGGCGCTGACGGAGGGCGCATGGCCGCCGCGTGCATTGCCGGGGCCGGCGTGGCCGCCGCGATGCTGAGCGTCACCGGCGCACTCTCGGCCAGCGCGTCACGGAAGCCGCCGGCATCAGCCCAGCGGTCACCCGGCGCCTTGCTCAAGGCGCGCTCGATCGCCGACGCCAGATTGGCGGGGAGATCGGGCCGCAAGTCGAGCAACGGGCGCGGCGGCTCGCTCAGGTGCTTCATCAACAGCGACGGCGTGTTCGCCGCCTGGAACGGAAGCTCGCCGGCCAGCATCTGGTAGCCCACGACGCCCAGCGCGTAGATGTCGGCGCGACCATCCACCTCGCGTTCGCCCATCGCCTGTTCGGGACTCATGTACGCGGGCGTTCCCACCGCAATTCCCGTGGCCGTCAGGCGCGTGTCGGCCTCGGCCGCGCGGGCAATGCCGAAATCGGTGACCACCGCCCGGCCCGTCGCCGTCTCGATGAGGATGTTGTCCGGCTTGATGTCGCGATGCACCACTCCCCGCGAATGCGCATAGTGGAGTGCGTCGGCAACCTCGCGGAGCACGCGGCGCACCGTGGCGATGGGCGGGCGCGGCTCGAGATACAGCAGCTTGGCGAGCGGGTCACCCTCCACCAGCCCCATGGCGAAGTAGACCAGTCCCGACGACTCGTCCACCGAGTAGATGGGCACGATGTGCGGGTGACTGAGCTGGGCCGCCATCTGCGCCTCGCGCAGGAAACGGCGGCGCACTTCCTCGCGAAAGGCCAGTTCGGGCGGAAGCACCTTGAGCGCCACACGGCGGCGCAGCTTGGTGTCCATCGCGCTGTACACCACGGCCATGCCGCCGCGGCCGACTTCCGCATCGACCTGGTACAGCGAACCGACCGCGGCGATGACGCGCTCGCGGAGGGCGTCGGTCATCGGCCGCCCGGCACGCCGGCGCTCGGCCGAAGCCGCGCCATCTCGTCGGCAACGTAGACGGCACTGTCCACCTCGCGGGCGAGCGCCATCGCCTGCTCGGCGATGGTGGTGACGTGCTGGTACGTCTGCGCGCCCGTCTTCAGGCGCAGCACGTCGAATCGCATGTTCTTCAGCGCCAGCGCGCAGCTGTCGAGCCGGGCGGCGAGCTTTTCGTGACGCTGCGCGACGTCGATCACCGTGCGGCGCTGGCGCCTGATCTGCGCGAGGCGCTTGACGCGCTCCTCGCTGGCGGCGCGGTCGAGCGGGTTGGCGGCCGCCTCGAGCACCCTGATTTCCTTGTCGATGGCACTCGTCGACAGTCCCGACGTCGAGCGCTCGAGCTCGGTGAGCTGCGTGGCCAGCGACATGATGGTGTCGGCCAGCGTGGTCGCGCTTCCCACCACGTCGGGGAGGCGCGCACGGTCGGCACGCGACATCCCCTCGATCAGGCGAATGACCTCGTCGCGGTCCATCAGCGCGTCGCGAGCGGCGGCGGCGTGCGGACCGCTGCCCAGGGCGGCGGCGTCGCGCTGCGACAGCGCGGCGGGCGCCGCCGGGGAGCGCAGCAGGTCGGGGCGCTGCGCGCGCGCGCGATGCCGCACGCGCATGCGCTCCCGCGTGTCACGGTCGACGAGCGACTTGATGTCCTCGCCCCATTCGGCGATCACGTCGCCCACCATCCGCTCGCGCGGCTGGCGGAAGATGTCGTGCCAGTCGTACCCCTCGCTCCACAGCTTGGCGTACTTGTACGCAATGCCGATGCTCCAGAAGGCGGTGATGAACAGCATGTTCGGTCCGCCAACGATGTTGACGACGACGAACGCACCGTTGACCCAGATGAACGGCGCCAGCCGGCGGCGGAACTCGACGACCATCGGCGCGTTCCAGCGCGCGAGTTCGTCGCTCGTCGGCAGGCGTTCGCCCTCCGGCATCGTGGTCAGCGGCATCGGCGTGAAGGCCGGCGTCGTCGACGACGCCATCATCCCGCTGGCCAGCTCGTAGGGCGACGGCTGCATCGGATAGGCGCGACCGGCCGAGGTGGGAAGCGCCGGCATGTTGCCCGTCTCGAGCGCCGCCTTCAGTTCCGCCGCGCTCTGGAAACGGTCGTCGGGATTCTTCTCGAGCAGCAGCATGACGGCCCGCGCCAGGTCGGGCGGTACCGAGGCACGCTGGTCGATGGGGATGGGGCGCTCCGACAGGTGCTTCACCAGCAGCGCCGGCGTGCTGTTGGCGTTGAACGGCAGGTCGCCGCACAGCATCTGGTAGGCGACGACCCCGAGCGAGTAGAGGTCGCTGCGCCCATCGACATCGCGATCGCCGGCCGACTGCTCGGGACTCATGAACGCCGGTGTGCCGATGGCGATGCCGGTGGCCGTCAGGCGCGCCTCGTTCCCGTCGCTGATGGCGCGCGCAATGCCGAAGTCGGTGACCATCGGCCGCTGCGACTGCGCGTCCAGCAGGATGTTGTCGGGCTTGATGTCGCGATGCACCACCTTGTTGGCGTGCGCGTAGGACAGGGCGTCGGCGACTTCGCGCAGGATGCGGCGCACTTCGTCCGGCGGCATCGGGCCGCGATCCTTGATGCGCTTGGCCAGGTTGTCGCCGTCGATGAAGCCCATCACGAAGTACACGAGCCCGCCCTTCTCGTCGACGGCGTAGATGGGGACGATGTTCGGATGACTCAGCTGCGCGGCGGTCTCGGCCTCGCGCAGGAAGCGCGTGCGGATCTCGGAGCGGAACGCCAGCTCGGGCGGCAGCAACTTGACCGCCACCGTGCGCTTGAGGCGCCGGTCTTTCGCCTTGAAGACAATGCCCATGCCCCCGCGTCCGATCTCCTTGTCGAGTTCGTACGCGCTGTCAAGCACGTTCGCGATGTGCGAGCGCAGCTCGGCGTCGGACTTTGAAAGGAGAGAATCTTCCACAGCGGTGGGGAAAGGTAAGAAAGAGAGCGTGGGATGGCGAGAGCACGGCACCACAGATCGAGAGAACGCAGGATCACGAGATCGCAGGAGACGGGGTCCCGGCGGTCTTGGTATCTCGCGATCTCGCGCTCTCGCGATCGCGCGATCTGTCAGTCCCTTACGTCATGAAGGCAGGTGAAAGTTGCGAGTCCCGCCCATATGTCGTATCTCAGGCTTTGGAGGCCGTGGCGCCACGGACCCCGTGCGCGCGTCCAAGGGCGAAATGGGGTTTGGTACGCCAGTTGCTGTAAACGGGGGGTGGAAACCTCCCCATTGCCCCCCTGCGGAGTAGTGCAGGCATCAAGGAAACCTCATGAGAAGTCGCCAGACACTTCCCGTCCTTCCGTTGCGCGGGACGGTCATATTCCCGGGACTGACCGCCCCTATTGCCGCCGGCCGGCCGGGAACGCTGCGGGCCATCGAGGCCGCGCTCAAGGGCGACCGCCTCGTCTTTGCCGTCGCGCAACGGGACAACACCGACGAACCCTCGCCGGAGATCCTGTATTCGATGGGCGTGATCGCCCGCATCGGCCAGATCCAGCGCGGGCTGGGCGGCGTGCAACTGCTGCTGCAGGGTGAACAGCGCGCCACGTCGCTGCAGTACTCCACCACCGAGGGATACCTGTCGGCGGTCGTCACGCAGGTCGACGACCAGACGCCGCTGGACGAGAACGATCCGGCGTACCAGGCGCTGTACAAGGAGATCCGCGAACGTGCCGGCGAACTCGGCGAACGGCGCGGCCTGCCCGAGGAAGTGGTGCATCAGGTGCTCGACTCGGTCACCGAGCCGGGACGCTTTGCCGACCTCGTGGCCGGCTACATCGAACTGCCTGTCCCGGAGAAGCAGGGACTGCTGGAGAACCTCTCGGTCGAAGATCGCCTGCGCCGCGTGCTCGTGCACGTGCAGCGGCAGATCTCGCTGCTCGAGGCGCAGGACGACATCAAGTCGCAGGTGCAGGAAGAACTCGGCGAGCGCCAGCGCGAGATGTTCCTGCGCGAGCAGATGAAGGCCATCCAGAAGGAACTCGGCGAGGAAGACAGCTCCAAGGAAATCGAGGAACTGCGGGCCAAGTTGCTCAAGCTGGAGATGCCGAAGGAGGCGCGCGCCGAGGTGGCGCGCGAACTCGGACGCCTCGAGCGTTCCGGCCGGGAGTCCATGGAAGCGCAGGTGATCCGCACCTACCTCGAGTGGATCGCCGAGCTGCCGTGGAACGCACGGTCAGACGACCTGCTCGACCTCAATCGCGCCGGCATCGTGCTCGACGAGGACCATTACGGCCTCAAGGACGTAAAGGACCGCGTGCTCGAGTTTCTCGCCGTCCGCCAGTTGCGCGCGAAACAGCTCGCCGACGAACTGGACAAGACGGGTGAGTTCCCGATCGCCAAGCTGAAGGAGAAGAAGGCGGATGCCACGCCGACGGTCGGCAAGGGCAACAGCGACGACGAACGGACCATCACCGACAAGCGCGAGGCCAAGGCGCGGGCCATGGCCAAGGGCCCGATCCTGTTGTTCTCGGGTCCGCCGGGCGTCGGCAAGACGTCCATTGCCAAGTCGATCGCCCGTGCGCTCGGCCGCGAGTACGTGCGTGTCTCGCTCGGTGGCGCACGCGACGAGGCCGACATCCGCGGCCATCGCCGCACCTACGTGGGCGCCATGCCCGGCCGGATCATCCAGGGCATGAAGCACGCCGGCACCAAGAACCCGGTCTTCCTGCTCGACGAAGTCGACAAGCTCGGTGTATCCTTTCAGGGCGACCCGTCGAGCGCGCTGCTCGAGGTGCTCGACCCGGCGCAGAACGACACCTTCACCGATCACTACCTCGGCGTGCCGTTCGACCTGAGCGAGGTGCTGTTCGTCGCCACGGCGAACTTCATCCAGAATATCCCGGGACCGTTGCTCGACCGCATGGAAGTGGTGGAGTTCTCGGGCTACACCGAACGCGAGAAGTCGGAGATTGCCAAGGCCTACCTCATTCCGCGCCAGCTCGAGGAGAACGGCCTGGCCGGCAAGAACGTGAAGCTGGACAACGACGCCATCATGCAGCTCGTCACCAACTACACGCGCGAGAGCGGCGTGCGGCAGCTGGAACGCGAGATCGGCAAGGTGGCCCGCAAGGTGGCGCGGCGCATTGCCACGGGTGACGTGCACACGACGATCGAGGGCGATGGCGTCATCACCGCCAACGAGGTGCGCGAACTGCTCGGCCGGCCGCGGGTGCGCCCCGAGCGCGCCAACGAGGCGCACGAAGTGGGCGTGGCCACGGGCATGTACTACACGCCGATGGGCGGCGACATCATGTTAGTGGAAGCATCGACGCGCGCGCTCACGACGTCGGCCACGGGCGACGCCGCCAGTGGCGTGCCGGTGTCGCTGATCCTCACCGGCCAGCTCGGTGACGTGATGAAGGAGTCGGCGCGCGCCGCGTTCTCGTTCGTGACGAAGAACGCGGAACTGCTCGGCATTCCCCGCTCGCGACTTGGGGCGCTGGAGACGCACATCCACGTGCCGGCCGGCGCGATCCCCAAGGACGGCCCGTCAGCGGGCGTGTCCATTGCCACCGCCCTGGCCAGCGAGTTGAGCGGCCGCCCGGTGCGGAAGGACATCGCCATGACCGGCGAGATCACCCTGCGCGGCCGGGTGCTCCCCATCGGCGGCGTCAAGGAGAAGGTGCTTGGGGCGCTGCGCGCCGGCATCACGCACGTGATCCTGCCCAAGGACAACGAGGCGGACATGGAAGACGTGCCAGAGGAGGCGACGAACCAGCTGACGTTCCATTTCGTGGAGACGCTGCAGGACGTGCTCAAGCTGGCGCTGGTGACGGAGCCGGAACCGGCGGATCGGAAAGGCAAGCTCGTTGGTGTCTGAACGGACGGGATGAGTGCGGGGTGGCGGGTTCTGGTGCGGGGTGAAGAGTGGAGATGGAGGACGAGAATGGGGTGGGAACGGGCTCGCGCCTCGTCCCCACCCCTCTCTCATTCTCCTTACCACACCCCTCACCCCGCACCAGAACCCGCCACCCCGCACTCGTCCTCGTCGTTACGGCCGTTTGATCGGCGTGACCTTCCCCGTCTTTTCGTCAATCGTGAATTTCGGCTTGAGGGCGCGGTCGTAGTCACCGGGCGCCGCGTTGGTATCCGCCAGCTTCGTCGCGGGCTTCGCGACCGCCTTGGCCGAACTGTCGGCAGCCCGCTTGATGCTGTCTGTCCGCACACTGTCGCCGACCGTTGCCGCCGGGTCAGCGACGCTCGCCGGAGCTTCGCCGACAGCGGAAGTGTCCGGGGCCGGCGTCTTGCCGGCGCTGCCGCAGGCGAGCGCACCCAGCGAGGCGGCAATCATCAGGCTTCGGCGAATCATCACTTCTTCTCCCGTTTGATGATCGTGACACGGCCACCGCTCGAGACCTCGAACTTCGCGCGATGGACGATCTCGCGCGCCCCGTCAGTGGCCGCCTCGGCCTGCAGGCTCATGCGCGCCATCGCCAGCAGGCTCGGCACGAAGTACGTGTCGGCGGCCAGCAGGTTGACGGTGTAGCCCAGGTCCTGGAACGACCCGATGCTCATCGTGCTCCACGGCATGTTGGGCGTGGATTCTGCGAAGCCGGTCATCAGTTCGGTATCGAACGCCGCCGAGGGCGTGGCGTTGCAGTCCGCGCGGAGCAGTTCCCTCCAGTGACCGTCGGCGGTGCCACCGCCGCCGCACATTTCGACGGCAACACCCGTCGCGACGGTGCAGTGGTTGGCGGTACCGCCGGCCGCGAGGCAGTTGGCGATCGCGACCGCGCCGGTAAAGCGCGGGTTCAGGCTCCCCGTCGCCACCTCATTGGCGTCGAACGCCGGGTTGGTGAGGAGATTCTTGTCGAACGGTCCCCAGATCGTGCCAAACCCAACCACGTGATTCATCTCGTGCAGCACCACCGCCTCGAAGCGCCCCGAGTTGATGTAGTTCTGGATGTCGGCTTCGTCGAATTGCATCACGCCGATGACCGGCAGCTTGCTGACGTCGCGCTGAAAACAGGGCCCGGCCTGAGCGAGGATCTTGCCCGGCCCGTCGATGGCTGCGACGGCCGCGTAGATGATGACGCCCCGCGAGGGGCTCTCGTTCAGGATGCCTGTCAATCCGTTGATGCCGCACCGCGAGATGTCGATGTCCTGCACCAATACCGAGTTGACCGGGCTGATGATCGCCGCACGAATCCGGTTGGCCGCGTTGGTAAAAGCCAGCAGCGCCTCGGCCGACATCGGCGGTCCGAAGAACCGCAGGTCGAGCGGAAAGCTCGTCTGGATGGTCGCGGTGAATGACGTGGCCAGGCCGTTCGCCGAGGCCGTTGCGGTCTGCGGCCCCCCCTTGTTGCCAAGCCGCCAGACGGCGCCCGTCGCCACACCGCTGCCATTCGTGGTCATGGTAGCGGGAGTGACCGAGCCGCCACCGGTCGTCGACTGAAACGTCACCTGGATGTTGGGGATGCCGTTGCTGAACTGATCCTGCACCGCCGCTTCCAACGGAATGGCGACCTGCGCGCCAGCGAGCGCCGTCTGAGAATTGCCGCCGGTGACCACCATCTTCGACGGCGCCCCCGGAGTGCCAGTGGCGGTGATCGTCAGCGGCGGCACACCTGAGACATTGACCGTGAGGGTATTCGGTCCTGCGGTGGTGCCGAGCGTCCACGTGCCCACCGGGGTCGCGCCCGCCGCGCTCTTGGTGGGGGCACCCACCAGCGAGCCGCCGCCGCTGCTCACCACCACCGAGACCGTGATGCCGCCAAGCATGCTGCCGCCGGCGTCCTTCACCGTAAAGGTCGGCGACGTGGCCAGCGCCGCGCCGACCGTCGCGGTGGGGATTGTCGCCGAGACTGCCTGCACCGACGCGGGCTTGGGCGGCGCCGTGCCGCCGTCGCCGCCCGAGCAGGCAGACACCACCAGCGCGGCAAACGCGGTGCAGAGGCGCACCGCGCGAAGCGGCGAGGGGGCGATCGTCATGGTTTCTCGATCAGGAGGTGAAGGCACGGGAAGCTAATGCCGGACCGCCGAGGAATCCCAGGGTGGTGGCAAATGCCATCTCGTCTTCACCGAACTCATGGTCCCCGGCAAACGCCACCAGCAGGACGCCCTTGATGTTCGCATCGAGGCGCAGCGGTACGAACAGCACGGCACCTGGTGCGCCGAGTGCGTCGAGGCCGGCGAGCGTGCCAAACTGCCGCTCACGCGTTGCGCGCGATGCGGCGACCAACGGCACGCCGGTGCGCAGGGTCTCCGCTACGGGAGCCGCCAGCTCGGGGGAGACTATGTCGAACGCGGAATCGGAGGCGTGCAGCACGGTAAAGCTGCCCGCACCGTTGGGTACGACGACCACGGCCAGCGTCGCGGCAAGCGGGGCGGCAACGGCATCAACCAGCGCACGCGCTCCCTCGGCCGGAGAGCGCGCGGCGGCCAGGGCCGCCACCGCCCGGTGCAACGCCTGCAGTCGCACCCCTGCCGTGCCGACGCTACCGCTCACCGGCGCGTCCTCGGCGACCGCGGCTGCGCTGTCGACCGGCGAGAGATGTGAGGTGAGACGCGCGGCCACGCCGGCCCGCATCGGCTGGAGCGACAGTCCGACCAGCAGGAACGTGAGCGCCGTGCCAAGCAGGATGATGCGCAGCGTCGTCGTCCCGGTGCTGCTCTGGTGCCGGGCGTGCTCCGCCAGCACGCGCAGTTCCTCGTCGCGCATCTGGTCCACGATCTTCATGAGCGAATCGGTTTCGTGCGGTGGCGTGCTGCGCTCGAGAAATCTCCGCGCCGAGTCGGAGCCGAAGTGGTCGCGGATGGCGATCGTCGTGCGGAACTCGGTGAAGCTGGCCGCCACCTGGGGGGCGAGGCTCTCGAGAAGCCGGCGCTGCCGCGGGTTGTCCTCGCTCGCCTCGTCCATGGCATCGATGGCGTCCTCAACGGTCGCCTGCGCGGCCTGAAGCACCCCCCGGGCCAGGGAATCGCCCCGCACGACGTACGCTTTCGTGGCGCGTTGGCCGTCCTGGGTGCCCGCGATGATGCGAGATGCCGCGGCCATGTTCCGGTTTGTCCGTGCGACGACTCGCTCCGCGTTGGTCAGACGGGTCGCATAGTAGAACGACACCACGCCGCCAAGGCCGAGCAGCGTGAGCGCTGCACCGCTGGTGATGGAGAGTCTCTGTAGTGGTGTCCAACGCATTGAAAGCCCCCGGCACTCAGGGAAGAGGACCCCAGCCGAAGAGGCGGCGCGCATCGACGCGCAGCGCCCCAGGCTCGGTACCGGACAAAAAGTACTCCATGTAGCGCTTGTCTGGCGGGGTACCGGCCTCGGCGAGCTTGCCGCTGTCGCGATCGAGTTCGGCCGTGACGATGCCTGGCGGCACCGTCCACGCCGCGCCGCGGCCGTAGCCAGCGCGGGCAAGCATCTGGCCGTAGATCGGTGCGGCCAGCGTACCGCCGGCGGCGCCAGGCATGATCGACCGCGGCTTGTCGAAGCCGAGCCAGACTCCGGCGACCAGGTCGGCGGTGACGCCAATGAACCAGACGTCCGTGTTGTCATCGGTGGTGCCCGTCTTGCCCGCCACCGGCGTCGCATACGGCAGGTAGCGCCGCACGGAATTCGCCGTTCCGCGGTCGACGACGTCGCGCATGAGGTCACGCACGATGAAGGCGACCTCGGGCGACATGGCCGGCGGGAGCATGCGCACCCCCGGCTGGTACACCGTGCGACCCGCGACGTCCTCGACGCGATGCACGAAGCGCGGCTCCACCGGGGTGCCGAGGTTCGGGAACGCCGTGAACGCCGCCACCAGGTCAAGCGGTTGCACGACCGACGCGCCGATGGCGCTCGACGGCCACGGGGCAATGTACGAGCGCACGCCCATGCGGCGGGCAAGGGCGATCACCGAATCACCGGTGACGCGCTGCCAGAGCTGCACGGCCACGGGATTTCGCGACTTCGTGATCGCCTCGCGCAGCGTGATGTTGCCAAGGAACTCGCCGTCGGCGTTCCTGGGCCGATAGACATTCCCGCGATCGACCACGAGTTCGAGCGAGGTGTCGGGGACAATGGCGTTGGCGGGAATCGAGTCCATGATGGCGCGTGCATACACGATCGGCTTGAACGACGATCCCGGCTGCCGCAGCCCGTTGACGGCGCGGTTGAATGGCGCCTCCGCGTAGTTGCGTCCCCCGACGAGGGCCCGCACGTCGCCGGTGGTGGGATCGAGTGCGATGACCATGCCCTGCAGGTAATCGGTGCTTCCCTTGGGATGGCTGGCGTACGTCGGATGCCGGTAGCCGGGGCGCGCCTCCACCGCCGCCGTGCCCTCGACGAGCGCCACGGTGGCCGCACGCTGCAGCGCGCCATCGAGCGTCGTGATGATCCGGTAGCCCCCCTGCCCCACGGGGATGCCGGCCCGTTCCATCTGCGCGCGGATGACGTCGACGAAGTACGGTGCACGCGCCGGCATGCCGCTGTTGGGTGCCGTCACCACCTTCTGCGCCTTGGCGGCCGCGGCCTGTGCGCGCGTAACGAACCCCTGCGTGACCATGAGGTCGAGAATCGCGTCGCGACGGTTCTTGTTGCGATCGGGATACCGGGCCGGATCGTAGGTGGCCGGACCCTTGGGGAGCGCAGCCAGCGAGGCGGCCTCGGCGAGCGTCAGCTGGGCGGCCGTCTTGCCGAAATAGTGTCGTGCCGCGGCCTCCACACCGTACCACCCGTGGCCGAAGGAGATGACGTTGAGGTAGCCCTCGAGGATCTGCTCCTTGTTGTAGTGACGCTCCATTTCGCGCGCGGCCTTTTGCTCGCGCAGCTTGCGCCCGAGACCGGGATCGCGCCGGTCGACCAGGTTGGGGTGCAGGTTGCCGACGAGTTGTTGCGTGATGGTGGAAGCTCCGCGCCGTCCGCCCATCAGGTTGTCCTTCATGGCGCCGGCGATGCCGTAGAGATCGACGCCGTCGTGCTGGTAGAAGCGATGGTCCTCCACCGCCACGAACGCCTGCGGCAGGTAGCGCGGCAGCGTCTTGATGGACACCGACGTGCGCCACTCCTTGCCGATTTCGCCGATGAAGGCGCCATCTCGCGCATAGACCAGCGATGACTGGGCCATGGGCGTGATCTGCCACGCCTCGCCGGTGGACGGCGCGGCCGCGGGCTGCTGTGCCGCGAGGACGCGGGCGGCAACCAGGAAAAGGGACGGAGTGGCGAGGCGCATTCAATAAAGTGATACCCCGAAGGGGGCTTGTTGGGGAAGGGTGGGGGTGGCGGAGTTTTCTTGGTGAGGGGTGCGGGGTGGCGGGTTC
>ERZ1292630.3843-Hain-H41-02um-R3-3843-length-12943-cov-14_pt1 | contig 11236 bp, 11 predicted proteins | sample MGYA00564408_ERZ1292630 | MGnify/ENA primary metagenome ERZ1292630 (study PRJEB36523, sample SAMEA6512641) | groundwater metagenome | collected 2019-01-08 | study: AquaDiva: Metagenomics assemblies of 32 groundwater samples | reverse complement strand
GCTTTTATTTCATATACAAAAAGATATTCCTCGGCATACCGGTACTTGGGTATGCTTCTATAATTGTTGCGGTTCTTTTCGTTGGCGGAATACAGCTTTTAATGCTCGGCATTATAGGGGAATATATCGGCAGGATATATCAGGAGGTTCAGGCAAGGCCTATCTATGTATTAAGGGAGCAGGTTTTTTGATTGCCGAGCTTAAGTGGGATACGGAGTTTTTTAGAAGAAAGATCGGAAAATTGACTAATGTCCCCTCAGAAGATGAATTTAAGAAGCTCATAAGCCAGTCCTGTAAGGATGGATATAAATATCTTACCTGTCGGATAGTCTTAAAAAAGATGTCAGATATTCAGATTCTTGAAAAGTACGGATTCTATATGACTGATATCGGGGCTACGTGGGAAAAAGAACTTTCGACATTCGACATTCGACATTCAACTTTTTCAGTAAGGGAAGCAAAAGCAGAAGATATCCCCATGCTTAAATCAATGGTCAAAGGTCTTTTTAAAGACAGCCGTTTTTATAACGACCCGTTTTTTACAAAAAAAGAGGCGGATAAGGCCTATCAGGCTTGGATTAAAAACTCTCTGAATGATAAAACAGTAAAAACATTTCTCATAGAAGACTGCGGTTTTGTCACCTGCAAAAAGATGTCCAAGAATAAAGGAGATATACCTCTTATCGGTGTGGTTCCGAAAGCACAAAGCAGGGGGAGAGGAAGCAGTCTTATGCGCAGGGCATTAAAATGGTTTGATATAAATGGGATGAAGACGGTCACTGTCAGAACACAGGCTAACAATAGAATGGCAATGGACTTTTATAATAAGATGGGATTTAATGTAAAATATGCGGACGTTACTATGGGCTTGATTTTGAATAAGGGGATTAAGAAAAAGGCATGAAGGATATAAAAGTCGGCGTTATAGGCTGCGGTTACTGGGGGCCAAATCTCATCAGAAATTTCAGCGACAATTACAACACTGATATAAAATTTGCCTGCGACTTAAGCCGGGAGAAACTTGAACGCATTAAAATGAGGTATCCATCTATTAATGTAACGACTGATTATAAGAGTTTATTAAAGGATAAAGATGTTCATGCCGTAGCAGTGGCCACGCCGGTTTTTACGCATTATAAACTTGTAGGGGAAGCTCTTGAAGCAGGCAAGCACGTGCTTGTTGAAAAGCCACTTGCTTCAACTGTCCGGGAAGCGGAAAAACTCGTTGAGCTCGCAAATAAAAAAGGTTTAACCCTTCTCGTTGACCATACATTCATATATACAGGCTCTGTAAAGAGGATTAAGGACTTTATATCAGCAGGGGAACTCGGGGAGATGTATTATTTTGATTCTGTCAGAGTTAATTTAGGCCTTTTTCAGCATGATGTCAACGTAATCTGGGACCTTGTTCCGCATGACCTTTCGATAATGGACTTCATTGTTGGAGAAAAACCGGTGAGCGTTGTTGCAACAGGTGCAAGCCATACTCCGAAAGGTCTTGAGGATGTGGCATACGTTACTGTTAAATTTAAGGATAACCTCATAGCCCACTTCCATGTCAACTGGATGTCGCCTGTTAAGATACGGAAGGTCATAATCGGCGGAAGCAAAAAGATGGTTGTATTTGATGACCTTGACCCGGCTGAGAAGATAAAGATTTATGATAAGGGGATTACGCTTTCAAAGGCTAACGAGAAATCAGTTTATCAGAGTATGGTGCAATACAGGATAGGGGATATGTATGCGCCCGCAATTACCAATGAAGAGGCATTAAAGGTGGAAATCGAGCATTTCGCTGAGTGCATAAGAAACAAGAAAAAACCTATAACTGACGGAGAGGCAGGTTTAAGGGTGGTAAGGATTCTTGAGGCCGCTGATAAGTCACTGAAAAAAGGCGGCATTAAAATAAATTTATGAAAAATATCATCTACCCTAATGTTATAGTCGGTAATGAGACATTGATAGAGCCGCCGTCTATTATAGGCAAGCCTCCTCGCGGAGCTGATTCGGGAGATTTACAATTAAAGATCGGCGGTAACGGGCAGATAAGGCCATTTACCACTATTTATGCAGGAAGCGGAATCGGAGATTATTTTCAGACAGGCCAGGGAGTATCCATCAGGGAAGACAATATTATCGGCAATAATGTAAGCATCGGCACAAATTCTGTCCTTGAATTTGGGAACAGGATAGGCGATTACAGCAGGATCCACAGCAGTTGTTTTCTGGAGATGGTAGCAATCGGCAAATATGTGTTTGTCGGGCCAAATGTTGTTTTTACAGATGATCCGCATCCTATGGGGTGTCCGCGTTACAAAGAATGTAAGGGCGGCGCTGTAGTTGAAGATTATGTCAGGATCGGAGCTAACTCCACAATACTCCCCGGCATCAAAATCGGCAGGAACAGTCTTATAGGCGCCGGTTCTGTTGTAACAAAGGATGTTCCCCCTGACAGCGTTGTTGCAGGAAACCCCGCAAAAGTTATTAAAAGAATTGATCAGTTGACATGCTGCAAAGGTTTTTATGAAAAGCCATATATGTGGCCGCCGTATCAGGAAAAGGAAGGCAGATGAAAGAAATACCTTTTGTTGATCTCAAGGCAGGGTTTAAACCAATAAGAGATGAAGTGATGAAGGCTATCGGCGATGTTTTAGATGGAATGAACCTGTATATAGGCCCGAATTGTCAGTCATTCGAAAAGGAATTTGCTTCCTTTTGCGGCGCAAAATATGGAATAGGCGTTGGTTCAGGGACTGAAGCTGTTCAATTTGCCCTTTTGGGCTGCGGAATAAAAGAAGGAGATGAAGTCATTACAACGCCGCATACCTTCTTTGCAACTGTTGAGGCAATTGCCTGTATCGGCGCAACGCCTGTTTTTATTGACATTGACCCTGCAACATATAACATAAATCCACAGGAGATCGAGAAAAAGATAACGAAAAAGACAAAGGCAATAATCCCTGTTCATATGTACGGGCAGACAGTAGAAATAGACCCGATATTAGAAATCTCAAAACAGTTTGGGATTTCTGTAATAGAAGACACATGTCAGGCTCACGGCGCACTTTATAAAGGCATTAAAGCAGGGACACTGGGAGACGCCGGCTGTTTCAGTTTTTATTTTACAAAAAATCTTGGAACATACGGCGAAGGCGGCATTGTCATAACTAATAATGAAAAAACAGCAGAGTTCATACGTTTATACAGGAATCACGGACATAAATCAAAATACGAACATGTTGTTATAGGGTATAACGGCAGGCTGGACGAGATACAGGCTGCAATTTTGAGAATAAGGCTGAAATATCTCGATGGATACAACAGTAAAAGAAGAGAAAGGGCAGAGATATATAATTCACTTTTGAAAGATACCCCTCTTGAGCTTCCTGCCGAGACAAAAGACCGGCTGCATGTTTATCATTTGTATGTAGTCCGAAGTCAAAGAAGGGATGAACTGCAGAAATATCTTTCAAAAAATGGCATAGGAACGGGCATTCATTATAAAAATCCTGCTCATCTTCAGGAAGCAGTTGCTGTTTTTGGATATAAAAAAGGTGATTTTCCGGAAACAGAAAAGGCTTGCAGCGCGATATTGTCATTGCCTATGTATCCTGAACTTAAAGAAGAAGATCAGGTCTATATTTCGGAAAAGATTAAGGAGTTTTACAGGGTTTAAAATATGAAGATTAGGGGCATGAAAATACTTGTTACAGGTGGGGCAGGTTTCATCGGAAGCAATCTTGTTGATGAACTTGCAAAAGACAACCATATTGTAATCCTCGATAATTTTTCGTCAGGGAAAAAGGAAAATGTAGCTCATCATGCCGGAAAAGATAACGTTGAAATTATAGAAGGCGATATTAGAGATAAAAATCTTTTGTTTAGTATTACAAAAGGCATTGACGTTATTTATCATCTGGCAGTTCAATGCCTCAGGGTTTCCATTAACGACCCTGAAATAAATCATGAGGTCAATGCTACTGGAACATTGAATCTGTGCATGGCTGCGGTTAAGAATTCTGTAAAAAGATTTGTGTATGTGTCGTCTTCAGAAGTATACGGCACGGCTGTTAATGTCCCCATGGACGAAGCGCATCCTTGCGAACCCACGACAGTTTACGGCGCTAGCAAGCTCGCCGGCGAGAAATACACACTCGCATATCACAGGACATACGGTATGCAATCAATTGTTGTCATCCCATTCAATACCTATGGGCCGAGGGAACACCTTGAAGGTGCATACGGCGAAGTGATCCCCAAATTTGTCCTAAGAGCGCTTAATGATCAGCCCCCTGTTATTTTTGGCGACGGTTCCCATACGAGGGATTTTACCTATGTTTCTGATACGGTAAAAGGTATTCTTGCAGCATCCGAAAGCGACGGGATGATTGGGCAGACTGTTAATATCGCGCGCGGAGAAGAAGTCAGCATAAAAAAACTTGCGGAAAAGATTTACAAAAAACTAGGCAAGCTTCTCATAAAACCGGTTTTTGAAAAAGAAAGGCCCGGGGATGTTAAAAGGCATTTTGCAGGAGTTAAGAAGGCAGAAAAGCTCTTTGGATTCAGGGCTGAGACAGGAATTGATAAAGGACTTGATATGTTTATCAACTGGTTTATATCTCAGGGATATGACATGGCTGATCTGATGAAAGAGGATATTGTTTTTAACTGGGAAACTCCCAAATGAATATACCGATTGCAAAGCCTTATCTCGGCATTGAGGAAGAGAGTGCCGCAGTTGAAGCCATCCATTCAGGCTGGGTTTCTCAGGGGCCGAAAGTAAAGGAATTTGAAGAGATGTTTGCCGGCTATGTCGGCGCAAGATATGGAGTTGCAACAACATCATGCACTACCGCCCTTCACGCTGCGCTTGTGGTATCAGGTATAAGCACAGGAGATGAGGTTATTGTGCCTTCGCTGTCTTTCATAGCAACCGCGAACTCAGTAGTGCACGCAGGCGCGATGCCTGTTTTCGCGGATATTGATCCTGAGACCTGTAATATCACAGCAGGGACAATTGAGAAGGTTATTACCAAAAAAACTAAGGCTGTTATGCCTGTCCACCAGATGGGACTTCCTGTTGACCTTGATCCGATAATGGATTTATGTGAAAAACGCGGCCTTGTGCTGATAGAAGATGCAGCTTGTGCCATAGGTTCTGAATATAAAGGTAAAAAAATAGGCGGACATGGCAACATCGCGTGTTTCAGTTTTCATCCGAGAAAGATAATTACTACAGGAGAAGGCGGGATGATAACAACCAACGATCCTGAAATTGCAGAAAGGCTTAGAAAATTGCGTCATCACGGGATGTCTGTTTCAGATGTTGAACGGCATGACTCAAAAAAAATTGTTATAGAAAGATACTTTGAAATCGGATACAACTACAGGATGACAGATATTCAGGCTGCAATCGGTATAGAACAGCTTAAAAGATTGCCGTTTATCATAAAAAGAAGAAGACAGATTGCAGATTTTTATAATACAGAATTGAGCAAAATCACAGGTCTAAAAGTCCCTAAAATCTCTGAGTACGCCTTTCATAATTATCAGTCTTACTGGATTGAACTGCCTGATTCAACGCCTGTATCACGTGATGAATTAATGCAGAAACTTCTCGACAAAGGCATAGCTACAAGAAGGGGAGTTATGGCGATACACATGGAGGAGAGTTATAGTAAACATAAGGTTTCACTACCTGAAACTGAAAGGATAACAAAGAATACGGTTCTGCTGCCTCTGTATACAGCAATGACCATAGAAGAACAAGCATATGTTATCCAATGTATAAGGGAGTTATGGCAATGACATTTGATGAGCATGGAATTCCTCCTAACAAATATAATCCCCATGCATGGATAATAAATAATCCTGAAATAGGAGAAGAAACGTGGATTGGAGCTTTTTCTGTTATTGACGGCATAGGTGGTTTAAAGATCGGCAGGGGGTGTAATATAAGCTGCGGCGTCCATATAATCACTCATTCGACTGTAAAACGTTGTGTAACTGAAAGGAAATACAACGAAATTGAAAAATCCGGGACTGTTATAGAAGACTATGTTTTTGTCGGGGAGCATTCGACCATATTGATGGGTGTTCATATAGGTCATCATAGTATTATTGCGGCAGGGACCGTGATTACAGAAGGAACTGTAATACCGCCTTATTCTTTAGTAACAGGCGTCCCAGGCAGAATAATACGGAATATAAAAAATGAAATTGAAAAATGGATAAACTAAAAACCAATTTTATAATTCCAAAACAATTTTTATTATGGCTTTAATATCTGTAATTATCCCGATATATAATGAAGAGGAAAATCTTCCTATTCTCTATCAGCGATTGGATGAAGTAGCAAATCAATCTGCATATGATTTCGAGTTTATCTTCATCGATGACGGTTCTTCAGATAGTTCTTTCCGTGTTTTAAGAGAACTTTCAATTAAAGACAAGCGCATAAAGGCCCTGAGCCTATCAAGAAATTTTGGCAGTCACGCAGCCTGCCTTGCCGGGCTTATGTATTCAAATGGAGGCGCATGCACTTTTATATCTGCCGATCTGCAGGATCCTCCCGAACTTATTCACCGATTGATAAATGAATGGCGGAGTGGATATGAGGTTGTGATCGGCGTAAGAGAATGGGAAAAAGATTCAGGAAGATATTTCCAAAGATTGTACTATAAGCTTGTCAGAAAGTTTGCGCTTAAGAATATGCCGGAAAGCGGAACTGATGTATTTCTCATTGACAGGAAGGTAGTAAACGCTGTTATTTCAATGGGAGAGAAAAATACCTCTATATTCGGGCTTATACTATGGAGCGGGTTTAATCAGGCCGTAGTTTATTATAAAAAAGGCGCAAGGCAGAGGGGCGCTTCAAAATGGACATTAAGCAAAAAGATTAAGCTTTTTATAGATACATTTGTATCATTTTCTTATTTCCCCTTGAGAGTTATGTCCTTTCTGGGAATAACAATAGCTTTTACAGGTTTTATATATGCATTAATTGTCATTGCCGCGCGGCTGTTTTATTCTAAAACTATAGAGGGCTGGACATCACTTATGGTTGTTCTTCTTTTAGTATCGGGAGTCCAAATGATATTGCTTGGAGTATTAGGAGAATACCTCTGGCGAAACTTTGATGAATCAAGGAGAAGGCCTCCTTTTATTGTTAAAGATTTTATTGGCATGGAAGAAAAGAAGGAGAAGTGATATTGGAGGCAAATATCTTATTAATCAATCCTAAAATAAGCGAGTATTCTCAAAACAAGAAGATTAACGCCCTTATAAATATTTCGTTCCCCACAAGCATTGGTGTCCTTGCCGGCTATTTAATGGCATCAGGTATTGAACATGTGAATATCATTGATGAGCAGATAACCCCCCTTAACGATAATCTATTGTCCGAGGCAATATATGCTTTACGCAAACCGCGGATTATCGGCCTGAGTGTTTTGACCTTAAATAGCGGCAGGGCTTATGAATTAGCAGGGAAGGTTAAGGTGCTTGACCCCGAATCAAAAATTGTCTTTGGCGGGATACATCCAACAGTCGTTCCAGAAGAAGTGCTGTTCAGGAAAGGCGTTGATGTTGTTGTAATGGGAGAAGGGGAAGAGACTTTAAAAGAACTTATTGATTTGATACTTAGCGGAAAAGACTTCAGGCATATACTTGGAATCTCATACAAAAAAAATGGCAGTATTGTTCACAACCCTGACAGACCTCTAATAGAAAACCTCGATCAGATTCCCCCTTTCCCTTATCATCTGTTTGAAAAGAATCTTAATAGATATCCTAATTTCTCCGGGGTATTCGGTTCAAGAGGCTGCCCTTATGGGTGCACATTCTGTTCAGCGAGAAGTATTTCCGGACGAAAATACCGTTTCCATTCTGTTGATAGAGTAATTTCTGAGTGCTCCACTTTAATTAATAAATATAAACAGAAATCTGTTTTTCTTATGGACGATAATATTTCTGTCAACAAGAAACACTTCATAGAGCTTTGTGACGCAATCATCAGTAACGGCTTGCACAAAAAGGCATTTTTCCATGGTTCAATGCGCGGAGATAATGCCACGGACGAGATACTTGATAAGGCTGTCGAAGCCAACTTCAGGATTATTTATTATGGCCTCGAGACAGGCAGCGAAAGACTTATGAAAGTTATTAATAAGGGAGAAACTGTCAGAGAAGTTATTGAAGCGATAGAAAGAGCAGCTAATAAAGGCATAGCTGTCGGAACAACTATAATTTTTGGATTGCCGACAGAGACAAGGAAAGACCGTTGGGATGCGATGAAATTAGTAAGATCTCTTCCATTGTCATCAGTCCGTTTTAATACACTTGCTCCATATCCGGGAACCCCTGTATATAACATGCTTGCGCCTGAAGGGAAAATCCTTATCAAAGGAGACTGGGAGAATTTCGGGGTTCAATATATGTGGGAGAGCGACGATATCCCTTATGTGCCGGATGGGAATGACCGCATTGAATTGATCTTTGACACAATGTTTGCAAATCTCTCATATTATTTAAGTTTAGTGGGCTTGAAACTGCTGTTGACACAATCAGTAGCAGGAGGCAATGTTATAAAACTTTCCAGCAAATGGTATTTATCCATTGGCGAGATTCTAAAAATGAGCAGGGCTTTCTTTTATTTAACTTTTCGTTTTGTAAATGTCACTATAAGGATGTTATGGAACAAAGTCATAAAAATCTTCAAAAAGAAATCTTGAAATATTCAATCAGCTCGCCATTTAAATCGGGTTTAATTTTTGTTTTTTTGGCTGCTGTTTTAGTATGGTACGCAAATTATGCCTTGCATTTTAATGGTTTTGTCATAAATGACAGCCATGATTATGCTCAACTGGCAAGAAATGTTAATGAAGGCAATGCTTATTCCACATCTGTATTGAGGCCCCTTGCATACCGTTTTTTCACAACCCTTCCACAGCCTGAAGTCACCCGGATGATGGGATACCCTTACTTTCTTGGATTATCCTTTAAAATATTTGGCCAGACAGATTTTACTATTGTCTTGTTTAATGGTGTATTTTTTGTTGCTTTGATTCTATTGGTTTATCTTCTGACTTACGAGCTTTCAAGAAACGTATTTCTAAGCACAATGTCTGCCCTGATGGTTTTGTGCATGCAGAGTTTTCTTGACCACAGCCTGCAGGCTGAGCCTAATATTATGTATTCAGCGCTTTACGCTGCATTTTTTTACTTTTATGTTAAATATCCCGGCAGATATTTGATATACGGAATAATGCTGGGCCTCTTGCATCTTGTAAGGGCGAATACCCAGTTTGTTTTCCTTGCTTTTTCCCTGCTGTATATTTTTCATGGGAAGGAAAATATAAAAGGAAGACTGCTCGACGCAGGAAAACTGTCAGCAGGATTCTTAATAGGTATTTCACCACATCTTATTAGAAACTACATAATTATTGGAAATCCATTTTTTTCATTATACGGCTACAGTTTTTTATTGTTTACGAAAAGCTTCCCGACTTATTCAGTATGGACACAAATAAGCGATGTTAACCCCATCATGTTCGTCATGAGCCATCCCGGGGAGATGATATTAAAGAGTTATCATTGGTTTGTAATGCTTATAGAAAAATCCATGGACTTTTACAACCCTGTTATTCTGTTGCTAACAGGGATAACATTTTTTATGCCTGTTAAAAATCCCCAACTGCGATTTTTAAGAATTGTTACTGTTGCCGCCATTATAGTTCAAACTGTTTTACTCCTTCCGATGGGGCCTGTGCCGTATTATTACATGTTCTTTTTCCCGATAATGATAATTGTTTCTGTAATTAATGTGGATGATTATTTAAAAAAGTATAGCAGAATAGGACTATTATTAGGACTAATAGCCTTTGTTGTTACTGCAATTCCTTACTGGAAAAGCCCTAAGCCGATAAATCCATTTATATCAATGGGTGAACAGGTTAAGAAATTGACAAATAAAGATGACTTGATCTTAACAGACATGCCTTGGGAACTGGCATGGTATGCTGATAGAAAGGCTATATGGCTTCCATATGATCTTGATACGCTTAAAACAATAAGCAAAACATTGAAGCCTTCATATGTGATATTATCCGGAAAGATGTACGTTCCATATAAAGATATGATATGGATGCGTATGCTTAATGATTCAAATTATGCCAAAAGCTTGGGCTATAGATTTGAAAGTGTTATATTATTCCAAAATATTCCTATCGCTTTAATGTATAAAACAATAGATTCATCTGATGCATTATAAAGCAGCAATTATCTGTTAAGGAGGCTTTATCATGAAAACAATTCTTGTTACTGGCGGCGCAGGATTTATCGGGAGTAATTTTGTAAGTCATATTTTCAAAAAATATAAAGACTATAGGATAATCGTTCTTGATGCACTGACTTATGCGGGCAATTTAGAGAATATACTTTTAGACATCAGGAATTCTGACAGGTTTGAGTTCTGGTACGGCGATGTGAACAATCTTGACCTTGTCAGCGACCTTGTCGGCCGCGCTGATGTGGTTGTGCATTTTGCAGCAGAGACCCATGTTGCCCGCTCCCTCTATCTCAACAGGGTCTTTTTTGTTACGGATGTTCTGGGGACGCAGTCTGTTGCAAATGCGGTTCTAAAGCATATTGACAGGATAGAGAGATTTATCCATATCTCGACATCCGAGGTTTACGGGTCTGCTCTTTATGAGCCTATGGATGAAGGTCATCCTTTGAATCCAACCACGCCGTACGCTGCTGCAAAGGCTGGAGCTGACAGGCTTGTGCATTCATATATTGTTTCATATGATATTCCTGGCGTTATCATAAGGCCGTTCAACAACTATGGTCCTTCGCAGCACCTTGAGAAGGTCATTCCGAGATTCATAACAAGCGCACTGCTTGGAGAGCCGTTGACCATACACGGGGATGGCACTGCTGAAAGGGACTGGATATACGTTGACGACACAGCCGCGGCTGTTGATAAGGCTGTTCATGCCCCGATCGAAAAGGTAAAAGGCGAGGTCTTCAATGTTGGAAGCGGCATAAGCATAAGCGTTCTTAAAATTGCGGAAATGATATGTAATGTATTCGGGCTTGGCAGAAGCCAGCTTGACTTCATGGAGGAGAGATTTGGTCAAGTAGAAAAACACATATCGTCCACTGATAAGGCATCTGACGCTATTGGTTTCAGGGCAGGTGTTTCATTCGAGGATGGTTTAAAAAGGACGATAGA
>ERZ1292630.4873-Hain-H41-02um-R3-4873-length-11239-cov-8_pt1 | contig 11239 bp, 4 predicted proteins | sample MGYA00564408_ERZ1292630 | MGnify/ENA primary metagenome ERZ1292630 (study PRJEB36523, sample SAMEA6512641) | groundwater metagenome | collected 2019-01-08 | study: AquaDiva: Metagenomics assemblies of 32 groundwater samples | reverse complement strand
CAGGAATAGAAGTATCAGAAATTGGGTTTGGTACATGGGGACTCGGTGGCAATGCTTATGGGCAGGTAAATGATGATGAATCAAAGGCGTCTCTGGAAGCAGCTTTCGGGAAGGGTATAACCTTCTACGATACAGCCGATTTGTATGGAAATGGACACAGTGAGGAGTTATTGGGAGAAGTTTTTGCCGGTAGACGTGATAAAGTGGTCATTGCTACGAAGGGGGGAACTCTGCCTCATACAACATTTAAAATGCCCCAGGATTTCTCTTCCCAGCACCTGAGGAAGGCAATGGAGGGAAGCCTGCAACGCTTAAAGACCGAATACATTGATCTGTACCTGCTCCATAGCCCCAAGATTGAAGATATCCAGGCAAATGACAATCTCATCGGTACCCTTGAAACATTCAAATCAGAGGGAAAAATTCGCGAATATGGCATATCAGCCCGGACGCCAGGGGATGCAATTAAGGCCGTAGATGAATTTGGCTTTCGCAATATTGAAGTGAATTTTAATATGATTGACCAAAGGGCATTGGAACTCGGGCTATTGAATCTGGCCCGAGTAAATAAACTTGGGTTGATTATTCGGACACCGTTGACCTTCGGTTATCTGACGGGAAAACTACATGGTGATGAGCAATTTCAAAGTACAGACCATCGGGCAAACTGGCCAAAAGGCCAATTAAAGCGATGGGCTCAAGCTCCTCAATTATTTTCATTTCTTTTCGAAGGGAAAAACCGTACTCCGGCGCAAACAGCGCTTCGATTTTGCCTGGACTTTGATAGCGTTTCTACTGTAATCCCTGGAATGATTAAGGTTCATGAAGTGTTAGAAAACGCGTGTTCTTCAAATATGCAGCCTCTTACCAAGGAAGAAATGACGCGTATTTTAAACATCTATATGGAGCATGAGTTTTATGACCGCACATTTCAGAAAGTGAAGACAGATGGTGCCAGTTAATTTTGCTTTTGTATGGAAAGAAGAGCAAGAAATATTGTCCAAGCTTGCCTGCCAAGTCCCTGAAAATGGAACTATTATAGAGATTGGTACGGCTATCGGTGGAACGGCTATGATCTTCCACCAATCTGTGGCAAAGAAAGGCGTCAAGATATATACTGTTGATGCGCTTGATTGTAAACGGGCAAAAATTAATTTAACGGATACCGATGTTGAGATTATTACCCAACCATCTCATGAATTTGCTAAATTGTGGAAAAATAATTTACGTAAGCCCATAGACATGCTGTACATAGACGGAGATCACAACTTTTATAGTATATATACGGATTTCAATGAATGGTTTCCCCTTGTTGCTCCCGACGGCATTGTAGCCTTTCATGATTATGACCCGATAGAAAGGGGTGGGCTTGTCCATTTTGGTGTTAAGATATGCCTTGATACACTCATTAATAAGGGGCTTCTTTGCAACGCACAACATAACTATAAGATACTATCCGGCATCAAAGTTCGAGGCTGTGAAGCCTTCTTGGACTGGAAAGATTGTTATCTAGTTTTTCTGAAAATAGTGGAAAGGATAATTACCATTCGTGAAGAGATATTCAAGAATGGAATCCATGCTGGATTGGAAATACTTAGGAAACGCTCCCTGTCATTTAACAGCGTAGAAGCTTGTTACTGTATTGACTATGCACTAAAGAAGGACTTTGAATATCTCGACTCGCTTACAAATGCTTTTTATGATTTCAGAAGATGTACAGAATTGCTATCCGTTTTAGAGCACGCGAATGCTATTACTCCATTTCATGAAAATTGTATGACCTTTACCTTCCCGGAAACCGCTCTTCAACTATCTCAGTTGATTGCCCGTGAACAAGCGAGAGTATTCATATTAGCGCTAATCCTCAAAACAATCGTACCATGGGAGCCGTGAATTAAACTAAAACAGATATGAAAGAACATGGAAATAAACAGAGGAAACAACAGGACTTAACTGCTGATGACTTTGCCCTTTTATTCGGGACAAGCACTGAGGAAGTTGTGCTGCACTGCGATGACCTTATCCAGAAGGGTGATTTTCGTTTTGAACGACTTTCTGGCGCTGAGCGAGACAAATTGATACTTAACATACTAAAAAGAATTGATTCGGCTGATTTGAGTGTATCTGGGGAGGAAAGAAAGCCGGAATGGGAAAAAGGTTGGGCGGAAAATCTTCATGATTTCATTAATTCCGGATATGATATCTCTGAACTTGTCCCAAAGTATTTCAAGAAAAATGCCCCAGTTCGGCTCAATCGTGACTATGTGATGCCCGTTGACCCTGATTTTGTCCTTAATTGTACCATGGTTTTTCGCAACTGGTTGTTCAAAAAATATTTGAAAGATTTCGGCTCTATCTATGAATTCGGCTGTGGTCCTGCTACTCATCTTGTATGTTTGGCAAGCATCTACCCTGACAAGAAACTCTATGGGCTTGACTGGGCAAAACCTTCTCAGGAAATTATCCGTCTTCTCGCAAAACATTTTAGCTGGCAGATAGAAGGACGTCATTTTGATTTCTTTGCCCCTGACGTAAATTTACATTTGGAAGAAAATAGCGCAGTTTATACTTTTGGAGCACTTGAACAGGTAGGCAGAAATCATGGAACCTTTCTGCAGTATTTGTTAAAAGCATCTCCTGGTCTATGCATTAATGTTGAGTGTATTAGTGAATTCTACAATCAAGACTACTTGCCAGATTACCTTGCCGTTAAATACCATACAAAAAGAAACTACCTGGATGGTTACCTCACTCGTTTACAGGAATTAGAGGCAGCAGGAAAGATCAAAATACTGGCAATGCACCATCAGCAATTTGGTAATATGTATGACGATTCCCATTCTTATGTTATATGGAAACCAAAGAAAATCCTGTTTTAGTTATAAAAATTTACTTTTCGGAAAATCACATGGAAATTAAGCAAACTAAACTTACGGGAGTTTTGACGATTAAGCCACCTACTATTTTTGAAGATTTCAGGGGAACGTATGTTGAATTGTATAATGAACAACTTTATACAAATGCCGGCATAAACGTGAAATTTGTCCAGGATGACATTTCTATTTCATCAAGGCATGTCTTGCGTGGGATACATGGTGATAGTGAGACGTGGAAATTGATTTCTTGTTTATATGGCAAATTTTATTTAGTGGTGGTTAATTGGGATAAAAATTCTCCCCAGTATCGCCAGTGGGAATCATTTACCTTATCAGAAAAAAATTATATTCAAGTCCTGGTGCCTCCAAATTTTGGCATCGGTCATCTGATTTTGAGTGAACAAGCGATATTCTGCTATAAACAAAGCACTTATTATAACCGCGCCAACCAATTTACCCTGGTATGGAATGACCCGAAACTGGATATATGGTGGCCAATAAAAAATCCAATTTTATCACAAAGAGATTTAGGGATTGGTTAATGCCTCTCCGTAATACTTCACCGCAAAGGCGCAAAGAGCGCAAAGGTAGTATTTTTTAGAAAGTAAATGCTGAAATTTCTGAAAACTCTGTGATTTTGTTATAGAAGATGATCCTTCTGTGAAGTATTTTCTCTTATTTAAAGTTTTTTCTTTGCGTCCTTTGCGCCTTTGCGGTGGGCTGAAATGTTATCTAAAATGAAGCATTATTAAGGAGCCTTGTAGTGTCTGCATATGTTAAAAATAGCGCCTGCTTGAGGGTATTATATATCCCTTTAGAGTTTAAAACGTGGCAAAATGCAAGCCACTTTCCTTATTCGGGAAATTATGGTTTTGAAGAAGGGTTTGCTGCCAACAGAGTTGAATTCCTGACAATTCCTGCCATTTATGAAACAATTTCTTGCGAACAGACATCATGGCTCAGCCACGCACGTGAACTTTGTGCAGGAAAAAACTTTGATCAGGTTTGGCTGGAGATAGTTCACAGCAGGTTTGACGAAGATTTCCTGGATTGGACTACAACTATAGCTCCCGTTCGTATTGGATTTATTTGGGAAAGTTGGGAAACACACCCTGATGAACTGGTAAGTAATCCCGAAGGCACCAAAAGACGCCGCATTAATCTCGAAAGAAATCTTAAATTTCTAACTCATGTTGTTGCTATTGACGAAAAAGATGTGGAAAGATTTAACGCTCATGGCCCGGTAAAAGCCAAGTGGTTGTGGGATGCCGGTATTGTCCCCGAAAGTTTTATCTGCAAGGAACTTCCACCAACGCCTGCACCCAATAATTGTGCGGTTTTTTACGGAGCGCTCTACGGAGAAAGGAAAAAATGGTTAGAACACAGCGCTTTAAAGGGATTGCTTGTCCGCCCGACGGCCTCACTGGAATACACTACCAATTTACCTGCACTTTTTGATAAATTGAATGCCACCTCTGAGGCATTTTTAAAAGAAGGTCATACCGTTACCGAAGATTTTTTTTCAACTTATATAGACTCTTTGCGTGTCATTCGCAGGGAATGCTTTGTCCTTTGGCTGAAGGGGCTGAGTATGGGGGCCGCGATTGTGAATTTACCACAATTCGGCAAGGGTTATGCAAGCCGTGTACTCGAGGGGATGGCTGCGGGACGACCGGTTATAAGCTGTGAAATTCCCGATCGGCCCAGAACCAAAGCCCTTTTTGAGGATGGAAAAGAAATTTTATTGTACAAGGGAGATAATCCTTATCAACTGGCTGAACATATACAACGGATTTTGCGTGAGCCTGACTTTGCCAAGAGGATTTCAGCGAATGCCAGAAGCAAAATAAAAAATTTCCATACAACGGAAAGGTTAGTCCGCCAGATACTTGACTGGGTTGAAAATAGTACGACAGGCTTATTGGTTAAAGAAGGAAAGTCCATGTCAAATAACAAGGTCAACATCACTGGTTCACATGATTGTCTTTCAGAACTCCGGAAAGCAAATTTGTGGAATGATAATCATCCACTTCGCCTCCATCTCGGTTGCGGAGAACAGTATCTTGAAGGCTATGTAAATATTGATTATCCGCCGAGTGAGCATAATGTGATGGATGTTAAAGCGGATGTGTATGCTAATATTAATAATATAGAATTTCCACCTGGGAGTGTAGACGAGATTCGTTTGCATCATGTATTTGAGCATTTTAATCGCGTAACGGCGCTGGCAATGCTAATTAAATGGCATGGTTGGTTAAAAATTGGTGGCAAACTGCATATTGTTACCCCGGATATTATAGGTAGTGCCAGAACATTGCTTTCTAACTCTTCATTAAAAACAAAGATGGGGGTAGTTAGGCATTTGGCTGGAGATCAAACCTCGTCGTGGGGTTTCCATATTGACCACTGGTTTCCAGATAGATTTGAACATACTCTTCAGGCATTAGGTTTTGATAAAATTGAAACACGTTCTGAGTCATGGAAGCAAGAGCCATATTTATCCAATGTTGAAGTGGTTGCAATAAAATATAAATCTGTTGATCTGCAAAATCAGCTAATGGCTGCCGATAGATTATTATGGGAATCCACTGTTACAGACGAAGAAAAACCAACATATAAGGTTTGGGTAAAACAACTTCGAGAGGTTCTTAACAGTAGTGAATTTATAAAACCAACAAATGTACAATTACCAGATATTACGACAATTTCAGATAATCAGATCGCACCTGCTACGTCTTCAAGTATAACTCATACTGCAAAAAGCTTACAGTCACATGAATTTTCAGTTATTACACAAGCGCTGGAAATACTTGCATCTGTGGGATCAAAACGTCCTTTACCTGAAATATTAGATTTTAATCAAAAAGAGCGTGATAAATGGGTACGTGCTAAGGCAGAAAGTATACCTGCCGGTTCCCGTGTACTTGATGTCGGCGCAGGTACGTGTCCGTATCGGTCTTTTTTTACCCATTGTGTTTACAACACGCATGACTTTAAAAAGTATGAAGGTGTTAAACTGGGCAATATGACTGAATACGGATCCATAGACTATACTTCAGAAATTACCAACATTCCTGTACCAGATAATTCATTTGACGTTATACTTTGTACAGAGGTGCTTGAGCATGTGCCTGAACCTATAGAAGCCATGCGTGAGATGGCAAGGATTTTACGAATAGGCGGAAGAATGCTGTTGACTACTCCTCTTGGTGCAAGGTTACATCAGTTACCGTATCATTACTATGGAGGATTTACTCCTGAATGGTATAAGCTTTTTTGTCCAAGGTTTGATTTGCAGTTAATAGAGATTACCCCCAATGGAGGGTTTTTAAAACTGCTAGCACAGGAATGTGCACATGCTGCCGGGTCATTGCCTGAGTTATCTAACAAAGATAGAAATAATATTAAATCACTTAGAATTTTATTAGGGGATTGGATTCCGCGTTATTTGTATGCAATGGATGAAAAATTCCATATAGAACAATCTACTGTTGGCTATCACGTGGAGATTATAAAGAAAGATCACGTTTGATTGAAAAGAACAACGGCCAAGAAGATATCCTGGCAATAGGGGAATACTGCATTGGGTGAGAACAAATATATGCAAATAAATGCAAAATGTTCAAATAAGTCCACCGGGTCTTTAGTGTCAGTGATTGTTCCTTGTTACGAGCAGGCAAAATATTTACCAGAAGCAATTGAATCGGTAGTGAACCAGACATATACGAATTGGGAATGCATAATTGTTAACGATGGTAGTACAGACAATACAATTCAAGTAGCAGAATCCCTGATAGAGAAATACAATGACAAACAACTTATAATCATAAATCAAGCTAATAAGGGCTTGCCAGGAGCCAGAAACTGTGGTATCAAGGCTTCTAAAGGTAAATACATACTTCCTCTCGACGCTGATGACGGACTATACCCTGAAATGCTTGAAAAGTGTACATTGGCACTTGAATTACATCCAGAAATAGCAGTAGTTTTTTCAGAATTAAAGGAGTTTGGTTGTGGTGACAAAATTCATACTGCTGGCGAATTTACTCTTGAAAGATTGCGTCTTGAAAATCAATTGAGCTATTGCTCTATTTACAGGCGCGAGATATGGGATGCCACAGGTGGGTATAATCCTAACATGATTTGGGGATATGAAGACTGGGATTTCTGGATATCTTGTTCTGAAAAAGGGTATCGAGGACTAAAGATTCCAGAGCCACTGGTAATGTATAGAGTGAAAGAGCATAGTATGTATACAGAGGCTTTAGAGTCTCACCACGAGAAACTTCTTTGCCAAATCGTCCTGAATCATCCGACTCTTTATAACCAGAAAGAAGTTTTAGCTGCACAAAAAATAATGGCGCAATATTCTAAAGATAAACCTTCTCAAAAAAATTCTAGTGAGACAAGCTTGTCTATTCCTTTGTGCCAGGGTCATAATGTATCGCAACAAAAAACCACCGTGTTTATTCTCACTGTTGGTGATATAACATTTAAAAATTGCAGGAAAGCAATTGAAGACCAGACGTATAAAAACTTTAAGACTAACATAATCTCCAATTTCAGTCCCTTTAACAGGGCTGCACAGGAAATGATCAGACGCTGTGATACTGAATACTTCATCCAGGTAGACGAGGATATGATCCTGCAGCCGGATGCAGTGCAAGCAATGGAAAATATTATGGATATCGCCCCTGATGATGTTGGAATGATATGCTTTTATCTCTACGATATTGATAGGGAGCAGAATATACAAGGGGTCAAGATATATCGCACGCAACATATGAAGAACCTGGAATTTCGTGACCGCAAGGCAAGTGAAATGGATTTGCTAGGTCAAATGGGGAGAAAAGGTATCAAATGGATTGCCCATCCTGATATTGTTGGACTACATGGTACTCAATATACACCAGAATCCATTTACCTTCGTTACAAAACGTTATACGAAAAGGATATTCGGACGTGGAACATAATGACCTGGGATCTATATAAAAAAGCAGTAAAATTCCGGAAGACTGGTGACACTCTACAACTGTTTGCCATTTTAGGGGCTGCGCATGGCATCATCAATGCGCATCATATCGACGACACCGAAAAGGATTTTAAAAAATATAATTTAGAGTCTATTGAAATGCTTAAGCGTTTATTACTTGAAACTCCATCTTACACAATCCATTATAAACATGAATGCAAGCCGGAGCCATTATCAAATGAACCCATACCAATTTATAAGGTGGCGTGGAAAAGCAATACCAATACAAGTTTTGCGCGACGGGAGAAACTCAGTCATAAGGACAAAGCTGCAATGGATATACTTCACACTGTTGAGTTTTATGCACCCCATACTGGTGGGGCAGAACTCGTAGTCCAACAGATTTCCGAGCGGTTGGTGAGACGGGGACATCGTGTAACAGTTGCTACAACAAAGCTTGAGAATCGCAATTTTAGCGAATTAAACGGTGTTCAAGTCATGGAATTTTCAATAAGAGGGTCATTGGGGAATGGAATTTCTGGTAATGATGTTCAACGATATAGAGATTTTTTAGTTTCTCATCCTGCCTCGGTGATGATGAACTATGCTGCTCAACAATGGGCAACAGATTTGGCGTTCGGTGTTATAGAAGCAACAAGGAGCAGGCGTGTCAATGTGATTGCTCCGTGTGGTTATTCCGCTCTTACAGACATCCACACTATTCGCTGGCCGCAATTTGCAGATTATTTCAATCGCATAATACCGGTAATTGTGCCTCAATATGATACTGCAATTTATCATTCTACATTGTGTCGGGATTACGAATATGCACAAAATCATCTTTTTCTCAATAGTATTGTAATTCCTAACGGTGTTGACGAAGAGGAATTTATACGGTTACCTTCAGTAAATTTTCGCGAAAAATATACTATTAAAACACCTTTTCTGGGACTATGCGTTGCGAATTATTACATGGACAAAGGACAAGACCGTGTTATCGAGTGTGTCCGTCAGATGAACCGCGATGATTTTACGATGGTTTTCATTGGTAAAGAGGGTGATCAACTGGCGAACCTCAAAGCACAAGCGGGTAATTTGAACATACGGTTTTGCGTAGATATTCCTCGTGAAGATACCCTTGCCGCCTACCAGGAATCAGACATATTTTTGTTTGGTTCGTATATTGAGGCATCACCGCTGGTGATTATCGAAGCCAAGGCCTCTAAAACACCTTTTGTTTCTACAGATTGTGGGAATGTCCGTGAGTGGAAAGGTGGGATCGTTTGTGCGCCTGAAGATATGGCAACTCATGCAAACAGGATTTTGAATGACGAAGGGCTACGGAAACGGCTTGCTGATGATGGCTGGCGTGAATGGAAGGATAATCTTACGTGGGAATCTGTAGTAGACAGATACGAAGGATTGTATTTACGGCTTGTGGCTGCAAAGCAGGCAAATTCTTCATGTGTCGTCCAAACACAACACCCACAAGGTTATTTGGCAACTGGACAAACCCCAGAAAACAGAGGCAAACCAATCGCCGAGGATATCTCCTTAGAACTATTTACCAGGGCCGAAGATTTATTTCAAAAAGGGAAATACCCAGATGCCATTGTTAATTATAAAAAGGCCATTGATATCAATTCATCCTTCTTTGACGCCTACTTCGGTCTCTCCCTTGCATATACCCACTTGGATCAACTAGACGATGCCATTACCAATCTTAAAAAGGCTGCTGGGTTGCAGACCGGTGATGCTTCGGTCCATAATAACCTCGGTGTTTTGTATTTCAAAAAAATGCGGTACGATGATGCCAAATTGTATTTTGAAAAGGCGCTATCAATAGATATACACTATAAAGAAGCTCAACAAAATCTCGAAAAGGTGTCCAAAGTATTAAAAGGGGATCCCCAGCGCGCAGTAACTGAGGCTAATAGCTTGATTGGATTAATTTTTAGCAAAGATCGGGCAATGCAATTAGACGGCACGTTAAGATCTTTTTATGCGCATTGCAGGGATATCCATCGCATACATTTAAAGGTTATTTACAAGGCTTCCCATTCGTTCCATGAAAAACTTTATAGGAAATTAATTCAGGACTATCGCGATGTGGAGTTTATTCAAGAAAGAGGGTTTAAGGAACAATTACTGGTTGCCATAAGGGGATACACGGATGTTTTGTTTTTAGTAGATGATAATATCTTCGTAAGAGACTTTCATTTGGCGGATATAATAGAGTGCCTGGAAGAAAACCAAACCGCACTTGGCTTTTCCATGAGGTTAGGAAAGAATACGGAACATTGCTACCCGCTCAACACAAAACAAAATTTGCCAGTTTTTAGCAGTACCAACAAAGGGTGCTTAAAATACGAGTGGATTAAGGCCGAGTATGATTTTGGTTATCCTCTGGAGGTTTCGAGTTCGGTGTATCGGGTAAAGGATATGATGCCATTTCTGGAATACCTTGATTTTAACAACCCTAATACACTGGAAAGCCGGATGGCTGCGCATAAACATCTCTTTGCAAAAACAGCGCCTTCCCTGCTTTGCCCTGAATTTTCTCTTACCTTTTGTATTCCTGTAAATAAGGTGCAAAACGTCTGCAATAACAGGGCTGGAAATGAAACAGGTTATTCAAGCGATGCATTGGCAAAGAAATATGAGGAAGGCTACCGGATTGATGTTGCACATTATGTGGGTTTTGTTCCCAATGCTTGTCATCAAGAGATACCGATGGAGTTTAAAAAAGCAGAAACAAAACTACCTACGGTTTCCATTGTCATCCCTTGCTATAACCAGGCACATTTTCTTTCAGAAGCTGTTGAATCAGTAGTGAGTCAGACATTTACTGGCTGGGAATGTATTATTGTCAATGATGGTAGTAGCGACAATACCGCTCAAGTTGCTGAATCCCTCATCCGGAAATATCCAGATAGTCAAGTCCCGCTTGTAAATCAGGTTAACCAGGGGTTGTCATGCGCACGGAATACTGGAATCAAGGTATCGAGGGGAAAATACATCCTCCCACTCGACGCGGACGATTTAATACATCCGGAAATGTTACAAAAAACGGTTTCTCTATTGGAATCCAATCCAGAGGTTGCTATTGCCTATACCGATGTAAGGCATTTTGGGAGTGTTGATCGCATTGTTTGTGCCGGGGAGTATGATTTCAAACGATTGTGCATTGAAAACCATCTTAGCTATTGTTCACTCTATCGAAGAGAGGCCTGGGAAAATACCGGTGGATATAATCCTAATATGACGTGGGGATACGAAGACTGGGACTTCTGGTTATCTTGCGGGGAGAAAGGGTATTATGGGAAAAGAATCCCTGAACCGTTATTTATGTACCGTGTAAAAGAGACGAGTATGTATACAAAAGCGCTTG
>ERZ1292630.4872-Hain-H41-02um-R3-4872-length-11240-cov-7_pt1 | contig 11240 bp, 11 predicted proteins | sample MGYA00564408_ERZ1292630 | MGnify/ENA primary metagenome ERZ1292630 (study PRJEB36523, sample SAMEA6512641) | groundwater metagenome | collected 2019-01-08 | study: AquaDiva: Metagenomics assemblies of 32 groundwater samples | reverse complement strand
AACCTGAAATCTGGTCGAATTTGAAGGGACAAATTTATTTAGGGGATGCCGCTTTCGTCACTGAAATGCAGAAAAGAATCGGCAGGGAAAAGGACGATTTAAATATACCCCAGCAGCAAAAGCGGCCGATTGCAAAGCCTCTGTCTGAGATTGCAGCGCAACACAAAGACCGCAAAGCAGCGATCATTGCCGCCTACAAAACCGGTGCATACAGCCAACGAGAAATCGGGGAGTACTATCAATTGCACCCAACGACGATTGGGGTTATTGTTCGTAAGAACAAGGATTCTTGATTCTGGAACCATTTTTACCAGTAATTTACCCAAGACTATTGCTGCGAAAAGCCAGATAATCCCCCCAATTAAGATCAACCCGCCGATTGGCAGCCGCTAGAAACCTCAAGTAGAAAAAGGTTTAAAACGCTTCCGCGTTGCGGCGTACGACTCCGGAAACTATTCAATGGAAATCAAAGTTAATTTTCTCGACAATCTCAGACTTGAAGCTAAGTTTGATGATTTCACTGTCATCACTGATCAGCCTATTCGCTACAAAGGTGATGGTTCAGCCCCCAGTCCTTTTGATTACTTCTTGGCTTCATCGGCCCTTTGTGCGGGCTATTTTGTGCGGGTGTATTGTTTGTCCCGTGACATTCCTACTGAAAACATCAGGCTGTCGCAGAACAATATTGTTGATCCTGAAAACCGTTATAACCAAATCTTTCAAATTCAAGTGGAGCTGCCAGAAAGTATTTCTGATAAAGATCGCCAAGGTATCTTAAGATCGATTGACCGCTGTACAGTGAAAAAAGTAGTGGAAACTGGCCCTGAGTTTAAAATCGAGCCGATTAAGAACCTCGACGAAGACACACAAATCATGCTGATGGGTCAATCAGAAGGCGATTCCAGCACTTACATTTTAGGGAAAGACCTGTCACTTGAACAAACCATCTCGAACATGACTGGTATTTTGGCCGGCCTTGGCATGAAAATCGAGATTGCCTCTTGGCGCAATATCGTGCCCAATGTGTGGTCGCTGCATTTACGCGATGCCGCGTCGCCTGCGTGTTTTACCAACGGGAAAGGCTCAACCAAAGAGAGCGCGCTTTGCTCGGCGCTAGGTGAGTTTATCGAGCGCCTTAACTGCAATTTCTTTTACAACGATCAGTACTTTGGCGAAGAAATTGCCAACCACGACTTTGTACATTATCCCAATGAAAAATGGTTCAAGCCGGGGCCGAATGACGAGCTGCCAGCAGGCATTTTGGATGAATATTGTTTAGACATCTACAACCAAGATGGTGAACTGCGCGGCTCAAATCTGATTGACACCAACACGGGTTTGGTGGAGCGTGGCATATGCGCTATCCCATTTGTGCGTCAGTCCGATGGAGAAGCCGTGTATTTCCCATCTAATTTGATTGAGAACTTATTCTTAAGCAACGGTATGAGTGCGGGCAATAACCTGCATGAAGCGCAAGTGCAATGTCTATCGGAAATCTTCGAACGTGCGGTAAAAAAACAAATTATTGAAGAAGAAATTGCCTTGCCAGACGTGCCGCAACACGTGCTTGAAAAGTACCCAAGCATCTTGGAGGGCATTAACGCTCTGGAACAGAATGGTTTCCCCGTGGTGATCAAAGATGCTTCATTAGGCGGCCAATTCCCAGTGATGTGTGTGACGCTAATGAACCCAAAAATGGGTGGTGTATTTGCATCATTCGGCGCCCATCCAAGCTTTGAAGTGGCGCTGGAGCGCAGCCTGACTGAGCTATTACAAGGCCGCAGCTTTGAAGGGCTAAATGATGTGCCACGACCAACCTTTAATAGCCTGGCAGTGACAGAGCCAGAAAATTTTGTTGAGCACTTTATTGATTCAACGGGTGTGATCTCTTGGCGCTTCTTTAGTAGCAAGCATGACTATGAATTCTGCGAGTGGGATTTCTCAGGCACCAACGAAGAGGAAAAGGATCGCTTATTGGACATTTTGAAGGGATTGGGCAAAGAAGTTTATATTGCCAATTTTAATGACCTAGGCGCCACAGCTTGTCGCATCCTCGTGCCGGATTATTCAGAAGTGTATCCAATCGAAGACCTTATTTGGGACAACACCAACAAGGCGCTGGATTACCGCGAAGATATCTTGAATATTCATTCGCTGAGTGATGATGCCTTGGCGAGTTTGGTGGTGCGTTTAGAAGAAAGTCAGCTGGATAACTACACGGACATTAGAACCCTGATTGGAATTGAGTTCGATGAAAATACGGTGTGGGGAAAGCTGACCATTCTTGAGCTGAAAATTCTTATCACCCTTGCCTTAGGCAAGCATGATGAGGCCATTGAGTTAGTTGAAGCGTTCTTGCAATACAACGACAACACCCTAGAACGCGGCTTGTTTTATCAAGCAGTTCATGCCGTACTTGAGATCACCTTGGACGAAACATTGGTGCTTGAGCATTTTATCGACAACCTAAATAAAATGTTCGGTAAACAAACCATGGACAATGTGATCGGCTCTGTCACTGGCGAAGTGAAATTCTTTGGTCTAACCAAAACCAGCATGAAGCTAGAAGGCTTAGACAAGCACTTAAGACTAATCGGAAGCTACAAAAAACTTCATCAAGCCCGCGCGGCGAACAAAGAACAAAGCATAGCGGGTCAAGTCACTTGAAATTCCGGGGATACAATACTTAATTGTGCTGAAATTCAATCAAACTCAAAACAAATGGGATCAGGTACGAAATCGAGAACATAGATTACAAAACAAAAATTCATGCAATCCATCGAAGATGTTCTTAATTCTAGACCTGTTCCCATGTTTTTCAATTAGATATTCTTGATTCTTTACCCCATTTTTGCCATTTTGCCTTGTAATTAATGGCGATTTAATGAAATATGAGGATTCAATTTTTAAGCTAAATAAAAAATAAAACATGAGGAATAAATGGGGCAATATACAGTAATCGGATTAGGCCGGTTTGGCTCAGCAGCATCGCTGGAATTAATGCGCCTTGGTCATTCGGTAATAGGGGTGGACATTAATGCAAAAATTGTGAATCAAATAGCAAATCAACTCACCTTTGCCGCTATAGCAGATGCGACGGATGAGCACGCACTGAAAGATTTGAGCATAACAACTTGTGATGCCACTTTAGTGGCGATTGGCGAAAGCCTGGAAGCAAGCATATTGTGTGTATTACTGCTAAAGAGCATGAACATCAAAGAAATCTGGGTCAAGGCTACTTCAAAACCACACCACATCATTCTCAGCAAGATTGGAGTTTCTCGAATCATTCATCCTGAAGAAGAAATGGGTATGAGGGTAGCACAATCCCTCAGTTATCCTATGGTCAATCAGTACATGTCAATTGGTCATAATTTATATGTGGTTGAAATCAAAATAACTGAGAAATGTCAGAGTATTTCAATTGAAGAATTGCTAAGGGATATTAAAGACTCTATAGCCCCTTTATTGGTGCAGCGAAAAAAAGATATTTTCAAGCTGATTGAGCCGAGCTTTGTTTTAGAAGCGGGTGATGCTCTGGTATTAGCAGGTTCATTAAGTGCACTAAAAAAAATTGCACCAAGGCTACTATAATCATGAAGCCATGGGATCCCCATGTTTTACCTTACAAAGTAGTAAGGGTCGCAAAAAAGAATGTACTTAATATCAGTCCTCCAGCGGTATTATTTTTTGGATTTATTTTACTTATTGCAATTGGTTCCCTTTTATTAAAGCTACCATTTGCTACCCATGCGGGAACCAGTTGGCTGCAAATCATATTTACCGCGACCTCAGCAGTAACGGTTACTGGTTTAGTAGTTCTTGATACAGGTACTCATTTTACACTGTTTGGTCAGGTCATCATTGCACTGCTGATTCAAATAGGGGGGCTGAGTTTTATGACTTTTGCGATTGTCGCAGCATTAAGTTTGGGCGCAAGATTGGGAATTGGCCAGCAATTGATTGCGCAAGAAGCATTTAATCAAACCAGCTTGGAAAAAGTTACTTATATAGCAAAATACGTATTGATTTATTCTCTTCTGATTGAATTAACTGGGTTTGTTTTACTTACCGTAACTTGGTTAGATAATTTGGGTTTTGGTAAGGCTGCTTACCATGCATTTTTCTATACAATCTCAGCATTTAATAATGCTGGCTTTGCTTTGAATAGCAACAGCCTCATGCCTTATTCTAACGATCTATCAGTCAATTTGATAATCACAGCACTTTTTATTATAGGCGGTATTGGTTTTCTGGTATTAATTGATTTAAGAACACAAAAAAGTTGGCATAAACTGAGTGTCAATACCAAAATTGTATTAATTAGTACACTAATTATTAATTTTTGTGCATTTGTGCTTATTTGGATTCTTGAGGCTCAAAATCCGGCAACATTAGGCCTGTTATCCAGTTCTGATCAAGCGATTGCAGCATGGTTCCAGGCTGTAACACCTCGGACAGCGGGTTTTAATACCTTAGCGATAGAAGAGTTAACAAATGCCACAACAACACTGATGATCTTATTGATGTTTATCGGTGGTGGTTCATTAAGTACAGCTAGCGGTCTGAAGATAGGCACTTTTGTGGTTTTAATTATGGCAACTTATGCCTTTTTGCGTCGAAGAGATGACGTCGTTGTGCTGCAACGCACCATACCGCAAGCACAAGTCACGAAGGCGCTAGCATTAACTATTGTATCGATCACTGTGATTTTTATGGGAATATTTATTCTGACCATAATTGAGAAAGCTTCGTTCATTGATATTGTCTTCGAAGTAATCTCGGCAATCAGTACTGTTGGTTTATCCAGAGGATTAACTAGCCAATTGAGTATGGGAGGTGAGATGGTCATCATCTTCATGATGATAATTGGTCGTGTAGGGCCACTAACTTTTGCTTATTTTCTAGCTACTCCAAAGAAAAAATATATCAAATATGCCAATGCAGAAGTACAAGTAGGCTGATTTCTAATTTAACACCAAGACCGCAAGCCGCGATCATTGCCGCCAACAAAACAGGCGCATACAGTCAGCGAGAAATCGGAGAATACTATCAATTGCATCCAACGACGGTTGGGGTTATTCTTCGTAAGAACAAGAATTCTTGATTCTGGATCTGATAGGGTGTCTGTGACACCGTTCTGAGCTAACTTTGCCATCGCCTTATCCCATGGAAGAATTGCAACTGGAAATCATTGTGCTGTTTTGGTTGATGGGGATCAATGGCGCCCCCATTTTGCTGACAAAACTGCTCGATCAAAGATTTTCCTATCCTATTGACTGCAACTGGTTATTTTCCGATGGCCGACCTATTCTGGGCTCATCAAAAACCTTCCGGGGTCTGATTTCTGCATTGCTGGCATCGGTTCTGATTGGCAGCATTTTTGCAATTCCTTTCCACATTAGCTTGTTATTTGGTGCGCTATCGATGGCGGGCGATATGACATCGAGTTTTATCAAGCGGCGCTTTGGCTTGGTATCGAGTTCGATGGCATTGGGGTTGGATCAAATTCCAGAATCATTGTTTCCGCTGCTGGGCTGCAAAGATTTTCTGGGTATCAGTGTTGAGCAGATTGTTGTGATTGTATTGGCATTCTGTCTGATAGATATAATACTTTCGCGGCTATTATTCTGGCTTCACATTCGGAAAACACCGCATTGAGCGTTCTCAACAGGCCGTTGAAAAACGTTTTCTAGGTAGCCGATGCAAGGCAAAAAAGTCGAAAAAGCGCAGTTTATGCTTAATAAATGAGCATTTTTAGCTTGTTTATAACACCGCAGCGGCAACGCAGATAGTTTTTCAACGATCTGTTAAGTCAGCAATAAATGATGGATGGTCACCTCAGGCAAACAATTAAACCGTGCGTTTACAATCGATGTGCCTGCGCCAACGGAAGTATAACCTTGCATTTTCTGATAGTGCCACTTGCCAGCACCCAAATATCGCGGGCACTTGGAATCCAGCGTGATGGGAATCCCACCCGGCAGGCAGATTTGACCCCCATGCGTATGACCACAGAACATCACATCAAAGTCTGCATGCGCAGCCAGACGGTAAATTTCCGGGGTGTGAGAAAGCAATAAAGAAACAGCCTCTTTGGGTATGTCCTGGGCAGCTTTCTGAATATTGTCGACACGGAAATAGTGCGGATCATCCACACCTGCGAGGAAAATCTTTGCGCCATCTTTTTCCAAAACAGTTGCTTCATTCATCAGCATGATTACCCCCATCGATTCCAATGCAGGCAACATTCGTATCGAATCATGATTGCCTAGGATACCGTAGACGGGTTGTTTTAACGTGGTAATCAGTCGCTGCATGCCAGCAACGGCACCATCAATTTCACCAAAAGTCTGGGCACGATAATCCCCGGTTAAGGCACAGATGTCATAATCTAGATTGGCGACTGTCTGAATCAATGCAGCGAGATTGCGATCATCCATATCCACGTGCAAATCAGTCAGGTGCAGGATCTTGAAATCATGAAATGCTCGGGGCAAATGCGGCAAGTGAATCCGATTGGTCTTGACCTGTAAATTGCGTGCATTACTTTGCCCGCGCTCGTACATGCCAACTAACTGGATGGCAAGCCGTATCAATGCATGTGCGGAATACCAGTTTTCAGGATGAAAAAAATTCAATCCGCGACCAAAGACGTGGTGTCCATGCTCCGTTTCGATTCCAAGTCGCTGCCGGGCGTGTACCCGACCGAGGCGAGCCTCTAGTTGTTGTTCGATGGTATCCATATTGGCCGGTAATTATACGTTAGAGCATCTCGAAGAATCCAAATTCCGACACAACACTTTGTTGCTTGAAAAAAATGTTTCCTTACATAGCATACATATGCTGCGTATCCATTTGTTGTTCGTGCCTCGTGTTGAAGGGACTTTTGTACACTTTTAGCAAGTCGTCGCTAATGCTATGGAGAACCGCTCATCGACGCTGTTGGGGAAAGACAAAGAAAGGCGTGATCACAAAGATGATGAGCCTTCCTGCTAAGGCAGGACAGCATCAGCTTGTGATGAAGCTATGGTTTATCAGAAGATGCGCTCGGTGTTGATGAAGTAACGACCCATAAGGGAAAGCTGATCTTGAATGCAACGGTTGCAGAACAAGCAATTCGCTTTCCTACCGACCTGAGTTTATTGAACGAAGGCCGCGAGATCAGTGAGCAGATCATTGATGTTTTGCATGTTCTGTTGGGAAGAAGAACAAAACCGCGCACCTATCGCCAAACGGCACGCAAAGATTACTTGGTCATTGTGAAACAGCGCCGAGCCAGCCGGAAAGTTCTGCGCAAAGGCATCAGGCAACAACTGCAATACCTGCGGCGCAATTTTCGGCATACCGAGCAACTACTTGACGCCTTTCCAGGAAGGATAACTCCATTGCCTTATTTTCTGCTGCGTAAATATAAGGGATTATTCTGCACGTGATAACCAACAAGAAACCATGTGTCGTTTAAAGTGTCAGTGAAGCATGGATCAATAGCATTTTCCTGGTCATGAACCTGATGGTGTGAATGAAGGTTTTTATTTGCCTTTGCGCCGGCAGCTATACAATGCAACAAAGAAAGATCAGGCTACAGTCACAATGCCTGATGACTTTCTGAGGAAATTCTATCTAAAGGATTGTATTTTCTTAGCCTTAAGTGAGTTTAAAATAATTATTGGCTGTTTTTGTATGGTTTTGGCAGCTTATTTGATTTTTCTTATTTGTTCTTGCTTGATAATATAACGCTGTATCATGGCCTCCATATTAGCTGCTAGATCAATAAACTGACATCCGGCTCGCATACAATTTTGTCCATTCCGCAAAGTGATTTCATAAGTATTTTTTACCTGAATGGTGGCATTGATTGTGCCAATTTCTGGAAGCGCAATTTGACAATTGTTATAAATTATTCCCGGATCAAAATTGATAATAGGGTGTTGATCAATTACAGCAATACCGCCACAACTAATATCAAGTAGTGCTACTTCAGCTTTGGATGTTGTGTCTTTTCCAGTAATTGGAATTACACATTTAAGTGGTTTAACAATAGGAGTAGAGATACGGAAATGATTTCTTCGCTGTATACGGAGAAGTGATTGGGGTATGTTAACTGCAAAGGCGTTCTCGCCTTTATATTGTATTTTTTTGATTTGATCGCAGACGAACTCAATTTTTACTCTATTTTGTGTAGTGACAAAGACCAATGATTTAGACTGGAGCGCTTTCTGGCAATTTCTCTCATTAGTGCCATAATCTACTATCATTTCTTTCTTATCAGGATCTATCGCTATTATTGATGTAAGGATGAAGTCATTTTCATAATTGGGATAGAGCGTGATTAATGAGTTTGTTTGCATAATTCCGCGAAGGATAAAGACAATATCAATTTCCGAATGAATGCGAAAATTTTCATCTATTTCTTCCTGAGAAAATTGCGTGGGCTGTAATACTTCAATAGTTTGATCAGATTCATGCATCATTAATTACTCCGGAATTTTTTGTATGGTTTTTGTGTCAAGGTTATTCGTGATGAGGGGATTTATTTTTCCTTGCTCCAAACGATAAAGCCATGCCAGTAGCTCGGCAACTGCAACATAAAGTTGCGGCGGAATGCGATCGTCGAGATTTACTTGCATCAATAATGCAACCAGCTCACTTGATTCATGAACATAGATTCCTGATTCTTTAGCACGTTTAATAATCTCCTCTGCAATCAGACCGCGACCTTTAGCAACAACCTTGGGTGCAATCTGCCCTTCCCGATAAGCGAGTGCTACTGCAGTGAGATATGATTTACTCTCTGTCATCGTGTTGAACCTCTACTGCCTGAATATTTAATCCAACTGATTGCATATCCATTGTGAGTGGGGATTGGTTACTTTTTAATAAGCGAGCAGTATCTGGCAGTGAAGTATTTATTTTAATATTAATACCTTGTCCATTTAGTGTAATAGTGGCGGTAATATCTCCAAGTTGCGGCATTGATAGCCGGAGTTGCGTACGCCATTGTGCTACTTGATCAGATTCATTTTCCTTTTCTTTTTCTTGTGAGTGCTCATAAATATCCCATTCCATGGGTTGACCCGACCAGATTTCTCCACGCCAAAACAAATGACCAGTTTCTAAGGTAGTAAGCTGCTGCTGTACTAAAGGGAGAGTCTGAGTATGCACTGACATTTCAGGGCTTAGTAAAGCAGAAGCAGCCACTTTAGCAGCAGGCAGATCAGCCGTTACTAGCACTAATTTGCCTTGAGGTTCTTGATGTAAGTTTTCAAGTGTATTTTCTCCATTTACCCATTGTGCCTGATGTGATTCATAGAATAATCCACTTTGAACAATTGCTTTTTGTAATAAACCGGGTAATTCGGTGCTATTTATTGACGGACCAGTTAGGATGGGTGTCGGGCTCGTGAGAGAGAGTGTGGTGACGGTATTTGTTGTAGTTATGCTGGCAGGTGTTTGCTTTAATGTGTCTTGCATCAAAGCGCCAAGAAAACGCCCCGTAGTACTAATTGATGGATTATTTTTTCCGGTATCTAATGGCGCTTCATTTAGGATTAGAAACTTTAATTTCGGTTCTTGCGATATGAAAACAAGCTCCAGTTTGTTGCCAGGTTGGAAATTGTCTGGCAAGTGCATTTGCAAGAGCTTGCCTGCAACTAACACCCGGGAATTTCCATTAAATAAGCGCGTTTCTATTAGTGCCTGATACTTCTGGCCTTGTGCAAACTCAGGAAAAGAATTTTGTGGATCGGGTATTGCCGTAACTGGCGTTACGGGTGTAATAAGGGTTACTTGAGTTTGAGTCGCAATTAAATCAGTTTTGATAATGGTTGGAATCACAACAGCTTATCTTAATATTGTTTATATTTTCCCAGAAATAACATGCACTAGCACTCTATCGAGAGTCTATATATTATTAATGGGTTGATAGGCTTGCTGAAGGCTGCGAGTACGTCCATTTGTGTTGAGCATATCTTGTAGTTTTATCATCCACGGCTCGGTGATTGCTCTGATTTGGGCATCATCAGCTAGTATTTGGTTAATAATTTTTACTTTCTTCTGAAGTAATTCTTTATCCAAAATAGGCTCTGGGTCGTGCATTATCAGCATTTCAGTCAATTTTCTACATTCTTGTTCCAGTAATATCAATTGATCCCACTTGTTATTTTGAGCAGCACTGAGCATTTCCCCGGTAATTGCTAAAATAGCATCATAAGTTATGAGAGCCTGTGTACTATTCATCTATCCGCGTATCCTTTCTCTTACTGAGAGTTGATTCAAATTGCTGCTGCTTTTATTGCAGTTTGAGTTCCATTAAATTGTCCAATCTCTTTCCAGGCGCCATGTAATTCAGACAAGAGCATATTAACTTCATTAACAATTTCAGTATTGTTCTGAATATTAGCGACTAATAATCGATGCGTCATATAGTCGTAAAGTGCTTGAAGTTTGATTGCCAAATCACCGCCTGCATTCATATCCAAGCTTGCTTTCAAACCATGATCAATAATCATGATAGCTTTTGAAATCATCTGTCCTTTTTCTGCAATTTCATTGTGCTGCATGTGCATTCTGGCTTTTGCCAGAGCTTCTTGTGCACCTTCGAAAAGCATTAAAATAAGTTTATGCGGATCGGCTGATTCAACGCCTGTTTCAACACCGATGCGTTGATAAGCAGATACTGCGTTATTCATAGCGGAATACATTTTGTACCTTTTTTATATTGTAAAGAGTTTAATTTTTATGAGCTTGTTTTGGGTAAATTGGATAATTGCTGTTGCAAGAAGTTGCTGGTCTGCGTCATGCTGGCAATGGTTGCATCCAATGCAGTATATTGTGCACGTATCCGCCTCTCGGTATTTTCAAGTCGCCGATTTAAAGTGTCGCGTTGTGCATCAATATCTTTTATGGATGCATTAATGCCATCAACGCGGCTATCAATGAGGCGTCCATTCAGCATTTCCCCAACTATCTTGTCTAATTTTTTTCCAAACCCATGAGCAAAATCTATGTCTCCTCTGACTCCTGTGCCGCCTCCAGTGATTTTGATGACTAGCCCACTGCTATCTGCGGCACCTGTCAGGGTTTGACCGGAACCTGTTGCAGTGATGCCGTTAATCTTACCAGCTACATCTGCACCACTGGTTTCGACAGGAGTGCCAAATAAACTCAGTTTGCCATTCCCGCCAGTAATCGATACAGTTGATGCTGAGCCGTATCGATTGGAGGTGATAGTTAAGCTA